>Ga0080027_10000928_pt1 | contig 12017 bp, 14 predicted proteins | sample OrgsoiDNA2013046_FD_70962 | JGI IMG/M metagenome (GOLD analysis project Ga0080027, IMG submission 70962) | Permafrost soil microbial communities from the Arctic, to analyse light accelerated degradation of dissolved organic matter (DOM) -... | ecosystem: Environmental > Terrestrial > Soil >... | reverse complement strand
TTTTTTCCGCCAGAGTATGGTAGATGTTTGCGGGCGAATCTTTCCGGGTAATTTCGCCGCGAATGTGATTTGATCTGCCGGCCATGACTCCGAGTCCATATCTGTTTATCGTGATTTTCTGCGGAATCGCGTTCGCGTTTCCCTTGCTGCCCCTCGCTCTGGCCTGGCTGTGGAGGCGATTTTTCCAGCCGCCCAAGCCGGGCGTCGAAAAAAATGCGACCTACGAATGCGGCGTGGAGTCGTTAGGGGAAGCGCAAATCCAGTTTCATTCGCAGTATTATCTCTACGCGATCATCTTTTTGATCTTCGACGTCGAGGCGGTTTTTCTGGTGCCATTTGCGGTCGCATTCACCGGTTTGCCGATCGGGGCGTTCGTCGCCATTCTCATTTTCCTATTGCTGCTGATTGAAGGTCTCGTTTGGGCGTGGAACAAAGGCTGCCTAGATTGGGGAGTAAGAGTTTAGGGAGAGATGACGGAACAAATTGACGAAGGCCTGCGCAACGAGCTGCAACGCCAGGGTATCTGGGTGACCTCGATGCAGGAGCTTTATAACTGGGGCCGCAAAAACTCGATCTGGCCGCTGCAATTCGGACTGGCTTGTTGCGCGATCGAGATGATCGCAACCGCCGCGTCGCGTTATGACATCGCGCGGTTCGGCGGCGAGGTCTTCCGACCATCCCCGCGCCAGGCGGACTTGATGATTGTCGCCGGCACCGTGACGAAAAAAATGGCGCCGCAAATCGTGCGGCTTTACAACCAGATGCCCGATCCGAAGTATGTCATCTCGATGGGCGCCTGCGCAATTTCCGGCGGACCGTTCAAACAAGGCTATAACGTACTCAAAGGCATCGACCGCTACATTCCAGTTGATGTTTATATCCCGGGTTGCCCGCCCCGGCCGGAAGCGCTGCTGCACGCCTTCATGGAACTGCAACGCAAGATCGATAGTCAGAGACTGACCGGTGCTGGCCAGGCCGAGCACCTGGATCGCGCGCAACCGAGCGAGTTTCCAGTCCCGGCTTTTGGCGCGCATGATTTGCAACCGCCGGCGAATCCCGATCTGTTTCATCCGCCGGAGATCGAGCGCACCTGACCGTGGAATCGTTGGAACAAGTCAAGGCGCGCGCGGAATTGGCCGTGCCCGGTGCCCGAATCGACATCGTCCCTAACTCTGGACCGTCGCAACAAGCATCGCTTCTGCTCGACAATGAGCACGCGACCGCGGTCGTGCGCTTCCTCTGCGACGATCCCGCGCTGCGCCTCGACTCTTGCTCGAATGCAACCGGAGTGGATTGGCTCGATCGCACGGTGAAGAAGAAAGTTAAGGTGAAGAAGCTCGTCGACGGCGTCGAAAAGGAAGTCGAAGAAACGCAGGAGGAATTCTTCCCCGGCTATTTAGAAGCGGTCTATCACTTGTACTCGATCGCGCACAAACACGGACCATTGGTGATTCGACTGCGGACGCCAGATCGCGCAGAGGGAGCGCGCTTGCCGTCGCTAACTCCTATCTATCGTAGCGCGGAGTTTCAGGAACGGGAAATCTTTGATCTCTACGGCATTCGCTTCGACGGCCACCCGGATTTGCGCCGGATTCTGATGTGGGATGAGTTCGTCGACTATCCGATGCGCAAAGACTATCGCGAACCGGACGACTACGAATACGAACCGACGCCGCACGACGATATTCTCGAGAAGGCGAAGGAGCATCACAGCGCGAGACCACAATTAGATGGCGCGGAAAATATTACTGCGCAGCAATGACGACGGCCTCTCACGAACTCGCGCAGTCGCCGCCGCGAATGACTTCAAGACTCGACGGCGAGTTACTCGAAGTCTCAATGGGGCCGCAGCATCCCTCCACTCACGGTGTCTTTCGCATGAACGTCGCGCTCGACGGCGAGATCGTGGTCAAGCTCAAACCAGTCTTCGGATATCTGCATCGCAATCACGAAAAGATTGGCGAAAGCACGAGCTATCTCGGTTCAATGCCTTATACCGATCGACTCGATTACTTTTGTTCGATGACCAACAACTGGGCCTACGCACTCAGTGTCGAGAAACTGGCCGACATCGAAGTCCCTGAACGCGCCGAGTATCTAAGAGTGATTCTCGCTGAACTAACCCGGCTGCAAAACCATGCGTCGCTTCTCGGTTTTCTCCTTAGCGACATGGGGGCATGGGGCACTCCGCTAATGTATGCCTTCCGCGAGCGCGAAAAGATTCTCGATTTGTTCGAGTCACTCTCTGGCTCACGCATGATGTGCGACTATATGCGCTTCGGCGGTTGCCGGGTCGACGCGGGGCCGGATTGGATGGAACGGGCAAAGAAGGTCGTCGATGCTTTCCCAAGGTTTCTCGATGAGTTCGAAAAGCTAATTGTTTCGAATGAAATCCTCATCGTGCGCACGCAAGAGGTGGGCAAGATGTCAGCCGAACTGGCGATCAATGCCGGGATCACTGGCCCCATGTTGCGCGCGTGCGGGGTCAACTATGATTTGCGAAAAGTGGATGGTTACGGTGTTTACCCACGCTTTAAATTCCGTGTGCCGCTGGGGGACCACGGTGATTGTTACGACCGCCTTATGATGCGTGCCCTCGAGATGCGCGAGAGCATTGGGATCTTGAAACAGGCTTTCGAACAGCTACCCGCTGGTCCGATAATGAATCCAAAAGTGAAGCTCCGCGCCTTTCGGCCACCTGTCGGCGAAGCTTACGGACGAATCGAAGGCCCCAAGGGAGAGTTAGGATTCTATTTAATCAGCGATGGCAGCCCGAATCCGTATCGTTATCGTGTGCGTCCGCCGAGTTTCATTAACCTGACTGTGCTGGAGGACCTTTGTTTAGGGCACACCGTCGCTGATGTGATGGTTATTCTCGGTAGCATCGACATTGTGATGGGGGAGGTGGACCGGTGATAGGCTCAGGCATCCTAAAGGGAATGGCGGTCACTGCGCGCAACTTCATTGGGAGTTATTTCGAAGCGGACCGCCTTATTACGGTGCAGTACCCCGAAGAGCGCAGCCCGCTTCCCGAGAATTACCGCAACTTTCCGTTCCTCATTTACGACACTGATGACGCGGAGGCCGGATTGCGCTGCGTAGCGTGCAAGATTTGCGAAAAGGAATGCCCGCCGCAGTGCATCTATATAACCAAGAGTAATGACAAGAAGCCCGACTATCTGGGCAAACCGCAGTTTTATCCGGCCGTCTTCGACATCGATATTTCTGTCTGCATGAGCTGTCAGATTTGCGTCGAGGTTTGTCCATTCGAAGCCATTAAGATGGACAAGGTGTTTGAACTAAGTCGCCGCGAACGGTTCGACGCGCTCCTCTTCCGCAAGCGCGAACTTGCAAAGTCGAACACCTATTACCATCGCATCCACCCCGTCGAGGCGGCTGAGGTTGATGCCAAGCTCGCTGAAGCTGCGGCCAAGAAAAGGCCTGCGGAGCCTGCCCCGAGCGCGGTCGCTACGCCATCTCCAAGAACCAGCGCATAACAACCAAAACGACTGATCGGAAGAACTCGGCTCCGAGTTCGCGATCAGCGGTATTTTCATCGCGAAGATCAGCGCGTCGGGGAGAAGTAAAGCTTTTTCTGGCCGAAGTCGATGATGCCCCAGCTTTGGCCGATGAAGTCCATGCCGAGCAGGCCTATCACTTTGCCTCCGGTGGGAAGATAAAAGCTCATCGGTTCCACCTCCAATTTGGGATGAAACGTCTCAACTCCACCGATCTTGAAGTTGCTGGGATCAGCCCAGTCAGGTTCTGTTTGCACGCCCGCAGCGTCGACCATTCTCACGTTCGTCGCCCGATATCTATTTAATTTCGCTTGCGCAGCAAAACGGCTATCCACGCCGCTCACATAAGCCCCGGTGTCGATGATCATTTTGCCCTTGATGCCATTGACTTCTACGTCGATGAGTAATCCGGTGCCTGTCAGCTCAAAGGGCGCCTCGGAAAACCCCACGGACTTTAGCGCTGGTCCAAGTTGGGCAGTCCGCCCGGTTCGAGGAGGCTTGAGATAAAGGCGGCGATTTGAAAGATCAATGATGGCGGCGCAGGTTTGCAGAAATCCCAGGCCGAGAAAACCGTCTGCATCTCTTCTCTCCGCTCGTTCGATGCCGACCGTACCGTCTGAATAGTATAGCCCTCCGTCCTTGGGCGCGTTCAAGAATTGAAATGAGCCGAAGTAGAGAGTCGTTCCCGATACCTGGACGTTCCCCAGCACAAGTGAGTCGGCGGTCCCTTTACTAAGATGGTCGATTGCCTTGCCTGTAATGCCGTGAGCGCTCCCTTTTATGGGCTGCGGCGGGGTTCGCAGTAATCTTGCCGACGTGTTCGCCATCGTGATGTGGTCCGAGCAAAAGCCGGTGTCCAGGACCAAACGAACTGCGTGGCCGTTTATAGTTCCCTCCGCGAAGAATTCGTTTGGTATTGGTTGCTTCAGTTCGACGACTCCGTAGCCATCGCGTTGTATCGCGTCGAGATGAAGCGGGCTCCTTGCGTCCGCTGCGGAAAGGCACAGTCCGGCCGCGAGCAGGCCGCAAAGGGGTTGCACAAACCCGGGGTGTTTCCATGGAGAGACTGAGTTCATGATCTGATTTAGGACAAAACGCCGTCGTATGGGAAGCGAGACTTTTCGGCGCCTCTCTGCCTGTGCTTCGCGGACGCACAAGCGTTTCGCGCGCAACTATTGATTTGCTTTGCGTTCGCGCGCAGCGGCATAGTGTCCGGCTCGCCTCCTGCGATCTTATGGCTCTTGATTTTCCAGAAACCACTTCCAAAGCCGCCGGACCACTGGTGAAGCAGTTCTCCGTCTTCCTGCCGAACAAGGTGGGGGCGTTGCTCGACATTGTGAAGTTGCTCAACGCGCATAGCACCCACGTCGTCGCGCTCAGCATCTCCGAATCGACCGACTCGGCGATCGCGCGCATCGTGGTGAGCGATCCCGAGACGGTGGAGAATCTCTTTCGCGAACACAACGTGGCCTTCGGCGTTTGCGAAATGGTCGTGGTCGAGATGCAGGAGGTCGCGACCGAGCTGGCGAAGCTGCTCGCCGCCCTCCTCATGGCGGAAGTAAATCTGCACTTTAGTTATCCGCTCCTCACGCGGCCGCGCGGGCGCGCCGCGCTCGCCCTGCACGTCGATGATACCGAATGCGCCTGCTCGGTCTTGCAGGGTGAAGGCTTTAAAATCCTGAGCCAGGCCGATATTTCTCGTTAGGCAGAGCAGCGCGTGAGGCTTTCGAGCATTGACACCTTGTGAGGTGCTAGTTAGAGACGAGCAGTGCGCGCGGTCTCCCTTTTTAACGGCACCAGATCGCAAAAGACTTACGCCATCGCCGTCGCTCTGCTGGGTGCCGTCGCAGGGGCGCAAATAATCGGCGCGCTCGTCCTTTACCTGCTGCATTCGCGCGAGACGCGGCCTGTCGCCGCGCCTGCCGTCACCCAGCCTGGCCCACCGGTGGCCGTGGCGACGCCGCCGCCGCTCGGGCCGCCGGCGCTTCGCGGCGACCCGGAAACCAAGTCGGTGACGCGGCGAACGGCGTCTCGGACGGCGTCGGTCGCCGGCGAGATCTTGGAGGTGGCGAAAGCGCTGCGCAATCGCGGCGACACCACCAATGCGATCGCAAAATTGCAGCAGGCCGCGCAACTGGCTCCGGAGAACGGAGAAGTCCTGGCGGAACTGGCCCTGACCTACGAGTCGATGCAGCTTTTCGATCGCTCGAACGAAGCCTGGCGGCGGTTACAGTCGTTAGGCCCAGCCGCCGGACCGCTCTACGAATTGGCGGATCTCAAACTTAGCGTGGGCGTGCCGGTGCGCGGAATTCCAGGGTCGCTCGGGACGGAATCACCCGCGGCGGGTGCCCAGTCTAACGATAGCGCTGGCATTCCGGATGGTTCCGATTTTGGAATTTCGCAGGTCACGCAAACCGCCCGCACTGACCCGGACGCTGAGACCAAGTTAGCTCTGCGCGTCGGCGTAAAAGTACGGGCGGGCATCGCGATCGACCACACGAGGGTCAAAATCCAGGTCTTCTTTTACGATGTGGTGGACAACGATCAGGTCGTTTTGACCGACGCGGACGTGAGTTACGAATGGATCACACCCGGCCATAACTGGGAAGGCACCGACACCGAGGTGCTCGACGTCACTTACCTGCGGCGCAAGAGAAACGATCCCGTACCCGGCACCGCAATGGGAGACGCGACGGGGCCGGTGCCCGATTCGGTCGAAAAGGCAACGCGCGCGAAAGGAAAAAAAGAGACTGCTGCGGAGATGCTACCGACAAAGGACGACGGGAAGCACCAATATCTCGGCTACATCGTGCGCGTTTATTACAAGGACCAGTTGCAAGCGGTTCGCGCCGATCCGACCCGGTTGCTGAATCTTTTTCCGCCGCCCTTCACCGCGCCGCCGCAGTGATGCAATTGCTCATTGTCCATCACGACGCGGAGATCGGCGACGGACTGCTCGGGATGATAGGGGAATATACCGCGCACGCGGCTGATTTCGTCCAGAGCAACGATGCCGCGCAGGCCTGGACGGAGCGCTATTCGGAGTGCGATCTGCTCTTCACGCAAATCGAGGCCGAGGGACTCGACGGACTAACGCTGAGCGGATCGTTAGGCGAAAAATTCCCGCGGCTGATTACGTTTTTCATGCCGGCTTATCCTTTGTCCGAGCAACGGCTGGAAGTCGCCAACACGAAAATTTTCCCCGAGCCGATCGACGGCGAACGGCTCTTGCAAGCCATCGAGCGAATGGCCGAACCGAACGGGGGACTCGATTTCTTTCACGTCATCGACTTGCTGCAAATGTGTTGCTTGAGCGGCAAGAGCGGCGCTTTGCAACTAGTCGCCGGACCGGAAACCGGTACCGTTTTTCTGCGCAATGGCGAATTGCGCCACGCCGAGACGATGCGCTCGCGCGGCCTGGAGGCGATCTACGAAATGTTGCGCTGGGATTCCGTGAAATTCTCTTACGACCCGAACGCCAGTCCCGCTGAGCAGACGATTGACATCGGCTGGGACGCCGCGCTGATCGAAGTGGTGATGCGCGAGCGCGAGGAACAGGCTCTTCAGCCCGGCCCGGCGCGCGCGCCGGAGATTTCCACCTCGCTCCTTCTGCCAGAGCCGGACCTGACCGGACAGGAATTCGGCACCTATCGCGTCGGGCGGAAGTTGACGGAGAGTTTTTGGGACAAGGTTTACCAGGCCAAACAGACCTCGGTTGGCCGCCCGGTCGCGCTTCATGTGCTGCGCAGCAGCCTGCGCGCAATCCCGGAACGGGCGCAGGAATTTCTCGACACCGCGAGCGCGAACGCCAACATCCGTCACCCGGCAATTCTGCCGGTTTACGAAGCCGGCGAGAACAACGGAACCTATTTTTACGCGCGTGAATTCATCGTTGGTCGCACGGTTTACGAAATCAAAGCGAGCGGCCTAACGATCACCGAATTGCTCGCTCTCCGCATCGTCCGCGCGATCGCGGAAGCGCTCGCGCATCTTGACGATCACCAGATTCTGCATGCGCCGCTCCGGCTCTCGCGCATCTTCGTTACGCCTAACGACGAGGCCAGACTGGCCGACGTCGCGGTCGCCAATCCGGCGATGGCGCAGTTGTCGCCGGCGCAAACAGAGATCCAGATGATCGGCCGACTGCTCATTCCGATGACGAAAGCGACCGCCATTCCGGGCAGCGGACGCGTTCTTAAGCTTATCCATCACATGCAAACTGCCGGCGAAGACGCCATCACCACCTGGGCCGCGCTTGCGCAGGAAGCGAAAAGCTCGAGACGATCATGGCCCCGTCGCAGCCACTCCTCGCGCCGAAAAAGACCGGGGTACTCAACAAGGTGAAGCTTTGGGGGAAACGGAGCTGATCCTCCCGCGCAACTTTCTTCTCTGGGGAGTTGCGTTATTCTAGCCGCCGATGAAACGACTCCTGGTTTGCGCGGCGTTCTTTTTCGTCGTCGTCGCCGCGCGCGCGCAAATTCAGGTGGACCTGAAATTCAAGCGGCTCCAGTACATCGCCTACGAGCCGGTGATCGCGACAATCACAATCACGAACCTGGCCGGCCGCGACATCGAGCTGCACGACGACAACGATCAGCACTGGTTTGGGTTTGAAGTGACTGCGGACGAGGGGCGCACGCTTGCGCCACTGACGCAGGGCTCCGAGCCGAGGCTGCGGGTCGCTGCGGGGACGTCGGTGACGCGCAAAATCAATCTTACGCCGCTTTTTCCCGTAAACGATCTCGGTGTTTATCACGTCCGGGCGAATGTCTTTTTCGCCGACCTGGACAAATTCTTCTACGCGCGCGCGAAAGTTTTCGAGGTTACGAGCGCGCGACCGATCTGGCAGCGCACCGTCGGGGTGCCGGGCGCGGCTGGCGGCGATGGCGTGCGCGCCTTTCCCTGATGACCAACCGCTTTCCGGATCACACCTCACTCTACGTGCGCGTTGAGGACAAGAGTAACGCGCTGGTTTACGCCACCTTCTCGTTAGGCCGGGTCATTTCCTTCGATGAGCCGCACGCCGAGGTCGACAAGAACAATCAGCTGCATGTGTTGCAATGCTCCGCGCCGCGCGTCTGGTCCTACTCCATCGTCGCTCTCGATGGCAAGTTGCTTAAGCACGCCAGTTATTCGCAAGCGCGCAGCATGCCGCATCTGCGCCGAATGGCCGACGGCAGCGTGGCTGTCGGCGGAGGGATGCTCGACGTGCCGGTGGCGCAGTCCGTCCCGGGAAAAGCGATGCCGAAACTATCGGACCGGCCGGCGAACCTGCCGCCGGAAGACTAACCTAACGATGGCGATCAAGTTGCCGTTCATGCGCCGCAGCAGCAGGGCCTTCGCCTTCGCCGCGCTTGCGCTTCCGGTTTTTCTCTTCAGCCCGCGGGCCTGGCCAGCCAGCCGCAGCCGTTTCACCACCGTCGTGATTGATGCCGGCCACGGTGGTTTCGATCGGGGTGGAATTCCGGGGCAGCGCGTCGCGGAAAAGACGGTCGCACTCGATGTCGCGCTACGCCTGCAACGCGACCTCGAGCGGCAGGGTTATCGCACCGTCATGACTCGCAATGAAGATGTTTTTGTCCCGCTCTCGCAGCGGGTGGCGATCGCGAACTCGTACCGAAACGCGATCTTCGTTTGTATTCATTTCAACGCCGCCGGACGAAGCGGCGCGAACGGCATTGAGACCTATTACTACAGCAGCGAAAGCGCCGATCTGGCCGCCAGCATTCATCGTTATGTCGTCGGCGGAGCGCCGACTGAAAACCGCGGCCTGCGGCGGCGCGGCTATTATGTTCTGCGGAAAACGCGGATCCCGGCGGTCCTGGTCGAGTGCGGCTTCCTAACGAACCCGCTGGAAGCAGAGCTCGCGCAAACGGCGGGTTATCGGCAGAAGCTGGCGAACGAAATCGCCAGCGGAATTCGCGGCCAGCCTCTGTTGGCCGACCGCCGGACCGGCAGTGGGCGTTTCTCGTACGGGAGCGAAAGCGACCAGCCGAGCCTCTATCGCGTCGATGCCAGCGGCACGAGTGTTCTCACCGCCGCGGACGCCGCCGCAGCGCGCCACAGCACGAAGAAAAAGAGCAGCTCAAAAAAGTCGGCGCACTCCTCGACGAAGAAAAAATCATCCAAGACGAAGGCCAAGAAAAAGAGTTCGGACAGCGAACCGAAGAAGAAAGAACCGGTTGAGCCTAACGAATAAAGTGCACTCCCCGATCGTTAGTCCGGCGCAGATGCGCGCGGCCGAAACGGCGGCTTTTGGCCGCGGAATCTCAGCGGAGGCTTTGATGGAACAGGTGGGCGAGCGGATCGCGCGGCGGACCATGGATTTTTTCCCGGATGGCGGGCGGTGCATCGTTTACGCGGGAAAAGGTCATAATGCCAGCGACGGCTTCGTCGCCGCGCGCTGGCTGGCGCTCTTTGGCTGGAGGATCGACTTCCGGCTCGCTTACGCGGAGGAAGAATTGAGCAAGTTGACGGCTTCGAAGCTGGCGGAACTGCGCGCCGCAGTCGGCGATCGTCGAGAGACGCGAGTGTCTGGCCTAACGATCGTCTTCGATGCGCTCATCGGGCTTGGTGCGCAGCCGCCCCTGCGTGAGCCGATCCGCAGCGCGTGTCGAGAGATCAACTCTCTCCGGGCCGGCGCCATCGTGGTGGCGATCGATCTGCCCTCGGGAATGGACGGTGATACCGGGGAGGTCGATCGGGATTGTGTCGTCGCCGATTTCACGATCACCGTCGGGTTCGCGAAGCGCGGTTTGGTCTCGGATTCCGCGATCGATTTCGTCGGTCGCCTCGAAGTTGTTTCACTCGACGAGTTGCGGTGGGACGAGTTGACATCCAGCGAGGTTGCGACTCCACAGTCGCTGCGCGATCTGCTGCCCCGACGAAAGTATTCCGCTTACAAAAACCAATTCGGGCGAATTGGAATCGTAGCCGGCTCGCGAGGATTCACTGGCGCGGCCATCATGTGTTCGTTAGGCGGATTGCGCGGGGGCGCCGGCTTGGTCGAGCTCTTCGTGCCCGAAGAAATCTACGAAGTCGTGGCTGCCACTGCCGCTCCCGAAGTGATGGTGAAGCCGGTGAAGTCTTATGCCGATGTTATCGATGAGCCGATCGATGTTTGGGTGGTCGGTCCTGGCCTCGGGAAAACACGCGCATCCGAAGTGCTCGCACTGATCCGCGAAGCGAAGCAACCGATGGTGGTCGACGCCGATGGCTTGAACATTCTCGCGGAGAAAATTGAAGAGTTGGCGCAGTGTCGCGGTCCGCGCGTGCTCACGCCGCATCCCGGGGAAATGAAGCGGCTTTTCGGCGCGGAAAAAGCAAGTCGCGCGGAGACCGCAACAAAGTTTTGCGATCAGCACGCCGTAACACTTCTGCTGAAAGGCAGCCGCACGATTGTCGCCGAGGCGGGCCGCGCGCTCAGCTATAATACAACTGGCAACCCCGGCATGGCGACGGGCGGAATGGGCGATGTGTTAACTGGTGTTTGCGCCGCGTTGATGGGGCAAAAGCTGACGCCTTACGACGCCGCGCGCCTTGGCGCATGGCTTTGCGGGCGCGCGGCAGAGCTCGCGATTTTCGCGGGGAATGCGAGCGAAGAGTCGCTCCTGCCACGGGAGGTGACTGACAACCTCGGAGCCGCATTCAACGATCTGCGTTCTACCGATCGTTAGGCACGGGATTGGCCCGGTGAAGAATATCATCGTCGTCGGTTACCCGAAGAGCGGTTGCACCTGGGCGACGCGCCTGATCGCAGAGCTGGTAGGTTGTCCGGTGGCCGGCTTTTGGAAATCCGACAAGGAGGAAATCGCGACCGAAGGAGAAGATCGGGTTTCCAATTTTCGCTGCTACAAATCGCATCATCAATTGACCGAACTCGACGTCGATCTCGATGAGTCGAACACGCGAGTGGTCTACATATTGCGCGATCCACGCGACATCGCCGTTTCAGCCGCGGATTATTTTGAGTTCGACCGATTTCCGAAGGTCTCGGCCTTCTTTCGCACCTTTCGGCGCGGGACGAAGTTGTATCGTCACACTCTTTATCCCTTACTCGTTAGGCAGGATTATCGTTTGGAAAAAATGACCGAGGCGCTGCTGCACGGCTCGGCCGAAGTGCACAACTGGTGTCGTGCTTCCTGGAGCGAACATCGTCGGCCGTACGAACGGGTTGGCGTGCCGATGGTGCATTACGAGGATCTGCTCGTCGCGCCCGAGGAGCAAGCGACGCGCCTCTTGCGCCATCTGGGGATCGAGCGCTCGCCGGAAACGATCGCGACTGCGGTGCAAAACCAATCGTTCAGGCGAAAGAAAGAGGCGCTGTTGAAAAGCGGCGAGACGGGTCGCGCAAAATTTTTGCGTGTCGGAAAAAGCGGACAGTGGCGCGAAAAACTTCCGCCGTATTTGCAGGTGCGCTTTGCGGAAGAGCTAGGCGATGAGCTGGCTGCGTGGGGTTATGTTGCCTAACGATTGAACCATGACTCCACTTTCTGATTC
>Ga0080027_10000925_pt1 | contig 12045 bp, 8 predicted proteins | sample OrgsoiDNA2013046_FD_70962 | JGI IMG/M metagenome (GOLD analysis project Ga0080027, IMG submission 70962) | Permafrost soil microbial communities from the Arctic, to analyse light accelerated degradation of dissolved organic matter (DOM) -... | ecosystem: Environmental > Terrestrial > Soil >... | reverse complement strand
CGTAAGACCTTGCGTGTGCTTAATTGCGACTCGAAAACGTTGTTGTTGTTAAGTCGCCATCACACTCATCGTTTCAGCGGCGATGAGAGCCGGAGGCAATCTGAAATCTAGTCCGACGTATCTCTTACACATCCTCCCGCCGGACCCCACTCTAGGCGTCGGTCTCTTGTGTGCAATTTGATGATTCGCGGAGGCCACAATGCCCGATATCTCGAAGTCTCGTTTTCCCGTCTGCTGCATTTGCAATAAACCTGTGAAGCTCGAAACCAGCAAGACAGACGAACTCGGGATTATGGCGCCGCAAGCGAGATCGCGTAGACGTCGTAGTGGCCGTGCTCGCGCAGGACGATAGGAGCCCCATCCGTGGCCAGTCCGAAGGAGGCCGAGGCCAGCCGGAACGGCACATCCAATATTTCCTCTTCGCGTGCGTCGGGGACATGGACGCGGAAGATCTTGTGATCGTTCGCGCCATAATAGAGATATTGCGAGTCGGCCGACCAGATCGGATATACCACCGGGCGAGACATCTGAGTTCGTTTGCCGGTTTTGATGTCGACGAGAAGTATCCGTTGGCTGACAGCATCAACAGCAGCGAGTTGGTGGCCATCGGGAGACCAGAGCGGATTGTACAGGCCATCCGTTCCCGGAATTCTCTCGCTGCGGCGGGTGCGCAGATCCATTCGGTAAAGGGCAATGAGCGACGGAGGGTCAATGCCAGGGTAGCAACTGTAGACCAGGGAATTTCCGTCGGGCATCCAATCCGGCGTTGCTTGCGACTTCGGTTCCGGCGGCAGGGATTCGGGATTGCCTTCCTTCGCCGAAATTGTATAAAGTCTCAGCAATTCCCCAGGCCGTTTCGCGGCAAAAACAATGCGTTTGCCGTCAGCTGACCAGTGCGGGCGTGAGTCGACCAGCAACGGAGGAAATGTCAACTGGAATGCCTCGCTGCCGTCGATGCGCGCCCGCCACAGCGTCCGTTCCGGAAAGGCCACATAAGCGATCCACTGTCCATCACGGCTGAACTCCATGTGATCGGCGGAGAGGCCACTCTGGAAGGGGACAAAGTCTTTCTGCTTCGCATCATAGCGGACGAGTTCGCCGGAAGGCAGCGTCCCGATGGCAAAGAGGGTTCTTCCGTTACGGCTGGGAAGGGGCTGATAGTAATTCATCGGCCCAAAGGTGAGTTGTACTGGATCGCCATTGCCCCGGCGCCACCAGAGATGCTTCTCTTCGACGGCCCACAGATTGGAAGGTCCGTCGCGCCGCGAGCGGAAGACATAGTAATGTCCGTCGGAAGTCCATGCACCGCAGCATTCTGTCCCTTTGCCGGGCCAGTTGAAGCGCCGCTCATGCAGCCCATGTCCGTCCGCCCCCACCACCCAGAGCGTTTGTTGTTCTGTCATCACCGTGAAACCGAGTTGGCGGTCGTCCGGCGACCAACGCAGATACCAGATATCTCCTGGAGCGGTAGCCAGCAGGCGCGACCCGGTTCCGTCGGGATTGACCAGGAAGAGCTGATGGCCCCGGCTATACGCCAGCACGGCGCCGTCATGGGACCAGGCGACATCGTCGGCGATCAGATTGCCCAGATGTCGCGGTGAACCGCCCACCACTGGCAGAGTCGCTGCCATCCATTGTTCTTCGCTAATGCGAGATAACGCCAGAAACTCCGTGTCGTCGGAGGACAGGCCTCGAATTCGAAAAGTATGAAGGTGGTCAGAAGTGCCGGGAATCACAGTTTCCTCGTTCCCGTTTAACAGAACCTGCTTGACCCGCCAGTCCCCCGCGGACACGCTCGGGGACAAACTCTGAGACAGACTCTGGTAGTACAACCGCGGACCATCCGTGGCCATCGGCTCCAGCGGCCAGGCTTCTCCGGATTTTGTAATCTGCACAATCCGGACGACTTCGGGCTTCGGCGTCGCGGGCCGGAACAGAAAGGCGAACAGCAAAACGGCAAGCGTCCCCGCGTTCGCCAAGAGCCAGGGCCGCCAGCGCCGGCGCGGTTCGATCACGACATTTGAGAGCGTAACTGGAGCGGCCGCACTGTTCTGCCTGTCAATAGTTTCAGGTGCAGGTGTAGATGGAAGAGTGAGGGGACCGATGAATCGGTATCCGCGCCGGCCAACGGTCTCGACAAAACGGGGCTCGTCGGCGCTGTCGTTGAGCGCCCGCCGGACCTTCCCAATCGCCTTGTTCAGGCCGTGGTCGAAATCGATGAAAACGTCCGCTGGCCACAGCTCCTTTTGCAGCTCTTCCCGCGTGACCACCTCGGGAGCTCGTTGCAGCAGGATCACCAACGCGCGAAGAGGACGGTCTTCCAGCGGTACGCGATATCCGTGCTTGTGCAGTTCTCCGGCGCGCGGATCGACCTCATACACATCAAATCGCAGCTTGTGGAGACCGTGAGCCTGGGGCGCCGACGACATTGGGGGACATTTTTCGGTGGGAGTTTACTTCTTGGCGAACGATTCTACTCAAGATTCCGCCCCGATGTCACCAATCTTCTCGCGTAAGCCCACTTTCTTCATAGGCTTGCACCGGTACTCAAACTTCCCTCAGGCGGGACCCGCGCTCCATTGCCAAATCCGGCCGCCGCGGCAAGAGTGATGCTCAATTTGGGGCGCTGTCCCAGGTAGTGCATCGACTGTCAACCTTCGCCTTGAGGTGATCATGTTACTCGCTCAGGTTTGCACGCTCAGCTCCAGGCTCCCCTCGGTGGACCGGCTTCGAATCAAACGAAAATTGAATGGAGGATTTTTCATGCGTAAAGCGATTCTGCTGATCGCCATGTCCGCGGCTGCCAGCCTGGCGGCCGCTCAAGATCAAGGCAACATTGTCGTCCCGGATTCGAGCATCGAGAAGACCGGCGATGCTGGCGTCCGGATGCACACCAACTATTTCATGCATGTTCCTGACCCCAACCTTACCCCGGACTCGCCGCCGCCCGGGGTCACCGTCGAAACGCCAGGCTCAATCGGCTGTATCTACGACCTGGTCTCACCGCACGTGGTTGGGTGTCCGGTTGCCACCGCCACGGCAGTGCCAAAGGGCGGCAGTGATCTGATCGTCATCGTGGATGCATTCGACTACCCGAACCCCGGAGTCGATTTGAGTAAGTTCAATGCGAAATGGGGGCTTCCGGGAACCACTCTGGTCAAGAGGTACGCCAACGGGCACAAACCACCAAACGCCTGCGCCTCTGGATGGGAGGGCGAAGAGTCGCTAGACATCCAGTGGGCTCACGCCATGGCGCCAAAAGCCACCATCGTGCTGATGGAAGCGGCCTCCAACTCGCTCTACGATCTAACCTTTGCCGTTCACGCTGCCAATGTCTACATCAAGAACCATGGCGGAAAGGGCGAAGTCTCCATGAGTTGGGGAAGCAGCGAGTTCAGCACCGAAACCACCGGGGATCCATTGTTTACGGAAGCCAACGTCGTCTACCTTGCTTCGTCTGGCGACGTCGGAGGTGTAAGTTGGCCCAGCGCCTCGCCGAATGTCGTCTCAACCGGCGCTACCCAGATTAAACGGAACAGCGCGGGAAACTACGCGGGGCAGGTCGGTTCAAAGAATTGCGGGGCAACTGCCGGGGTAGGCTGCGGCGGCGGCCAAAGCATCTATGAAGCCCGCCCGATCTACCAGGACGGCGTATCGAGCGTTGTAGGCCATGTACGCGGGACACCCGACATCGCGTCGGACTCCAGCATGGATTCTCCGGTGTGGGTTTATAACTCAAGCTGCTACAACTCGTGGATTCAAGTGTGGGGAACGAGCGTAGCTTCGCCGACTCTGGCCGGCGTGATCAACAATGCCGGCTCCTTCAAGGCCAGCAGCAAGGCTGAACTCCTCGAGATATACAACAACCGTCATGTAACTGCCGACTACACCGACATCAAGTCCGGCAGCTGCGTGAACCACGCCGCACATACTGGGTTCGACCTGTGTACCGGGGTTGGGGTGGTGAAAGGCTTCGTCAAGAAATAGGAGAACAATGTTGCTGCACTGCAGAGGTGCGGGCCGGGGGAAGTTCGCACCTCTTTTTTAATTAAAGTGGCGTGCACTCCGCGGCTCGTTGGCGAGTGTTGTCGCGGGATCCGTTTAACTAGGCTTTGGCCTTCCAGCGGAGGGTAGTATTCCACTCCTACCCCGTAGCGGCGAAGTACCTGATCGGCGAACGCTCGGCTTGGGCCATCTACGCTTTCGGGGACGAGTACGTGGTCACCGGAGGACAAACAGGCCATGTAAATAAGAATGAGTGCTGACTGGCCACGCCGCTCAAACTGTAGTTTCCTTTCCACCCCTTAACCTTGAGCCAATCAGCACAGGTTTGTGCTTGAGCGGTGACACAGCTCATGGCCGCGGCAAACAACAAGAACGACAGAATCCCACGGGTGGTCTCCAGTCGAGTCTTAGGGGGAATTTTTTCTCAATCGGCCTGCGCCGGTACCGCATGGCCTGGGTAAGAGACGAAAAGCACAGCCAATCTCGTTCATTCGGTCTGCAGGAGTCGCTGGCTGAGTGGGCGTAAGCCTGTATTTCCTTGTGTTGACCCACATACCGACAGTTTGCTGAACCGGTGCTTGGTCATTAGGTTTCCATTCATAGCCGCGCTTGCGGTGCAGATCGCTGCTTCGGACCAGATGTTCTCTGTGCTACCCAGTAATGCGCAAACCGGGAGTAAATTGGCTCAGGGCGGAAAAAATCGGCAGGTTCAGTGTGGCAACGCCACTCGGCCATTCTCAGATCTCATCAGAGAAGACGGCCATGTGGTAAAAGAACTCAGCGCCGTTGACTGGGCGCTTCGACTCAGCCAGTCGTTGAGGATGCTTAATGAGGAAGATTTCATCCCGCAATGGTGAACCGTGCAGCAGATATCGACTTTCGATCGATTCAGTCTGAATTGAGGGCCTCCGGAAGGAGAGACGTGAGATTCAACTTTGGATACATAGTGTTCTTGCTCGCGGCGGTAATTTCCGGTGATCGCCTTGTTCGCGCACAGGACTATGCGGTGGGCGCCGACGTGTCCTTCCTGGCGCAGGCCGAGCAGCAAGGAGTTGTTTTCAAGGATGGTGGATTTGCAAAGCCTGGTCTGGAGATTCTCCGATCTCATGGCTACAACTGGATTCGGCTCCGGCTATTTCATACTCCTACGCAGTTGCCGAACAATCTGGAATACACCATCGCGCTCGCCAAGAGCGCCAAGAAGCTGGGCTTCAAGTTTCTGCTGGATTATCACTACGCGGATGACTGGGCCGATCCGGGAAAGCAGCCTTTGCCAAAAGCGTGGCGAGGGAAATCGCACGCCGACCTGGTGAAGGCGGTGTTCGAGTACACGCGGGACACGATCGCGGCGTTTCGCGATGCCGGAGTTTTGCCGGACATGGTACAGATCGGCAATGAAATCATCCACGGCATGATGTGGCCCGACGGCAAGCTGCCGGAAAATTGGGATAATTTTGCGCAACTCGTCTATGCCGGGATCAATGGCGTGGACGCAGGGCGCGGCAACGGCGTTCGCCCGAAGATCATGATTCACATCGATCGCGGCGCCGACATGAAGGGCACGAAGGAATTCTTTGACAAGCTGAATAGTTACGATGTGCCTTACGACGTCATCGGGCAGTCGTACTATCCGTGGTGGCATGGCAGTCTCAACGAACTGCGGCAGAACCTGGAATTCATGGCGAGGGAATATCGGAAAGACATCATCGTGGTGGAGGCGGCATACAACTGGCAGCCGGGAAATTATGTGGACAAGCCGGGTCCGTTCCCGGAGTCACCCGAGGGGCAGCGCGAGTTTCTGGATGAGCTGAACCGTGTCGTGATGGAGACACCCGATGGACGCGGCAAGGGAGTTTTCTGGTGGGAGCCGGCTGTAACGGGCCCGCTTACCTCTCGTGGTTTTTTTGATGAGCAACACAACGCACTGCCAGCCATCACCGTCTTTGACCGGTTCACGCGAAAATAGGCGGATGTGGTAGATTCTCGATACTCGGGAGCCAAATTTGGCTTCCGCAGATATTGCAGACTGCGTTGTCTGCGTTCCATGTGGACTTGGCTACATCCGGGCCCGATATTAGGTAGTTGGCGCAGGCTGCTGAGCAGTGCGAGCCTTGGCTTATTCCTTCTCTTAGTTTTCCAAAGGGTTGCGGCGGTGGCCGCCGACCCCACGCCGTTTTCCTACGCCCCACGTCTTTGGCAAATGCAGGACGGCCTGCCGGAGCAGGTGGTGCAGGCCTTCGCCCAAACGAACGACCGATACCTGTGGATCGGCACCACGGGGGGACTGGTGCGCTTCGACGGCGAACGGTTCGTGACCTTTGATCGCGAGAACACTCCTGCCTTGAGCGACAACAACGTATTTTGTCTGACGGTAACCCGGAACAATACGCTTTGGATTGGAATGGAGGGCGGAGGCCTGATTCGTTACCGCGACGGAAAGTTCCGCGCCTTTTCTGTCGACGATGGCTTGAGCAACGCTTTCGTGCGCGTCGTGTACGAAGACAAGTCAGGAGAGATTTGGATCGGCACCGACAGCGGATTGTTCTTGCTATCGGGAGATCGGGTAAACCGGGTCGACAATACCGCGGCAATTCCTGCAGTCGCAGTGCATGCGATTCATGAGGATCGCCACGGACAGCTTTGGGTGGGCGGCTCCAGGTTGCTGCGCCTTGCCGGCAATGCCGCGGTCGACTATCGCCTGGCCGGGGAGGCAAGCCAGAATCGTGTTAAGTCGATCACGGATACGGCCGACGGGACGCTGTGGGTAGGCACAATCTCAGGCCTGCAGACAATGACTCCGCAGGACTCTTCGTTCAGGCCTGTGACGGAGGTCAAGGGAACTGTCCGAGTGATGCGCGAAATGTCGGATGGAACGCTTTGGATCGGAACCATCGGCCGCGGAGTCTTGATCTATCGCGATCACCGCTTCTCGGGACTTTCGGTTCCCGATCCCCTGCCGAGCAACACGGTGCTGAATCTGTTCGAGGACGCCGAAAGAAATATCTGGATCGGCACTCAGGGTGGAATGTTGCGCCTGATCGAGACCCCGGTGCGGACGGTGAAGCTTCCGGACGCGGCGGACTCCGACGCTGAGACGGTGTATCAGGACCGCAGCGGCGACATCTGGGTTGCGGCGGTAGATTTATTTCGCGTTCATGAGGGCAAAGCCGCTCCCTATAGTTTTCCAGGGATCACCGGAGTTCGAGTGCGGAACGTGTTTCGCGACCGAGACGGCGCTTTGTGGATCGGAACCGAAGGGCGGGGAGCGTACCGGCAGATCGGAGAGAAGTTTGTCCGCTATTCGACTGCGGAGGGACTGGTCAACAATTTTGTCCGGGCGTTTTTGCAAGGGCGAGACGGAAGCGTATGGATTGCCACCGATGAGGGGGTAAGCCGCTGGCGGCCGCAGGGGATCACGAACTATCAGATGCGAGACGGGCTTGCTTACTTCAGCACACGATCGCTGTTGGAAGACCGGCGCGGCGATCTCTGGATCGGTACCGACCGAGGCGTAAGCCGACTGCACGGCGATGCATTCGAAACCGACGGTGCGACGGATGCTCTCAAAAACGAAAAAGTTTGGGCGATCCATGAAGACTCCGATGGCGGCTTGTGGTTCGGAACCCGGACGGGAGGGTTGTATCGCTGGCGCTCGGGAACGATGACTCGCTACACCGTTGCGCAGGGATTGGCCAGCAACGGCGTTTATGAAATTCTTGAAGACGGGAAGAATAATTTGTGGGTAAGCGGGCCGAATGGAATCTCGGCGGTCAGCCGTCGCGAACTCGATGCGATCGCGGATCATCCGTCGCGTCCGGTGGCACTCACTCTTTACGGCGTGTCTGATGGCCTGGAGACGATTCAGATGTGCGGCGGTGAAAAACCCGCGGGCGTGCTCACAACAGAAGGCGAGGTCTGGTTCCCGAGCAGCAAAGGGCCCGTGCGCGTCTCAGTGGGTGCGCCGTTGCCGTCGAAGCCAGCGCCAGTCGTGATCGATCAGGTGATTGCCGATGGACTGCAGATTCCAGCAACTTCCGGAATTTCCCTGGGCCCTGACAACGCGAAGCTCGAAGTGCACTACGGAGTGGTTCTGCTGCGATCTCAGGAGCGGATACGTTTTCGCTATATGCTGGATGGTTTCGACAAGACGTGGAGTGAGGCGTCCCCTGCGCGCGTAGCCTTTTATACCAATCTGCCTCCGGGGCACTATCAGTTTCGAGTGGCTGCGTTTGAGATGAACAATCCCGAACAGGTGGCAGCCGCGTCTTTGGAAATTGTTCAGAAGCCGCACTACTATCGGACCCCTTGGTTCCTGAGTTGCGTCGTGCTGCTGCTTGCGGCGTCGGTGTGGGGCGTCTACCAGTTTCGCCTCGGCCAGCTACATGCGCGTTTCAAGGCGGTGCTGAGCGAGCGCAATCGTCTCGCGCGCGAAATGCACGACACACTGATTCAGGGCTGCGCCAGTGTGTCGGCTCTTCTGGAAGCGCACTCCAGCATCGCGCAGAATAAGGCCGATGGAAACGGCGACCTGCTGCAGTGCGCTCGCACTCAATTGCGCTCCACCATCGAAGAAGCACGGCAGGCGGTGTGGGGCCTCCGTAGTGTGTCAGAGTCCACGACAGATGTGACTTCGTTATTGCGCAAGATGGCAGACCAGTTCAGCCACGAGTTTTCCGTGCCGGTCGAGTTTCAGACTTCTGGCGAATCATTCGCCCTCGATCAGTCGGTCGTGCACGAGGTACTCATGGTGGCGCGCGAGGCGCTGTACAACTCCATCCGTCATGCGCAACCTCGCAAGGTTGACCTGGAGCTCATATTCGAAGAGGCTCGCTGCTGCGTTCAAGTGCGCGACGACGGCGTCGGATTCGATCCGACAATGCTGTCCAGTCTGCCCGAGAACCACTACGGACTGATCGGCATCAAGGAACGCGTGAAACGCATTGGGGGTAAATTCACTTTGCACAGTGCAGCCGGGACGGGGACTGACCTGAGCATCGAGGTGCCGCGCCGAACGGTCGCTGCCACGAGCCAAGTCTCAGAGATCGCGTCATGAATCACAGCATCAATCGTACTGAAAAAATAAAAGTGATCGTAGTCGACGATCATCCGCTCATGCGGGTCGGGATCGCGGCGATTATCAATGCCCGATCCGACATGACCGTGGTCGCTCAGGCCGGAACGGGCGAAGAAGCCGTCGCGCTGTTTCACCAGCACAAACCGGACATCACGCTGATGGACTTGAGGCTCCCCGGCAAATTGGGCGGCGTGGAAGCGATCGCCGCAATCCGTGCCAAATCTCCCAATGCGCGCTTCATCGTGGTCACGACCTACGACGGGGACGAAGACATTCACCGCGCACTCGAAGCCGGAGCGCAAGGCTACGTCATCAAGGGGATGCCGTACCAGACGCTGGTGGACGCGCTGCAAAAAGTTCACGCCGGCGGACGATTCCTCCCACCGCCAGTGGCCCGCGCGCTCGCGTCGCGAGCCCCGCATTCCCAGCTCAGCTCTCGCGAACTGGAAGTGCTTCATCTGTTGGTAAGCGGCAACAGCAATAAAGACATCGCTAACCTGCTGGGCATCACGGAGGCGACGGTCAAGAGCCACGTGAGCACGATCCTGATGCGCTTGGACGTTGAAGACCGTACGCAGGCTGTAGTGGCGGCGCTGCAACGCGGCCTCGTCCACTTATAAAGTGGCTCGCCCGTCATAACGCCGCGACCGTTGTCAAGTCAAATACTTTCCGCACAGTCCGACTTTTGGCGGATTCGCGGCATCCCCGCTTCGACATAGGATTCGGCACCAGTAGCAGGTGAGATGTGTTTCTTTACGGCTCCTGCCAAGATGTGCGCCGCAGAATCCAAGATGAATCGGGCGCACCCTGGGGGAATGCGATCTCTGGAGGCTCCACGATGAGATTCGAGACGATTCGTCACTACGGACGTATGGGTGTGGTGCTGGCCGCTGGCTTGATAGCCAGCCTTGCGTTCGGACAAAACGCCAACACGGGAGAAATCCGTGGGACGGTTCAAGACTCCAGCGGCGCCGTGGTCGAAGGCGTCAAGGTCACCATCACCAACCTAGATACCGGCTTTAGTAGCGTGTCCATCACGAACTCGGCAGGCATCTACGATGCACCGTCGGTTCCAACCGGAGCCTATGCCGTCACCTTCGCCAAGGGCGGGTTCAAGGACTACGTTCGCAAAGGCGTCACTTTGCAACTTCAGACGATCGCGGTCGACGCCACGCTGCAGGTGGGAAATGCCAGTGAGCGGGTCGAAGTAACGGCCGAGACAGCTCTCGTCGAGTCGGAGACTTCCGACCAGCATGTCGACCTGAGCACCGCCGCGATTCGAGCGGCTCCTGTAGTGGGCACGGACTGGCGGGGCGAAATGACTCAGTTGATTCCGGGCGTAAATGCGGGTGGCGGAACGGGCGAGGCCGCCGGCCAGCAAGTCGGCGTTAATGGTACTCAGTCCTATAACGTTAATTTCCTGATTGACGGCTCTGCCGCGACTGCTCCTCGCGACTACAACAGCAGCAACTACTACATGCCTCTCGACGCCATCGAAGAAGTCAGCGTCAATTCCAGCAACGCTCCCGCACAGTTTGGCAATGGTCTCACTTCCATAAACGTGATCACTAAGAGCGGCACGAATCGGTGGCACGGCAGCGTCTACGAATACATTCAAAATACTGCACTGAATTCCAGAGGTTTTTTTAATAGCACAGGGCCTAAGTCGGTGGAGCACTGGAATACGTATGGCGGCAGCATTGGAGGACCGATTATCAAGAACAAGTTGTTCTTCTTTTTCAACTACCAGCGCAACCCTTCCTCAACCCCGACTTCCGGGCTGTACAGCTACCCCACCGCCGCCATGCAGGCGGGTGATTTTTTCGGGGTGACTGGCTCCTCCGGTTCTGCCTTCGATGCCAACGGGAACCTGATTGGGACGTACGATCCTGTGGCCGTCAATCTTCAAGGTTATTTCCCGGCCGCGACCGCTCGGGGCTGGGTTCCGGGATGCCCGGGTCCAGTGAACGTTTCGGCCGGAACTCCGCAAACCTGCCCCAACGGCGGTACCAACGATTTCGTATTTAACGGCACAAGTCCGAACACGGATACTTGGTACACGGGCAAAGTTGACTACAATCTTTCTTCCCGGCAACGACTTTCGTTTAGCTTCAATTATTTCCCCACGACATCGTCGTACGTACCGGCAGACCCGTTGTATCCGAATGACGCCACCGCATTTGAGCAGGGGAAGACTGATAATCTCACCGCGCAGTTGTCGCATCTGTTCACCATCAACTCTCAAATGGTGAATGAATTTCGCGTGGGCGCGAGCCGTGAACTCGACAAGTACAAACCGCCATCCTTGGGCAAGAACGATCCAACGACGATAGGGCTGGAACCACCCTATAGCACGAACGCTCCGGCTAATGTCTTTCCGCACATTTCGATCGATCAAGGAGCCGGATTTGGCGGATCTGCGCTGGGCGCAGGCAGCGGCAACGGCAATATTGACGCTACTCTCGGTGAGGGTGTCTACAATGTCTCGGATGTTCTAACGCTGATTCATGGCAAACACACTATCAAGATCGGTGGCGAGTTCGACAAGTACTATCAGAACTACACGAGCTGGGGGGATATCGATTCCGGTCACTTCGAATTCAATGGCAGCGTGACCGGAATTCCCTATGCCGATTTCCTGGCTGGCGACGTTTACGGATGGTTCGTTTTCGAGGCCAACCCAACCAGCGCTCACATGAAGGGCTCAGCGCTGTTTGCGAGCGACGACATTAAGGTCACCCCTCGCCTTACACTCAACCTGGGCCTTCGCTGGCAAACGCAGTCGGGGTGGACCGTTAGCAACAACTTGTTCGGCAACTACGACCCGCTCATTCCCGATCCTACGCAATATAACGGCGTATATCCAGGCGGCATCCTCTTCGGGGGACAGAGCGACAAGTCTTTTGGAGGGTCGATCAGCAAACTGAGTGCGATCCAAAGCGGCAATTACAAAGAGTTCGCACCTC
>Ga0080027_10000921_pt1 | contig 12116 bp, 12 predicted proteins | sample OrgsoiDNA2013046_FD_70962 | JGI IMG/M metagenome (GOLD analysis project Ga0080027, IMG submission 70962) | Permafrost soil microbial communities from the Arctic, to analyse light accelerated degradation of dissolved organic matter (DOM) -... | ecosystem: Environmental > Terrestrial > Soil >... | reverse complement strand
GCTGGTTACAGTCAGACAAAAAAAATTTTGTACGGAAATAATCCCGCAGCTGGAAAATATTATTCAGTTCGCGGAATAAAAATGTATACCGAAACTTACGGTAACGGTAAACCATTACTGATACATATCGATTCAGCATATGTAATCGGCTGGAGTGATGGAGGCATCAATGCCCTGCTGCTGGCGATGCGCCATCCCGACAAAGTCATAAAACTGATTTCTACAGGAGCGAATCTTACGCCGGATTCCCTTGTGTTGATCCCGTCACTTTGGTACGATGAACAAAAACAATTTGAAAGAGATAAAAATAAGATCCGGACAACTGCAAAGGAAAAAAACGACTGGAAAGTCTTCATGCTCGACTGGCTGCAGCCCAATGTGCCGCTTACTGATTTAAGCCGGATCAAATGTCCATCGCTTATTATTAGTGGTGATAGTGATCTGATAACCCTCGAACATACTGCAGCAATATACAGGCATATTCCGAAAGCATATTTATGGATCCTGCCTCATTCGGGTCATGCTACCTTACAGATACACCGGGATGATTTTAACAGGATGGTAAACGCGTTTTTTGAACAGCCATTTGATCATTTCAGTTATTGATACTATCATGGCCACACAAAAAAATGTAGATCATGAAACAGATGACAAGTTACTGGGTTGCTCTTTGCCTGGAGTTCAATGATAAGGCAAAAGCATCACCCAAAAAGAAAAAGTAAAAAGGGAAAAGAGTTCCTTTTTATTTCGTTTGACAAAAAAATCCTTCCAATGAAAAGATGCGAAAGGCATATCCGGCCCTGGATTTTTTTTATCATACTGATCGCTGGTTTTTCAAACAAGACAGCGGCGCAGAATATCATTGCTTATTATTCTGGCAATGCAAAACAAATCAGAAAGTACCCCGCAATTAAATGCAATGAGATCATTTTCAGTTTTTGCCATTTATACGGGAACCGTTTGCGGGTGGATAACAGCGGAGACACTCTGACTATCCAGGCCCTGGTTGAATTGAAGAAAAAAAATCCCAGGTTAAAAATATTACTCTCGCTGGGTGGATGGGGAGGATGCAAAGACTGTTCGGAAGTTTTTTCCTCCGACAGTGGCCGCCTGGAATTTTCCGCTTCTGTGCTTTCATTAACGGAATACTTCCATACGGATGGGATTGATATTGACTGGGAGTTTCCGGCCCTGGCTGCTTATCCGGAACATCCGTTTAAGGTAGAGGACAAAGTTAATTTTACATCACTGGTTCAGGCACTACGGAACAGTCTCGGAAAATCAAAAGAGATCAGTGTGATTTGTGCGGGCGAATCACCATTCCTGGAAGGTTCACTGGATTTACCGGATATTGTTCCTTTTGTTGACCGGATCAATCTCATGACTTACGACCTGATCGGCAGTAAGACCCCTTTTACGGGTCATCATACTTCGCTCTATTCCACCAGCTGGCAAGTAGCATCAGCTGATCATGCGGTCCGGTACCTGGATTCTTTAAAAATTCCCCATCAGAAAATCGCTATAGGATCAGCATTCTATGCTCGTGAATATATCGTATTGGAGAATCGTAATCATGGCCTGCATCAGTACGCAGTATTTAAAAAATTTGTTACGATGAAGGAGCTGAGAAAAAATTATACGGATGCACGCGGATATATTACCTATTGGGATCCCGAAGCAAAAGCATCGTATAAATATAACGAGACCAGAAAGATTTACCTGACTTATGATGACGATCGTTCCGTCGCAGCCAAGGTAAAATATGTGAAAGAGAAAGGACTCAATGGTATTTTCTTCTGGGAGCTGCGTCTGGACAAACCGAAAGGAGGATTGGCCGATATTATTTTTACAGAGATGAAAAAATAACCGGTCATCATTTACAATCATAAGTAAATTCAAAGGATTCCGGAACCGTTCCGTCGACTGCAACAACGGAAGTAATTTTTCCGTCTTCGTCATAGGTATAAGTGAATTGGTAATGATAGGGCCAGGAAAAAAAAGACTGTTTCAAATGCTTATTGGTATAGTACGACGAGCCATAATAGATCAGCTGGTTGAAATCATCCAGGTTCCCGATCACAGCGAGTTTGCTGAGATCATAAACAGTTGTATCCTTGATTAAACTGGAGCTGGTATTTGTAAGATCCCCGTTTGTGAAAGTATAATATGTTGTAACCGGGAGACTATCATCCTGTTGGGTAGTGGAAGATATTACCTGTCCGCCGGCATCGTAGGAAAAACTGGTATTATAGACAGACTGGTCAGTCGTTTCCTTGTGCGTGGCAATCAATCCTGCACTGTTCAGGCTGATGGTATCGGTGGCTCCGCTTCCCTGGGCATCAATATTTATGTAAATCTTATTACCACTGTACGTAAAAGTTTTAACGTAAGCACTCGGGCCATCATATACCAGTTTTGAAATTTTTCCATCATCATTATAACTGAGGGTATACCTGAAATCAAGGGTTCCATTAAAATAATGTGCGGAGCTAATCCGGCAGTCCGTTTTCGGTACGATGGGTGGTGCGGTTGATTCCTTCTTTGAGCAGGAGAAAAGAAGCAGGAGCAATACCAAAGGAATAACCGACCTCATAGAAAACGTTTAAGAGTAAAAACGTTCAAACCAATACATATAAATTCCTAATACAAACCGGGAATAACCAGGAAAACGATATATCTGATTAAAAAGTTGCTTTTCCATGAACAAAATAGTATTTGGCCCTGACCCGATACAAAATGCCTTATTCTGACCTTAAACTATTTACCGGGTTCGCCAGCGCCGCTTTAATCGCCTGATAACTCACGGTAAATAATGTAATGGCCATGGCTCCGAGCCCGGCAGATGCAAATATCCACCAGCTCAATTCCGTCCGGAAAGTATATTGCTGCAGCCATCCATTAAGATAATACCAGGAAACGGGAACGGCAATCAAAAGAGAAATCAATACCAGTATCACGAATTCCCAGCTTAGCAACCGCCACAGATTAAATACGGATGCGCCCAGCACTTTCCGCACCCCGATTTCCCGAGTGCGCTGTTCGGCCATAAAGGAAGCCATTCCAAAAAGGCCCAGGCAACTGATGAAAATCGCGAGGATTGCAAAGGAGGCTGCCAGTTTTCCAATTCTTTCTTCGTCCCCAAACTTCTTTGCAAATTCCTCATCGATAAATTTATATTCAAAAGGTTGGGCAGGGTTATAGGATTTAAAAACGGGCTCTATTTTGGCAATGGCCTCGTGCATATTCATGGAAGGATTGACGCGGAAATTGATAAAATGTTCAGCGTTCAGCGACATATGGAAAATGGTGCGGAACACCGGTTGATAAGGAGATTCCATCAGCATGTCTTTTACAATGCCGACGATTTGATAAGACTTGTTGTTCCATCGTATTGTTTCTCCAACTGGATGGTTGACTCCCATGAATTTTGCAAAGGATTCATTGATCACGAACGCGGCACTGTCGGAAGGAAAACTTTTAGAAAAATCACGGCCCTCTTTGATTTGCCATCCAATGGTTTTTCCGAAATCACGGGAAACATATACTACGCCTGCACTGGCCTGAATGGTCGGATCCTTTCCTTTCCAATCAAAGCCGTCATCCACTTCATCTACAAAAGTGGGTGTGCTGGATGATTCTGCCATGCCTGCGATTACATCCGCCTTTATTAAGTCCTGCTCTACGGCTTCGAAGTGATTATGGATATCTTCCGTGGCCATATAACTCATGATTAATCCATTACGGCTGTACCCGATGGCTCTGTTTTTGGCAAATTGTATCTGGCGGAAAACGGTGATCGTACCGATGATTAAAATAACGGATACAGTAAACTGAACAACAACCAGGGCCTTGCGGGGTATGGATGCCAGGCGGCCCACGCGAATTGCGCCTTTTAATGTTTTAACCGCTTCAAAGGAGGATAGATAAAATGCAGGATAACTTCCCGCAATGGCACCCGTAACCAGGCTGAATACAATCCCTGCGATCCAGAACAGTGGCTGACTCCAGGGGATGGACATTTTTTTGTCCGCCACTTCATTGAAAAACCCGATAACAGCCTGCGCAAAAAATAAACTGAGAACGAAAGCAATGAAAACAAAAAACATAGACTCAGCAAAAAACTGGGTGATCAGCTGGCTCCTGAGTGAACCGATCGCTTTACGTATGCCCACTTCCCTTGCCCGTTTTTCTGACCTGGCCGTACTCAGGTTCATGAAATTGATACAGGCCAGCAACAAGACGAAACATCCGATGATTCCGAATAACCAGACATAGGTTATTCGTCCCCCAATATTCAAACCATTTTTAAATTCGGAATACAAATGCCATTTACTCATAGGGTGAAGGAATACAACGGGCTTGTGCAGCGCATCATCCGCCTTCACCATTTTTATTTTTACATCGCGGATCTTATGTGAAACTTTTTGCAGATCGGTATGATCGGCCAGCTGCACGTAGGCCTGGAACATATTCGAGCGCCAGGGATCCGATTCCTTGAATGCCCATTGCAGGTTCGTGAGATATAATTTCCAGGATGCGATAAAACGCAGATTGCCGAAGTCTGAATTGTAAGGAAGGTCCTTATAAATGCCGGTGACTTTTACCTGCTGATCATTATCAATCTTTATCAGCTTTCCCATGGGGTCGGCATTCCCGAATAAAGTTTTCGCCGTCTGATCCGAGATCAGGATGCCATGCATGTCGTTAAGGCCGGCCCTCGAACCATTCAACATATGCAGGCTGAGTATATCCGCCGCTGAGGGTTCCATGTAAGATCCGTCAATGATAACTTTTTTTTCGCCAGACGAAATGATGTGATCATTATTCCAGGATGACATACTGATATATTTGAAGTCGCTTCCGAATTCTTTTTTCAGTTGATCGCCAATGGGAAAGGGAAGAGAATGCTGGGTGCCTAGTTCTCCGTTAAAACTCTGGGTCTGCATCACCTGGGCGATACGGGAATAATTTTCAAAGTCTTTATTGTATGAAATTTCATCCCATATCCAGAGACCGATCAGCAAGGCCACGGCCATGCCGATGGAAAGTCCGGTGATATTGATGAAGGAGAAAACTTTGTTCCGGGAGAAATTGCGTAGCGCGACTTTTAAGTAATTCCTGATCATAACGGATGTATTCAGATTACCGTTTATTCATCGAAGAAAATGCCAGCTTTGCAGTCCCTTCGCTATCAACTCATTCGAAATGCGTCTGCGCAGTGAACTGTCCGGTTTCGGACGATGGTTGTATCGGTCTGTTTGCGAATACCGTTTTTTAACCCTTTTTATATTAAGAAGATATATGATATTCATTAAAAATTTATTTTTGTGGAGCAAAGTATGGATCAAATCAAATTATATAATATACTCAGAACGGATCTGGAGTTTTCTGACGATAGGGCCGCTGATTTCGTTTCGGCCCTGGGAAAAACAGCAGAAAGGGAACTCGATGCCAGGATCCAAATGCTCGCGACAAAGTCAGACTTTCATTCTTTGGATCTGAAAATAGAACAGTACAAATCTGATACGCATAAGATGATATTTCTGAGTGGCGTCGTTCAGTTTATCGCGGGTTTCGCCAAAACTAACAGATCGGTAGCACTTCAAATTTTCGCGGTATCTTGAGAGTAAAAGAAAACGACCGCATATGAAAAAATGGTTGTGGTTACCGGTAATACTAGTCGCGCTCTATGCCTTCCGGTACAATAAGTCCTTTTCTCCGGAATGGGTATCCCTGTTCGACGGCCATTCGTTGAACGGATGGAAAGTAGGAGAGAACGCCGGCACATTCTCAGTGAAAGATGGCCAGATCGTGGTGCATGGCCTCACGGCCCATTTATTTTATGATGGCGATTACAAAAATCATGACTTCAAAAATTTCGAACTGAAGGTGGACGTAATGACCTATCCCGGTGCAAATTCGGGTATTTATTTTCACACACAATACCAGGAAAGCAGCTGGCCGGAGAAGGGATTCGAAGTGCAGGTGAACAATTCGCATACCGACTGGAAGCGCACCGGCAGTCTGTATGATGTAGTCAATATAAAGGAGCTGTATGTGAAGGACACGGAATGGTTTACGGAATACATCAAAGTGGATGGTAAGCATGTCGTTATAAAAATCAACGACAAAACGGTGGTAGAATATACAGAGCCCGATGACTACAAACCTGCGGCCGGACAGAAAGGCCATTTTCTCTCCAGTGGCACTTTCGCTTTACAGGGGCACGATCCGAAAAGCGAAGTCCATTTCAAAAATATTATGGTGAAAGTACCAGACTAAATGAAGACCGGCTAGTTACAAATAGCAGCGTTTCAGGGAGCAGTTAAATCACCCTATCTTTGACCCATTACAACCTCTTTATAAAATAGTTCCACCGGCCCACCCAGGCGATTGGTTCCAACGGGAATCAGCTAAATCATTATTTCACATTTTTATAAAGAGTTATGCAAACCAAAAATAAAATTGCCGTCATCGGCGGCGCCGGAAAATCCGGACAATTCCTTACGTGCGAATTACTGAAACAAAATTTCCCTATAAGGATGCTTTTGCGCTTTCCGGAAAAATTAAAAATTGAAAATACATTCATCGAAATGGTAACAGGAGACGCCAGGAATCCAATGGATGTTCTTGAATTAATCAAAGGATGTCATGCCGTGATCAGTGTATTGGGTCAGCCGAAGGGCGAACTTTCTATTTTCAGTGCAGCCACTAAAAATATTCTGTACGCGATGGATTTTCATCATATCAAAAGATATGTTTCCATCACAGGTTTGAGTGTGGACAGCCCAACAGATCATAAAGGCGCTTATGCGGCCGGGGGAACCGCCTGGATGAAAAAGCATTATCCGGAAACGACGGCGGATAAACAGGTTGAATGGGAAATACTGAATGCGTCGGGACTGGACTGGACCCTGGTTCGTCTGCCCTTGATTGATCTGACGGAAACGAAATCAGCAACCAGGATCAGTATTGCAGATTGTCCGGGTGAAAAAATAAGCGCAGCCAGTCTGGCTGTTTTTTTAGTTGATCAGTTAGAGGATAAAACTTTTATCAGGCAGTCTCCGTTTATTGCAAACAGTGATTAATTTTTTGCAGGAGCTTTCGCAGAATACAGGCTCGCAATCGTAAAAAATATACCGCACATCGCGAGTGCAATAAACATGCTGGTCTTTTCGGGTTCAATATGTGTGTCGCCTGCAACTCGCGGCAGATGCAGGAAGATCACCCAGAATAAAAACATGAACCCGAGTAACGCACAGGCCAGCCGGGTTTTTATATTGCTGAGTATGCTGATGCTGGCCAGTGTAAAGGCAACGCCGATAAAATAGGCCCAGAATAATTTGAAGGGTATCCATGCCGGTACCAAGGTGGCTATAAAATCAGCGTATAAAAAATGCTGCACGGCAAATACGATCAGTGAAACAGCGAATAATATTTTCCCGATAGGCACCAAGTTGAATGGATTCTTCGGAACGGGAACGTTCCGGGAATCACCCGAGATGATAAATGTGCCCGCGGCCAGTGCGAGATCTTCGGCGGTGGCTGTCCATGGATTCGGATTACGAATGTCTGAGAGCAGGGTGACCAGATGAGGATATATAAAAAGGATAAAAAGCAGAATACCGATCAGCAATGCAGCGCGGTGCATGGTTTTCGGGATGCACATGGCGATACCTCCGGCGACGAATACGGTGCTGATGAAATAAAGGAAGAAATTACGTCCCGGAAGATCCCCCGAAACCGGTAAGAAACCTTTCATGAAATCCTGAGTTCCGAATTGTATGACCCCGAATGCAATGATGGAGAAGGCAAAAAGATACCGGCCTGCTTTGAAAAGTTCCTGCATGAGCGATGGTCGTTGCGTAAGAAATATATTAATCGATCAGGTTGTTCTTGACGGCAAAGAAAACCAACCCGGCGGTATTTTTGGCGCCGAATCTTTCCATGAGCCGATCCTTAATGGCTTCCACGGTGCGCGGACTGACTTCCAGTTTCTGTGCAATTTCCTGGGCGGTAAATTCCATGCAGATATATTTCACTACTTCCCGTTCGCGGTCACTGAGTGTAACTTCCGTATTCAGGTTGGGGATCACTTTGGTGCGGGCATGTGATTTCTTCAACAGGATGCGGTTCACAAAATTATTGAGGTAATATCCCTTGGCAGTAACTTCCATGATGGCGCGTTTGATTTCAGCAGGGTCTGCGCTTTTCAATAAATACCCGTTGGCTCCGATCTCCATCATATGACTGACAAAACGCTCGTCTTCGTACATTGTCAGTGCAATAATATGGATCTGGGGATATAATTTGGCAATGGATTTTGTAGTTTCGATGCCGTCTTTCAAAGGCATGCGCAGATCCATCAGGATCACATCCGGTTGGGATACTGCCAGGCCATCGAGTAACTCCTGACCATTCTCCGCTTCCTGGACGAACTTGATATTACTATAAGCCCGAAGGGAAAGGATTACTCCTTTACGGAAAATCTTGTGGTCATCGGCAATCGCAACTTTGATAAAACCCATAGGCTATTGTAATCTGCTACAACTAAAATTAAGCATTAATTGCTTTCGTTCAACGGCTTCAGTTCATCTTCCCGGTTCAGTTCAATCGTAACCTTATAATAGGTTTGCGACATGTCTTTTTCGAAGAATATTTTTCCCTGCAATACTTTGAGGCGACTCTGGATATTTTTTAATCCCAGTCCCACATTACTCTTGCCCAGTTTTTCAAAATCATTTTGAGTCAATCCGCGGCCATCGTGGTGGAGGCGAATAAAGAAACGCTGTCCGCTGGTATTTTGTGTGAGATGAATAAAACTGGCATTGCTGTGTTTGAGAATATTATTGATGAGTTCCTGGATGATCCGGAAAATGATCAGTTCGTTTTCGGCTTTCAGTCTTTCGCGGTAATCATGAAAACGCGAACTGGCATTCATGCTGCCGGAACCACTGATTTTCTGGAACAGGTCGTTGACGGCGGACTCGAGACCGAAATTCTTCAGCGTCGGCGGCATCAGGCTATGCGAGATATTGCGGATCAGCTGGATGGTATCGTCGATGATCTGCTTGGCATTGTAGATGCTCTGGAGCTGGGTCTGTTTGTCCAGGTTGACAAAGTTCTCGTTCAGGTAGAGTCGGGCCGTGGCGAGGAGCGGACCGGCATCGTCGTGCAGGTCAGCCGCAATGCGCTGGCGTTCTTCTTCCTGGAGGCGGATGGATGCGTTGAGCAGGGTTTTTTGCTGGTCCTGTTCCATACGCTGGAGCTGTTGCTGGTAGCGGATAACTTTACGCTGGTGGAAGCTGATAAATACGATCAAACCGATCGTAAGAGCCAGCATACCGATGGTGCCGAAAAACAGCACCATGGAAATATTGTTATCAGAGCTTAAGGCTTGCAGTAGTATCATTAGGAAGGGTCAGGTTTAGGTGATGATTTCTTACCGGTCGTTTGGGCTGGTAAAATCAACAGTTTGGCTTTCAGGGGGTGGATTTTTATGCTGGAACCGATAAAGCAGGAAAGCAGCAGAAAAAATGATATTTGTTAATATATTAGAATAATCATTAATCCGCCAATACTTTTCCATTTCATCATTGGATAGATTATTAGCAATGAGGTATAAAAATAGAGTACTTGCAACATAAAAAAGAATACCAACGACAATTAAAAAAATTGGAGTAAAAATGTCAACTGGTATAGATGTTGGTCCTAAAGTAGTTATGATATAAGTTAGCGAAAGAATTAGAATAATTACTGATCCAATAGAACTCATCATTGAGTTAAATTGGTCGTTATCTGATTTATAGGAAAGGAAAAAGAAAATTAAATAAAGCAAAGAGAATAGAATAATCAATATTTTGATTAGCCTTTGTTTGGTAACTAAAAAAAAGAAATATCCAAGAATTAAAAATTCAAAAATTGCATAGACATTCCATAAAAGGAGTTTATGTTCCAGTCCCCAAGGTGATACTGCCACAAAACCATCAAAAAGGATCGACGTAGCACAATAAATAAAAATTACCCAAAATCCCTTTATACTTGTTTTGAAGCAAAACAAGATAAAAAAAACTATGGGTAATAAAGAAGAAAGTAAGCTTATTTTTGAAACCACTTCTATATAGATATTACTCAAATATAGAGAGTTACAATCAGATTTGCTAGTGTTTTAAATTAACCAAACCAGCTAGATGTAGTATTAATTTTGTCACCAATCATGCCTTCTGTTACGACGATTTTTCCGTGATTATTTACAGAAGCAAATTCAAGAAGATTATTGCCTTTTGAATCTATACCTACATAAACCAGCGTTTTTTCGCCATTTTCATTAAGTGCATCAAAAATGCGCAATCCAACGCAACCAGGCTGAGCAAGTATTTGGTCGATTATGGTTCTTCCGATAATATATGATTTAGATTCACCCACTGCTTTCTTGTCATGGTGATCTTTTATCATTTTTGCACCTAGTTCGTGGGAAATTTCCTCTCCAATAGTTTGGTAATCTAGTTGGACCTTAACGAGTGATTCTTTATTCATAATCAGAGTTTTAATATCTTTTATCATAAAAGACTACGTAATTAAACCCTAAAAAAAAGATTCGCCAACGCTTAGAAGCTAGTTAAAAAACCCTTAAATTGCCTGAGATTCAGCCCAGTAGAGCGTTTTGGTAGAAATACGAAGATAATCTCCGTGCTGAAGTTGAGTAGAGTTCCGGTAGCCGCATCGTATTTTTACGGTCGGTTTTTTAGATTTAATGAGCTTCAGAATGTGTGAAATACTCATTTTCCACAACTGAAGGAAAATTGTGGATAAATAGAAACACTTAGAAAGGGGATCAGGATTTTAAAAACGGGGAGTTTTGCTGCAAATTGGCTATTCAGGATTGCGGAAATCGCAATTAATCGAGTATTTCCGCGTTTATTTGGAGATTAAAAAGAAAAGAAGTTGACTGATACCGGACTTTTTAGTTTTTCAAGGATTTGGAAAATCTTACTGGACGGTAAGCTTGGACATTGGATGGTTTGGGAAAGAAACGCTACCAATCAACTTTCTGTATCAAATGTACATTTTACAGAATCACTAAACCAGAGCAGTATTGCTCAATTTCAATTATACGGTAATTACCTTGTCCATCGTAAAATTGCTATACTTAGAACCGCAATGTTAGTATATTATAAAAAATCATCATAACCTGAACGCATAGTAACAATTTTACAACCCATCTCTTATGAGCGCGGAATTAGTAATTAAAGTGGCCATAGCGGACGATCACAAGATTTTTCGGGACGGAATCAAGATGGCTTTGAAAGACAAAGATTATCTGAAGATCATATGGGAAGCGGAAGACGGGCGTGATTTGGTCCACAAAATGCTTTTGAAGAAACCCGATGTTTTGCTAATGGACATCAGGATGCCGGAAGTTGATGGCATAAATGCAATTGGAATACTTAGAAAAGAATATGAAGACGTCAAGATCATCGTCCTAACCATGTATGACGATCAGGAAATGATCTCCAAGATGATGGAAATGGGTGCGAATGCCTATCTAACAAAAACCACAGATCCGGAAGAAATCTACCAGGCGATCCTTGCCTGTATGAATGATGATTTTTATTTTAATGATCTGGTAAACAAAGCGGTTCTTTCGAAATTGCAAACTAAACGCCAGGTACGTCAGTTTTATCCTGACCCGATCAAATTTTCTGAAAAAGAAGTAAAAATTCTACGACTCCTTGCACAGGATAAAACCACGGAAGAAATTTCAAAAGAAGTTTTTTTAAGTCCGCGCACTATTGAAACGATCCGTCAGAATATGAAAACGAAAGTAGGTGCAAAAACTATTGCGGGACTAATCATGTATGGAATGCGTAATAAATTAATAGATTGAAAAATTAATAATTGATCGTTACAATTCCACTTTTAACTGCATACATCGCCAATCCAACTCGACTTTTTACATTTAACTTCAGGAATAAGGCATCCCGGTAATTATCAACCGTACGCGGACTTATTTGCATTTTTTGAGCCATTTCCTTGTACGTAAGCTCTGTTGCGGTCAATTTCAAGAATGAAATTTCATTTTCATTTAATATTACGGCTCCCCAGATAGAATTTTT
>Ga0080027_10000919_pt1 | contig 12143 bp, 5 predicted proteins | sample OrgsoiDNA2013046_FD_70962 | JGI IMG/M metagenome (GOLD analysis project Ga0080027, IMG submission 70962) | Permafrost soil microbial communities from the Arctic, to analyse light accelerated degradation of dissolved organic matter (DOM) -... | ecosystem: Environmental > Terrestrial > Soil >... | reverse complement strand
GACCTCGTCATCGCCTCGAAGCTCGGCGGAATGCGCACCCCCGACAAGGGGTGGGCCGCGTTCTCGACCCCCGAACAGCTCCGCGAGGGATGCGAGCACGACCTGAGCGAGCTGAGACGCGACGTTCTCGACGTAGTGCACCTTCGCTACATCGGCGCGCCAGGCACCGTACCATTCCTCGAGTCCCTCGATGCGATGATCGAGCTGAAGAAGGAGGGCAAGATACGGCACCTCGCGCTCAGCAACGTGAATGCCGCGCAGCTCGCGCAGGCCCTCGCGAAGACGCCCATCGTCGCCGTTCAGAACATGTTCAACGTGGGCGGCGGTACGAGCGCGCTCGCGAGGATGACCCACGCCGAGGTCGAGTCGCCCGAAGCGGTGCTCGCGTCGTGCGAGGCCCAGGGCATCGCGTTCCTCCCGTTCTTCCCGCTCGCGGTCGGTGCGCTCGGCAAGCCGCAGCCGGCGCTCGCCGCGGCCGCGGCGAAGCATCGCGCGACCCCGGCGCAGATCGCCATCGCCTGGCTGCTCGCGCGGTCGCCGGTGATCCTGCCGATCCCGGGCACGAGCTCGCCCGAGCACCTGCAGGAGAACTGGGACGCGCGACGAATCGCGCTCACCGAAGACGAGGTCGAGTCCATCGCGACGGGCTCTCGAGCGACGGGATGACGTGCCCCGCGCCGCGTCTCAGCCCGTGACCTGCGCCTCGCGCGCCTCGCCCGCCGCGAGCACCTTGCCCGTCGCGGTCCGGGCGCGCGCGAGCTTCCGCGGCTCGCCTTCGAAGACGATGCGCCCGCCTTCTTCGCCGGCTTCGGGCCCGAGCTCGACGACCCAGTCGGCGCTCGCGATGACGTCGGGGTGGTGCTCGATGACGACCAGCGTGTCGCCGCGCTCGACGAGGCGCTCGAGCACGCCGAGGAGTCGGCGCACGTCGGAGAGGTGCAGCCCCGTGGTCGGCTCGTCGAGGACGTACACCGTGGGCTCGTGCGCCGAGCCCGCCGTGAGCTCGGCGGCCAACTTGAGCCGCTGCGCCTCGCCCCCCGAGAGCGTGTTCGACCCCTGGCCGATCTGCACGTAGCCGACGCCGAGGTCGGCCAGCGTGGCGAGCGGCCGGGCGATCTTCCGGTGGTTCGCGAAGATCTGCGCTGCGTCGGCCGCCGGGAGATGCAAGACGTCGCCGATCGACAGCCCGGCGAAGCGGACCTCGAGGGTCGACGGCTCGAACCGGGATCCGCCGCACGCTTCGCAGGGCGCGATGACGTCGGGCAGGAACGGCATCTCCGCGACGATGATCCCCTGACCCTCGCACACGGGGCAGCGACCGCCGCCGGTCTTGCCCGCCTTCGCGGTCTTCATCGAGGGCGTGTTGAACGAGAAGCGCGCCGCCGAGTAGCCGCGCATCTTCGCGTCGGGGAGCGAGGCGAAGAGCTTTCGCACTTCGTCCCAGACGCCGAGGAACGTGGCGGGCACCGAGCGCGGGGTGCGGCCGATGGGCGACTGGTCGACGGCGAGGGCGCGCTTCACGACCTTGTAGCCCTTGAGACCCGCGTGCTTGCCCGGCTCGGGCGACACGAGCCCGAGCGCGCGTCGCAGCGCGGGATAGAAGACGTGGCGCACGAGCGTCGACTTGCCCGAGCCGCTCACCCCCGCGACGACGCACATGCGCCCAACGGGCACGCGAAAATCGACGTTCCGGAGATTGTTGGCGCGCGCGCCGGAGAGCTCGATCCAGGCGTCGGCCATCGGGCGTTTCGGTCGATCGAGGCGACCGGTCTCGAGGAGGGCCCGCGCGGTGGGCGAGCGCGGATCGGCGAGGACCTGCGTGGCCGGCCCTTCGGAGACGACGTGACCGCCGTTGCGACCGCCGCCCGGACCGATGTCGATGACGTGGTCCGCCGCGCGGATCGTCTCGGCGTCATGCTCGACGACGAGCACCGTCGAGCCCATGTCGGCGAGCTGCCTCAGGTTGGCCATCAGCCGCCCTGTGTCGCGCGGGTGCAGGCCGATCGTCGGCTCGTCGAGCACGTAGAGCGCGCCCGTGAGCCCGCTCCCGAGCTGCGCGCTCAGGCGAAGGCGCTGCATCTCGCCGCCCGAGAGGGAGCTGGCCGGGCGATCGAGGGCTAGGTAGCCGAGCCCCACCTGCTGCACGAACGTCAGTCTGCGAAGGAGCTCGGCGTGCGGCGCCTTGGCGATGATCGCGTCCCTCGCGTCGAAGCGCCACGCCCCGATCTGGGCGAGCGCGCCGGCCACCGACCGCGCTGTGGTCTCCGCGTACGACTGCCCGAACATGCGAACGCCGCGAGGTACCGCGCTGAGGCGCGAACCGTGGCACGTCTCGCACGTCTCGTAAGGCGGCTCGTATTCTTCGACGGTGGTCGGGCCGCCTTCGACGCCGGTGCCCAGGCAGGCCTCGCACTGGCCCTGCTTGGTGTTGAACGAGAACCACCGGGGGTCGAGCTCGGGCACGCCGGTGCCGCAGTGCGGGCACGAGCGGTCGGTCGAGAGCATCTGCTCGGAGAGGCCGATCACCGCGTTCGGAGGCCCCTCTCCCACGCGCACCGCGCCGCCGCCCCAGGTGAGCGCGCGATCGAACGTGGCGCGATCGAGGTCGGCCAGCTTGCCGAAGTACACGATGAGGTCGACCGTGTGCTCCCTAGTCTTCGCGAGCTTCGGCGGCGGATCGATCGACACGATGGCTCCGTCGACCCGCGCGGCCTGAACGCCCGCGCGCGACGCCATCGTGAAGAGATCGAGGTACGTGCCTTTGCGCGCTCGCACCGCGGGCGCGTAGAGCGTGTGCTTCGCCGCCGGCTTCGCTGTACCGCCGCGCCGCGGGCGAACGAGGCCCCCGAAGACTGCGTCGGCGCTCCTTGGTGCCACGACGGTGTCGCACTTGGGGCAGTGGAGCTCGCCCACCTTCGCGTAGAGGAGGCGCAGGTAGTGCGCGACCTCGGTCACCGTCGCGACCGTGGAGTTTGCGCCGCCGCGCGACGTCCGCTGCTCGAGCGCGATCGAAGGCGGCACGCCCGTGACCGAGTCGACGTCTGGCCGAGGCAAGGTCGGCAAGAACTGCCGCGCGTACGGCGTCAGGGTTTCCATGAAGCGCCGCTGCCCCTCGGCGAACACCACGTCGAACGCGAGCGATGACTTCCCCGACCCGCTCGGCCCCGTGACCACGCAGATCTTCCCGTGCGGTATCGCGCACGACACGTCCTTCAAGTTGTGCTCCCTCGCGTGCGATACCACGATCGAGAGAGAATCAACGGGAAGGCGGGATGGCGGGAAGTTTTCTTGTTTTTTGGTCTTCCCGTCTTCCCGTCTTCCTGTTTCTCGATCTCGGAGGGCCTCTCCCGTGCGCGTGGGCGTCTTGGCGACCTGCTCGGGGGTTCCTTCGGCGACCAGGTGGCCGCCGTGGGGGCCGCCGCCGGGGCCGAGATCGATGACCCAGTCGCAGGCTCGGATGACGTCGAGATCGTGCTCGACGACGATGACGCTGCCGCCGTCGTCGACGAGCCCCTGCAACGTGCTGACGACGTACGCCGCGTCTCGTGCGTGGAGACCCGCGCTCGGCTCATCGACGACGAAGAGCGTGCCCTTGGCCTCCTCGGAGAGGGCCCGCGCGAGCTTCAGGCGCTGCGCTTCGCCGCCCGACAAGGTGGAGAGCGGCTGGCCGAGCGGCAGGTAGCCGAGGCCCACCTTCACGATCGGGTCGAGGGTGCGCCGGAGGACGTAGTCGCGATCGTCTTTCGGATCGAAGAGCGCGAGCACCTCTTCGACGCTCATCGCGAGCACCTCGGCGATCGAGCGCCCCTCGTGCGTGACCGCGAGCACCTCCGGCTTGAAGCGCTGGCCCTGGCACACGGGGCAGAGCAGCTGCACGTCGGCCAGGAACTGCATCTCGACCGTCTCGTAGCCCTCACCCGAGCACTCTTCGCAGCGGCCGCCGGGGACGTTGAACGAAAAGCTGGCCGCCGTCAGGCCGCGGCGACTCGCCTCGGGCTCGGCGGCGAAGCGGGCGCGCACCCGGTCCCACGCCTTGACGTACGTGGCGGGGTTGCCGCGCGCCGTGCGGCCGAGCGGCGACTGATCGACGAGCACCGCGCGCGTCACTTGCCCCAGACCGTCGAGCGCGTCGTGGGCGCCCGGCTTGTCGACGGCGAAGTTCCCGAGCCCTCGGGCCGCGGCTCGATAGAGGACGTCGTGCACGAGCGTCGACTTTCCCGACCCGCTCGGGCCGGTGACGGCGCACAAGACCCCGAGCGGGAAGCGCACGTCGACGCCGCGGAGGTTGTGCTCACGCGCTCCGCGGACCTCGAGCCACGCGCGGCCCGGCCGGCGCGAACGAGCCGCCGAAGGCGAGCGCGCCGAGCCCGCCGACCTGGCAGACCCGGGCGATGCCTCGCTCCACGCCTTGCCCGTGGGCAGATCGAGCCGCTTCGCCAGCTCGGCCGGCGTCCCGTCGAACAGGATCTGTCCGCCGGCGGGCCCGGCGCCCGGGCCCATCTCGAGGACGCGATCGCACGCGCGGACGACCAGCGGCTCGTGCTCGACCACGAGGACGCTGTTCCCGCCACGCGCGAGATCGCGCAGGACGCGCGACAGCGCCGGGACGTCGGCCGCGTGCAGGCCGACCGTGGGCTCGTCGAGAACGAAGAGGGTGCCGGTCAGCGCGGCGCCCAGCGCCGTGGTCAGGCCGGCGCGCTGCGCCTCGCCTCCGGAGAGCGTCCGAGCCTGGCGATTGAGCGTCAGGTATCCGATGCCGACCGCGTCGAGGTAGCCGAGGCGCGACTCGAGCTGCTCTTTCACGCGCTTGCCTTGCGGGTCGCGGGCGGGGAAGGCGCGGAGGCGCTCGAGCGCTTCGGTCACGGTCAGCGCGTGCCACGCCGCGAGGTTCAACCCGGCCACGCGGTACGCGAGCGCGGTCGCGTTGAGGCGGGACCCGTCGCACGTCTCGCAGAGGGTGTACTCGCGGTACCTCGAGAGAAGCACGCGGACGTGCATCTTGTACGTGCGCGTCTCGAGCCACTTGAACCATGCGCGCACGCCCGGGTACTTCCCCTTGTGCCAGGACCCTTCGCCGTCGAGAACGAGCGCGCGCTGTTCGCTGGTGAGCTTCGCCCACGCGACGTCGAGCGGGATCTTGCGGGCCTTGCAGAACTGCTCGAGGATGCCGCGCTCCCAGGTCGTGCTTGCGCCGCTCCACGGCTTGATCGCGCCCGCCTTCAGCGAGCGGCTGGCATCGGGGACGACCTTGGCCCAGTCGACGGCGATGACGCGGCCGAACCCGCGGCACGCTTCGCAGGCGCCGAAGGGGGAGTTGTAAGAGAAGAGCCCCGGACGCGGCGGCTCGAACTGACGCGAACACGCCGGGCACACGAGCCCGCGGCGCACGCTGACGTGGCTGCCGGGACCGGGCGCGGCGTGCGCGACCGTCGCTCCATTCACGTCGTGCCCGTGGCTCGCGTCGTGCGCGGCGTTGGTCTTGCCTTCGTCGACCCGGAGCTCGGCGTGGCCGTGGCCGTGGGTCCACGCCGCCTCGATCGCCTCTTGAAGGCGGCGCGCGTCGGTGCGTCGCACGGTCACGCGGTCGACGACCACTTCGACCCGGACGCCGGGCGACGTGGCTTCGCTGGGCCGCACTTCGTCGATCTCGCGGACGACGCCGCCGATGACCAGCCGGCGATATCCGTTCTGGGTCAAGCGCTCGCGGATCTCGAGGAACTGCTCGGCGTCTTCGAGCCGGATGGCATACGTGACGATCGCGCGCGCGCCGTCGTGCGTCTCGGCGAGCTTCGCGGCGGCGTCGCGCGGCGAGGTGTCGACCGCGTCGAGTCCGCACGTCGGGCACGTGGGGATGGCTTCGCGCCCGAAGAGGCCCGCGAGGTAGGGCTCGAGGTCGGCCATGGTGGCGAGCGTCGATCGGCTCGACTTCACGGGCGCCCGCCGGTCGACCGCGACCGTCGCGGCGATGGGCGCGAGCTCGTCCATCGGTGGTCGCTCGAGCCGCTCGAGGAACTGGCGCGCGTAGGGGCTGAAGCTCTCCACGAACCGCCTCTGCCCTTCGGCGTACAGCGTGTCGAGCGCGAGCGACGACTTGCCCGCGCCGCTCGGGCCCGTCAGGGCCACGAGCTCTCCGGGGTTGAGGACGAGGTCGACGCTCTTGAGGTTGTGAGCGCGTGCGCCGCGCAGCCGGATCGGCCTCATCGCAACCTAGCCCGAGCCCGGCAGCTCGACGCGGAAGGTCGCTCCGGGGGGCGTCGCGCCGGGCGAGGCGACGGGATCGAGCAGCGTGATCGCGCCCGCATGAGCCATCGCGATGCGACGGGCGAGCGAGAGGCCGAGGCCCGTCCCGCCGGTCCGCGCCGTGACCAGCGGCTCGAAGATGCGCGCCGCGATGGCTTCGGGAACGCCGGGACCGTCATCGGCGACTTCGATGACGACACGCCCCGACTCGATGCGCGCCCGGGTGACGATTGTGGGAACGCGCGGAGCGCTCGCGTGGATCGCGTTCTCGTAGAGCACGTGGAACATCCGCGCGAGGAGCCCCGGATGAGCGCGAAGACGGATGCCGCGCGGCTCGAACGTGTCGTCCCAGGCCGCGGCCTCGGCGAGGTCGTCGCGCGCGACCGCAATGGCGTCGACGAGCAAGATGGGCTCGGACTGCAGCGGCTCGCCGCGGGCGAGCGCCATGAGGTCGTCGACGATGGCGTGGGCGATGCGCGTATGCTTCTCGATCTTGACGACGTGCGGCTTCGCGGCGGTGGCGTCTCCGCGATCGACGTCTTGCCGGGCGACGTACGCGCTCGCTGAAATGATCTGCAAGACGTTCCGGAGCTCGTGGGCGACCTCGGCTGCGATTTCGCCGATGACCACGAGCCGCTCGCGCGTCTCCTCGCGTTCATCGGCAAGCTCGCGCATCAGCGGGGTCGAGCCTAGCGCCCGTATACGACATCCGCCATGGCGGGCCCATGCCGAGATCGACGAACGAATGCGGCACGGCCAAGCTGGCGACGAGGCGCCGCGAATTGCCTCACGAATCGGCTCGCGACTGGCTAGCGAATGGCGTCCGCGTCCCGTCCCCCCGGGCGTTCCACGCCGCCGCCGACTTACGGGCTTTGGCCACGGCGCGAAACGTCGTAAGTTTCAGGTCCGGGGCCGACCCGCGTCCCTCAATGGCCTCCGCCCACCCTGAGAATAAGATCGGCGTCGGTACGTTGCTCGTCAGCAAGTACCGGGTCACCCGCGAGCTAGGCCGCGGTGGGATGGCCGCGGTCTACGAGGCGGAGCACATCAACATCGGCAAGCGCGTGGCCGTCAAGGTGCTCGCGGCCGAGCTGGCGAACTCGGCGATCGTCATCGAGCGCTTCATGCGCGAGGCGAGAGCGGCCGCGAGTGTGAAGAGTCCGTACATCGTCGAGGTGTACGACTCGGGCCGACTCGAAGACGGCCGGCCCTTCATCGCGATGGAGCTGCTCGAGGGCGAATCGCTCTACGACCGCATGGCGCGGGTGCGGCTCATCGACGCCGACACGACCGTCCGGATCATCACCCAGGTCGCCAAAGGCCTCACCAAGGCCCACGCCATCGGCATCGTTCACCGGGATCTCAAGCCCGAGAACATTCACCTCTGCAAAGGCGAAGATGGCGAAGAGATCGCCAAGATCCTCGACTTCGGTCTCGCCAAGTTCTACTCGCCGGTCAAGACCGACGAGAAGACCGCGCGGCTCACGCGCGAGGGCGCCGTCTTCGGGACGCCCGCGTACATGTCGCCCGAGCAGGTGAAGGGGCAGGGGAGCGTCGATCAGCGCGCGGACCTCTGGGCCCTCGGTTGCATGGCGTTCGAGTGCCTGACGGGCCGGCCGGTATGGAACACCGAGCAAGGCGTGGCGATGACCTTCGCCGCGATCGCCGCGTCGCCGCTCCCGATGCCGAGCCGGTTCCGACCGGACCTGCCGACCACGTTCGACGCCTGGTTCAAGCACGCGCTCGAGCGCGACCCGAACGCGCGCTTCCAGACGGCCAAGGAGCTGTCCGACGACCTCGCTCGCGCGCTCGAAGTCGGGCCCATCTCGCTGGCCAGCACAGCGGGGGCGCCGAGCCAGATCGAGCTCGAGGCGATCGCCGGTCTTCAAGAGGTTCAGCGAGACGGCGACACGGCCCCTTCGTCGCGGCGAGGCTCGGGGATCAAGACGGCGGACGCCGACTCCACCGAAGAGAGCGAGCCGCTCGATCTGCTGACCTTGAGCTCGCGCCACTCGGCGCTGAGCGCGACGGAGATGCCACCGACGGCGGCGCCCGAAGAGCCGCCGCCCGTCTCGCGAAAGCGCAAGGGCGTGCTGGTCGGGCGCCTCTTCCTGTGGATGATCGTGCTCGCCGGCGTGGGCACCGGGGGCTGGTTCGGATACGTGAAGGTGGTGCGCCCGCGCGTGGCCGCGAGCCGGCTCGCGCCGGCACCTCCATCCGCCGTGGCGGCCACCGCCGCCGCTCCGCCGGACTCGACCACCGCTCCGCCGCCCGCCGCGCCCGAGCAGCCGAAGTGGGTCGGCCCCATCGAAGAGGGCCAGCAGCTCCTCGTCGCGGGCGACTTCGACGGAGCGCTCCGCAAGTTCAAAGACGCGTCCGACGCGGGCGGCGCAGCGGTAGCCAAGTCGTTCCTCGACCAGGTGAAGCTCGGCGCCGCCGCCACCGGCCCGTGCAAGATGGTCGCGTTCTCGCATCCGCGTATGGGCTACGGCGGCAACATCGGTCGGCCCGCGGTCGCGGTGACTTCGAAGGGGGCGCTCGTCGCGTGGACCGACGACCACGAGCAGCCGGGCCACGACCACGTGTACTCCGTGCTCGTCGACCCCACGGGCCGCCCGACGTCCGCGGCCCGCGACCTGACCCCCGAGGCCGACTACGCGATGCGGCCGGAGCTCCTCGCGGTCGACGATCGAGTGGTCTTGCTCTTCTGGGACAGGAGCGGGCGCGAGCCGGGCGTCAAGGTCCGATGGCTCGACGCCAACGGGCGCATCGGCGGCATGAGCATCGGCGTCGGCGCGGCGAAGGCCGGCAACTACTGGCCCTCGATGGAGCGCGCCCCGGACGGGAGCGGCTTCTGGGTCGGCTGGCAAGCGAGCCCCGACAAGGACGGCGACGACGTGTTCCTCCGGCACCTCGACCCCGAGCTCCTGCCTCGCGGGCCCGAAGTGCGAGCCACCGACTACGCGCCCGACAAGACTTCGGACAAGGCCGACAAAGCGAAAGTCACGCAGGTCAGCGCGCCGAGCCTGGCCGTGTCGAACACCAACCTGTTCGTCGCGTACGCCCTCGAGCGCGACAAGCAGCGCTCCGTCGAGCGGATGCGCATCGCGCTCAACTCGCCCGACCTCACCACCGGGGGCCTGACCGAGAAGGCCGGCAAGCCCGAGCTGTCGGACACCGTCGCGGTCAACGAAGACAGGATCGGCGGCGACTACCCGTCGATCGCGTGCACGAAAGACGCGTGCTTCCTCGTGTGGCACGAGGTCGACAAGGGCGGCGCCGAAGCCGCGCTGATCGACGCGGCGAAGGGCACCGTCCTCTGGCGCAAGCGCTTCGCGCCGAAGGGCGGGCACCCGGCGGTCGCATTCACCGACGACGGCGCCGCCGAGGTCGCGTACTACGAGGCGGGCCGCGTTCGGGTCGCGGCGATCTCGCGCGACGGCGTCGGCGCGACGACCACCTTCGCGAAGGTCACGGGCGATCAGCCCCGGCCGTGGATCGCGCCGGGACGCGGGCGCGGGGAGTGGTTCGTGTCGTGGCTCGATCTCGAGGCCGGGCACACCGAAGCGTTCGTGACTCGCCTGCAATGCCGGAACTGACGGCCGAACCTCGGGCTCTGCTGCCCGATGCGGCGATCGAGGCGCTCTGGGTATCGGCCGACGTGACCCTCGCCGTGGCAGTGATCGCGCGCGTCGCGCCGACGGGCACGCACACGACGCTGGTCGGCTTGACGTTCCTGGCGGCGACCTGGGCGCTCGTGTGGCGCGGAGACGACGAGCGGGTCCGGCGCGCCGGACTCGCGCTGGGCGGCCTAGTCATCCCCGGGCGCCTCGACCTGCGCGCCGCGAGCCGCGCGGCCGGTCGCGCCCTCGCCTGGGCCCTCGGGCTCATGGCCGCCGTCGCCGTTCCCTTCTTCCTCCTCTGGCGCGTGTGGTGGGACCCGCGCATGACGTTCTCGCTGGGCATGAGGCCCGCCGAGCTCGCGAACGAAGTGCTGGGGCAGGTGCTCGTCATCGCGCTCCCCGAAGAGGCGTTCTATCGCGGGTACCTGCAGTCGCGACTCGACGAGGCCTGGGCGCCGCGATGGAACTTGCTCGGCGCGAGCGTCGGGCCCGGGCTCCTGGCGACCGCCGCGATCTTCGCCGTGGGTCACCTCGCGACCGTGCAGATCCCCGCGCGGCTCGCCGTGTTCTTCCCCGCGCTGCTCTTCGGGTGGCTGCGCGCGCGAACCGGAGGCATCGGGGCCGCGGTCTGCTTCCACGCGAGCTGCAACGTCTACTCGCTGCTCCTCGGGCGCGGCTACGGCCTCTACTAGACTAGAGCGAGCGCCGGCGTCGCGGAACGAGCCCGTCTCGACGCTCGCCGTGCTCAACGCACAGGAAGTGCGTTTCCGCGCGGCGACCGCCGAGCCGAGCCCGTTCCACTTAGCCGCCGCTCGCTCTAGACGCGTACATACGTACGCTTGTGCAGGACGGGCGCCCCCCTCGGAGGGAGAGTGCCTTCCGGCGACGGACGAGCGTTCTCCCTCGGAGGGAGAGTGCCTTCCGGCGACGGAGGAGCGTTCTCCCGGTGAGTTCGACGGCTTTCCCTCCGGAGAGGACCGACGGACCGACACGCACCGGGGAGCCGTAGTCGCTATCCGAGTTGCCTATGCCGTGACCCGGGCGATGGGCTGAGCGCTTCGGCGCCTTCGCGGTTCTCTCCGTGCTAAGTCGACAGCGATGCGCGTGTTCGAGCTGCCGCTGGTGCTCGTGGATCGGGTGGTCGGCATCGCGATCGAGGAAGACCTTGCGTCGGGCGATCTGACGACCGAGGCCTGCGTCGATGCCGGGACGCAGGCCGTGGCGCGCGCCGTGGCGCGCGGGCCCGTCGTAGTCTGCGGCGGCGTGGTCTTCGCCCGGGTTTTTTCGCGCATCGACCCGGGCTTGCAGATCGAGGTGCACCTGCCTGATGGGACGCGCGCGGAGGCCGGCGCCTGTCTGTGGACCGTGCGCGGCCGCGCCCGCTCGATCCTGATGGGCGAGCGCGTCGCGCTGAACCTCGTACAGCGGATGTGCGGCGTCGCGACCCAGACGCGCACGTACGTCGACGCGATCCCCGCGGGGGCAAAGACGCGGATCACCGACACGCGCAAGACGACCCCGGGCCTCCGCGCCCTCGAGCGCTACGCGGTGCGGGTCGGCGGAGGCCACAACCATCGCGACGATCTCGGGGCCGCGGTGCTCATCAAGGACAACCATATCGCCGCGTGCGGCGGCGTCCGCGCGACCGTCGAGCGCGCGCGGGCGGCGGCTCCGCATACCGCCAAGATCGAGTGCGAAGTCGACTCCCTCGCTCAGCTCGACGAGGCGCTCGCGGCGGGCGTCGACATCGTGCTCCTCGACAACATGCCGACCGCGATGGTCGCGGACGCGGTCGCACGGACGCGCGGGCGCGCCGTTCTCGAAGCGTCGGGCGGCATCACACTCGCGCGCGTGGCGGAGCTCGCGAAGGTCGGCGTCGACGCGATCTCGGTCGGGGCGCTCACCCACTCGGTGCCGGCGGCCGACGTCGGCCTCGACTTCGAAAGCTGACCGGGCTGATGGCACCGCTCATGCCCAGCAGCGGGTCCCGCACGCCCGGCGTCCACGCCGACCTCGCCGACGCGCCCGATCGTATCGCGTCGCTCGGCGGTCAGCTCGGGAGGCCGCTGGTCGTCATGGCGACCACCACGTCGACCAACGACGTCGCGAAGCGCGCCGCGCGAGACGGCGCCGCGCACGGGACGACCTGGGTCGCCGAAGAGCAGACGGCGGGCCGCGGGCGTCGTGGACACGCGTGGCTGTCGCCTCCCGGCGAGGGCTTGCTCTTCTCGGTGCTCTTGCGCTTGCCATGCTCGCCAGCGCGCGTCCCGCCGATCGCGC
>Ga0080027_10000918_pt1 | contig 12151 bp, 10 predicted proteins | sample OrgsoiDNA2013046_FD_70962 | JGI IMG/M metagenome (GOLD analysis project Ga0080027, IMG submission 70962) | Permafrost soil microbial communities from the Arctic, to analyse light accelerated degradation of dissolved organic matter (DOM) -... | ecosystem: Environmental > Terrestrial > Soil >... | reverse complement strand
TCGTTCATCTACATCCCCGCCGGAACTCTGCACGGGTTTCGGGTGGGGGCAACTCAGAGCAGGAAACTCAACATCTACCTTCCAGCGGCAATGGTCGGCTATTTCGATGAACTGGCGGAAGCTGTCGCGACCGGCACCACCCTCCGTGGCGACGAACTGACGACCTTGGCGGCGCGGCATGCAATGCGCGTCACCGGGCCTGTCCCCGATGGATACCTCTAACTGAGGTCTGGGTACGGCAGCCGCGAGCGCCGACGAAGACGTAACCGCGGATCGGCTTTTCAGTGAAGTTCATCCGCCACGGTGCTCGTGTGCGAGCGACTCGTCATAAGCCGCCGGACCGACGCGCACCATCAGGTCATCGTTGATCACGCCGCACGCCATCTTGTCGTTGAGAAGGAACATGAGACCGCCGAACATGTGCTTCTCGCGAAGTAGCAAGCGCTTGGCCGAGGCCGGGCACGACGCCGTGCATGTGTGCGGATTCGGGGATGAGCCGAGTCACTGACATCGAGATTTCGTTGAGCGGGTGACCGGGCTCGAACCGGTATGGCCAGCTTGGAAGAATTTCCGACGCTCTCCCTGTCCCCAGTTGGACCTGTACCGCTAGCGGCTAACGTTGGATCATGGTTGACCGCAAGCACGGGGCCGCGGCGCCGCGCACCGAGACTGAGATCAACGCCGAGGACGGGGACGGCGAGGACCTGTCGGGTCAACGCCACGCCCGGGTTTCGTTCGTCGAGGTAGACCTCGTCGAAGCGACGAACAACGGCGGCGTCTTCGAGGAATGCACGTTCCGAGACGTCCGGTTCAATGCGTCGAACCACACCGATGCCGCCTTCGTGAACTGCACCTTCACCCGCTGCTCGTTCTTCGACGCGAACTTCGAACGCTGCAAGTTCGTCGGCAGCATGTTCGACCGCTGCACCTTCAACCTGCTCAAGGTCACCGGCGGCGACTGGTCGTTCGTTGGGCTAGCAGGCGCCGACCTCCGGACAGCCGCCTTCACCGGCGTCCGGATGCGCGAAGCCGACCTCACGGGAGCGCGATGCGACGGCGCGACGCTGCGCGGTGTCGATCTGTCGGGCACGTGGCTGCACGACGCCGATCTCTCCGGTGCCGACCTGCGCGGCTCCGACCTGACGGCAGTCGACCCGCTCGCCACGCAGCTGAGGGGTGCTGTCATCGACGTCGAGCAGGCCATCACGCTGGCCGTGGCGCTCGGCCTCGACGTCCGCCCCGAGTAGCTCTTTCTTGGTGATTATTGCGTCCGACGCAGCGCATTCGCACGAGGCTCCTCCTGTCTACCGATGGGGTGGACGATGGGCGCGGATCTCCAGGAAGGCACCCGCCGAACTGCAGACGGTCGCGGGATTCGTCTCCACAGCTCCGCGTCACGGCTCGAGGACTCGCGGTGTGGTGCGCACGTCCCCGCTAGAAACGAATAATCCACGGTCCACGACCAACGGGCGACCGTGGGCGCGCGAAAACCCTTGCTGTGCAAGGATTTTCGGTGGAGCGGGTGACCGGTATCGAACCGGCCGTACGGCTCTGCTAAGGACTCGCTCGACAGGTTCCTGCACCTCCTTCAAGCACTAGAACTCGCAGGAGCGGCGAGTAGACGAGGACTAGTGGTCTGGCGGCCCGATGTCCGTGAGTCGCGTCACGGTGCGGACGGGGGAGAAGATGAGGAACATCGCGGTGCTGAGGAGTCCGAGGGTGCCTACCGCAAGGGTTGGGCGCAGTCCGATGGCGGTGCCGAGCCAGCCGCCGAGGAGCGCGCCGAGGGGGATGACCCCTGCCACTGCCAGGAGGTAGCTGGCGTTGGTGCGTCCGCGGAGCTGTTCGGGGATCAGTGTTTGGCGGATGGCGGCCACATGTACGTTGCACCCGGTGACGCCGGCGCCGCGCACGAAGAACGCGGTCGCTAGCAAGGGCATCGCCCAGCTCCCAGCTGGGGTGAAGGGAAGCCCGAGCGGTGCAAGGTCGCCGATGAGGGCGGCACCGACCAAGGTGTGTCCGAGTCCGATGCGGTTTGAGATCCTCGACGTGAAGAGTGCGCCGAGCAACGCACCGAGGGCTCCGATCGACAGCGCCAGTCCGAGGGCGCCGGGGGTCAGGCCGAGCACCCGTACGGCGAAGATGACGAGCACGGTTTGCACGATTGTCCAGCACAGGTTGTAGCTGGCCGCTTCGCCGGCGAACGCTCGTAGGTAGCGACTGGCGAAGGTGAAACGGAATCCGTCGGCGACTTGGGTCCGAAGCGGCGCGGGGTCGTACTGCGGCTGCTCCTCGTGGTGGCGGACGGCGACGAGCCCGACGACGGAGGCCGCATACGATCCGGCGTCGACCAAGAGCGCATATGGGGCGCCGATGAGCTGCACGAGCAGACCGCCGAGTCCGGGGCCGCCGATCTCGGCGACGGATTCACTGGCTGTTAGTCGCGAGTTCGCTGTGGTGAGGTTCGCGGTCGGCACCACCGCAGGCAGGTACGCCCGGTAGGCGACGAGGAAGAACACCCGCATCGCACCCGCTGACATGGCAGCCGCGAGTAATCCACCGAAGGTGAGGCGCCCAAGGACGAACAGGAGCGGAACCGCGCCGATGGCGAGCAGCTGACCGAGGTCCGCGGCGATCAGGACTGGGCGGCGGCGCACCCGGTCGACCCACAACCCGGCGGGTAGCCCGAGCACAACGAACGGCAGATAACTTGCCGCTCCCAACAGCCCCAGCTGGCCAACGGATGCATGCAGGGTCGTGACGGCGGTCAGCGGCAGCGCAAGGCCAGCCACCTCGCTGCCCAGCAGCGAAACGGACTCGCCGGCCCACAGTCGGTGGAAATCCCGCCGCCACGGCGGAGTGTCGCCGACCGCAGGCATCGATCGCCGTTAAGCGGTGATCGCCCAGATCACCTGATGATTGGTGATGGGCTCGAAGGCGACACCTGCCGCCTCGAGGATGGGTCGCTGGGCAAGCATTTCCGGCAGCGTGTCCATCTGATGTGCGTGTTCGAGGGTGTCCCAGACGCTGACGTTGGTGAGGTATCCCGTTTCCGCGTCCATGCCCACGTAGTAGTGAATCAGACCCGGTAGCTCGACAAGGATCTCGCGCAGCGCATTTTCGCTGTCGCGCAGCAGCGATCGCGCCTGCTCGACATCGCCGACATCGAAAGAGCCCTTTGAGATCCGGACGACGGTCAAGCGACTCCCTCTCAGCCGACGCAGTCGAATCGGCTGTCGAAAGATGCCCGCCCGAGCGCGATTTGAATCCAACGTGGGCGTCCTTCGTTGCCCAAGCGGGTTGACGTGTAGGCAACCCGAGTCTGACGGGGTCTCGGCCGCGATCATCAAGGAGTACCGCGCCGCCGATAACTGATAACAGAACCACGCGCGAGGCTCAAGGTCCGCATGGCACCGCTCGGCGGTAGCGCACTGGTGTGCCCGATCGAACGCCACTTGCACGTCGGCCGAAACCCTGGTCATGAAGTCACCGCGGTCGGCGTCGTCGTGCATGCGTAGGCGATCCGGTGGATCTGAGCGCTCCGCCCTCCCGCGGGTTGTCCTGGACCCGATCGCGCGCCAGCTTGCCGGGCTCGCCCCGGCACGGCTGTGTTGCACGTACGGCCCCGCTAGGGACACATGGTCCACGTTTCAGCAGCAGCGAACGTGGGCGCGCGAAAACCTTGCTGTGTAAGGGTTTTTCGGTGGAGTGGGTGACCGGGATCGAACCGGCATGGCCAGCTTGGAAGGCTAGCGGGACACGTTCCCGATTGAGCGTGAATATGGGCTCTGAGCTGCGGAGCGAACCGCGAACCGCGACCCGCGATTTGTCGTGGTCGCCGTACTGCATCGGGTGTCAGTGCGAACGCGCACATCCGGGCGCGAGAGGCGCGCACCGGAGGCGAACGTGCCGAGTGGCGCGAGCCCGCGAGCGCTACTCGCTGGCCGGCAGCAGTGCGTGCGTTAGGCAGTCGGTGAGCCATCGTTCGGCCCGGTTCCAAGACCAGCCCCGGCGCAGCACGAGCGCCCGGAAGGTATCGGGGCTAATGAGTGCGTAGGTGATGTCGCAGGCCGCGGCGAGGGTGAGCCCGGAACGCAACTGCCCTCGCTCCGCTAGCGGCGCGAACAGGTGAAGAGGTCCGAGGTGTCGGCCGTCCTCGATCTGGGCTAGGAATACGGCGGCATCGGGCTGCGCGGGTGCGGTCGCGCGCAACATGTCGATCAGCGCGACCACCCGCGGTGTGACCTCCCGGATGTGCCGGACGTAGAGGCGCAGCTTGCGGGCCGGGTCTGGCTCGGCCTGGATGCGGACGACCCAGGCGCGCTGCGCGGGATGCACCGCCGGATCGTCGTCCTCGCCGGCGACCAGCCGCGCTCCGACCGCGGCCAGTAACGAGGCCTTCGTGCCGTACGCCTGGTAGATGGTCTGCGCGTGCACCCCGGCGGCGTCGGCGACAGCCTGGACGCTCGTGTCGGCGTACCCGTGCTCACTGAACAGACCCGCGGCGGTCTGTTCGATCCGGCGCCTCGTGTCCTCACCGCGCCGCCCGCGTCGGGCTCCCGGCGCCGTCGTCGTTGACATGTAAGTATAGTATCACTATATAGTGCTGGTATAGCCAACCGTGAGGAGTAGGGCATGAGGGTGCTGTGCAGCACGACGCCGATGGAGGGGGTGTTCGCACCCTTCGTGCCGCTGGGCAAGGCGCTGCTCGCGGCCGGCCACGAGGTGCTCGTCGTGACAGGTCCCGACCTGCTCCGACGGGTGGCCAGGGAGGGCTTCGCCACCCATGCGGCTGGGCCGACGGCGATGGAGGGGGCGATCGCCGCGATGGGGGACCCGGCGGTCACCACAGCGCCCGAGGGGGAGCCATGGCACTTCGGCGGAGCCATGTTCGGTGCGATCATCGCGCCGGCGAAACTGCCGGCACTGCGGGAAGCAGCCGAACAGTTTCGCCCCGACCTGATCGTGCACCCACCTGTGGACCTGGCGGCGCCGTTGCTAGCGACGCAACTTGGACTACCGTCGGTGACCTACGGCTTCGGCCGGCCAATGGACAACCACCACGTGAACGCGTTCGCGACCCGGGTGGCCCCGCTCTGGGAACAAAACGGGCTGGACCCGGACCCCTCCGCCGGCCTGTACCGGTGCCGCTACCTCGACCCAAGCCCGCCAATACTGCAAGGCGAACCGACGGGGGCCGACCCGGTGCGCCGACCGCTACGTGCCGAACTGCCCGGCGACAGCGCGTCACCGTTGCCCGGCTGGGCCAGCGCCAACCAGCGTCCGCTGGTCTATCTGTCGCTTGGCACCGTCCCGTTCTTCAACCAGCCCGACAAGTTTCGACTACTCCTGGCCGACCTCGCCGAGGAGGACATCGAAATCGCGGTGACCGTCGGCCAGCTGAACGACCCGGCGGCGCTGGGCGAACAGCCCACGAACGTCCACGTCGAGCGCTGGCTGTCCCTGGCGTCGCTGCTCCCGCGGTGTAGCGCGGTGGTCTGCCACGCTGGCTCTGGCACGACCCTGGCGGCGCTGGTCTGCGGCCTGCCCCTGGTGCTGGTGCCACAAGGTGCCGATCAGTTCACCAACGCTGCGGCCTGTGAAGCGGCCGGGGTCGCCACGGTGCTGCGGCCGCATCAGCTGAGCTCGGAGGCGGTCCGGGACGCCGTCCGCGCCGTGCTCACCGACGGCAGCCCGCAGGCCGCGGCCGCCCACCGGGCAGCCAAACAAATTGCCGCCATGCCGGATGCTGCGCAGGTCGCGGAGGACCTCCAGGAGCTGGTTGGGTAGCCCGCGCCATCGTCGCCCCGCCGCCACCCAGGAACGAGTGCATGCTGTCGTTTAAGGGGCACCGGAGGACCGCAGGCGCGTGAAAACCCTTGCTGTGGAAGGGTTTTCGGTGGAGCGGGTGACCGGGATCGAACCGGCATATCCAGCTTGGAAGGCTAGCCGGACACGTTCCAGATTGAGCGTGAAAATGGGCGCTGACCTGCGCATATCTGTTTTTGATCTTGACCGCTGCGGTCCGAGGTAGGCCCCGTTTACCGGTCGTACGGCCCCGCTACGGACGCGCTGTGCACGTTTGCGTCCCGGGTCGTTGCGCTCGGATCCGCTGATCGCGCCGTCAGACCCTTGCGCCGAACGACGTGGCGGGCCGTCACCGCTAGAGATTCATATGACGAGTAGCGTGCACATGCTCACAATCAAACGGTGCCCCGGCTGGCTGACTCGGGTGGCATTCGGCGTCGATCCCGCAAGTGGCTGCTCCGGTCGAGCATCGTCGCGGCACCCGAACGCCGGAAAATCCCTTATCTACAGGGGAAGCAATCGCGACGAGCTTCAACGTGCGGGATGCGGAAGGCTCCTCGGCCACGTGCCGTGCTGGATCCGGCCTGCAGGAAACGACTGGGTAACGAATGCTTGTGAAGCCTAGATATATGACGTTAGACCTATATAGTCGCGTCCGACCGGCAATCCTTGACCGAGCCAGTGCCCGCCCTTTGCCGACCCACTCCTGCCCTTTTCCGACAGCCCGCCCGATTGTGACAACGCACCCAGGAGGATCTTCGATGCGCGTTCCCGGCGACCCCGCGGACGGCGCCGTGGATGGTGCTCCGGCCGAGGTCGTCGCACCGGGTCCTCCGACCAGTGAATCTGGCCAGTTGAGTGGGCCGAGGACGGCAGCTCCCAGGTCGTACAGCGCCCTTCGGGTCGCGCTCACGTTGATGCGCATCGGCCCCGGGCTCATGTTGCTCGTGCTCGTGCTGGCGATGAAGTTCTTGTCCGACAAGTTCCTGACAACCGGGAACATCGGCAACGTGCTCGACCAAACGGCGACGATCTCGTTGCTGTCGATCGGCATGTTGCTGGTGATCTTGACCCGCGGCATCGACTTGTCCGTCGGATCGACAGTCGCGTTGGCCGCAGTGGTCGGGGCGATGGCATACCACCACATCCATTCGGGCGTCGTCATCATCCTGGTCATGCTCTTGGTCGGATTGGCAGCTGGCGCTGTCAACGGCCTGGTGTACGTCTACGGTCGGATCCCCCACCCGTTCATCGTGACTTTGGCCACCATGGGCGTCATTCGTGGTCTCGCATTGTGGTTGACGACCGGCGAGCCGAAGCAGGGTATGCCGAGCCTCGTTCGGACCATCGGCACTGGGCGGCTGGATTGGTTGCCCAAGTCGGCCTTTCTTGTTGTAGGGGTGGCTCTGGTCGCTGCCTTTGCGTGCAGTCGGGTCGTGTGGGGGCGCTGGATCTACGCGGTCGGGGGAAACCCTGAGGGCGCACGCCGGACCGGCATACCCGTCGGCCGGGTCTTGGTGTCGGTCTACGCGCTGAGTGGTTTATGCGCAGGTATCGCGGGCGTGGTTTTGGCCGGCCAGCTCAATGCGGGCACCCCGACATCTGGTGACGGTGCCGAGCTTGACGCGATCGCAGCAGTCGTGATCGGCGGGGCGAGTTTCCTCGGTGGCCGGGGCAACGTGGGTAACGCTCTGATCGGCGCGCTCATGATCGGCGTGATTCGCAACGGCATGAACCTCCTCGACGTCAACGCGTACCTGCAACCGATCGTGATCGGCGTCGTCATCGTCGTGGCCGTTGAGATCGACGTGCTCCGTAGGTGGATCGAGAACCGATTCCGCACACTCGAGTCGGCAAGAACATGACGATCGAGACCGTGGTTCCGGCGCTACGGATGATGGGCGCCACGAAGCGCTTCGGTGCAGTGGTTGCGCTCGACGGTGTCGACCTTGAGGTCGCGCACGGTGAGGTGCTTGCGATCCTGGGAGACAACGGAGCAGGGAAATCGACCCTGATCAAATGCATCAGCGGCGTGCACCGGCTCGACGCCGGGTCGATCGAGCTGGACGGCAAACCCGTCTCGATTACCTCGCCCGCTATTGCCCGCGGATTGGGTGTCGAAACCGTGTATCAAGATCTCGCACTATTCGACAACCTTGACCCGGCAGCAAACTTTTATGCAGGGCGCGAGTTGGCGTCGCCGAAATGGTTGCCGCTCGGAATGCGGGTGGTCCGCCGCGGCGCCATGAACGACGAGACGATCGCGACCCTGAAGCGTCTCGAGGTGCGGTTGCCAGATCCCCGGGCACACGTCGGTCTGATGTCGGGTGGTCAACGGCAGGCTGTAGCAGTTGCACGTGCCGCTGCATTTGCCTCCCGAGTCGTCATTCTCGACGAACCGACAGCCGCACTGGGGTTGAGGGAATCCAGAGGTGTGCTGGACCTGATCATTCGACTTCGCGACGCGGGTCACGCTCTCATCGTCATCTCGCACGCCATGGACCACGTGATGGAAGTCGCGAACAGGGCGATCGTCATGCGGCGTGGCCGAAAGGTCGGCGAGGCAGTCCCTGATCGTGACAATCAACAGCGCATTGTCTCGCTCATCGTCGGCACCGACATGTGATTTTTCCCTGCTTCACAAGCGCATTGCTGCCCTCGCGCCCGCGAAGTCAGCTTCAGTCAACGGACCACCGTTGCCGAGAAGAGAAGGAAGTTAGATGGTCGCAACGAAACGTATCCTCGCACTAACGCTGTTGGCGGCGGTGACCGTCGCGGGTTGTTCGAGTTCGAAAAAGACTGCGACTGCTCCCAGTAGCAGTGCGGCCGCTGCGACAACGGCTGCGGCAAGCACCCCAGCAGCCGCAGCCAGCACGCCCGCGGCAGCCAGCGCGCCTGCAGCAGCGAGCAGTCCGGCTGCCGCGGCCGGCGGCGCACCCATCAAGGTCGGCCTCATCACCAAGTTCCCTGTCGACTTCTACTCGACAATGGTCACCGCAGTTAAGGCTTATGGCGCTGCTCACCCGAACGTGACCATCCTCTACGAGCAGGGCAAGAGTGGAACCGACGACGCCAGTGAGATTGCGGGGATCCAGGACTTCGTGACCCAGGGCGTGAAGGCCATCGCGATCACGCCCACCAGTCCGGCGGTCGAACCGGCGCTCCAGGCGGCAGTCGACAAGGGTGTCAAGGTCGTGCTCATAGACAACGACATCCCTGGTTGGACGGGTAAGTCGGCCTACGTCGCGACCAACAACACTGCAGGCGGCGCGGTGGCCGGTGCGTTCCTGACGAAGACCCTGAAGGCAGGCAGCACCATCGCCGTGTTGCAAGGCGTGGTCGGAAACGCGACGCTTCAGCAGCGCATCACCGGTATGGAGGGAGCGCTTGGCGCTGGTCTCAAGGTCATAGCCACGGTTCCCACCGACTGCGACCAGACCAAGGGCTTAGCCGCCATGCAGGACATCCTGACCGCGCACCCTGACGTCACCGCGGTTTACGGAGCATGTGGCCCGCCGATTACGGGCGCGGTGCAAGCCCTCAAGGCGAAGGGTCTGAAGAACGTCGTCGTCGTCGGATTCGACGCCGACGCCCCGCAGATCGCCGACATCATCGCCGGCAATCAGCTCGCCTCGGTTATTCAGTTCCCGGCCAAGATGGGCTCGATCGGCATCGATACCGCCGTTAAGGCAGCAGAGGGCCAGACGGTCCAAGCCAACGTCGACACCGGTACGGGTCTCGTCACGAAGGACAATGCTTCGACGTTCCAGTAACCAACAGCGGCGAGAGCTGGCCCTGCTGTCGAGTCGACGGCAGGGCCAGTGCGCGTCATGCGCCGCAGCGGAGATCACAGAGGTGACCGGCACGCCGCGCGTCACACTCAGCGTGCGTTGATGCGTATAGGTGCACCCGTCACGGACATCACCAGGGAATAGAGCGATGTCGTCGCTGTGATGAACATGCGGTTGCGTCGCGGACCGCCGAAGCAGATGTTGGTCGCGCGCGAAGGCCAAGCCCGACAGCGCAGGCGTGGTGGAGTCGGCCGCGATGCCGATAGTGGCACCAAGGCTGGCGGCAACTCGATGCCGGGGTGAGCGAGCGCGGGCCCGCAATGACGTCGGATTGTGAGTTGGCCGGCAAGCGAGCCCGTCGGGACCGCAAAGGCACTTCGGCGCGGGACCGCGGCCGATTCGGCTTCACACCGCCGTGTGCGGGTAAAGCGCTTTAAGGCCCGGGCCGCTCGATGGCAAGGGAGAACAAGACGATGGGGACACTGCGCGCTAGTGCTCGGCTGTTCATTGAGGACATCGCCGGCGGAATCGAGTTCGGAACTCCTGGGCGTGCAAGTCCTTGCCGCCTTGTCCGATCACGACGTGATCGGCGATTTCGTCCGGGCTGTGTCCATGTGGCGCCTGCGTCGCTGGTGTGCCACACCGACGCGCCGTAGGCGTACATGTTGGTGGAGCTGATCATCGTGAGCCCGGTGATCGGATCTTCCTGGCTTGGTGAGCCGCCATCCGCAGCGCCAGCGACCACAAGATCACGACCGTGGCGCCACGTCGCGCCGCCGTCAGATGTTACGTCGACGCGGAACGAGCACGAGCCCTGGGCGGGGCAGTCCTTCACCACAATGGCGCCGCCGTTGGCGTTGAGCAGCTGCGCATCCGTCACATAAACCTGCGGCTGAGCGGCGGCCGCGGGTGACGACGCAATACCTCACGCGACGACGTCCAATAGATGAGCGATCGAGCATCGCCCGCCATGCGGCAGAGTCGGATGTTCGAGAGGGCCACCTGCCTCGAGCTAGCACCGGTCAAGCGCGTGCAGGTAACGGCTCGTGACAATGTCTTGGATTCGCCGGCCGAGCGGGCCCGCGACCTTGCTCAACCTGGTCGCCGGTCGCGAGAACGCTGTGATGGCAAGGGTAAGGGTCGCATCTGGCTGCCGTTCCACCATGAACGATTCCTCGCCAGACTCAGGGTGACCCGGCAATGTTCCGTAGGCAAATCCACACCGCTCCGGCTCGTCAACGACGAAGACGACACGGCACGGAGCAACCACCGCGAGCAGTCCCACCCCGATCTTCAGGTCCACGACGACTCCGATTTCGACGGCCGGACTTGACGACGTAACCCGCACGCCAGCGCGGCGTTGCAGCTGCCAACCAAAGATTGCATCGCGGGCCGACGCAAACGCGACCGAAGCCGGAAGAGTTACGCGTCGACGGAGTACTCGGTAACCCGTGGGTAGATCCGGCCCTTGAGTCGATCCAACCTCGCGGTAGGTGAATCTTGTGGCGCTCAGGAACCTCGCACGATCCTCCGCCATGCGGTCACCGGGCATAGCGGCATCATCCTGCAATGCGCACGCCCCGCGGCAGATGTGTGCGTTCTAGCGCTACGCCGATGGCGGGAGAATTCGCGTGGCTCGGTGGCAGATCGACCAGGTCAGGGCGCGGCCACTTATGCCGGTGGGCCGACCCGGCGCTGTCCTCGCGCCCTGCCGGATTCAGTGCTGCGAGACACGGCGTAGATGATCGCTGCGGCGAGGGTGAGTCCGAGGACGAGCCCGGCGGCCGACCATTCCGTCCGCTGCAAGCCAAGCGACGGAGGGTACGTGCAAGCCGACCGAGTCGCCCCTGCCGGGCAAGAGTGATCAGATCCGTATTTCGAAGGGTGGCCGAGGGCCAGTGACAAGCCAGCAGCGAGTCCGATAGCCCCGAGAATGACGACCAGCAGCCAGCGTGATCGCATCGTCATAGGGCGAGTCTCGATCCGTTTGGTTCCCCCTGCAAGAGCCGAGACCAACGCCGCGTGCTCCGCGGGTGGACCACACCCGGCCGCGAACACCCACACCATCTGCGGCAGAAGCGCGCGTCTGCGCGCGCCGACGGCTAGTCCCACCAAAACGACCACCAAGCGGGCCCCGCTCGCAGTGCGCGGGCCAAAGCGATGTCATCCGCCGCCAGATTGAGGTCATTGCAATACCGTTGCAGCACGCGCACCACAGAAATAATCTGCTCAGGCTCCACAGGTGGTCGGTCAACGTGCGCTAGGACATTCTCGCCGTCGATGCCACAAACGACTAAACCCGCGGCGTCCTGGAAGTACCTGTGGAACGCCGCCTGAGCTTCCGGGAGCGGGCAGTCGTTCCAGCCCCCGTACCCAACCCGCGCCGCCACTTCCCAAGGCGCCGTGCAAGTAACCAATAGCGCCGACGTCGCTTCTTGCCACTTCCCTCCGAGCACGACACCTGCATCGAACGTCCCGCCAAGCGCGAGCGCTGCGCCCACTTCGTCATCCGAATGCTGAAACAAAAGCGACGTGTCGTTCAGATACGTCGG
>Ga0080027_10000916_pt1 | contig 12168 bp, 10 predicted proteins | sample OrgsoiDNA2013046_FD_70962 | JGI IMG/M metagenome (GOLD analysis project Ga0080027, IMG submission 70962) | Permafrost soil microbial communities from the Arctic, to analyse light accelerated degradation of dissolved organic matter (DOM) -... | ecosystem: Environmental > Terrestrial > Soil >... | reverse complement strand
TAATAAGTCTTCATGGGGTTGTCCTTACCGACCGACATCGATTCCTTATGGTAGATGGTGGCTGCGGATACATACCAAATCAGAAAATTCATTTTTCGAATTCTTGCAGACCAGTCCCATTCTTCATAATAGAGAAAAAATTTTTCAGGAAACATACCGGTAAATTCAATGATGGATTTTTTAACCATCATGGCACAGCCATGTGCGCCGTTTGTAGGCCCTGAAACATTATACTGACCCTTGTCCGGTTCAAGATCCCCAATGGTTAAGGTTCTGCCTGTAAATGGGTTCATGGGCAAAAAACCAGCGTATTGAATGATCTCCGGAGCAGAATAATATTTAATTTTCGGGCAGGTTACCCCGATTTGAGGGTTTTCATAAAAGGGTTCAATCAATAAGTGTAATAATTCCGGAGTGAGTTCCGTATCATTATTTACAATAAAAATATATTCACCTTTTGATTGACGGATTCCCCAGTTATTACCTCCTGCAAATCCCAGGTTCTCTTTGCTTAAGAGGAGTCTGGTATTTGGATAGTTATCCGGGTTGAAAACGGTTCCCGGATTAATTCGGGAACACATATCGCAAACAAGAATTTCATAATTCCTGTAGTTGAGCAGTTTACTCGATTCCAGGAAAGCAGCTGTAACCTCAGCCTGATTATAATTCAGGGTGATAATGGAAACGAAGGGTTCCTTTTCTCCGGGAAAAGCATTCATGTCCGGAAGATAATATGTAAAAGGGACCCGCGAAAGTTAAACGCTGGATTTTTGAATCAGTGCAGACGGTGTATTGGCCATGATCCATAGATCGTACATGAAATTGTACTTATTGGCATAGTCAATATCCAGATTGATTCTTTCTTCTACAGACATGTCTTCCCGGCCTCTTTTCTTAATTTGCCAGAGACCTGTAATGCCTGCCGGAGCAAGAAAACGCTTAGCGCACTGGTCAGTGGTCAATGTTGCTGCTTCATAAAGAGGCAGGGGGCGGTTACCAACCAATGACATATCACCAAGTAATACATTTAATAATTGGGGTAACTCATCCAGACTGGAATTTCTGAGAAAGGTGCCCACTTTCGTAACACGCGGGTCATTATTCAATTTGAAAAAAGACGGTCCTTCTTCATTCTGAGAACCACTATATTGATTGAGGTGAGAAAGTTCCTTAATTCGCTGGTCTGCCCCGGTGAACATGGTTCTGAATTTGTAAAAGTCAAAAATTCTGTAACCACGTCCTGCTCTTTTGGAAATATAAAAAATAGATCCTTTGGATTCAATACGGATCGCAAGGGCAATCATGAAAAAAACCGGACTAAGCAGTAAGAGTGCAGTTAAAGAAACGAAAATATCAAATGTACGTTTCAGGATAATATGAATATTCACTGGCGGAACCAAAGCCTCATCTTCTTTGAGACTGCTTTTCATCTCAAAGGCTTTGGATTTCACCTTATTCAGAAATTTAACTTTACCCAGCAATGCAGTCTGCTCTGTTGCATCAATCAGCATAATATCATCCGCGAGCATGTGTTTCTTATACAGACCCATTTCCATCTCACAGAGACTTGTAGAATCTATAATGAAAGGAATGCTGGAAAAATTCGCATTGCTTTTCAAAAAATGAACCAGATTTTTTACTGCAGCAAATTCAAAACTGGATTCACAGAAAATGACTTCCGGAATGATATTTTTTTCCTGATCAATGGAACGTTTAAGTTCAGCCTTTGCATTGTCGATGCTGTCGGAGGCGTAACCTCTTTTATACAGTTTAACCAGCTTTTCAATGTTTGCGGGATTTTTTCCGATATAGTAAAATCCACTGGAAATAACTAGAGGGGTGGTGGCAATTTCTTTTGTACGTATGCTGTAGCGTACAAATGCTTTTTCCCTGTAGGAGGTTTTGGGTAAAAATGTAAAATCCATAGTTAGGTTTAGGTTTAATTTTCAAGAATACGACAGCAAAAGATTAAACTGCTTTCATTGGGTAATAGGTATCAAACGATTTATTTTCTATCAGTTGTTGCACGGCATTTACAAGATCAACCGGGTTAAACGGTTTTAAAAAAAAGTTCTGAACCTGGTAATCCGCACAATTTTTTTCTGTTTCTTCCTTACTTAATCCAGACAATACCATTATCGGTATGTTTTTATAAATTCCGCTAGATGATAGTTGCTGTATCAATTCCCAGTTTTCCAGATCCGGTAATTGAGGGTCCGCAATAATCAGATGTGGAAAATTTCTTTTCGACAACCAGTGCATTGCTGAGCAACCATCCGGTACTGTTATAACCTGGTACGATTTTCCAAGAACTGTTTGTAACAAAAACCTGATCGCCTTACTGTCATCTACAGCTAAAATTTGCTTTTTCATGGGCAGAAGTCATTAATTTATACAGACTCTGTTCCTCAGTAGGTTGGAATTTGTGGTACGTGGCTAAACAAGAGGTATTGGTATCAAGGAACTAATCTTTGATATGGCTTAGCATTCGTATTAAAATAAATAATCTGCAATCGCGGGGGATTTCAAGGATAGCTATTTAATAGCCTGTCTGGTTGGGATTGGAGGGGTTTCAGAGGTATTGAACCGGATGATTCGAAGTTCTACGATAAAAGTAAGTATTTTTTCCCAAGATCCAAATATTCAGAGACCTTTTTTTGGACAACTCATATTACGATTTTATGAACTCTACGGACGATCTGGATGGGCATGCCGGACCGATTTCTCCCATACTGCCGTTTGTTTTTTCCGTATAAACCGGTAAAAACCAAGAAATACCGACAAATTCATGAACATAAAGTAATAAGGGATGTAGAACGCCTTGACTCTCAGGTTGCGACTGGCAAAAATCCAGCCTGTCCAGGCAAATGTATAAAATACGATCTGGGCCAGAAGAAATACGGAGTAAAAGTTACCCTCCTTTTGATAAACTAACATCGAATTACTTAAAAAACATATAAAAAGGCATAGGGGGCAAAGCGTCCATCTGAGTATCCTGTGACTGATAAACTGAAAAGATAAAACAGGGTATCTAAAAACGTTAAAAAGCTTTTTCAGGATACCCATTGCCTGGAAAGCTCCGGCAGCAATCCGGATTTTGCGTTTTTGTTCTTCACGCATGGATGCTGAAGCCGTTTCAATGGCGTAAGCGTTCGGTTCATAACGTACCACATATCCATCCATGCAAATCTGCAGGGACTGGACAAAATCTTCGATTATAGTATCTTCCTTAGCAGTATGAAACAGCGAAGTTTTTACTGAAAATAGTTCACCGGCGGCCCCTACAACGGAATAAAATTCAGAATCCAGTTTTTTCAGAAATGACTCGTATTTCCAATAAAGTCCTTCTCCCGCACCTGCTGCTTTGTCTTTTTCCCTCGAAATAATAATTTTTTCTCCGGCAACACCACCCACTTCTGCATTTGCATAATGTTTTACGATCTCCTTGATGCTGGCAGTATTTAAAAGTGTATTGGCATCACTAAAAATCACGAAAGGAGTCTCTACAAAACGAATCGCACGGTTCATGGCTGCTACTTTACCCTTTCTTTCAGTCTCATGAAGTAATTGAATCCTGCCATATTTAAGTATGATATCAGTTGTTGCATCATTTGAACCATCAGCAATAAAAATTAATTTCAGTTTTTCCGGAGGATAGTCCAATTCCAGGCTGTTGCGAATTTTGCTTTCTATAAAATCTGCTTCGTTGTACGCAGATACCACCAGGGTTACTTCGGGTTCAAAGAAATTCAAAAGAACAGGAGAATCTTTTTTAAAAAACCGCCTTAAGCATACCAGTAAATAGATGATCATTCCGTAACCGAAATAACTATAAAAGACAATTAACAGACTAAACCAGAATAATAACATCCACATCATCAGCAGTTGGCTTGGCTGCTAATTTAAAAGATTCGAAGGAAGGCGGGGCATATTAAATGTTTATTCTTAAAAATTCAGGATAGTGGAAATAAGAAAGTTAAACCGATCTAATAAATTTTACTTTATGGAATTTATTATTATTTTTGAGGGGTTTGGGTTAACATAAGTTATTGATTACCCGGACACAATGCCAAAATTGAGGAGATCCGGGATACGTTTCCTTCAAATAGATAATCATCGGATCCGAAACTTGTGATCTGCAATTATTCAAATACTTTCTATCCAATCTCATATCCTTGGAACAACTTTCGTTGTTGTCTCTTTAAAATGTAAAAGTCTTACCCATGGATATTATTTATCTTTTTAAAGTATTGGTCAGGAGGAAATGGACGATTCTTTTCTGTCTTTTGCTTGGAATCGGAGGCGGATTGGTATTCAGATTACTCATACCCAGGGAATATTCTTCCACTGCTCAATACTCCACGGGCTTTTCACAAACCCAGAAAGTAAGTTTACAATTAACAGAGATATTCGATGTAAGCCAGATCGATTTTAGGTTTAATAATGTAATTGAGACCTTTAAATCGCCCATTGTACTGGCCATGATGTCTTATGACCTTCTATTGCATGATCTGGATTCGGAACATCCATTCAGACAGCTTAAGGAAAAAGAAAAGAAAGATTCCACTTATAAAAAAGCGGACATTCCAAAAGCCAGATTGATCTTAAGAGATAAACTGGCCAACCTGAAATTACTTACCACCTACGATCCGCAGGATAAAATGGTATGGAACCTGATGTATTTGTATGGATATGACGAGGGAAATGTGCTTACTCATTTAACCGTGGAAAGAGTACCCAAAACAGATTATATAAATGTTTCATTCAGTTCTGAAAATCCTGAACTTTCAGCTTACGTTTCAAATAAGATCGGTGTAAAATTTAAAGAATTTTACACTTCCATCACAACAACAAATACGAAGGAATCATTGTATAAGCTGGACAGTCTAAAGGAAAGTAAGCGTAAAGAAGTAGACACCCTGCGCAACAAATTGCAACATTTCCGGGACAAGATCGGAACCCCAAATCCTGGGGATGCAGCTACCGCAGCCATGAGCGGATTGCAGGAACTTACTTCTTCACTTACGTCTCAGCAGGCAAATCAGAATGATTATAAACAAAGACTGCAAAGTGTAATTGATCAGTTGCGTGAGCTCAATGCAAATCCAACAGTTTCTACTGCAAATACATTAAATAATCATGGAGATGAAATACTCGTTCTCAGGAGGACGAATGAAGAACTTGCTACAAGATTAGCACAGAAAGGTGGTGTGGATGCAAACCTGCAAAAACAGCTTGACGACAATATTAATAAAATCACCCAGCTCAGCCGGAGTAATACTTTACCAGCATCAGCTAGCGGGCTTAAAGCAACAGACCGGAAACAGGAACTTATAAAGGAAAAACTTGACCTGCAGGCCGCCATTGCATCTACGGATGAAAATATTGAAATGTATAAGCAGCGTGTTGAACAATTCCGAAAGATTGCATTTTCAGGTGGAGGACAGGAAGTGGTCGCAAATGCATATCAGAATGATCTGACACTGGCGCAAAAAGACCTCGAGAGATATAACAGCAGTATTTTTGCTTCTCAGGATATTGATGTATCACCCGATTTTAATTTTAAACAAATATTACTTGGGCAGCCTCCTTTAAAACCGGAACCCGCCAAGGGCCTGCTGATCATTACGATTGCCGGACTGTCCATGTTTTTTCTTTCCTCTTTATTTATCATCATCCTTGAATTACTTGATGCCTCTCTGCGTACACCTTCAATTTTCAAAAAGGAGACTAAACTGCAGGTGCTGTCAACTGTTGGGAAAATTGATCTTGAAAAAAAGACGCTCAAGGATTATTTTGACATTAATCCCCGCAGTGACAGGGAAAGAAGTAACCTTCCTTTTATCGAAAATATGCGCAAGCTTCGTTATGAGATCGAGCGAAGCGGTAAACGTATAATACTTTTTACAAGTACAAAATCACAGGAAGGGAAAACAACCATCCTGGAGTCCCTGGCCCATACGTTTAGCATGAGCAAAAAAAAGTTATTACTCATAGATTCTAATTTTAGTAACAATACTCTTACGAGGGATTTTTCCGCTAAACCTACGCTGGAAACTTTTAGTCTGAACAGCCAGGAAGGCGTTGATAAAATATGGGGAATTACCACATTAACGAATATTACTAATATTGATGTCATAGGTTGCGAAGAAGGAAATTATACACCTTCAGAAATACTCCCGAAAAATAATCTGTTGAATCATCTGGATAAACTCAAACAGCATTATGATTTTATTCTGATTGAAGGTGCTGCACTGAATATGCACGCAGACAGTAAGGAACTTACGGACTATGTTGAGGGTATTGTAATGGTTTTTTCGGCAAGAAATACCATTGGTGAGATGGATAGGGAATCGATTGGATTCCTGAAGGAACACAGAGGGAAATTTATAGGTTCTGTATTAAATAATGTGGATGAACAGAACCTTGATCTCTGATCGTTTTTTAGAAAAGATGTCGCATCGTTACATAAAGAACCGGGATATCATTTTATTCAGTTTCCAGCCATGGAACTCAGATATCGCGTTCAATTTTAAGGATATGGCTTATGAACTTGCCCGTTATAACCGGGTGCTGTTTGTAGACCGTGCGCGGGACAGAAATTCCGTACTAAAAAACTTCTTATCCAGATCACCTGCTTATGTACAGGTTGAAAATGCAAAACTGGAAAAAATACAGGATAATTTCCATGTACTTCGACCTAAGTCACTACTGGAATCGGGTAACTGGTCGCCAAATTATAAACTCTTTGATTTTTTCAACCGGATTAATAACAAAAGGCTTGCAGCTGAAATAAAAAATGCTATCCATACGCTGGGTTTCAAAAACAGTATACTTATCAATGACAATGATTTTTATCGAGGATTATATCTGAAGAATCTCGTTCCCGTACGTAAGTATATTTTTTATATACGGGATTTCCTGACTATACAACCTTTTTATAAAAAATTCGGACCCCGCTGTGAACATGAAATGTTCGAAAAAGCGGATCTTGTCGTTGCGAACTCCGCTTATCTGGCCGCACACGCAGCCCAATGGAATCCAAATAGCGCGGATATTGGTCAGGGATGCAACCTGGAGGATTTTATTAAGGATGATCTGAAAGAACCGGAAGATATGAAGCATATTCCCAGGCCCATTATAGGTTATTGCGGAGCGCTTGCTTCGAACAGGCTGGATCAGGAACTCCTTTTGCATATCGCTGATAACCTTCCGGAAATGAGTCTGGTATTGGTAGGACCACCGGATGGTAATTTTGAAAAAAGCAAATTGCATGACAGGGAAAACGTGTATTTCCTGGGAGGTAAAAAACCGGAAGAAACCGCATCTTATATACAACAGTTTACCATTTGTATAAATCCGCAGCAGGTAAATCCCCTTACGGTTGGAAATTATCCAAGAAAAATAGATGAATATCTTGCAACGGGAAAGCCCGTCATTGCGACGGCTACGGACGCTATGGAAATGTTCAGGGAATATGCTTGTCTTTGTTATACCAAGGAGGAGTATGTAACCAATATCCATAAAATGATCATTGATCCGGTTTTGAATGCACCTGAAGAAAAAATTAAACGCAGGGAATTTGCACTAACACATACCTGGGAAAATTCCATTGGGACTTTAGGAGATGCTTTTTACCAGTCAGAGAAAAATTATAAACCCATGGAGATATGAATAATCGTGAAAGAAAGAACTATGCTGTATTTGAAGTAATCGCCACGATGATGATTATTTTGTTTGTAGTTTTTATTTTTATCAAATTTCTCTATTTCTGAAATGATGAACAGAGTAGTATATACAAATCGTTCTCCGCTCAGACAATGGTTGAGGTATCATTTTCTGGAGAAAAAACTGAATACCTATTTCGGATATTTCTTTTTACTTCTCATTGGAATCCTGATGACTTATGGGGTTGCTGTGATTGATATAAAAATTGGACTCGTTACCGTCTTTTTTATAACGGGTCTCCTGCTTTTAGTACTTATTATAAAACATCCCTATTTCGGATTTTATTTTTTAATCGTTTTTGCTTCTTTAACCGTAACGATTGATCGCCTGGTGAATTTACCCGTCCCTTCAGGCATGCTCATAGAGGTTTTTAATTATTTTGCTTTTCTGAGTGTTCTGCTTAATTATAATCTGAAAAAAAATATTAACCTAAGGTTCTGGACGAATCCGATTTCTATAGGACAGTACATTCTTTTTGCATATTATCTGATCGAATTATTCAACCCGGAAATGATCAGTCAGCTGGGATGGTTTAGTTTTTTTAGAAAACAAATCAGCTATTTTGTTTTTTATTATATGTGCTATTGCCTGTTGGATTCGAAAGAAAAAATCATATATTTTGTACGGTTCATGATTTGCTTTACCAGTATACTGGCGCTGTATGCCTGCAAACAACAATGGTTCGGATACGCAGCTTTTGAAATGCGCTATATTGGAACGGATGGCATTTCACTCCTTCTTCAGGCTGGCCTGCTTCGCAAATTTTCTGTTTTTTCTGACCCTTCTACATCAGGAATTCTATTTGCCAGTATAGCCATGCTCTGCATTATTTTATATATCCGGACAACAAATAAAAAGGAAAAAATCTGGCTGGCTATAGCGGCAGTGACAAACCTGCTGGGATATAGTTTTTCCGGAACAAGAACGGCAACCCTGATGATTTTAATGGGAATCATTTTATACTGTATTTCAACTTTATACGAAAAGCGAACAATAATTTTTATGGTTGTTTGCGCTGGTTTTATTTTTTCACTTTTCGTACTCCCATTCCAGACTCCTGTAACGTACAGGATCAAATCAACTTTTGAGGGAACCAAGGATGCTTCTGCTTCTCTGCGGGATTTTGACCGTAACCAGGTTCAGCCTTATATTCAGGCGCATCCTCTGGGAGGGGGTATTTTTACCTGTGGATTCGAAGGTCCTAAATATAGTAAAGGACACTATTTAGAATATTTACAACCCGATAGTGGTTATATGAAAACGCTGGCTGAGCAGGGTGAAATCGGCCTCGCAATTTTGCTCATCTTTTATTTTATAGTTATGCGCCATGGCTTTCATTTTTTCTTCAGGGTAAAAGATCCAGAAATCCAAAATTATTACATTGGTTTGCTCGCGATGATGTTTACCTTGCTTGTCGCTCAATATTCACAAATGGCCATTTACCAATACCCGGTTACCTTATATTTTTATGCAACATTGATCATATTTATTAAACTGGCTGATTTTGACAAGGCTGTTGACCCCGTTAAAAAAACAATACAAAACTGATCTATGCGGAATTTCTTTATCACCTTAATCCTTATTACTCAATTTGCTCAGGCAGGAACTTCTGCAAATAGTAACCTTAACCCTTCAGACAGCACCCGTTTGCCGGATATCCGTGAAAGACTCGTACAGCTCGCTTTACAGAATCCGAGTTATGAGATTGCAGATCATGCTGCGCTGGCAGCATCATACCAGGTTAGAATAGCAAAATCTGCCTACCTGGGTCTTTTCAGTGCAGCCGGTAACATCAATGAATTTACCATTAACCCGCCGGTTTCAGCGAATGGAACAACGATTCCGGTTTATTACCCTAAGTATAATTTTGCAGTCAATATACCGTTTGATATTTTTACCCGTACCACGAATACTGTAAGAATTGCCAAGGAGACGATGTATATGGCAAATGCTGCCAAAAATGAGAAATTCCGGGAAATTAAGGCAGATGTTCTTACTAAATATGAAAACTACTTGCTTGCAAAGCAACTGGTTGATTTTCAGGGTAAATTGACTCAAAATGAGTATTCAACCTTAAAGCGGGCGGAAAGTGATTTTGCCGAAAATCTGATTAAACTGGACGATTTGGAAAAAGCCCAGAAAAATTATATAAATCAGCAGGTACAGAGTCTGACACTTCAGAAGGATCTTAATATCACCAAGATTGAGTTGGAAAAACTGATCGGAGTTAGGATTGAAGACGTGGAAAAGGGCCTGAAATAGGCTCAAATCCCCAAATAGGGGGCTTTTTGTACCTTTGAGAAATTTTTGGTATATTGTATACCTGGAAACTTATCCGATAAACTATGAGGCTTTTATACCTCCTCTTCCTTATGGTGATTTTATCAACGACCGGAGCTCTTGCGCAAAGTCGTTTAACCGGCTTCCCTGAAAATGGGATACCGGCAACAGTAAGGTTTTATCCAAACCCGGCAAGTTCTTATATAACTTTTGAGGATATCCTTAAGAAATACGACAAAACCTATTCGATTCAGCTATTTAATTTTCTGGGCAAAAGGGTATTTGAATTCAATTTGGGAGACCAAAAAAACATCGTTAATCTTTCTGATTTTTTTCGCGGCATTTATATATTCCAGCTGAAGGACCAGAGCGGTAAAATTTTAGAATCGGGTAAGTTTCAAGTAAACAAATAACCCTCCCTGGTCCTGTGGCCTTAATCCCTAATCTCTACAACTTAATCCCTAATCTCTTCAACTTAATCCGTAACCTCAACAATCAGGAATTTTAAATAGTGTGTATTGTCCAGACCCCAGACAACCGGATGATCGGGAGATTGTGTATTAAAGACGACCTGCCTTAATTTTTTGCCTGCATCTTTTGCAGCAGCTCGTATTGTATCCATAAAATCCTGCGGAGAAATCAGGTTTGTGCAGGACGATGTTACAAGGAATCCACCTGATTTTAGCAATTTCATACCCCTTAAATTTATTTCCTTGTAACCGGTAATTGCTTTTGAAATATTTTCACGACTTTTTGTAAATGCAGGAGGGTCCAGCATGACCACATCAAATTTTTTCTCTTCCCTGCTCCATTTTTTTAATACATCAAATGCATTTAATGCTTCAAACCGGATTTTTTGATCAAAACCGTTTAGAATCGCATTTCTTCTGGCAAGCGCAACAGCATTTTCAGAAATATCCAAACCAAGTACGGACCGGGCGCCGTAATGGAAGGCATGTATTTCGAAACTACCGGTATAACAAAAGGCGCCAAGTACATCAGCGTCTTTCACAATATTCCGGATGGCACGCCGATTATCCTGCTGGTCCAGGAAATAACCGGTTTTCTGCCCGTTTTCAAGATCTGCTTCGAATTGTAGTCCGTTCTCTGCAATAATAATTTTCGTATCAAAGGGAGCCGTTAAGAATCCTTTCTGTTGTACCATGCCTTCCAGTTCCCTTACAGGAACATCATTCCGTTCATATATCTTTTCTGAATTAAAAATACGCCTGATAGCAGTTAGTATGGCTGGTTTCCATATATCCATTCCGAGCGCCAGTGTCTGGATCACAAAATGATCTCCAAACTTATCAATTATCAGGGCAGGCAGACCGTCTGCCTCTCCAAATACGAGTCGGCAATTCTCAATATATCCGATTTTTTTACGGTATAACCAGGAAGCTTCTATCCTTTTATATATAAAATCCTCATCAATAATCTCTTTTTCATTTCTGGTAAGTAAGCGGATTGCAATCTGTGATTTTGGATTGATGAACCCCTTACCGATAAATTTCCTGTCACCACTAAATACCGTAACAATATCGCCCGGTTTTACAGTTTCTTCTGTTTCTGCTATTTCGTTTCCATAAATCCAGGGATGGCCGTTTTCAATGCGGAGACCTATATTTTTCTTCAGAATAACCGGAATCATGGCACAAAAGTAATGGAGTGATGCCGGTTCCCGGGGAGACAATTTGTCTCAAATATGCCATTGGCAAAATTATTGACAAGCTTACATTTGCAGGAATTTCGGAAATATTCAAATCAACATAAAAATTTTATGGAAGAAAACGGCTTTGAGGTTGCAAGTGACGGAGAGTCAACGGTTAATATTAATACAGATGATAATGTGGCAGGAACCCTTCATTTGAATCAAAACCTTGAAAATGAAGACAAATTCGACAAGTTAATTGCCGATTTGCAGGAACAGAAGGATAAATACCTCAGGTTGCTTGCTGAATTTGACAATTATAAACGGCGCAGTTCAAAGGAAAGACTCGAATTGAGCCAGACAGCCGGTAAGGAAATCATTGTTTCTTTACTCGATGTTCTGGATGACTGTGACCGTGCGGAAAAACAACTGGAGCAGGGAAAAAGCAATATGGATTTGAGCGGGGTCAGGCTGGTTTTTAATAAACTTCGGTCCTTGCTTCAGCAACG
>Ga0080027_10000915_pt1 | contig 12173 bp, 5 predicted proteins | sample OrgsoiDNA2013046_FD_70962 | JGI IMG/M metagenome (GOLD analysis project Ga0080027, IMG submission 70962) | Permafrost soil microbial communities from the Arctic, to analyse light accelerated degradation of dissolved organic matter (DOM) -... | ecosystem: Environmental > Terrestrial > Soil >... | reverse complement strand
TATCTTGATCTTCAAAAAGCAGAAGCACAGGCAAAAGAAGCAAAAATTGAAACAGCACTTGAACGTGTAAGGGCTATTGCTATGAGTATGATGAAGTCTGACGAACTGCTTACGATTTGCGAAGCAGTCTTTAAACAATTACAAACATTGGGTTTTGATGGAATGCGTGCTTCACAAATTTATATAAGAAACGACAGCGCCGGCAAGTTTATTAATTATGAGTACTCCGATGTTACCGGTGCTGATGTTGTTGAAGTAAATTACGACAGCCATGCCAATACACGGCGTATTTACGATGTAATTAGAAATGCCGGCGATGCCCTGATACACAACGAGATTACAAAAAAGGAGCTGGATGAGTGGAAATCTTATCTCTACGATACGTTGAAACAACCTCTTGAAAAAAGCCTCGATGCAGCTACCGGTTTGCACTATTATCTCTATTCATTCGGCATAGGTGCATTTGGCATTTGTACATTTAAATCAATAGATAAAGAAGAACTTGAAATTTTAAAACGTTTCAGAAATGTTTTTAATTTATCGTACCAGCGCCATACAGATATTTCATTGGCAGAAGCGCAAGCACGGGAAGCAAAGATTGAAGCAGCCATGGAAAAAGTGAGGGGCCGCGCAATGGGAATGCAAAAACCCGGTGAGCTGGTTGAGGTAGCCCAGTTACTGCGTTTAGAAATGGGTATGCTGGGCGTAGAAGAAATAGAAACCAGCTCTATCTATATTCACAATGAAGTATCAAGTATAACTGAATGCTGGTATGCAATACAGGACATTCGGGAAGGGCATAAAAAGCTGGTAGCAGATCACATGAACCTTGTATTACAAGAAACATGGGTAGGAAGAGAAATGCTGAAGTTTTATAACTCCGGTGAAAAGCAAACTTCCATTCTGATGCAGGGAGACAACAGGAAAGAATGGATTAACTATTGTGCAGAACATTCAACACTGTTGCAGGGATATTATGGAGAAGTTGTTCCAGAAAGAATTTATCACCTTGTAAAATTCTCCAATGGCTATATAGGAGCTGCATCTCCAGCTAATATATCTGCAGAAAGTTGGGATTTATTAAAAAGGGCCACGACTGTTTTTTCATTGGCTTATACCCGTTTTAGTGATTTACAACTGGCGGAAGCACAGACAAGAGAAGCACAGATAGAAGCGGGACTTGAAAGAGTACGTAGCAGAACAATGGCCATGCAAAAATCAGATGAGCTGGCAGAAACAGCGGCCGTACTGTTTAAGCAATTGGTTGGTTTGGGTATTGAGCCAAACCGTTTATACATCATTTTAATGAAAGAGAATAGTGATGATCTGGAAGCCTGGGTAACGGATGAAGACGGCAGCCGGGTATCCAACAGGTTTAGCGCCAATAAAAACCAAAACGGATCATTAAATAAAATGTATGAAGGATGGGTTGCACAAAAAAAATCCATTACAATTCATATGCAGGGAAAAGAACTGGAAGAGTATCTTCATTATTTAAGTGATAAGCTTCATGTTCCTTTTAAAGATGGTTTAATGCAAACCAGGCGCATACAAACCATTGCTTATTTTTCGCAGGGTCTTATTGGCATAGCTTCGCCCGATGAACAACCTGCTGAAACAACTATTTTGGCAGAACGTTTTGCTGCTGTATTCAATCTTACCTATACACGTTTTAATGATTTGCAGATAGCGGAAGCGCAAACAAGGGAAGCTAAGATAGAAGCGGCACTAGAAAAAGTTCGGGGCCGTGCAATGGCCATGCATAACAGTAATGATCTTTCTTCAACTGCAAGTACTGTGTTCACTGAATTGAGAAAGCTGGGTATTAATCCTATACGATGTGGTGTTGGTTTGCTGAATAAAGAAACACGCAAAGCGCTTTTGTATTCAACCAGTTCATCAACTGATGAAGATAATCTTTCACTAATAGGTTGGGTATTATTGTCAGGACATCCTGTAATGGAAGATATTTATGGTAGCTGGTTAAAACACGAAGATTATTTTCCGGAACAAAACGGAGAGCAACTCAAATCTTATTATGAATCTCTTTTGGCAGGGTTGCCGGCAGTTACTGTTCCTGAATGGCAGAGCGGACAAAAAGAGTATGGTCATTTTCTTACCGTTTCAGTTGGTTGCCTTTATGCATGGTCAGATGCTCCATATAATGATGCGGAAGTAAAAATTTTAAAACGGTTTGCAAACATCATTGACCTTACATTCAGGCGGTATATTGAATTGCAAAAAACAGAAGCAGGTGCAAGAGAAGCAGTAAAACAGGCTGCCCTCGATCGTGTTCGTGCAGACATCGCTTCTATGCGAACTGTTAGCGACCTGGACAGGATTACGCCACTAATATGGAATGAACTAACGGTATTGGGTATCCCATTTGTGCGTTGCGGGGTTTTTATAATGGATGACCAGCAGCAACTCATTCACACATTTCTTTCAACACCGGACGGCAAAGCCGTCGCTGCATTTCATTTGCCTTACGATACCGCCGGCAATCTTGCCGGTATGGTGCAAAACTGGCAGAAGAAAAAAATGTATATCAATCATTGGGATGAAAAAGATTTTGCTGGCCTTGCAGATACATTGGTAGAACAAGGCGCTATTGCAAACCGCGAACAATATATAAACAGTATACCACATGAAGGAATTTATTTGCATTTCTTTCCTTTTTTGCAGGGCATGTTATATGTGGGAAATACCAGCAGGTTAAACGATGATGAAATAAACTTGATTCAATCAGTTGCAGATGCATTTTCAACTGCATATGCCCGTTATGAAGATTTTAATAAACTTGAAGCAGCCAAGCAACAGGTAGAAAATACATTGGTTGACCTGAAACAGGCGCAAACACAATTGGTACAATCAGAAAAAATGGCAAGTCTGGGCGAACTTACCGCAGGCATTGCCCATGAGATACAAAATCCGTTAAACTTTGTGAACAATTTTTCTGAAGTAAGCAAAGAGTTATTGGATGAAATGAAAGCTGCATTAGACAAAGGCGACATAGCAGAAGCCGAAGAAATTGCCAAAGATGTTATTCAAAACCTGGAAAAAATAAATCACCACGGCAAACGTGCTGATGCTATTGTAAAAGGTATGTTGCAACACAGCCGCAGTAGCAGCGCCACAAAAGAATCAACAGATATTAATACATTAACAGAAGAATACCTTCGTCTCTGCTATCATGGCTTAAGAGCAAAAGACAAATCATTTAATGCAACCATTAAAACTGATTTTGGTAAAACCCTTGAAAAAATAAATGTCGTTCCGCAGGATATTGGCAGGGTGATTTTGAATTTACTTACTAATGCATTTTATGCAACCAACGAAAGAAAAAAGAAAGCCATTGAACATTATGAACCAGCTGTTACAGTAAAGACAAGTTCCACCAGCTCCCTTTCAGGGGGTCGGGGAGTTGAAATAAAAGTAATTGATAATGGGGGTGGCATTGCGCAGAATATTGTTGATAAAATTTTTCAGCCGTTCTTTACCACAAAACCAACGGGGCAGGGAACAGGATTGGGCCTATCATTAAGCTATGATATTATTAAAGTGCATGGCGGAGAAATAAAAGTAGAGACGAAACAGGAGGAAGGAACAACATTTATAATTGAGTTACCGACGGGGATTTTGAAGGATTAAGAGGATTTACGCAAAGAAGCAATCATCCCATTAATCTTTATATCCTATAAATTCCAGTTCAGAAGGGTTGCCAAAAAAATGAAGATGAAACGAATATCTGTCCTGATCTTTTTGATTTTAGCTGAGTCTGCCTGTTATGGGCAAAATAAAAAAATTGACAGCCTTAAACAGTTGCTGCAACAAGAACATACAGACACTGCAAAAATTCAGAAATTGATTTTAATTGGTTGGGCTTACCACGATATTAGAAATGATTCAGGAATAATATATTTACAGGAAGCGCTAAGCCACTCACTGAATATAGGGTACAAACAGGGCGAAATAAGGGCACGCCATTATTTTGCTTACTTTCTTTATGATGTTAATTCAGATTATGCTACGGCGCTGGATCTGTTCTTTAAAAACCTGCAGGTTATTGAGCAAACAACCGATACTTCTTTTTATATTTTCGACACCAGGTTTTTGGACACCAGAGGAATTGGATTTGTTTATGAACAGATAAAAAATTTTGATAAACAACTTGAATATACAATTAAGCTAAGGGATTTAGTAAAGCCTGGCATAATTAAAGACAGTGCATACACACAGAGACTAAATAGTATTTTGAACAACCGCTTTGGCAGTGTATATGTAAACTTAAATAAACTCGATTCTTCAAAATATTATTATTTGAAAATATTCAACTTATGCATGCAAAATAATATTTTCGAGGGTATTGCTCTTTCAGCGTCAGGAATAGGCAATGTTTTTGCAAAAAAAAATGCAAAAGATTCTGCTGTTTATTATTATCATATTGCCGCCTCGGCTGCATTAGCAGCAAACAGGAAGGATGTATACAACGAAGATCTTTTTTTCCTGGGTAAATTTTTCTGGCAAAGCAAAAACACAGACTCTGCTTTCTTTTATGCCCAGCACTCTTTCAATTTATCAAAACAACAAAGGCATTTCGATCTGATGGTTGAAACTGCAACACTCCTTGCAAATATCTATTATGCAAATAAACAAACCGATAGTGCCTACAAATACCTTAACCTCTCAATGCATTTAAAAGATAGTTTATTCAACGAAAATAAAACCGCACAAATACAAAATCTCAGTTTAAAAATCTCAGTACAAAATCAGCAGGAAGAGCAGGCTAAAAAACAGGCTGTTTATGATTACCAGGCAAAGATAAAAATGTATAGCCTACTTGCAGGACTTGTTGTTTTATTAATTGTGAGCTTGTTGTTGCTTCGTAACAATAAACAAAAGCATAATGCCGCCAAAAAAATTACACAGGCTTATGAAGAATTAAAATCTACACAAGCACAACTCATCCAATCAGAAAAAATGGCCAGCCTTGGCGAATTGACTGCAGGCATTGCACATGAAATTCAAAACCCGTTAAACTTCGTAAATAACTTTTCTGATGTTAACAAAGAACTTCTTGAAGAATTAAAAGTTGAAGCAGATAAAGGGCATATTGATGAGGTAAAAGCAATCGCAAATGATGTGATAGGAAATGAAGAAAAAATAAATCACCACGGCAAACGTGCTGATGCCATTGTAAAAGGAATGTTGCAACACTCACGGACAAATACAGGCCAGAAAGAACCAACAGACATCAATAAACTTGCAGATGAATATTTGAGATTGGCTTATCATGGGCTAAGGGCAAAAGACAAATCATTCAACGCAACTTTGAAAACTGAGTTTGATTCAACGATTGAAAAAGTAAATATCATTCCACAGGATATAGGAAGAGTCATGTTGAATTTACTTACTAATGCTTTTTATGCAGTAAATAAAAAAAAGAGTGCCTTTCTACAGCAGAAAGACGACGGAATGTATGAGCCAACTGTATGGGTTAATACAAAAAAATCGGGCGATAAAATTTTAATCACTGTACAAGACAATGGCCATGGTGTTTCGCACAATGTGCTGGATAAGATTTTTCAGCCATTCTTCACCACAAAACCAACCGGACAGGGAACGGGATTAGGATTATCTTTAAGCTACGACATAGTTAAAGCGCATGGTGGAGAAATAAAAGTGGAGTCAAAAGAAAACGAAGGTGCCACCTTTATTATTCAACTACCGACGGAGATTTTGAAGGATTAAAATGATTTAAAGAATTGAGGTTACTTTTTCAAATCTTCCCTCTAATCCAGTAAATCCTATAAATCTTAGTCCAAACAATAAAAGAAACCAAATTTGCAGAGTTTATCATTAATTTGCTCATAATGACTATATCAACGCATTGAGACAGCAGCAGTGGAAATGTGTTTGTCGGCCGTAAATAAATTTACAAAAGCTTATTATGTTTTTAGAGTTTGTACTTGCGCTAATTATTATACGCTATCTGCGGACACAATTAAGAAAGGATGGAATACTGCCTGCATGGGACAGGCTTCTTACAATAGGAATAATCATTGCAGTAGCATTCCTGATTTTTGGTATAGTTGGTCGCGGCCACACTGGGCGTTTAGCTGCACTGCTTACAGATGGTTTGCTTGGTTATATTATATACTTCGTTTTTACCAAAAAAGAATTTATCAAGTTTAAATCTGCTACGTATGCGGTAATGCCATACATAGGCGTATCAGTAATTAAAAATATTACAGCCCTTATCAGCAATGATTTTTACGAAGAATGGAGCAGGCCTTTTGAGACGGCCGAATTATTTGCTGTTATATGGTTGATTGCTACATGGATTCTTTCAAGAAAACAAAGAAAGGCACTTGAACTTGAAAGATTGAAAGCACTTGAAAAAGAAAAGCAGTACCAGCTGAGCGAAGCAATGAAAGCTTCTCTGGAAGTACAGGTTGCAGAACGAACTGCCGCATTGACGCAGCAAAAAGAAGAACTGGAACATGCACTTGGAGATCTTAAAGCTACACAGGCGCAACTGATACAATCAGAAAAAATGGCGTCGCTGGGAGAACTTACCGCAGGTATTGCGCATGAAATTCAAAACCCACTGAACTTCATTAATAATTTTTCTGAAGTAAATACAGAATTGATAACAGAACTGAAAGATGCCATGGCAAAAGGAGACATGGAAGAAGCGAAAGCAATTGCCGATGATATCACGGCGAATGAACAAAAGATAAATCACCATGGTAAACGTGCTGATGCCATCGTAAAAGGTATGTTGCAGCACAGCCGCAGCAGTGGCGGACAAAAAGAACCAACAGATATTAATGCACTGGCAGATGAATATTTGCGGCTTGCGTATCATGGGTTACGTGCAAAAGATAAAATGTTTAATGCTACTATGAAAACAGATTTTGATGAAAGCATTGGTATGGTACAGGTTATTCCACAGGATATGGGAAGGGTAATCCTTAACCTTATCACCAATGCTTTTTATGCGGTGTCAGAAAAGAAAAAACCTTTAACCTCTGATGGTAAATTAAATCCTTTGTTTAAAGATTATGTACCAACTGTTAGTGTAAGCACAAAGAAAACGGCCAATAAAATTTTAATCAGCGTAAAAGATAATGGAAGCGGAATACCACCGCATGTGCTGGACAAAATCTTTCAACCATTTTTTACAACAAAACCTACAGGACAAGGAACCGGCCTGGGTTTAAGTATGAGTTATGATATTGTAACGAAGGGACACGGAGGCGAACTGAAAGTGGAAACAAAAGAAAATGCCGGAACGGAATTTATTATTCAATTGCCCTTATCACCATAAAATACATTGCATGAAAATTCTTGTTGTTGATGATGAAAGAGATATTCAAACACTTTTTGAACAGCGTTTCAGAAAAGAAATCAGGGACAAAGCACTCGAATTTGCTTTTGCTTTTTCGGGCGAAGATGCGCTTTCTTATCTTAACAGGCATGAGCATGAAGCCGTGCTGATTCTGTCTGATATTAATATGCCCGGAATGAGCGGGCTTGAATTGCTGGGGCATATCAAACAAAAATATTTAAAGCCACCACCTGTTGTAATGATGATAACGGCTTATGGTGATGCAGACAATTTCAATATGGCCAAAGAACTGGGTGCTGATGATTTTTTGACCAAGCCGGTTGATTTTACTTTATTAAAAGAAAAATTAAAAAATATACAGTGATGGCAAAAATATTAGTGGCTGATGACGAGGTTGATTTGGAGATGCTGATAAAACAAAAGTTTCGCCAGAAGATCCGGGAGAAAGAATATGAATTTGTTTTTGCGGTAAATGGCAAAGATGCACTCATTAAAATTGAAGAAAACCCCGATATAGATATTGTACTGAGCGATATTAATATGCCAGAAATGGATGGACTGACTTTGCTTACACGGCTGGGTGAATCGAGCCCGCTAATAAAATCTGTTATTGTTTCTGCCTATGGCGATATGGATAATATACGCACAGCTATGAACCGCGGCGCTTTTGATTTTATTACCAAGCCTATCAATTTTGAAGACCTCAACCTCACCATGCAAAAAACCATAAAGCATGTGATACAGCTTCGCGAGACATTGAAAGCAATAAAGGAAAATAACATCCTGAAGATGTATGTTGATGAAACTGTATTAAAGTTTATGGCTAGCCGTGAGTTTGAATCATCGCTCATTGCAAATGAAACAATAGATGCAAGTATAGTCTTTATCGACATCTGCAGTTTTACTTCTATCAGTGAAACCGCACCGGCAGATACTGTTGTTAAACTGCTGAATAACTATTTCGATTTAATGGTGAAAGAAATCATTGCACAGGGTGGCTATGTAGATAAATTTATCGGCGATGCAATTATGGCTGTCTTTCGCGGCGATTATCATTTAGACAGGGCCATTGATGCAGCGCTGGCTGTAAGAAACAGGATTATCAATCAGCCGGTTTTAACTGAACAACATTCGTTTACACCAAAAGTTTCTATTGGTATCAACAGCGGCGAAATGATTTCTGGTAATATTGGTTCAGCCAGCCTTCGGCGCTTAGACTATACCGTTATAGGCGATGTGGTAAATGTTGCGCAGCGTTTACAATCGGCTGCATCACCCAACCAGATATTAATTGATGAAGCCTGTTTCGCAAAAGTAAAAGAGTCTTTTAACTGCCGCAAAGTAGGAGAGGTGGTCTTGAAAAATAAATCGAACCCAATGGTTGTTTATGAAGTGATGGATTAACAAATAGTATTGAGTATTCAGACTTAGTATATAGTATTCAGACTTTGATGTTTGTTGCCTGAACCAGGCGCAAGCGACATCTTGTGCCAGGGCGAATCAGTATCAACTATTTTCATAACTTCCCGTATTATTCATAAAACCTGCTGCTTTGCCAATAAAAAAATTTCTTCCGCTTGCTGTTGCCTTCCTGCTTATTTGTACAAATAGTTTTTCACAGAAACAAAAGAAACTGGCGGTTGATTATGTAAACCCGCTTATTGGAACTGCTGCAACCGGATTTGCAAAAGGGCTTGATGGCGGCGGCACAATGCCCTGTGTTGGTACCCCTTTCGGCATGACCAATTTTGTTGCGCAAACCGGTGAAAGTAAAATGAGCCGGATGAATTATTTCTATGAAGACAGCAGTATTATCGGTTTTCTTGCATCTCACCAACCAACAGTGTGGATGGGCGACTACGGTTACGTCTCCGTAATGCCGCAGTTGGGCGATCTTAAAGTACTGCCGCAAGACAGGGCAATGAAATTTAACCACGCGAATGAAATTTCAAAACCATATTATTATTCTGTTTTGCTGGATGACGCCACCGGCCAGCAAATAAAAACAGAAATAGCTGCTGCTTCCCGATGTGCAATTATGCAATTTAGTTTCCCTGCTTCGCAGCATGCACGGATTATTATACAGGGTATTGATTTGAATCCGGCACTAACAGATCCGTCAAATGATTATACGCAACGTCTAAAGAAATTAAAAGGCTATATAAATATTAATAAAGCGCAGCGTGAAATAACAGGTTATAATCCTGATAGAATGTCAGCACAGATAGGGCCCGATCTTCCAAATTTCAAAGGCTACTTTATTATACAATTCAGCAAGCCTTTTAAGTCTTTCGGCACTTGGGATGCAGATAATATCACTGCTTCCTCGCTTGAACAATACGGAACAAGAATGGGTGCTTATGTAGATTTTGTAACAAATAAAGATGAGAAAGTAGAAGTACGGATTGCTACTTCGTTTATTAGCATAGAGCAGGCAAGAAAAAATCTTGGTATAGAACTAAAAGCCAAGGATTTCAAAACCCTTGTTCAATCGACACGTGATGTATGGCAAAAAAACCTGGGCTGTATTGCCGTAGATGGAATTTCAGAAGATCAAAAATCGATTTTTTATACAGCGCTGTTTCATACTATGCAATTTCCGCGTGAAATGTCTGAGTACGGAAGATATTACAGCGCATTTGATGATAAAGTTCATACCGGAAATTCTTACACCGATTTTTCTTTGTGGGATACTTTCAGGGCGCTTCACCCATTGCTCATTTTTACACAACCCGGTCGTGTAAACGAAATGATAACCTCCATGCTCCAAATGTATAAAGAAGGCGGCCGCTTGCCCATGTGGCCAAACCCGGCAGAAACCAATATTATGATAGGCACGCATGCCGATGAAGTTATTGCCGATGCGTATGTCAAAGGTTTCAAAGGGTATGATACAAAGCTTGCTTATAAAGCATTGCGGCATGATGCAATGGATGCGCCGTTGAATGATACGGCATTGCTTTATGCCGACAGGGATTTATGGACCAGTTATGAATCGCAGGCCGGGCAAACTTATTTTAAAACGCTTGGCTTTATACCAGTTGATAAAACAGCGGAGTCTGTTTCAAGAACCATTGAATATTCAGTAGATGACTATGCCGTGGCGCAAGTTGCAAAAGATATGCATCAGACGGATGATTACGAAAGATTGATGCAGTATAGCGATAATTATAAAAATCTTTATGATGCTGCAACAGGCTTTATGCTTCCTAAAAAATTAAACGGGCAATTTGCAGAAAAAAATAAAGATGGAATATGGGAAGGCTTTACTGAAGGTGATCAGTGGACATATGCATTTGGCGCTATGCACAATGTGCCGGGTATGATAAACATGATGGGTGGAGCAGAAAGGTTTGCTGCAAAGCTGGATGAAAATTTTTCGGGTAAGCATTACCGCCATGATAATGAGCCGGGCCATCATTATATTTATCTTTATGATTATTGCGGGCAACCTTGGAAAACGCAGGAGCTGGTAAGAAAACATACAACGGAAAATTTCCGCAACCAGCCCATCGGTATAAATGGCAATGAAGATTGCGGGCAAATGGCTGCCTGGTATATTTTTGGTGTGATGGGTTTTTACCCGGTAACGCCTGCATCGGGTGTGTACGCTATTGGTGCGCCGCAATTTCCATCGCTTGCAATTAATTTTAAGGCAGCCGGTAAACAACACAAGTTTATTATCGGAGCAAAAAATATTTCTGAAGAAAATAAGTATGTTCAGAAAGTAATACTGGATGGTAGGCCGCTTGCTACGCCATTTATAAGTCATCAGCAAATATTAAATGGTCATCAATTGGTCTTTGAAATGGGCAGTAAGCCAAACTATAGCTGGAAATAAAAAAGATAAGAGATATTTTTCGGATAGCTTGTTCAATACCCTTAGTTAATAACTTCTAAACTGTTTGCCATGTTCATTCTTGAAAATTACTCCACTGCTGTTATCTTTTGCGTTATTACCATGTTGTGCTGGGGCTCTTGGGCCAACACACAAAAACTTGCTGCTGGTACCTGGCGTTTTGAATTGTTCTATTGGGATTATATAATCGGTATTCTTATTCTTACTTTGTTATTTGCTTTTACATTAGGCAGCAATGGCACGCAGGGCCGCGGTTTTATGGCAGATGTTGCGCAAGCCAGCAGCAGTAATTTATTTTCTGCTATTCTCGGCGGTATCATTTTTAATGCAGCAAATATATTGTTAGTGGCGGCCATTTCTATAGCAGGTATGTCAGTTGCTTTTCCTGTAGGCATTGGTATTGCCCTGGTGCTGGGTGTTGTGGTAAATTATATTAATGTGCCGCAGGGCAATGCGTTGTTTCTTTTTTCAGGTGTTGCATTAATTGCTATCGCGATTGTTTTAAATGCAAGAGCGTATAAAATAATGACGGCTGGTACTTCAGCGCCATCTGCAAGAGGCCTTGTATTATCAGTAGTGGCCGGTGTACTGATGGGTTTCTTTTATCGTTTTGTTGCCAAAGCCATGTTTACTGATTTTACAATGCCGGAAGCCGGTAAACTAAGTCCGTATACTGCCATGGTATTATTTGCCATCGGTATTCTGCTCAGTAATTTTTTATTCAACACGTATATAATGCGCAAACCCTTTGCCGGTGTGCCGGTTAATTTTACGCAATATTTTAAAGGCGGTTTAAGAAATCATTTAACAGGTATACTTGGCGGTGTTATCTGGTGTATTGGCATGTCATTTAATATTATTGCTTCCGGTAAGGCAGGCGCTGCTATTTCGTATGGGTTAGGCCAGGGCGCTACCGTAATTGCAGCCTTATGGGGCATATTCATATGGCGCGAATTTAAA
>Ga0080027_10000913_pt1 | contig 12181 bp, 8 predicted proteins | sample OrgsoiDNA2013046_FD_70962 | JGI IMG/M metagenome (GOLD analysis project Ga0080027, IMG submission 70962) | Permafrost soil microbial communities from the Arctic, to analyse light accelerated degradation of dissolved organic matter (DOM) -... | ecosystem: Environmental > Terrestrial > Soil >... | reverse complement strand
TCTTCCACTGGACGCGCTGCCGCAAGAGGGGTCGATTGAGGTGCGCGTGGTGGCGGAAAGCGAACTCACCGCCGTGCCTTATGCCAAGCCGTAGGGGAAATATTTTCCGCTCGACTACGTCGTCGCCTGCGCTCGACTGCGCTCGAGATGACAGAGGGTGAAACTATTCATAAGGGCGAGGCCGAACACGCGCGGCGAGCCCGCTGCAACAGGAGCACGTCGCCGCAACCACGTTGAATGATTTCAAGCGGTGTGGAGCGGAGCGACAAAATCCAAAGACAAAAGGAGGCCCGCCGAAGCGAGCCTCCATATTGTTGGTACGGGTTGGAGTTAGTTGCCGTCTGTGCGGACAGCAATCATGGAGTAGGTGGTGCCGCTGACGAAGACCAGGCCGCGTACGCGGATGGTTGCGCCATTGGCCGGAGCCACTACCTGTTTTGCACCCGATGCAAAGGTTACCGCCACGCTGGTCGCCTTGCTCAGAGTTACAAACGCTGAGGTGGCCGCGGGAGTAAGCGTAAAGCCGGTTGCGGTGGAGTTGGATACCACACCAACCAGTGCCTGCTCACGCAGTTTCACCTTGGTGGCAACCAGAGGCGTTGTGTTGTTGGACGCGTCAGCCTCAATGCGCTGGCCTGCGCCAATGTGCGTGGCGTCGAATAGGGGAGCCGTAACGTTCAGCTTGTCTGCACGCACGCTGTAAACCGTGCTGGCGTTCACGGTGACGTCAACCGTGACGGGAGCAGCGGTGGAAGGCGTGCTGGTGGAGTCAACCTGGTGAGCAATGGTGATGGTGGTCAGCGGGGTGTTGAGGGCGCTGATGATGCCTTCCGCCTCTTCGCCGTTCTGTCCGCCTTCACGTTCAATCTTGGTGGCCAGTTTGCTGCCATCGGTCTTGGTGACTGAATCAACTTCAACAATGTCATTCACCTTGAGGTCGGTCAGCGCGGTAAGGCCGTCTTTGAACTTGGTGTTGGCGTCGGTTGCAAAGATGATGCTCGTGCCGGTCTTGGTGCTGATGGTGAAGTTCGGAGCTGCGATCGCGGTTATCGTACCGTGAACGTCGTCATCTTCGCCATCGCCATGGTCTTCGCCGTTCTGGTCGGCCGGAACGGTGGCAGTGGTCACGGTGAGCGTAGGCGTCACGGCCACTGGAGTCTTGGTCAGATCAAGTGACTTGGTGATGTCCAGGTCAAAGTTCAGGAACAGCGGCGTGGTGCCAACTGTGATGGGCGCGGTAAACGTCACCGTGACAGTGGGGGAAGCAAGGCTGGCGGCGGGCTTGGAAACAACACCTGCATTCACCACCGTTACTTCAGGGTTTGAGACTGTAAGGGTGGCTGAGCTGTAGGTTCCCGGAGGAATCTTGCCAATGCTGAATGGCTCAATGGTGCCGGCCGTGTGAACAAATTCAATCTCGCCAGGAGCTGCGAGCAGGTTACCGGTGTTCGCCGTCGGGGCAACGCCCGTGAGAGTGATGGCGGTTACGGTTAATTCAAATTTGGCAACGTTGTCATTCACGGCGTCGCCAAAGCCAATGGCAGCGGAGGTTCCGGTGGTCTGGAGTGGCGGAGTGGTGGAGCTGTTACCGCCGCAACCCGCAAGGGTAAGAGCAAGAGCAAACACAACACTGAAAAGTGTTACAAAAGGTACCCGTTTCATGGGGCCTCCAATAATTGATATTCAATTGTGAAGAAGTGGCGAGTGTGAGTACGTTGCAAGTAGAGTACTACGTACTCCGGACTAAGTGCAGCTACAATACCGAAAAAATTAGGATACGCACAGGTCCTTGAGTACATGACCGGAGAGACAAGCCCGGGTGAACTACTGAGGTGTTCGATTTTTAGTGAGCGCTTAGAGATGTCGCCAACCCTTGTGCGCGAGATTTCGATTTGACTGTCTCTTTTCCCAGCGACTACATTGTTGCCAGCGCGTAAGGGCGCATCCAGTCCGCGGAAAGGGCAGTGCCCACCTTAACTGCAGTGAAGATTACGAATCTTCTTTCCTGCCTGATTGAGTGCGGACTCCAGGCAAATTACGGAAGGAGCTTCGTATGCCGGAAAAAGAACTGCCCGCACGCCCCAGCCTGGAACAATACAAAAAACAAGCCAAGGACCTTCTCCACATCAGCCAGTTGTCTGAGCCTGAGGAGCTGGAGCGATTCGCAAAATATCTTCCCGCCAAAAAGCGTGACCAGAATAAATACAGTTTGACGGACGCACAGCTTGTCATCGCCCGCGAGCATGGCTTTGAGAGCTGGCCCAAATTCACACGCGCAATCGAACTGGTCAGGTATCAAAACTCCGCGGACGCGCAGGGTGATCCGGTGAAGGCGTTCATTGAAGCTGCGTGCGTGCCGCGAGACGGCAGCAATCATAATTCGGGAACGCTCGATCTTGCCGAGGCGATTCTTGCTGAACATCCGGAGGTGGCTGCGCACAGCATCTACACCGCTTCAATTCTTGGCGACGACAAGGCTGTTGACCGTTGCCTGGCCGCGAATGTGTACGATGGCACGCGCAAAGGCGGTCCCTATGAATGGGACGCGCTGACCTATCTTTGCTTTTCGCGGTATCTCCGGTTGGATCGCACGCGCGCTACGGGCTTTGTGAAAGCAGCCCGCGCACTGGTGGGTGTGGGAACCAATCCCAACACGGGCTGGTTTGAGAACGGTCATCAACCCCAACCCGAATGGGAAAGCGTCATCTACGGCGCGGCAGCCGTTGCGCAGAGCGCCGAGGTTACGCGACTGTTACTCGATCGCGGAGCCGATCCCAACGATGCGGAAACGCCGTATCACGTCCCAGACACGTACGACAACGCGGTCCTGCGAGTGCTGCTTGAAAGCGGAAAGCTGACGCAGGACAGCATGACGACAATCCTTCTGCGCAAGGCAGACGTGCACGATCTTGAAGGCGCCAAACTAATGCTGGCGAATGGCGCTGACCCCAATCGCATGACGCGCTGGGGATATACCGCGCTGCACCAGGCGCTGCGTCGAGATAACGCCATGGAAATCATTGAGGCCATGCTCGATCACGGCGCAGACGCAGCACTTATAAATCAGCATAACGATCAGTCAGGGTTTGCGATGGCCGCCTGTCGGGGAAGGGGCGACGTGCTTGCCGCGATTAAAAGACGTTCCTTTGGGGTGGGGTTGGGGCGTGCCGAACTCCTCATTGTTGCTTGTGCAGAGAATGATGTGGAGTCAATCGGGATCATCGTGGCAAAAGCGCCAAGCGAGGTGGAACATCTCCTTGAACAAGGCGGAAGGCTGCTGGCCGAGTTTGCCGGCAATGGAAATAGCGATGGCGTTCGCCATCTGCTGGACTTGGGTGTGAACGTGGCTGCGTCGTATGATGGCGATCCGTACTTCGACATCGCCAGAGACAGCACCGCGCTGCACGTGGCTGCATGGCGGGCGCGTCCGGACACGGTACGGTTGCTGATCGATCGCGGAGCGCCGGTCAACCAGCTTGATGGCAAAGGGCGGCCGCCGCTGGTGCTGGCAGTGAAGGCCTGCGTGGATTCGTACTGGACCAATCGCCGTACGCCAGAGTCGGTGGAAGTGCTGTTAAAAGCTGGCGCATCAACGAACGGGGTTGAGTATCCGTGCGGCTACGTGGCAGTGGATGAGCTGCTCGGACGGTATCGAGGCTATCCAGTTTAGAGGCATCGTCGGTCACTGATGCATTCACCCTCTTGTCATGTTGAGCGAAGAGCCGCGCGGAAAGTCGCGGCTCGGAGTCGAAACATCCCGAGAATGTTGGTTGTGACCATGACGCTACGAGGCATTCTCACGAAATAAAAATAGAGCCGATTAGGTCAAACGTTGCTCCCGCATTGACTGTGGAGCCTTCAGCTTCCCGGGGATCCTTCTACGAGGTTAGAGCACTCTCATCTGCGTTAGCAGTAGGCATCACCTGATTGCCCAAATTGCCAAAAGCGACGGAATTGGAAAGGCAAAAACTAGCAACTGACCACGGAGAAGCGGAGAACAGCAGAGATTACGCTTTAATTGCCGCGAAGGATCACCGCTGACGAACCCGGATCAACGCATTACATTTCCGCGTCAATCCATGTTCATCAGCGGTGGAATCGTTATCCCATATAGATCACATGCACATACGTTCCCAGGCGCACGTTGTAGGCGAGATAGTAGCCGTCGTGGTCGGGATCGTCATAGATCACGATGTCATCGGTGTCCCAGAGCCAGTTGTTGCAATAGGCATAGTCATAGGGTGCAACCTGGAAAAAGAAACCGTCGCCGACATCAAAGCGATTGTAGTTACCGCCGCGCAGACGCCAGATATGTTGCGGGCCGATGCCGGCGCTGAAACGTCCGTGTTCCCAGGGACGATCAAGGTGATAGTGAGCGTCATCGCGTCCGCCCTCATGGCCGATCCAGCGATTGTCTTCGGCATGGACGTGAGGAGCCTCGGGATGACCTTCCTGATCGCGGTAAACGGCACGATTGTCGCCGCCACGGTTGGTAACGGCAGCGCGATTGTCAGTGCCACGATTCTCGGCACCACGGTCAGGAGCTGGGGCGCGATTGGGAGCGGGAGCCGCCTGACGGGCAGGAGCAGGTTCCGGTCCCTTCGATGGGACGTGCCCGTTGCCAACGCCGCGTTCTCCGCCGCCGTGGGGCTGGCTTGCTTGTGGCTGACCGCCGTGCTGCTGTCCGCCATGTTGCTCTTCGCCTCTGCCCTGAGCAAAGACCAGGGATGAGGCGGCCAAAATGATGATGGTTAGAAATCCAAAGCGAGCTTTCATGCAGGTATTGCCTCCAAAGAACTGAAACAAGGAAAAAGAAACAAGCGGATAGAAAATTGAAGGGACAACACACTCCACCTTCACGCGCGGTTGGCACGGTTCCACCGGCTTATGATCATTTGGATGCGGGGAATGAAAAGAAAGTCTGGAGATTTTAAGGGGAAGTGTAAAGAAGAAGGGAATAGCAATTGGCATATAGCAAATGGCAATTGGCCAAGCTAAAGGTGCCAATCATCCGACTGGCAGGTCCCAAGATTGGACGCTAAAGCAACCGCTGATCAGACTGATTCACGCCGATCAAAAAATAGCTTGCCGCAGATTGACGCGGAAAATCGCAGATAGGACGTAAGAACAGCAGAACATTTCCGGTGACAACGGGAAACTAAATTTTAGTTGCGCTGATTACACTGATCGCATTGATTCACCAGATCATGCGTTTGAATCATTTCAAATCAGTGTCATCTGTGAAAATCAGTGGTAAGAGGTCGGCTATGACTTTTTCTTAGGCTTGATGGCCTGCCACATTTCATCAGTAAGCATGTCGCCAAGGTAGTTGAAAGATCCGGCTCCCTGAAGCATTGCGCCGCCGTCCATGGTGATCTGTTCGCCGTTGATGTAGCCGGACATGTCACTGACGAGGAAAGCGGCCAGGTCGGCCAGTTCCTCATGCGTGCCAAAGCGTCCGATGGGATTTTTCTTGGCGGCCATGGCTTCCATCTCTTTCATCGGAAGCAGGCGGGAGAATGCGCCTTCCGTGGGAATGGCTCCCGGAGCAATGGAGTTGAAACGGATACCTTGCTTGCCCCATTCCACGGCGAGGCTGCGCATCATGGTGAGCACTCCGGCCTTGGCCACGGCAGACGGAACCACATAGCCCGAACCAACTTCGGCATAAGTAGTGGAGATGTTCAGGACGTTCGCTTTATGTTTTTCCTTCAGCCATCGTTTGCCGCAAGCCATGGTCGCATGAATGGTTCCCATGAGCACAATGCCGATCACCGCTTCAAACGCGCCCGTGGAGAGATCTTCCGTGCGCGAGATGAAATTGCCGGCAGCGTTGTTGACCAGAACGTCGAGTGGGCCATCCTGCCAGAACTGTTCGATCATGGCTTCAACGCGCGCGTTGTCACGTACATCACAGGAGAAAGTTGTGACCTTGCCGCCGGTGACGGATTGCAGTTCATCCGCCGTTTGCTTGAGGACTTCTTCGCGGCGTCCGCAGATGTAAAGAGACGCGCCGAGTTCGAGAAAGCGTTTGCCCATGCTTTTGCCCAGGCCGGTTGCGCCGCCAGTGACCAGGATTTTCTTGCCTGCCAGTAAATTGTTCTGGAACACGCCAGGGTCCTTTCCGAACCGGAAGTGAACGAACATCCTACACTGAACCACTATTCATTGCCATATGCAAGTCTTTGTCCAGCAACAACATCGCCGTGGATTGAACGCTGCGCAGGGAAGCGTTGAATACAAAAATCAGATTGTGGGGAACCAGTATTTTTGTACTGTTGTGATCAAGCGCACAGAGGACTATTGTGTGCCAAGAGCGTTCTTCTTATGGAGAGTGTGATGACGGTGTACTTGATTCTACTGATCCTGGTTCTGTTGACGCGCATCAGCATGCCTGTAACGTCCGGTGGCAATGTCACCGTCATCCGCTCCAATAGACGTTCTGCAAGAAGGAGAGCAGCATGATCGAGCTTCGCCTGGAATTAACCCCCTATGACCCTGAGAAGCGCACCGGCGGCGTCAGAAAAGTACAGCGCAGCGCACAGACATCCGGCAACAGCGGTTACTCAGCGTACAGCGACGATGGGGATGTCACGCTCAGCCGCCCAGCCCTCCCACGCAAACGCGCTACGCTGGCGGAAGATACGTACGAATTCGGAGTGGTCCGCTACCCTGAGATTGAACTCTAAGAGAAGCTTTTCGGCGAACCTCGGTTCCAACGCGGCTATCGCTATCCAGCCGTCGCTCGCGTGATAAAGCCCGTAAAATGGCGACCCTCCCCCGAGCACGTTGCCTTTGACTGTTAGTCTGGCGGCAATCGGTGCAGAAAGTTCGCGCGCACATTCTGCCAGTGAAACAAATTCACAGCCGGCTTCACCGGTCCGCGCAAACTTCAACAACAACGCAAGAGATTGGCTCACACAGCGTTCCGCTCCCGCCAGATCAGCAAATAAAGTTGCTGGAAGTTCCGGCGGAGTTACCAGACCAGCAGAAGCAACGTAGGTGAGATCGTGTCCGCTTTTCTCTTCATCCGGATGCGGATCGCCAATGATTCCCACAAAGCATAATTTTGAATGGCGTGGATGAATGCTTTCCCAATCCAGACCAAGCCGCTTCAACGCAGATGGCCGGAAGGAAGCCAGCAGCAAGTCAGCATCGCTGAGAAGTTCGTCAAGTTGCGCACGTTGACTGGAATCCTTCAAATCCAGCGTGATCACGGTCTGTCCCTTCGCCAGCGACTGATACCAATCCGTCGCAAAGAGCTTCAGCGGATCGCCCGACGGCGGCTCGACCTTGGTGACGCTGGCGCCAAGCCGTACCAGTCGCGATGCTGCGACTGGTCCCGGCGTGTTGATGCACAAGCTGACTACACGTATGCCGGGCAACGGAAGGGAACGGGATGGAGCGGGTTCGAAATCGGCGGTCATTCGACTTTGTTTTGTGGAACGCGAAATTATAGACCCTGCTTGTTGTCATTCGCGTGCATTCGCGGCTAAATCGCTCTTGCAGCGTGTTAGAATCCGCTGCAAATTTCTTCACGGAGTTGGAATGAGACTTCAAATTGGGTGTAACCGACCGTCGGCAAGTAAACTCATCTTCGTCCTGCTCGTATTGTTAACAGCTGCTTACGCCACTGAACGCCAGAACAACGCCGACTATCGCGCCCGACGCATGGCTTTGGCCAAAAGCATGGACGGCGGTGCACTCATTCTGTTCGCGCCCACCGAAGCCGAAGGTCAAAACGACCTGTATGGTTTTCGCCAGGAAGATAACTTCTATTACCTCACAGGATGGTCTGAGCCAGGCGCTGCCGTGCTCATTAATTCCAATCCGTATACTGAAGTCTTCTTTCTGCCCGAGCACAACATGACGCAGGAGAAGTGGACGGGCCCGAAGCTTGGCCCTGAGAGTCCTGATGCCGCCAAAGTCACAGGCTTTGACAAAGTGGCGAGCCTGGACAAAATGCATGATGAGCTACTGAAAGTCCTGCCGCAGCCGCGCGCGGTCGTCTATTCAGATCTTGGCAGCAACGGGCAGACCACGGCGTCCGCCGGCCCCATTGAATGGTTACGCCGCGGCAATTCTTTTCCTAACTATGTTGCTTTTCGAGACGCCAAACCGCTCATCGCTCGTTTGCGCATGATCAAAGACGCGGGCGAAGTGCAGTTCGTCAAGAACGCCACCAGTGCGTCAATGGCTGCCCATGTGGCCGCGCTGAAGGCGATTCACCCGGGAATTTCTGAGCGCGAAATCTCAGCGCTCATGCAATATGAGTTCGGCAAGCGAGATTGTGAGCGACCCGCTTATGCCCCCATCGTAGGCTCTGGTTTTTATTCCACCGTGCTGCACTACTCTGAAGATGACCATGTCATGAAAGATGGTGATCTGGTTGTGATGGACGTGGGCGGCGAATTTTCCATGTATGCCACTGACATCACTCGCACTGCGCCGGTCAACGGCAGGTTCACCGCCCGCCAGCGTGAGATCTATAACATTGTTTTTGGCGCGCAGGAAGCAGCTATGAAAGCTTTCCAGCCTGGCAAGTCAAAGGTGGAGCGAGGCCCGGACAACGATTCGCTCTACAAGATCGCCTACGATTACATCAACACGCACGGCAAAGATCTGCACGGTGAGCCGCTGGGCAAGTACTTTATCCACGGCCTCGGACATCATGTGGGACTTAACGTTCACGATGCCACTGATCCCGCGCCACTGAACAAAGGCATGGTTTTTACCCTGGAACCGGGAATTTACATTCCGGAGGAAAAACTCGGCGTCAGGATTGAAGACATGTTCTACGTTGACGCGGACGGAAAGCTCATCATGCTCACGCAAGGCCTGCCGCGCACCGCGGAGGAAGTTGAAGCGGCCATGAAGCATTGATTGTTAAAACATCGATCGTTCGGCCATAATCGCGCTGGCGAAGTCATCGAATTTACAGGATTTGTACTTGCACAGATATCAGTGCACTTGGGGATTACGTGCCGGTGATTTAATCTCAATGCACGGGAAAAACCAGGAAATTCTACCGACAATTCCGTACGTGGCCCGCCGCCATGAATCAACGCGATATTTTTTTGTGAAAATTCTCTGCGCTGGCCGCCTGCGTGTGTTATTTTTTGTGATTCGTGTCTACTCACTGCCCTGACTGGAGGCCAAAACATTGGGAAAGGATATGGTTCCCAAGCGCATCTTTCTGACTAAAGGAGTTGGAAAGCATAAAGAGCGCCTGACATCTTTCGAGCTTGCACTACGCGACGCCGGCATTGCCGCGCAAAACCTCGTGCGTGTTTCATCCATTTTTCCGCCAAACTGCAAGCTTATCTCGCGCAAAGAGGGCATAAAGTTCCTCCATCCGGGTGAAGTTACCTTCGCCGTTGTGGCGGAAAACTCCACGCGTGAACCGCATCGCCTCACTGCAGCCAGCATCGGTCTGGCCATGCCCGCTGATCGATCCACCTATGGCTATTTGAGTGAGCACCACTCCTTTGGTGAACCCGACGACGTGGCCGGTGAATATGCAGAGGAACTGGCGGCGGAAATGCTCGCCACCACTCTCAACGTGGAATTCGATCCCGATAAATCCTGGGATGAGAAAAAGGAAATCTACAGGATTTCCAACAAGATCGTCCGCACCACTAACGTCACGCAGACCGCGGTCGGCGACAAACGCGCTCTCTGGACTACCGTGATTGCGTCCGCAATTCTGATCTTCGAATAAGCTACGTAATTCTACCGCGGACTAACATACTCAACGTGTGTCGGTCCGCAGTGGAATTTTAAGTTTTTCTGATCAAGAGCACCGTCTGGTCGTCCATCTGTTTGCCCTGTTGCAGGGCGATAGCTCGGAAAGTCTCCGCAATCTTTCCCAACGGCAAATCGCCACTCCTCACCAGATTGAGCTCAAATGGGTCCAGCCCCAGTTCGTTTTGCTGGTCGTCAGCAGCTTCAACCAATCCATCGGTCAGGATCGCCAGTACATCGCCGGGCTCGCATAAGATCGTTCCCGATTCAAAAGCAACTTCTTCCATCACGCCCACAGGCAGGTTGGAGACGCTATGTTGCTCAACCAAATTCTGCCGCTTACGGTAGTGCAGAATGGGGAGATGTCCCGCCAGAACGAACTGAAGCCCGGTTTTTGCGGAGCGCACGCCCGCGTATGTGGCAAATACATTGTTGGCGGAAGTTGAGCACAAAACGCGATTCAAATCGCCGAGCACTTCTCCCAGCTCTCTCTGCTTGAGCGATCCCATTCTTATCGCGCTCTTTACCATCGCCATGACAATACCCGCGGAGACACCATGCCCAGACACGTCCGCCACATACGCGCTCCACTCCGGACCATGCTGAATCAGGTCGACAAGGTCGCCGCCAACTTCACCGCTGGCATAGGAGACGCCGTAGATTTCGTAGTCGTCAATGTGACTGGCAATCGCGGGAACCAATGCCTGATGCACCTCTCCAGCCAGCTTCATCTCTGTCAATGGTCCAAACAGGCGTAGCCCTTCACTTTTTATAAGGCTGTTAATAAGCGAGTACCCGATCACCAGGCACAGAATGGCCAACGCGCCTTCCACGCGCAGGCGAACGGTCAGTTCGTGCAGTCCCTGCGGGGTTGCGGGAATCTTCTCTGACACCCGGCTGAATTCTCTCGTCATCAGCATGATGGCGAAGCATTCCACCACAGCCACCACGGCCGTCCATTTGTGCAGTTGGCGAAGCCCCGTGTAGGCCAACCCGGCCGCGGAAAATCCGCTGATCAATACGTAGCCCCACGTCCATGCCAGAGGCATATACACACCCTGCATCATTCCCAGGATGAACGCCATGGACGCGAACAGCGAAAACGCCGTCAGCAGCATGAGTGCCGTTATGTGCGCAGGAACTGTTTTCCAGTATTTTGCGTAGTCCCTGGCGCGATTGCGGTTGCGTCTCATATCAGGTGAGAGAAGTGTACAAGGAAGGCAGGACCAAAGCACATTGCACAGTCAGCCATCGTTTTCGAATCAGCGGCTGCCAAAGTGTTGGCTTTGGTTTTCAAAATCCAGCGTTATCTTTCGTAAATCAGAGGTAAGTTGTTGGGTTTAAATCCGCGATCATCAGCGTGAATCCGCGGTAAGCCTCTTCTTGTAGCTCTTGCCCAGTCGTTCAAACAGCGCCGCACACATGATCGGCAATCCCACGGTTGCATCCACAAACACTTCGCCGAATTTGCCGCCTTCCTCCGGCGGAACAAACTTGCCCCATGAGATCGCTTCAGAGTAAGGTGATCCTGAAAGTCCGCCCCAATGCACCGGCTCCGGACAAACGCGTACGCCGTAGTGATATCGCTTCAGCGGCACATCTTCACCCGCTCTACGCACGCGCAGCTCGCAATAAGGCCCAAACTGCTGTGCCCAGTTGCGAGGCACACCGCCGCCAATGGTAAATATTCCAAGCTTCTTTTGCTTAAGCAGCGTCTCGGCAAAGTGATTCAGGTCATGAAACGGGTCAAAGTGAATGGCCGGCTTGCCCTTTCGTGCGCGCATGCGATTGTTCAATGCCACATCCAGGCCGAGCTCGGAATCCGTAAACGCCGGCACGAACACAGGCACCTTTTGCTCGTATGCCGATTTCAAGATTCCGCGCCCTTTCATCTTCTTCTTTAAATGTTCACCAATCGCGCGATTCAATTTCCACGAACACATCGTCTCATCCGTGTCCCACTTTCCCAGCACGTCTTCCATCACCAGCTCAACGTGGTCCAGGTTCTGTTCCGGCTCCAGCGTGTCATACACGCGGTTGTAACCGGCTTCGTAGAGTTCCACGTCGTTCATCTTCGGATCGTAGCGATAATGCTTTTGTCCAGTCGCTTCCACCAGTCCATGGGCCATCAATGCGCCGGTTGAGACCACGGCATTCACCAGTCCGCGATCAATCAGGTCGCACACAATCAGTCCCTGTTTGGCCACGGTCATGGCGCCGGCCAGCGTCATTACCACAAAGCAATCTTTGTCGCGACACATGGCTTCCAGCGCGTCCACTGATTCACCCAGTTGCCGCCCGGTGAAAGCCGTATCGGCCATGCCTCGTAACAGGTCGCTTATGCTTTTTACCTTTGATAAATCCAGCGGGGAGAGCGGAGACAGCTTGTCGCTGACAGGATCATGCAGCTTGCGGTTAATGCCCGTACCTGACTGTT
>Ga0080027_10000909_pt1 | contig 12217 bp, 15 predicted proteins | sample OrgsoiDNA2013046_FD_70962 | JGI IMG/M metagenome (GOLD analysis project Ga0080027, IMG submission 70962) | Permafrost soil microbial communities from the Arctic, to analyse light accelerated degradation of dissolved organic matter (DOM) -... | ecosystem: Environmental > Terrestrial > Soil >... | reverse complement strand
AGCGGAGCGGATCGCGTGGGCGAAGCCGGGCTTCGCCCGGCGGAGTCCATCGCGGGGGGGAGCGGGGACCCTCTCAGGGTCCCCGCAGTATTCGATCAGCCGGCGTTCAGGGCGCTGACGCTACACACCTGGCCGCTCAACGTGCGCGAGCTGGAGAAGATCGTCTCGACGGCGGCCGTGCTCACCGGCGGCACCAAGCCGATCGCGCTCCGCGATCTCCCCGAGCCGATCGCCCACACCATCGCGGTGCCGGCGGCACCGGGCGCGCGCCGGTCGGTCGGGCCCTCGCCGACGCCGGCGCAGCTCGAGGAGCTGCTGCGTCGCTATGAAGGAAACGTCGCCGACGTCTCGCGCGAGCTCGGCAAGCACCGCGCCGCCGTCTGGCGCTGGATCAAGAAGTTCGGCCTCGGCCCGCAGAAGTTCCGTAGGAACGAATAGCCGCCCGCCAGACCACACCGCCTCGCTCTCCACGAGGGGCGAAGCGACGCGGCCGCCCGATCCGGCTCACCTGTTCCGTCGCACCTGGAAGCGCTCCACCAGCGCGTCGAGGCGGGAGGTCCACCCCGCAGTGTGCATGTGCCCCAGTTCGTCGTCGGGGAGGTTGGAGTGGCGGAGCTGGAGCAACGTGTCGTCGCCTTTCCTTTCGAGCTCGACGGTGACGACGGACTCCACGCCGTGCGTGAACGGCGACATCCACGTGTATTCGATCTTCTTCGCCGCATCGAGGACCACGAAGCGTCCGAAATGCGGGAACTCGACCCGGTCGGGGCTCACCCGCTTGAAGTAGAACAGTCCGTCGATCCTGGGATCGAGGATCACCTTCTCGCACTCGGACCTGTCCCACGGGGTGCCCGGCGTCGCGGGGTCGAGCCAGGCGGCGTAGACCTCGGCGGGTGAGGCCGGGATGGTCCGGTTCAGGGTGATGGTCATCGTCTTGTAGCTCGGGATCATGATCGTCTCCTTTTCTCCTTGAAGAACCCCTCGAACTTGTCGAGGCGCTCGTTCCAGAACCGCTGGTATTCGTGCACCCAGACTGAAACCTTTCGCAGCGGCGCGCCGCGGAACGTGATGATGTGGTCGCGGCCGACCTTCTCCCGGGCGATGAGGCCGGCCTCCTCGAGGACCTTGAGGTGCTTCGAGACGGCGTTCAGCGACAGGTCGAACGGGGCCGCTATCTCGGTGACCCGTGCCGGACCACCGGCCAGCCGCGACAGGATCGCCCGGCGCGCCGGATGCGCGACCGCTCCCAGAACCGTGCTCAGCTCCTCGTTCACGGAAAACATTCAACCATATGGTTGAATATCGTGCAAGGATTTTTCTTCGGGCGGACAAATGTGACTAGCGCCTCCCGAGCGGGCGCCGGCCTGTCAGCCAAGAAGGCGAGGCACGTTACCCGTTGGCCTTGGCGAACGTGGCCATGAAGTCGGCCAGCGCCTTGGCGCCGGCGACAGGCATCGCGTTGTAGATCGAGGCGCGGATGCCGCCCACGGTGCGGTAGCCCTTGAGCGCCACCATGCCGTTCTTGGCGGCGTCCTTCACGAACTTGTCGGTGAGCTCTTCGCTGGGGAGCAGGTAGGTCACGTTCATGTGGCTGCGCGCCGCCTTGTCGGCGACCGTCCCCTTGTAAAAGCCCCCCGAGCCGTCGATGGCGCCGTAGACCAGCTCCGCCTTCTCGTCGTTGCGCTTCTCCATGGCCGCGAGGCCGCCCTGCGCCTCCAGCCAGCGGAAGGTCTCGAGGAGGAAGTAGATGCCGAAGGTGGGCGGCGTGTTGAGGCAGCTCTTGGCCTCCGCGAGCGCCTGGAAGCTGAAGATCTTCGGCACGCTCTTGGCGATGCGCGGGTAGAGATCCTTGCGCACGATCGTGACGACGACGCCGGCCGGACCCAGGTTCTTCTGCGCGCCCGCGTACACCAGCGCGGTGCGCGAGACCGGGTGCGGGCGGGACATCATCTCGGAGCTGGCGTCGACCACCAGGTTGGGGTGCTCCGGCCACTCGGCCAGACGGTGTCCATGCACGGTCTCGTTGGAGCAGACGTGCAGGTAGGCGGCGCCCGGATCGGCCTTCCAGCCGACGGGCGGGCGATCGAACTTCGTCTCTTCGCTCGACGCGATGATGCGAATCTTTTCGCCGTAGGCCGCCTGCGCGGCGGAGGCGGCCTTCTTCGACCATTCGCCGCTCACGACGTAGTCGGCCGTCCCATTGAGGAAGTTCATCGGGATGGTGTTGAAGAGCTGCGTGGCGCCGCCCTGCAGAAACAGCACGTCGTGCGTGTCGGGGATCGACAGCAGCTTGCGACAGCGATCGATCGCCTCGTCGAGGACGCCGTCGAACTCCTTGCCGCGATGGCTGCACTCGGCGATGCCGAAGCCCTTCCCCTGAAAATCGATCAGGGCCTTGGCGGACGCTTCCAAAACCTCGATCGGCAGCATGGCCGGCCCTGCGCTGAAGTTGAACACCCGGTTGCTCATGCGAACGTGCTACCGCGACTCGCGCCGGAGTTCAACCGCCGTCGCCAGCCGAGCGCGACCGCCTCGGGCGCCCACGGGAAATTCGGCGCTCATCTTAGCTTGCCGGCCAGGTCGGCGTGGGGCGCGGCGATGATCTCGGTGGCGAGGAGCAGGGCCCCATCGAGGATCCCGACCGCCGCCTCGACCGCCGCTTCGACGTCGGCCAGGGGCCCGGTCATCGTGAAGAAGGCCTTGCCCCCGATTCCACGCGCCAGCTGCAGCTCGACCAGGCGCACGGCGGTCGCCTTGGCGGCGGCGTCGGCGGCGAGCAGCGTCGCGGCCACGGTGGCGGTCTCGACGACGCCCAGCGATTCGATCTCGGCCGTCGCGTTGGTCTCACCGGCCAGCGCCTCCCAAAGGGCGGCGTGCGGCTGCGGTAGGAACAGGCGGTCGACGATCCGATCGCCGCCCACCTCGACCCCCGCGCGAAACGCCTCCTCGACCGCCGCGACCTCGCCTTCGATGAGGACCAGGAACTTGCCGGGGCTCACCCAGTCGGCGCGCAGCAGGGCCACCGGCGCGCGCTTGAGCATCGCATCGGCCACCCGATGGCCGCGCGCGATGGATGACAGCTCGACCAGCGCCAGCGCGTCCGACATCAGACGAACCGAAAATATTCTTTGAGCGTGCAGCGACGCTCGCGGGTGAAATTGCGGACCGTGGTCAGCCCTTCACCGGTCGGCGACGCGATCGTGAAGGACGTGTAGCCCTCGCCCCCCAGGCCGAGGCCGGCCAGGTTCGAGGCGTTCTTCACGAAGATGGACGTGTTGATCGTGCGCGCCATCGCGTGCAGGTGGGCGATGTTGCGCGAGTACATCACCGCCGTGTGGCAAAAGCCGTGCTCCACCCGCTTGGCCATCGCGATCGCGTCGGCCGCGTCGGGCGCGCGCACCAGCGGCAGCACCGGCATCAACATCTCGAGCTGCACGAAGGGGTGTGCCTCGTCGACCTCCGCCACCAGCAGGCGCAGCTCGTCGCCCGCCTGCACGCCGATCTGCCGGGCGATGACCCCCGCGTTCTTGCCGATGAAGTCCTTGTTGGGGTGGACGCCGCTGGAGCCGTGGTCGAGGACTATCTTCTCCAGCGCCTTGAGCTGCTGGCCACTCACCAGATGGCAGCCGGCGTGCGCGAGCCGCTCCTTGAGCGCATCCGCGATCGACGCCACCGCGACGATCTCCTTCTCCGCCGTGCAGATGATGTTGTTGTCGACCGACGCCCCCAGGACGATGTTGGCCGCCGCCAGATCGAGATCGGCCGTCTCGTCGACAACCGCCGGCGGGTTGCCGGGGCCGGCCGCGATCACCTTCTTGCCGCTGCCCATCGCGGCCTTCACCACGCCGGGCCCGCCGGTGACGACCACCAGCCGCACGCCCGGGTGGCGCATGAGCGCCTCGGCGCTCTCGATGGTGGGTCGTTCGACGCAGGTGAGCAACGTCTCCGGACCGCCCGCCCCCGCGATCGCCTCGTTGAGCAGGTGCACCAGATACGCGGAAGTGCGCGCCGCGTACGGATGGGCGTTGAACACCACCGCGTTGCCACCGGCGATCATCCCAATGCCGTTGTTGATGACCGTCTCGGTCGGGTTGGTGGTCGGCGTGATCGATCCGATGACGCCGTAGCTGGCGCGCTCGACGACGGTCAGGCCGTCGTCGCCCGAAAAGGCGATCGGCGCCAGCATCTCGGTCCCCGGCGTCTTGTCGATGCAGAGCCGGTTCTTGGTGACCTTGTCGTCGATGCGACCGTAGCCGGTCTCGAGGACCGCGTACCGCGCCAGCTCCGCGAGATGCGCGTGCGCCGTTGCCCGCATCGCCGCGACCCAGCTCTTGCGCGCCTCGAGCGGTGCCGCTTCGTTGGCCTGATGCGCGGCGCGCGCCGCGCGCACGGCGCTCTCGACGTCGGGGAACACGCCGCGGCGGCCGCGCGGCACGTCGGCGTCGCGGTGGCGCGGCGGCGCCGACGGCGGCGTGAACCCGGGCGGTGGGCTCCGCACCGCCTCGAGCGACGTCTCCGGCTGCGCGCCGACACGCGCCAGCACCCGATCGACGATCTCCTGAATGCGCGCCTCGTCCACGTTCACCTTGCGCTAGACGTTAACCCGAATTTCGATCAGGGTCAGGTGATGCAGTCGGAGGCGCTCGACGCTCTGCTCGCGCACGCGCGCGCGCTGGTCGGCGTCGAGCTCTCCGAGCTGGCCGACGCGCTCGGCCTGCCGGTGCCGGTCGGACAGTTGCGCACCAAGGGCTGGTCGGGCCAGGTCCTCGAGCACGAGCTGGGCGTCGCCGTGGGCGGCGCGCGCGGCCCCGACTTCGCCGCGCTGGGCGTCGAGCTCAAGACGGTCCCCGTGCGGGAGAGCCTGGAGCCGCTGGAATCGACCGCCGTCTGTCAGATCGATCCCGTCGCCATCGCCGGCGAATCCTGGGCGTCGAGCTACGTTCGAGAAAAACTGGCGCGCGTCCTGTTCGTCGCGCTCGCGGTCCCCGACGGCGCCCGGTCGGTCGGCGAGCGGCGGGTGGCGGCGGTCCGTCTCTGGTCGCCCGACACCGACGAAGAACGCGCGCTGCGCGACGACTTCGATCTCTTCGTGCGGGAGTACTACCGCCGCGGCCGCGCCGCGGAGATCACCGGCCACCTCGGCGTCGTTCTCCAGGTTCGCCCAAAGGGGCGCGATGCCGCAGACCTGCGGGACGCCTACGACACCGCCGGCCGCCCCACCCGGGTCGGCAAACACGGCTTCTACCTGCGTCCTGGATTCGTTTGCCGGATCCTCCAGCGCACGGTGTGACGCTCAGAAACGGAATCGCGAGGGACGACGGAGGACGGCCAGCAGCGAGACGAGCGTCATAAGAACCAGCCAGCCGACTCCCTGACCCACCTGTTTACGCATTCTCGAGGGACGCCTTACCCTCGGCGCGGGCGAACAGATCCTCGCGTTCACGAGCCTCTGTTACCTGGCGCTTGGGCTCAGATACACATCTGAGTCGTGCCGCAGCAACTCGTTTGAGGTGGATCGATGCGGAAGTTGCGCAGGCCCAAGAGCTTGGGGTTGGCTCGATTCACGAAGATCTCGACGTGGAACGTCGTGATCACCTCGCAGCCGTTCCAGCAACCCAGCGAGATCGGCTCGATCGCCGTGCCCGAATAGGCGGCCACCATCTCCGTTCCGCTTTGCGAGAAGGTGAACGGTGGTTGCGGCTGATCGCCGCTCGGAGCGTTGATGCCCATGATGTCGTCGATCGTGGGCTGGTCGGCGAAGGACAGGTGCCCTTGGGCGGCGACGGTGAGCGAGCCGCCGCCGCTACAATAACTTCCCGCGAAGGTTGTTTGGCTGACGTCGATCGTGGTGGGCGTGCCCGTATGAAAGTCCGTCGTGCAGCCGGAGCAAGTCCCCGCGGTGCCGCTCCAGGTCGAGCCTGGATGGTTGACCAGCGTCGCGTACGTGTCAGTCGCATCGTTCGGGACCTGGGCCAAGCGGATCGCCGTTTGCCCATTCGTCGCGATGACCACCAACTCGCGCCCGGCGTCCGAAATCGTCGTACAGCTCTTGAAGATCATCTGGGAGGGAATCGCGAGCGCTGCGATGACCGCGCCATCGAGAATTCCGTCCGGCCCGGCTTCGACCGTCGAGACGTTGTCGTGCGCGGTGAACGTGCCGCGATAGAGCGGCGTCGTGCCGCAGGCGTAGCGTCCAATCATGCGCTCGAGCTTCGCGTGGAGATCGGCTTCGACGAGGTGGTAGACGTGCAGCGTCAGCGGATCCGTGGGGAGCGTGTCCGTCGTGGGACAACCCGCGGCGGCGCCCGCGCCGCCCGCTCCGACCGCTCCACCAGCGCTGCCCGCAGCGCCGGAAAAGGCATTACAGCAGGTCCGGAGCGAGACCACACCACCGTCGTAGCCAGCGCTCGTCGCAGAGCCGCCGGCCCCGGTGGTCGTGCAGATGGCGCCGCCGGCTGCTCCATCTGTGCCCGCTCCCCCGTCGATACCGCCGGTTGCGTTCCGCCCACCCGCGCCGCCCGCTCCCCCCGCGATGCCGCCCGCTCCGCCGGCGATGCCGCCTGCTCCCCCCGCGATGCCGCCCGCTCCGCCGGCGATGCCACCCGCTCCCCCGGCGATGCCACCCGTACCGCCTGCTCCCCCGTCGACGCCGCCGGTTGCGTTCGCGCCGCTCTCCCGGCCCGCATCATCTCCGTTTCCCGCCACGCCAGAGCGTCCAGCCGTGTGCAGGCCGGTCGAGGATCCACAGGAGGCAATGGCCCAAGCGCTCATTGCAATAATGAGATAACGAACGAAAGGGACGGGCATCGCGGGCAGATCGATCGACGCAACATCCATGCCACCAAGGGCCTCCGCCGGCGTGGCGAAACCATCGCTGGCAAGACGCGATCGTCCCGTCGCGCGGCTTCGACTATCTGGGGTCGAACCACCGGCCCCCTCAGAAATCTGATGGCCGGGTGATCAGGGCGGCAGGGCGGGTATTCCCAGATCGCTCACCGCCGCGCGAGCTTGAGGTGCGTCACCTCGGGGGTCGCCACGGTGCGAACCAACTCGAGCCCGTGCAGATCGTCGCCGCCCCCGTCGAAGAGGCGCTCGCCTCGCCCGAGCAACGTTGGCACGAGGTTGATTTCCATCTCGTCGATGAGCCCCGCGGCGAGATACTGCCGCGCGACGCTGGCTCCGCCCGCGAGGGAAACGTCGCGCCCGCCGGCCGCGCGCCGCGCCCGATCGAGCGCCGCGTCGAGACCGTCGGTCACGAACACGAACTCGTTCCCGTCTTCCATCACCAGAGGAGGGCGCGCGTAATGCGTCAGCACGAACACGGAATGGTGGAACGGTGGGTTGTCGCCCCACCACCCATCCCAGGGTTTCGAGGAATTCCAGGGGCCCGGGTGACCGCCGAACATGTTGCGTCCCATCACCGTGGCGCCGATGTTGGCCAGGGACTCCTCGATCACGGGCGTGCTGGCGTTGACCAAGCCACCTTCGAGGCCGTGCGCCGCTCGCCAAGCGGCGAGCGGAAAAATCCACTCGTGCAGGCGCATGCCGCCGACGCCGAGAGGGTTGTCGACGCTCTGGCTCGGGCCCGCCACGAAGCCGTCGAGCGACATCGAGATCTTGAGGCGCAGCTTAGACATGAGGTCTATCTAGAGCGCCGCAAGGATTCCGTCCAGCCGGTCCGTGATGGCCTTGTCCGCGGTGTCCCGCAAACTAGGTGAGACCACGCTTGACCTGCTCCCAGGTGAGCGGCGTCAGCATCTCAGACGTGGGTGGTCTCTCGACGTCCTGGCCGACGCCGGTCCAGTTGTGACCGGCGTCGAGTGACCTCCGGCGGCGGGGGCGAAGGTGGACGGAATCTTTAATCTCGGATACCTCGGAAATACGCCTCTCGGGCGGATAAACCGCGCTTCTTCGGCCTACCCCTCGGCGAGCGAAGGTCCCTCTACTGGTACTTGGCCGCCTCGTACTTGGCCAGCCCCCGACCGACGCCTACTCCTTTGCGACGACCGCCGTGACCAGCAGCGTGTCCGGATCGGGCGGGGCGCCGACCGGGCGCGGGCGGTCGGAGAAGAGCGCCGTCAAGACCAGCTTGCCCCCGCCGGGGGCCACCGCCGGCGCGACGGGGAGCGTGTCGCCGGGCGACACCTGCGGCGTGGTCGGGGCGTCTGCCGGGAAGATCGTCTTGGCCGCCGCCGCGCCGTCGCGCAGGCGGAGCTCCAGGTAGGCTGCCTGCTCGCCGCGCACCTTGAACTCGAGCCCGTCCCCCGCACGGAGCACGGTCTGCGGCTCGACCGATCGGACCTCGTCGCCTCGCCGATAGCGGATCAGGAGCCCCGCCGACTTCGCGAGCGAGCCGCCGCGCTTGCCCGCATACGGATTGGTGGTTGGATCGGGCACCGACGGGCGCGCCACCAGAAAGGCGAGCCCGATCAGGAACGCCAGGGCGCCCGCCAAGATGAGCGGGCGCCGGAAAGAGCGCCGCGGTGAAGGCGGCTCTACGCCTTTGCTCACCCCTGCGTGTTGCCGGTGCGGCCGAGCGGCAGGACCAGATCGACGTTGACGTGCGGGCGCGGGATGATGTGGACGGCGACCATTTCGCCCACCCGTTCCGCCGCGCGCTGCCCGGCCTCGGTCGCCGCTTTGACCGCCGCGACGTCGCCGCGCACGATCGCGGTGACGAACCCGCCGCCTATCTTCTCGAAGCCGACGAGCTCCACCTTCGCCGCTTTGACCATGGCGTCTGCCGCCTCGACCATCGCCACGAAGCCTTTGGTTTCGATCATTCCGAGCGCGTCTGCCATGACCTCGCCTCTCTTGTACTTTTGGGGTTATCGATCGACGAACTTTTCACTGACTTTGCCCGACAGCCCTTCGACGGCGGCGATCGCCGCCTGGGCCGCCGCATCTATCTCCGCCTCGGGCCCCGAGAGCCACAGGCGACCGAACGCACCATACGGCTGGACCTGGACCAAGGATACCTGCGCAGTCTTCTCGGCCTCGTTGGCCGCGAACGCCACGTAGCCGGCCGGCTCGGTCTCCAGGATGAACAGCGACTGCCCCGGCAGGATCATCATCCCCTGCGAGCTGCGGTTGATGAGCTGCGTCTGGTACGGCTCGACGGCGCGGATGATCTGATTGGTCACCACCGTCGGCTTGATGCGATCTTCTTCGCGCACCTCGAGGTGTCGCAGGATCGCGGCGCCCGCGTCGCGCACGTCCCCCTGATCGTCGGCGTGGACTTCCAGCAGGCCGTAGGACCGCTCGACGATCTGGATCGCCGGCACCACCCGGGTCGCTTTGAGCGCGATGTCGGTGACCCGGTTGATGGCGATCCCCGGCGCGATCTCGACGAACAACGACGCCTGCCCCGGCACCGGCAGAAAACCACGGGCAGTCTTCCCCATGAAGCTCGCGAGCTGCGGCTGCAGAGCATCCAGGAACGTGTAGCAGCGGAGTGTCGTGCCGGCCAACGCGCTCACGTTACAGTCTGACCGTCACGCCTTCAAGGTCTGACGGCCGAACCGACGGCCGTACTTCGAAGTCTGCAACTCAGACGCCGGCTCGGCCTATCAGGCCCATCTGCTGGCCGGCGCTGCCGTCGCGACGAAACGAGAAGAAACGCGCGCGGTCGCAGTGGGTGCATTCGGGGCTGTTGTCTATAGCTTCGGGCGAAACCCCGGCGCGTTCGAGGACAATACGATTGGCCGCCTTGAGATCGACGTTCGATTTTCCGGGCGCCCCGCGCGGCGACGGCAGGACCACGCCGCGTTCGCGCGCGTCGGCCAGAAGCCCGATGAACGCCGAGACCACCTCCTCGCCCACCTCGAAGCAGCAGGGACCGATCGCCGGGCCCAGCGCGATCCGCAGATCCTCGGGGCGCGCGCCGAATTCGTTCGCCAGCGCCCGCACCGCCGCCGGCAGAACGCCCGCCACTGTCCCACGCCAGCCCGCGTGAACCGCGGCAAAGGCGCCGGTCCGCGGATCGGCGATCAGCGCCGGGATGCAATCGGCCACGAAGATCCCCAGTGTCACGCCGCGCGCGTCCGAGCAGAGGCCGTCGGCCTCGACCCTCGCGATCGCTTCGGGATCGTCGCCGGCCCGCACGCGCGCGATCGTCGGACTGTGAACTTGCCGCGCGACGTAGCGCCGACCCGGCACCGCCCGCCCGAGCCGGCGCCGGTTTTCGGCGACCCGCGCCGGATCGTCGCCCCATTTGCCGCCCAGGTTGAGCGTGTCGAACGGCGGCGCGCTGACACCCCCTGCCCGCGTCGTGAACCCGTGGACGAAATCCGCTTCGATCCGAGGCGACACCAGCAGCGGCAGCTCCCACCCGCTCGATTCAGGCTCGGCGCCAGGGTCGCGAAAATGAATCGTGCGCACAGGGCGATCCTACAGCGCCTACAGCGCCCGCAGGGCCGCGAGGGCGGCTTGCATGTCGGGCGGCAGCTCCGACGAGAACGTCATCCGCGCGCCGGTCGCCGGATGGATGAACCCCAGGAGGCGCGCGTGCAGTGCCTGCCGCCCCAGCGCCTCCCCGATCGCGCGCAGCCCGCGATCGCGCGGCGGATTCCCATACGTCCGATCGCCCAGCAGCGAACAACCGAGCGCCGCCATGTGCACCCGCACCTGGTGCGTCCGCCCCGTCTCGAGCCGCGCCTCGATCCGCGCCGCCCCCGCGAACCGCTCGACCAACCGCCAGTTGGTGACCGCGCGCTTGCCCGTGCGCACGCGGCTGGAGAACTTCTTGCGCTCCCGCGGATCGCGGCCGTAGAGGGTATCGATGCGCCCGTCGGCGCCCGGCGGCTTGCCGATCACCAGCGCGTCGTAGGCCCGCTCCACCGTGTGCGCCTTGAACGCCGCCGCCAGCGTGTTCATCGTCGCGTCGTCCTTCGCCACGACCAGCAGGCCCGAGGTGTCCTTGTCGATCCGGTGCACGATCCCCGGCCGCAGCTCGCCGCCGATGCCCCGCAGATCGCGGCAGTGCGCCAGCAGCGCGTTGACCAGCGTCCCCGCCTCGTGCCCGGGCGCCGGGTGGACCACCAGCCCCGCCGGCTTGTCGATCACCACCAGCCACTCATCTTCGTGGACGACGGTCAGGGGCAACGCCTCGGCCACGATCTCCGTCGCCACCACCGGCGGCGGCTCCCAGGTGATCACGTCGCCGGCACGCAGCTTGCGCGAGGGCGCCCCCGCCTCGCCATTTACGGTGACCGCCGCCTGCCCGATCTGCCGCGCCAGCTGCGACCGAGACACGTTGCCGATCTGCTGCGCCAGAAAAAGATCCAGCCGCTGCCCGACCGCCGCCTGCGCGACGACGAACCGCCGCGGGGCCGTCACCTCACCAGATCTTCGAGCGAACGTTGCCCCGCGGCTTGAGCAGCATGTCGACCAGCGCGCGGTCGTAGATTCCCTGGCCGAAAATCTCGGGCGTAACCCGGGTCTTGTAGAGCGCTCGCCCCTCTTCGATCTCGTCGCGCATGACGTCGAAGAGAGTATCCCGCTCGACCCCGTCGATGATCTTCTTCTCGTGATACATCGAGAGGTCGGAAGCGATGGCCCGCGCGAGCTGACGCGCGCGTTCGGGCTTGTCGATGAGCGCCATGCCGCGATTGTAACGTAGCCGGGCGGTTGTCTAAAGAGCTTCGAGTCCGCCGAGCGCATCGACCGGCAGCCGGGTCGACGTCACGTGCACGCCCACCTGACCGCGATCGGTCACGTAGACCACCTCGCCCTGGACCCGCAGCGGGGTCTCGCCGCGCTGGCGGGGCAGCTCCAGATCGACCGTCTGCCCGGGCAATTCGTCGCCCAGCGGGCTTTCAATCAGCAGACCGTCGCCCGACATGTTCGTCACCCGCCGCAGGTAGCGGGCGCCCTCAGCCAGCTCCACGGCGTAGAAGTCGGCCGGCACTCGCCCAAGCCCCCGTTTTTCCTCCACTTCCCGCCTCCAAATGCGTTTCGTTCTCATGTTCGGAGATAAACCTACATCCTCCCACTTCGACGGTCAAGTTCCTACATGCCGCGGCGCGCTGTATTTAGGAGGTGCTACGCTCCCAGGCAGAGGTTCGCTGATGACCCGACTCCTTCTCGCGCTTTCGCTGCTGGTGACCGTCGGAACGACCGCCGCGCGCGCGGCCGACGCGCTCTATGAGATCACGCAGACCATGCCCAAGGTCGCCGTCGGCGCGACCGCGACCGCCAGCCTGACCATCAAGGCCAA
>Ga0080027_10000908_pt1 | contig 12222 bp, 6 predicted proteins | sample OrgsoiDNA2013046_FD_70962 | JGI IMG/M metagenome (GOLD analysis project Ga0080027, IMG submission 70962) | Permafrost soil microbial communities from the Arctic, to analyse light accelerated degradation of dissolved organic matter (DOM) -... | ecosystem: Environmental > Terrestrial > Soil >... | reverse complement strand
TCGTGATCCTGCAGCGCGCCGGTGACGATCTCGCTCGCGGACGCGGAGTAGCCATCGACGAGAACGACCAACGGGACGTCGGCGACGTGCTGACCACCGTGCGTGGTGAAGACCTGCGGTGGTCCCGTGCGTGTGCGGACGCTCGCGATCGTCTGGCCGTTCGCCAGAAAGAGATCCGCGATGTCGAGTCCCTGATCGAGGATGCCGCCCGGATCGCTCCGGAGGTCGAGCACGAGTCCCTTCGCGCCCTCGTGCAGCAGGCGAGAAACGTTGGCGCGCAGCTCGGCCGCAGAATTCTCGCTGAACTGCTGAACGGGGACGTAGGCGATCTTGTTGTCGAGCATGATCGCGTACGGCACGGCGGGGACGTGGATCTCGGCACGAACGAACGAGTGCTCGATCGGCTGAGCAATCCCGGGGCGCGCGAACCTGACCTTTACTTTGGTCCCGATGGTTCCGACGAGGACGTCGGAGACCTGCTGCGACGTCCATCCGCGCGTGGAAGCGGTGTCGATGCCGACGATGCGATCGCCCTCACCGACTCCTGCCTGCTCGGCCGGCGTGTGATCGAACACTCGCACCACGACGATCGCGCCCTCCTGCTGCTCGATCTGCATCCCGATGCCGCCGTACTTGCCGGTGGCGATGGTCGAGAAGCGCTTGAGTTGGGCGGGGGTGTAGAGCTCGGAATATGGATCGTCGAGCTGCTGCACGAGTCCGCGCGCAGCTTTCTCGAAGAGTTGATTTTGCTGAAGGGTGTCGACGAAGCGGTCGCTCACGAGCGAGAGCACCTGGTCGAACACGTGGGCGCCATCGCGGGTCGATTGCCGCTCGATGGCGGCGCCGCCGATCACGATCGGTAGCGCGATGACGCCGAGCAGCGCCGCGGTACGAATTCGGGACATAAATACCTGGAATGGGGACCAATGGATGTCCCCCTGAAATACGATCGCGCGAGGAGATAGTTCCCTCACTCGCGCGGACGGGCGTCGGAGCTACTCCCCGCCGCCGTCGCTTCCTGCCTGCGTTGCACCACCGCCGCTCACGAGAATCTGCTTCCACGTGAGCTCGGGGCCTTTGCGAAACCCTTTCTGCGTGAGCTTCACTCCCTCGGGGGAGATCGCAACCATATATGCCGCGCCATCGATGTCGATCTCACGCTTCAGGGTCTTTTCGAGCTTCGTTGCCATGACGAGCACTCCGAGGGTAGGGGGGACAACAAACGGAACCGCAATAACTCTGCTCGCGCGCTACGTATGAGTCCGGTCGTCGAGTGAGTATTCAACATACCACTCACGCACCTGTTGCTGAACCGTAACTTCGCGCAAGAGGCCGGCCGCGATCAACATCTCGTGCGCTGGTTGCAAGACGCGCTGCAGGTGCGATGGATAACGCTGCGCGAGGGGGAGCAGTTCGGCCAGGTGGCCGAGTGTCACGCGCCAGGGCTCCGAGCCCTCCTCGTGGGCGACCTCGAACAACCGGTAGAGCCGACGCGCCACGGGCGACGACAGCGCCATGTATTGCGCCGCGGACAGGAGCACGGTGTGTCCGGCCGCGATGTTCGCCCGCGCGATCGGAGACATTGTGACATACGCCTCACCCGGTTCGGACGCTGGGAACGCGGAAAAGAGGCCCAGCTGGTCACGGTCGGCGAAGCGCCGCCGCTCGATCACGACGTTGGTGAGAATGCTGAAGCGCGCGTCGACGACGGCGTGCGCACCTCCATCGTAGTAGGCCTGCTGCGATTCGAGCGTCGTGTGCTGGAGTCGCGCGAGCGCGGAGCGGAGCTGCTCGTACGTGCGGCCGTCGACGCGGCGACCGATCGATCGCAGGAACGCATGCAGCGTAAATGTGACGGTGCCATCGGCCGGCGAGCCGGCCTCTTCATAGCGGCGCCAGAGCTCGACGTAGACATCCTGGTCGAAGGTGCCGGGAAGACGGTCGCCGGGGCTCGGGAGGACGCGCCATCGCCCGCCGGCGGGCGGCAGATAAGTGATCGCCGAGTCGTCCGCGGAATCACTGAGCCGAAACATCGGTAGCGTTTCGAGCGACCGGTCGAGCGCGATCGTCCGCGCAGCCGTTCGGCGTCGCGAGGCGAGTACCATGTTCGGGAAAGGTGGACTACCGATGCGGGGTCAGCAAGGCGAGCGCGGGAAGGCGCGCTTTGCAGCGGCGTCAGCCTTGCATGGGCATCGGTCATGAAAAAGGCCGCGAGTCGTGCGATGAAGGCGAAGGCCGGGAGCAAAATGAGCGGCGCGATGGACTCGAAGTACAGCATCCTCGAGAAGGTCGCGCTGACTGCGGGTTCGCTGCTGCTGGTCGTGTTCACCATCATCGGAATGGAGTTCACGCTGCACGGCTCGCATCTGTCGCGCCTGCAGGGAGTGGGGCGCGCGGCACCGGCGGTCGGGGATGCGCTGTTCTCGCGCACGATGGAGATGTTCACGGGCACGCACATGACGGATGGGAATCACGTCACCGTGCTGTTGAACGGCGAGCAGACGTATCCGGCGATCTGGAAGGAGCTGCGCGGTGCGAAGCAGACGATCACGATGCAGATGTACTACTTCGAGCCGGGGAAGATTGCGGATACGCTCTCGGTGATTCTGCGGGAACGGGCGAAGAGCGGTGTGTCTGTGCATCTCCTCACCGATGCGTTCGGAGCGCAGAAGATCACGAGCGGCTACATCGACACGCTCGCGGCCGCCGGCGTGCACACGGCGATTTTCCGCCCCGTGCATTGGTACGAGATGCAGAAGCTGCAGAATCGCTCGCACATCCGGGCGGTGATCGTCGATGGGCGCGTTGGATTCACCGGGGGGTTCGGCATCGCGGACAAGTGGCTCGGAAACGGGCACACGAAGGATCAGTGGCGTGACACGGACGTGCGCTTCACCGGCCCTGCGGTGTCTCAGCTGCAGGCCACCTTCGCCGATGGTTGGGTGGAGGCGACCGGAACACTGCTCACCGGCGAGAAATATTTTCCGAGAGAGCCGGTGAAAGAAGAGCCCGCCGAGACGGCAGGGCTGCTTGATGCACAGCCGACGATCGGGAGCACGCCGGCGGAAAGGTTTCTCGCACTGAGCATCGCAGGCGCGAGGAAGCGACTGTACATCGCCAACTCGTACTTCGTGCCAAATCTCGACTTCAAGAATCTGCTCATCCAGGCGGCCCATCGGGGCGTCGACGTGCGCATCCTCACCGTCGGTGCCGAGACCGACGTGAAGATCACGCGGTATGCGGGGCGCAAGCAGTACGACGATCTGTTGAAAGGTGGCGTGCGCATCTGGGAGTTTGCGCCCACGATGATGCACGCAAAGACGATCGTCGCTGATGGGATGTGGGCGAGCGTGGGGACGATGAATTTCGACAACCGCTCGATGGTGTTCAACAACGAGTCGAATCTCAACGTGCTCGACGCGACGACGGGTGCGATGCTCGACTCGGTGTTTCTCAACGATCTCGAGTATTCGAAGGAGATCACGCGCGCCGAGTTCGAGAAGCGCGGCGTCTGGCAGCGGTTGTGCGAGCTCGGCGCCTCGGCACTGGCGCGGCTGCTCTAGGCTCCATCGCGGCGTAAATTTCGGCCATGCCACGCCGCGCCGCTGCTGGTCCGCTCGCCTCGCTCCATCCGATCGTTCGCGAATGGTTCGCCGAACGGTTCGGCGCGCCGAGCGAACCGCAGCGGCTGGGATGGCCCGCGATCGCGAGTGGCGAGCACACGCTGATTCTCGCTCCGACCGGGACGGGGAAGACGCTCGCAGCGTTCATGTGGGAGCTGAACCAGCTCATCGTGCGCGGGCTCGCATCGCCGCTGGCGAATGCCGTGCAGATTCTCTACATCTCGCCGCTCAAGGCGCTCGGCAACGACGTGCAGCGCAATCTCGAGCAGCCGCTCGCGGAGCTGCGTGCACGATTCGAGGCGGAGGGGACGGCGTTTCCGGAGATCCGGATCGGCGTGCGCACGGGCGATACGCCGCCTGCCGCGCGTGCGCGGATGCTGCGCAAGGCGCCGCACATTCTGATCACCACGCCGGAGTCGCTGAACATTTTGCTCACGAGCCTCAAAGGGCGCGGGATGTTCAGCATGGTGCGTGCGCTGATCCTCGACGAGATCCACGCGGTGGCGGGCACCAAGCGCGGCGCGCATCTCGCGCTGACGCTGGAGCGCCTCGAGGTGCTGCTCGAGTCGCCCGTGCAGCGCATCGGATTGTCGGCGACGCAGCGGCCGCTCGAGGAGGTCGCGCACTTTCTCGGCGGGATGCGTGCCGAAGCCGAGGGCGGCGCGCCGGCGGAGTATCGGCCGGTGACGATCGTCGATTGCGGGCTCGTGAAGACGATGGAGCTTTCGGTCGTGTCGCCGGTCCCGGATCTCGGCGAGGTGAGCGGAAGCGTGTGGCCGTCGGTGGCCGAGCTGGTGCTGAAGCACATCCGCCAGTCGCGAACGACGCTGGTGTTCGTGAACAATCGCGCGCAGGCGGAGCGTATTGCGGCGCGCGTGAACGTGCTGGCGGAAGAGCAGATCGCGCGGCCGTATCATGGATCACTGGCACGCGAGCGACGGCTCGAGCTGGAGCGCGCGCTCAAGGCGGGTGAGCTGCCGGCGCTGATCTCGACGAGCTCTCTCGAGCTGGGGATCGACATCGGCTCGGTGGATCTGGTGATTCAGCTGCAGAGCCCGAAGCGAGTGAGTGCGGGGCTGCAGCGGGTGGGGCGCGCGGGGCACAATCTCGGCGCGGTGAGTCGGGGCATCGTGATCCCGACGTTCCGCGACGATCTGGTGGAGAGCGCGGCCATCGTCGAAGCAATGCGCGCGGGCGATGTCGAGCCGACGCGCGCGATTCAGAATGCGCTGGATGTTCTCGCGCAGAGCATTGTCGCAATGGTGAGCGTCGATGACTGGACCGCCGGCGACGCGTTCGCGCTGGTGCGGCGCGCGTATCCCTATCATCGGCTCACGCACAAGGCGTTCGACGAGGTGCTGTCGATGCTGTCGGGGAAGTACTCGTCGGAGCTTGCGGCGGAGCTCGAGCCGCGGATGACGTGGGACCGGGTGAACGACCGGCTCGCGGGCACGCGTGCGTCGCGGATGATGGCTGTGATCTCGGGCGGCACGATTCCGGATCGCGGGCTGTACACCGTGAACCTCGCGGACCGCACGCGGCTCGGCGAGCTCGACGAGGAGTTCGTGCACGAGTCGCGTGTCGGCGACGTGTTCCAGCTCGGCTCCGCGACGTGGCGCATTGGCGCGATCGAGCACGACCGCGTGATCGTGACGCCGGCGCCTGGCGCGCCGGCGCGGATGCCGTTCTGGCACGGCGAGTCGTCGACGCGATCGGTGCCGCTGAGTGTTCGCGTGGGCGCGCTCCGGCGCGAGCTCGCGGAGGTCGGCATCGATGATGATTCGGTGAATGCTGGGCTCGAGGCGCGCTACGGCGTGGATGCGGCGTGCGCGCAGTCGCTGCGGTCGTACATCGCGGAGCAGCGGGCGTCGACGGGCGTAGTGCCGGACGATCGGACGATGGTGCTCGAGCAGTTCCGCGACGAGATGGGCGCGCTCCGGATCGTGCTGCACTCGGTGTTCGGCGGACGAGTGAATGCGCCGTGGGGGATGGCGCTCGCGCAGCGCGTGCGCGAGGCGCTGCCCGGGATGGAGGTGCAGGTGCAGACCACCGATGACGGCATCATGCTGCGGCTGCCGAATCTCGGGAGCACGGCGCCGCTGTCGGCAATCATGCATCTATCAGCGGAGGAGGCGGAGGCGCGTGTGATGGAGGAGGTCGGGAGCACATCGCTGTTCGGTGCGCGCTTCCGCATGAACGCGGCGCGCGCCCTGCTCCTGCCGCGTGGATCGCCGAAGCGGCGGATGCCGCTGTGGCTGCAACGTCTCAAGGCGCTCGATCTGCTGGACGCGGTGCGGCGCTTCCCGAGCTTTCCGATTCTCGTCGAGACGTATCGGGAGGTGTTGCAGGACGCGTTCGACATGGCGGCGCTCAAGGAAGTTCTGGATGCGATCGGCGCCGGGCGCATCACGATCCGGACGGTGGAGACGGAGCGCGCGTCGCCGTTCGCGGCGAGCCTGCAATTCGGATTCGTCATGGACTGGCTGTATGGCGACGATACGCCGAGGGCGGAGCGGCAGGCGGCACTGCTGTCGATCGATCGCGGGTTGCTCGACGAGGTCATGGGCACCGAGGGCGCGGATGAGGGAACGCTGGAGGCGATCGAGCAGCTGCTGGCGGAGCGGCGCGGAACGGCGGAGGGGCGGAGGGCGCGCACGGCCGACGAGCTGGCGGTGCTGCTCGATCGCGCGGGCGATCTCACGGTCGAGGAGGTGCGTGCGCGCGTGGCGGATGCTGAGGGATGGCTGGGCGCGAACGACCCGATGGCAGAGTTGCTCGACGCGGGGCGGGCGCTCGCGATTCCATTTGCGAACGAGGGCGGTGGGGAGGAGTGGCGAGTGGTGCTCACGGAGTCGATCGGCCGATACGCTGCCGCGCGTGCGCCGGAAACGATTCCCCGAGTGCGCGCGACGTCATCGCTCGTCGAGCGTGACGCGGAGGATGTGATACCCGCGGCGATGCGGAGCACCGTGCTCGAGCCCAAGGTTGCGCGCCGCGAGATTCTCGCGCGGTGGCTGGCGCTCGCCGGCCCGGTGACGGTGGGCGAGGTGCGGGCGCGGTACGGGTGGCCCGCAGCGTGGATCGAGAAGCGAATCGAGGAGTGGGAGGAGAACGGGAAGCTCGTGCGCGGGCGATTCCGCCGTGATATCGAAGTGTCGGAGTGGGCGACGCGCCGCGTCGTCGAGCTCGCGCGCAATCGCGCGCTCGCCGCGCTGCGCAAACAGATTCAGGCGGTCGATCTCGCGACGTTCACCGCGTTTCTGCAACGGTGGCAGCATCTCGATCCGCGCGAGCATCTCGATGGTGCGAGCGGCGTGAGCGCGATCCTCGCGCAGATGACGGGACTGCCGCGCGCGCCCGGCGCGTGGGAGCGCGACATCATTCCCGGACGCATGGAGCGCTACGAGCCTGCGTGGCTCGCGCAGCTCGCGAGTGGTGGATCGATCGTGTGGGCGGGCGGAAGCCGCCCCGATCCCGATGACGCGCCGACGCTCAACAGCGTGCGCTTCTTTCCGCGCGGTGAGGGCGCGATCTGGCTGGATGAGGAAGATGAGCCGGCACTCACCACGAACGCGGCGGCCGTGCGCGAGGCACTCGAGAAGCTCGGCGCGTCGTTCATCGCGGACCTGCAGGCCGCGACGCAATTGTCCTCGATCTCCGTGCGCGATGCGTTGCGCGAATTGTCCGCGGCGGCGCTCGTCACCAACGATACGGTCGAGGCGCTGCGCGAAATCGTGCGCACGCGCGCGATTCCCGGCCGCGCGCGAGCGGGGCGCGGGCACGCGATGCAGGATCCGACGCGCTGGCTGCCCGAGAGCTTCGAGGCGACGCCGGGGCGGCCAGTCTATTCGCGAACGCCGAGCTCGCGCAGACTGCCGAGGTGGCGACGGCCGGATCTTCCCGGGCCGCAGTCCGCGTGGGTGGGGCGATGGTCGTTGCTGCGCACGCCGGGCACCTGGGGCACGCGACCCGACGAGGAGGAGCACGCGGAGCACATCGCGCGGCAATGGCTCGACCGCTACGCGATCGTCACGCGCGACTGGTGGCGGCGTGAGCGACCACCCGTGTCGTGGCGCGCGATCTACCGTGAGCTCAAGCGCCTCGAGTATCGCGGCGAGGTGCGACGCGGCTACTTCGTCGAAGGGATGAGCGGTGCGCAGTTCGCGCTTCCGGAGGCGGTCGAGCGGCTGCGCGCGCAGCCGGACGTCGACGCCCAGGCGCCGATCATCGTGATGTCCGCCGCCGATCCGGCGAATCCGTACACGCTGCCGCTCGAGTCGATCGCACGCGGGTCGCTCGTGCGCCCGCGTGGCGCCGGCGCGTTGCTGCTCACGCGTCGCGGCAACGTGATCATGAACGCGGAGGGCCGCGGCAAGCGCATCTCAATCGCGCCCGATGCGTCCGACGCCGACGTCACCGACGCCTCGCGATTGCTCGGCGAATACCTGAGTCGCGGGACTCCTGCGGGCGCGCGAGCCGCGCGCGATCCGCGCATCGAGATCGTGAATGGCGAGGCGGCGGGCGCGAGCGCACACGCCGATGCGATCATGGACGCCGGGTGGCGTCGCGCGACGGATGGGTTGGTGTTCTATAGAGTGTGATCAGGCGCGCTACCGAATGTCTGCGCGTCCGAGTGCCGCGCGCACGGCTTCGCGCATCGCCATCACCCCTTCCTCGCTCGACGCCGGTGAGTCATCGCGCACGTGAATCTCGATGCCATCGGCCACCTGCACGTGATGCCACACGCCATCGTGCGCGCCGTTGTCCGCCACCACGCCATCCGCGCGCGCACCGAGCGCCGGCGCGAGCGACGATGCAACGCGGCGCTCGAGCGCGTCGCCGGTGAGACCGCCCACCTCGACCTTGATCTTTCCCAGCGTGAGCCCTTCGCGCTGGCGGATCTTGATGAAGAGGAGCTGCAGCAGGTGCCGGTAGCCGTAGGTCGCCGCCGTGCCCGTGCCGTCCGGATGATCGAGCAGCCCGGTGGACACATAGAATCGAACCGCGCGGGCACTCGGCTCCGCTCGCGCGGCGCCATTTGTGGGGCGCATCCCCGCGGCGTCGACGAGAGCCGTGGCGTGCGCCGCGAGGCCGCGCGAGTTCCACGGCGCGTGCCGCGAGTGCGCACGGAGGAGTGGGACAGGCGATTCGGCCATGACTCAGCAATATACGGCGTACGAACACGGCGGGAAGCGCAAGCGCGCTCCCCGCCGTGTTCACAGCTGTACTTTCAGACGAGGCTATTTCCGTCGAGCGGCCTTCCTGGCGCCCTTCTTCGCTCCGCCTTTCTTCGCGCCGGCCTTCTTCGCAGGGCTCTTTCTGGCGGCCGCCTTCTTTCCCGCTCCCTTCCTGGCCGCGCCTTTTTTCGCACTGCTCGTCTTTGCCGCTGCCTTCTTTGCGGGCGCCTTCTTGGCTACGGCCTTCTTTGCCGCAGCCTTCTTTGCGGGCGCCTTCTTGGCTGCCGGCGCCGCCTTTTTCGTGGGCGCTGCAGCCGGCTTGGACACGCCCTTGGCTGCGCCCTTGGCTGCTCCCGCACCCGACGACGAGCTCACGTTGCCGTTGCCCGCTGCCGCAGCCGCACTCTTCGCATCCTGTCGCTCGGCCTTGCTCGCCGCACGAGAGGCGCGCGCCGAGGTAAGGGGGGCGACGTCGTCTTCTTCTTCCTCTTCGACGACCACGACCGGCGTTTCGCCGTCCTCATCCTCTTCGTCGTCCGTGCTGTCCCAGAGGTCTTCGCCGGTGGTCTTCGTCATTCCCCAACCGCTGCCCTCTTCCTCGTCATCGTCATCGTAGGAAGCCCCGCCACCACCACCGTAGCCGATGTCCTCCTCGTCGTCCTCGTGCTCCGACAGATGGCGCTTCTCGTTGAACTCATCACCACGCGGCATGCTTGCCTCCTTTCATGTTATTGATCACGAAGCTCACGATCCGTAAGGGCGGCTTCTAGAGGATACGTACGAAAAACGGGCTGCAGGTCGCATGCCTTGCGACTCCGTACTGGAACCGCGGAATCATAGCGAGTGTTCCGGTGGAACACCCCCAATACCACGGATCGAAACAAACGTCAACCCTGTCCCGCCCGAGCGGACGGGAGGCGCGAAATCAGTCGCCGCCAGCGGGGAGAGGCGCCGTCCCGGCGATCGCCCCATGCGCCCGATCCTCATTCCTGTGCTCGGCGCGCTCGAATCGCTTCTGGAAGGCATCGAGATAGGTGTAGAACACGGGCGTCACGTAGAGCGTGATGACCTGCGAGAAGGCGAGGCCGCCTACCACCGCGACGCCCAGCGGACGCCTCGACTCGGCGCCAGCGCCCGCTCCGAGGGCAATTGGAAGCGTGCCCATCAGGGCGGCCATCGTTGTCATCATGATGGGACGAAATCGTACGCTGCATGCCTCGAGAATGGCATCGTGCGCCGACTTCCCCTCATGGCGCTCCGCCTCGATCGCGAAGTCGATCATCATGATCGCGTTCTTCTTCACGAGGCCGATCAGCATGATGATGCCGACGAAGGCGTATACGCTGAGCTCCATGTGAAAGATCCACAGCGTGAGCAGGGCGCCGAAGCCGGCGAACGGAAGCCCGGTGAGAATCGTGATCGGGTGGACGAAGCTCTCGTAGAGAATGCCGAGCACGATGTAGATGATCAGGATCGCGAGCACGAGCAGGACGAGCAGCCCCTGCTGCGCCGCCTGAAAGGCTTGCGCGGTGCCGGAGAATGCCGTGGTGACGCTCGACGGCAGCGTCTGCGCCGCGATGCGATTGACGTCGTTCACCGCCGTACCGATCGAGACACCCGGTTGGAGGTTGAACGACAGCGTGACTGACGGTAGCTGCCCCGAATGATTGACCGTTGCCGGGCCTGTGCCCGGCGAGACCTTCGCGAGCGAGCCGAGTGGTACGAGGTCGCCCGTTCCGGAATGAACGTAGAGGAGGCCGAGCGCATCGAGATTCTTCTGGTACTGCGACTCCAACTCCATCACCACCCAGTACTGATTGTTTGGCGTGTAGATGGTCGAGACCTGCCGCGCGCCGTATGCATTGTAGAGCGCATCCTCGATGGTGCTCGCGGTGATGCCGAGCGAGGATGCGCGATCGCGATTGATGTCGACGGATACCTGCGGATTCTTGATCTGTAGGTCGCTCGTGACGTCGGTGAGTCCCGGGAGTGCGTGCAGCTTCTGCTCCATCACCGTGGCGTAGTGATAGAGCGTCGCGATGTCGGTTGCCTGCAGCGTGAACTGGTAGAGACTCTTGCTCGATCGGCCGCCAATGTTGATGGGCGGCGGATTTGTGATGTAGATACGGGTGCCGGGCACCACGGAGAGCTTTCGCGTGAGCTCTCGCGCGACGGCGTCCGCGTCGAGCTTGCGATCGGACGGATCCTTCAGATGCATGAACAGGCGTCCCTGATTGATCGTCGGCGACCGGCCGCCGGCTCCAACCGAAGACATGAAGCCCGCAATGTTGGGATCCTTCGAGACGATCGCCGCAAGCTGCTTTTGGTGGTCGACCATCGCATCGAAGGAGGTGCCCTGCTCGGTCTCGGTCGTGCCGCTGAGCTGCGACGTGTCCTCGCTTGGGAGGAAGCCCTTGGGCACGACCGCGCCAAGGCCGATCGTGCCGAGGAGAATCGATGCGGAGAACGCCAGTGCATACGGGCGATGGTCCATCACCCATCGGAGGGTGCGCTCGTAGAAGTGAAGCGTTCGGTTGTACACGCTCTCGGTGACCGCGAAAAAGCGATTGGGCTTCTTCTCCTCGTGCTTCGGCTTGAGGAAACGACTGCACAGCATCGGCGTGAGCGTGAGCGACACGAATCCGGAGACCATGATCGACGCGCCGATGGTGACCGCGAACTCGTGAAAGAGCCGGCCGACGAGGCCGCCGAGGAAGAGCACGGGCACGAACACGGCAACGAGCGACAACGTCATCGAGAGAATCGTGAAGCCGATCTCGCGCGAGCCCACGATCGCCGATTCGAATACGGGCTCGCCCTTCTCGATGTGCCGGACGATGTTCTCCAGCATGACGATGGCGTCGTCCACGACGAATCCGACCGAGAGCGTGAGCGCCATCAGTGAGAGATTGTCGAGGCTGTAGTTGAGCATGAACATCACGGCGAACGTGCCGATGAGCGACATCGGCAGCGCGAGGCTCGGAATGATCGTCGCGGAGATGTTGCGGAGGAAGATAAAGATTACGAGCACGACGAGGAACAGCGTCAGCATGAGTGTGAACTTCACGTCGGTCACGGACGCTTCGATCGTCACGGACTTGTCGTAGAGCGTCTGGACGGTCACCGAGCCGGGGAACTGGCTTTCCATCTGCGACATCGCCGCCTTGACGAGCTTCGCCACCTCGACCGTGTTGGTTCCCGGTTGCCGCTGGATCGCGAGCACGATGGCGCGCTGACCATTGAACCAGCTCGCGACCTTGCTGTCCTGCACGCCGTCGACGACGGTGCCGATGTCCTGGAGGCGAACCGGCGCGCCGTTCTTGTAGGCGACGATGAGCGGACCAAAGTCCTTGGCGTTGGACAGCTGCCCGTTGGCCTGCACGGTGTACGCCTTGTCGGTGCCCCACAACACGCCCGTCGGG
>Ga0080027_10000906_pt1 | contig 12228 bp, 11 predicted proteins | sample OrgsoiDNA2013046_FD_70962 | JGI IMG/M metagenome (GOLD analysis project Ga0080027, IMG submission 70962) | Permafrost soil microbial communities from the Arctic, to analyse light accelerated degradation of dissolved organic matter (DOM) -... | ecosystem: Environmental > Terrestrial > Soil >... | reverse complement strand
AGGGCCGCCTTGCCTCCTAGAGCGATGTTCATGGCCAATCCTGTCGCCAGACCGGGTACTGTCAGCCAGTTTGGAATCCGGCGGCTGCGAAAATCGCTCCAGCCAGCGATCAGGGCTAACAGCAGGGCGCCCATCAGGATCAGTGGGTTCAAATCAGCCTCGGGCTGATTCGCTTGGAGGTCCGGTCCGCGCCTGCCCCATCATATTGAAAAAGAGCCATGCTGTTTGGAAAAATGCGAGACGCCCCCTGCGTCAGGCCGCGGATACGGGCCTCTTCAGGCGGATTTTCACATGGGTGGGGGGCGAAGTCAATGTAACTGCTGAATGGAAGGCTGGGTCGACTATTCAAACACCGATGACCTTATTCAGCTCGATCGATTAAATGAAGCTAGCGGGGAAAACCTGCGCTTCATACAGGGCGGGCTGTCCTCGCATCTGTACTGCCGATGCATGCGCTTCGTAGGGTCCCTCAGAGCGTTTCGCGCTCCTGCGGGATGACATCGAAACGGTTCAGTGCCACTTGATCGAGTGCCCGATGGACCGAGTTGCCGCTGGGTGCGTTAGCGGTTGAAGGCCGGGGCCGCGTTGTGTTCGGCCACGATCTTCTTGGCGCCCTCAGCCAGAGCTTTTGCCTGGGGCAGGAGCTCGAGGCCTTTGACGACCTGGGGATCGGACTCGGCGCGGACTTTCATGCCTTCGTCCTGTCCAAACGCGTCGACAAATATTTCCGCCTTGATGTTCGACTTGATCCAGTCGCTGTTGTCGAGCAATTCCGCTTGGGTGTAGGGAATCTGGCCTTCGTCGAGCGACTTGCGGAAGTCCAGCAGGGTGGCGTCGTCGACTTCGAAGTTCTTCGCGGGGTGGTGGTTTACCACGTAGCGCTTGGCGAAGTTGAAGAACGCGTAGTGCTGCAGGAGCGTGTCCTGGAAGTGATTGCTCTTGACTGCGGGGATGCTGACGTCGGGCATGATGCCGCCGCCGCCGTAGACGGTGCGTCCGCTGTCGGTGAGTTTCACTTCGCGGTTCGACATGTTGGTGCTCTCAGCCTGATCGCGGTTGTAGTAGTAGTCGTAGAGCGAAATGTTGCTGTAATCGCGCTGGATGAGGCGTCCGCTGGGCGTGTAGTAGTGGGCGGTGGTTAGCGCGAGGCCGGTGTTTTCCGACAGCGGATAGACCGTCTGGACCAGGCCTTTGCCGAAGGTGACTTCGCCGACGATCAGGCCACGATCGTGATCCTGAATCGCGCCGGAGACAATCTCTGCTGCCGATGCGGTCAGGCGATTCACCAGCACAACCACGGGATATTCTTTGCCGCTGTTGCCGTGCTGCGCGATGTAACGCTTCTCAGCGGAGGCGCGGCCGTGATGGGAGACGATGAGCTGTCCCTTCTTGAGGAACTTGTCGGCTACGCCGACGCCTTCGCTCAGCAGGCCACCGGGATTGCCGCGCAGGTCGAGGATGAGTCCCTTAAGATCGCCGAAAGAATCGAGCGCGTCGGAGACTTCATGCTCGGTGGTCTCGTTGAAGCCATTGACGTGCATATAGCCGACGCCGGGTTTGATCAGGAAATGAACGTCGACGCTGTAGCGCGGAATTTCGTCGCGTACTAGCGTGAACTCCATGGGCTTGTCGACTTGCTCGCGCGCGATGCTGATGTGAACCGTAGTGCCCTTGGGTCCCTTGAGCAAGTCGGCAACGTCGCCGGTGCTCATGTTTTCGGTCGACTTGCCGTCGACGGCGATGATTACGTCGCCGGGGTGGATGCCGGCCTTGTAGGCGGGTGTGCCGACGAAGGGATAGATCACGATGACTTTATTGTTGCGCGGGCCGACGGTCATACCCACGCCGTAGTACTTGCCGCGCTGGTCTTCGCGCATGAGCGCGTAGGACTTGGGATCAAAGAAATTGGAGTGCGGATCGAGCGCGTGCAGCATGCCCGGGATCGCGCCGTTGTAAATTGCTTTATCGGCATTCACCGGTTCGGCGTAGTTCTCCTCGATGACGGAGTACACGTCGGTGAACTGCTTGAGGCTGTCCTTCACGTCGGACTCGGTGAGAGACGACGACTGTCCGGAACGCTGGGCGAAGACGATTCCCAGGAATCCGCAGAGGACCAGGAAGAATACGACGAGGGAGAGAGACCGGCGTGAACTACGAGCCATCGTGGGCATTCCTTCGGTTGAGGGCTTCGACCCCTTACCGCGCTGAATAAACGCAGTATATCACCCTCTTAGACTGCCCCGGACCGGGTTCGTTACCATCGGTAACCAACCCGGAGCGGAGTATAGGTATGAGATGCGCCGTCGGGGGTTAGGGGTTCCTCAGCGACCGGAAAAGTCATTCTTTTGATATGTTTCGGTTGCTTCCTGCCGGGAGGCCGCGACTTGTGCAGCCGAGTCAGGCTGGGAAGTGTTGGGCTTGGCCGGCTTCGGCTTCCTTCGGGAAGCCTCCTCGTCGTCCCATCCACGCCGCCGGAAGTGGCTGGGGAACGACGGGATGCCTGCGCCGATGCCGGCGCCCAGCAACCCAACCAGCGTGCCTACCGCGAATGAGCTGCGGATGCCGTTCTTGGAGCCGGCGGCGGCCCCAAAGCCGAATCCAATCGCTGCGCCGACCAGGGCATGGCCGGGGCTGAACTGTGGTCCCCACGTTTCAGGATAAGCCGGGCCCCTCATTGGCGGACCTTGGCGGCCCATAGGCCTCATCCGGCGTGGCATTTGTGCCAGCGTGTTGTTGTCCGTTTCGACACTTTGGGTATAGGCGCGCCGCGCGGCGGCGATTGGATGGGGAAGGTCGTCTTGCGACAGGGCATTGGTCACCGGCAACAGCAACGCGAACAAAAAGCAGAGATATTGATGGGCGGTTCATGTGGAGTCCTCTCCAAATTCCTGATGTGCATATCGTAGGGTCCGTGGAGGGGCGTTGCGGGAGGCTTTGTTGCAGTTTTTGGAGTGTCACAGGGGGAAGTCAGGTGCGGTGTCAGTACTCTCGAACGATGCAAACATGGCGCTGCTCCCCGGACGAGGCGTCCGGGGCTCCACGATTTCTTGCGGGACTACTGCTTGGCGTTTGCGATGCGAATCATGGCGGCGACGCTGCGTTCGACATCGTCGTCTGTAGTGGCCCAACTGGAGACGGAGATACGCATGGCTGTGTGGCCTTGCCACTGTGTGCCGGCGCACCAGCAGGTTCCGTCGGCCTGGATGGCGGCGACGATGCGGCGAGTTTCTTCCGGGCTGCCGAAGGAAACCAAGACTTGATTCAGCACGACATCGTTGAGAATTTCGAATCCGGCGGCGCGGAGGCGGTCGGCGAAGAGACCGGCCTGGCGGCAGTTGCGCTCGATCAGCTCGCGCAGGCCGCTTCTCCCCAGCGAGCGCATCGCCGCCCACAGTTCGATTCCGCGGGCGCGGCGGGAGGAATCGGGCGTGAACTGCCAGGGCTCGCGTTCGGCGCTCTGCGTGAGATACGCTGCGTTGCCCGCCGATAAGGCTCGGCGCAAATGCTCGGGCTCGCGGACGACGACCAAGCCCGAATCCTGGGGAACGTTCATCCACTTGTGGCAATCGATCGCCCAGGAATCGGCGAGGCTTACGCCATCGAGCAGGGGCGCGTAGAGCGGCGAGAGCGCGCCCCACAGGCCGAACGCACCGTCGACGTGAACCCAGGTGCCAGCGTCGCGGGCGCGCGCGCATATCTCTTTGGCGGGATCGAAAGCGCCGGTGTTGACGTTTCCGGCCTGCAGGCAGACGACGGTGTGGTCATCGAGTGGAGGCAGGGCGTCGGCGCGCATCCGTCCCTGGCCGTCGGCGGGAACGGTGATCACGCGGGAGCGACCCAGGCCTACCATCGATAACGCCTTCAGAAGCGAAACGTGAACTTCCTGGCCGACGACCACCCGAATCGGAGGCGCTCCGAACAATCCGTCTTCTTCGACGTTCCAGCCGCGGCGGTGCAACAGAGCGGAGCGCGCGGCGGCCAAGCCGGAGAAGTTTGCCATCGTGGTGCAGGTGACGAATCCGACGGCGCTGCTGGCGGGCAAACCCAGCAGATCCAGAGTCCACTGGCGGACAACGTCTTCGGCTTTCGCCGCCACGGGCGACATGACACGCATGCATGCGTTCTGGTCCCAGGCGCCGGCGAGCCAGTTCGCAGCTAGCGCAGCGGGAAGAACGCCGCCGATCACAAATCCGAAGTAGCGGCCGCCCGTGGTGGCGACAGTGGCGGGTGATCCGATGTCGTCAAGCAGGGCGAGAACTTCCGCGGGATCGCAGGAATTTTCCGGCAGTGCGCCGCCGAGGGCCTCCAGGCGCGCGATATCCGCAGAGCAGGGCGCCACTTTTCGGTTCCCAATTCCAGCTGCGTAACGCGTAGCACGTTCCGCAGTTTCGGCGAGCAAATCCTTCACGAGGGTCTCCTGAGCTGAAAAATTTCGGCAGTATTGCAGTTTAAAGGAGTCGATTCGTATCAGGGCTTCGCTTCAGCGATGCCGCCAACGCGATTGAGGCGAAACCGGCTTCAGCCGCCGTGTTCGCGCAGCCGCTAAAGAGGGTTGGCATCCCGGCTTGCGGTGGTGCGCCTGAAGGCGCACCCTGATACGAATCGTGGGCATCACTACTGAGATTTCATGGCGACTCTTTCATAGATTCAATGGGCTGGCGGATGAATTCTTCGTAGCGCCGCAATTCTGCGATGGACGATTCCGACAGCAGAGAGAAGGGAATCGAGCGAATTCCCTGCGGCAACTCAGCCGCAGTCAGTGAATCGCAGACGACCGCCGCAGTCTGCTTGAGGCCGCGCTGCCAGTTGGGCTCGCGGGCGTCGCGGAAGACCAGGCTGTCGGGATGGAATCCGGCGGCGTTCAACACGGCGCGCGCTACCCGGAGAAACTCCGGCCAGCGGGAGGCCACGCCGACTAACAATCCTGAGGGGACGGGCAGAAATCCGGCCAGTGAATTCGGGACGGAGCGGAGTTGCAACGTCAGCAGATCGGTCCCGTCCGGCAGCAATTTTTTTACGGCGTCGGCGCGGTTGGGCAGCACGACTGGGATCCCGCCCTCCGCCGGCTTCGGGCAGTCATCCGTCCCGCACGACTGCACCGGGAACTTCACCGATCGAGCGATTTCTGCCGCAAGAATTTTTCGCAACTCTTCATCGGGCTCGACCAGCAGGAAATGATCCGGAGGCTGCAGTTCGAGCCACTGCCGCAGCCGCGTACGCAGATCGGGCAGCGATACTCCCAGCTTTCGTGCTGAGCGAAACAGCCGCGCGATCATCTGGTCGAGCGCCAGGGCTGGCGTGGGCGGCAGTTCCGGCTTGGTGGCGCGGATGTAGACGCCGCTGCCACGGCGGAACTCGACCCACCGATCCTTCTGAAGCTGGCGGTATCCCGCGCTGACGGTATTGGGATGCAGATGAAAGCGGCGCGCCAGTTCGCGTGTGCTGGGCAGGCGCTGGCCGGGAGCAAGGTCGTCGCTCAGGATTCCGAGCACGACCTGCGTAACCAATTGTTCGCGAATCGAAACTTCACTGCCTCGGGCAAACCAGAGTTGCATAGCGGGCAACATCATAAGCTTGGACGCGCGGCGAAGAAAGTTGTCATTGCCCTGTCTCGCCGCAATTGCCGCTTCTGCGCTACGGCAGTATGATGAATCGCATGAGCTTTTCCGAGACGATTTTCCTGTTCTTTTTGGCCCTGATCGTGTTCGGGCCCAAGAAGTTGCCGGAGATCGCCCGCCAGATCGGCAAGGCGCTCAACGAGTTTCGGCGGGCTTCGAACGAATTCAAGGCGCAGATTGAGCAGGAAATTTCGCATCTGGAAGTCGAGAAGCAGACCGTCCTGCCGCCGAGTCCGGCGCCAGAGGGGACGGCGAGCCGAAGTTTGAATTCTGCGCCGGTCGAAGCTACTGCCGTGGAGACTCTGGTTACAGAGGTGGCGGCGGTGCAGGCCGCGGCCCAGGACGAACCACTTTTTGCGGCAACGAATGCGAACGGTGCGGGCGAGCCGTCAACGGCGAGCGAACCAATTCCTTCCAGCGAAGTAGCATCTTCGACCGCGCAGGAGTCGCATGTTTGACTTCGGAGCCGCGGCCTCCGGCGGCGAATCTGGATCGGAATCCATGCCCACCATGGGCTTCCTCGATCATCTCGAGGAATTGCGCAAGCGCCTGGTGTATTCCATTATCGCCGTGATCGCAGGGACGGGACTGTGCTGGGGATATCGCGAGCGGATCTATGGCGTGATGCAGAAGCCGATCGTGGATGCGCTGCGGGCGCATCATCTGCCGGAAAAACTGGTCTACGTCAACCCGACCGATCCGTTCAATCTTTACTTGAAGATTGCGATGATGGCGGGGCTGTTTCTGACCTCGCCGTTCGTGTTGTATCAGGTATGGATGTTCATTTCGCCGGGGCTCTACCGCAACGAGAAGAAATACGTTGTGCCGTTCATGGTTTCGACCATCGCGTTATTTTCCCTGGGGGGATATTTTGGGTATCGGATCGCGTATCCGCGGGCGCTGGAATTTTTTATTGATTTCAGCGGGCAGTTTCAGCCCATGATCACGATCGGGGAATACACCTCGCTGTTTCTGAGCATCGTGCTGGGCATGGGGCTGATTTTCGAGATGCCGATTCTCGTATTTTTTCTGGCGTTCATGGGGATCATGAGTCCGAGCTTTATGCTCAAGAATTTCCGCTACGCGATTCTCATCATTTTCATTTTGGCGGCCATCGTGACGCCTACGCCTGACATTGTAAACATGTGCGTGTTCGCCGCGCCCATGCTGGCGCTGTATGGGCTGAGTATCGGGGTGGCGTACGTGGTGCATCCCAAGCAGCGGCAGGCGCGGAAGGAGAAAAACGCGGCGTGAGTGGAATGAATTCTCTGCGCTGGGTACTGCTGGCGGGCGTGTTGACGTTTCTCGCCTGCGACCGCGACAAGGACGCTACGCAGGTTCAGGCGCAACCCGCGGCTCCGACAGCTGACGCCGGTGCCCTGCCCAAGTTGACATTTCCTCCAGAGGAAGGCCCACCTCCCGCCTTCGATGCGGATCGTGCCATGAAATACACGGAAGAGATTGTGAAATTCGGGCCGCGCCCCATCGGGAGTGCCAATCACAAAAAAGTGGAAGAGTATTTTCTCGCGCACTTGAAGGGTGACGAGGTCGAGAGCGATTCGTTCACGGCCGACACTCCGGAAGGAAAATTTCCGGTGCGGAACATCATCGCGAAATTTCCTGGCGCGAAAGACGGAATCATCGTGATCGCGAGCCACTACGACACGAACTATCCGCTGCGTAATACGTCGTTCATCGGTGCCAATGACGGAGCGGCCACCAGCGCTCTGCTGCTCGAGTTCGCGAATCAGTTCCGGGGCAAACCGAACGCCGGCTATAGCGTCTGGCTGCTTTTTACTGACGCGGAAGAGGCCGTCAAGAGTTGGACGAACGAGGACAGCGTTTACGGGACGAGGCATCTTGCCGCCAAATGGCAGGAAGACGGTACGGCGAAAAAAATCAAGGCACTTCTGCTGGCCGACATGATCGGAGACGCCGATCTGGATATCGATCGCGACAAGAATTCAACTCCGTGGGTGCAGAGCGTCGTTTATGAGGCGGCCACACGGCTTGGCTACCAGTCGCATTTTTTCGTTCGCGATAACGCAATTTTCGACGATCATGGTCCGTTCATGAAGATTGGCGTGCCCTGCGCCGACATTATCGACATCAACTACGGATACAACGGCGTGTTCCATCACACTACGCAGGACACTCTGGACAAGCTGAGTACGAAGAGTCTGGGGATTTCCGGAAGTGTGATACTCGAAACATTGCGCATCCTCGACACGATGGAACCGCTGCCGCCGAAATAATTTTCGCAGCAGTACCGGTGCGCTTTCTTTTTTGCGCTTTTCCGGGATTTCATTTCTAATGCAGCCAACATGCGAACTGTGAAGACCCTGTTCCTGGCTTTACTTTTTACTTTCCCCGGGCTGGCAGCAACTCCCGCCAACAACGATCACGCGAACCAGATCATTCAAACCGCACTTCAGCCATCGACGCTGGAGAGCAATCTCCAACGCTTGACGGACGAAATCGGCGGACGCGTTCCGGGGACTCCGGCCATGCAGCATGCGGTGGAGTGGGGCGTGCAGGCGTTCACCGCTGCGGGCGCCGACAGCGTTCACACCGAGGGATTTACGATTCCGTTTTCTTGGTCCGAAGGGGCCACGGAGATGACTGCGGCCACGTCGTACCAGGTGAGCGCGACGAAAGTTGGCGGCGGCACCGTGCTGTCGTCATTCCGCGTGCGGGCTGTGTCGATGGCGTGGGCCCCGGCACTGGCACCGGTCAAGCGCGTTCCGGTGGTTGATGTGGGTGATGGCACGGATGCCGATTTCAAAAAAGCCGGCGACATCTCCGGCAAGATCGTACTGGTGCACACCGTTGTGCTCAAAACCTGGGACGATCTTTTCGCGGAGTATTCCAAGGCTCCGCCGGTGATCGATCTCGCGGTAAAAGGGAAGGCGCTGGCGCTTGCTTTCATGGCCACGCGCGAGCACGACATTCTCTACCGCCATACCAACTCGGGTGCGGGAGAGATCGATAAACTGCCGATGGTGTTGGTGGCCCGCGAGGACGGCGAGCGCATGGCGCGCCTGCTGGCAGCAGGAAATCTCGTGTGGGCGGATCTCTCGATCCCCAATCAAGTAGGCGGGCCGATCAAGGCTTCCAATGTTGTTGCCGAAATTAAAGGCACTGAGAAGCCGGACGAGTTTGTGATCCTGGGCGCGCACCTTGATTCGTGGGAGTTGGGCACTGGTGCGCTGGACAATGGGTGCAACGCGGCGCTGGTTGTCGATGCGCTGCGGGCGATCAAGGCGTCAGGATTGAAGCCGAGCCGGACCATCCGATTCATTTTGTTTTCTGGGGAAGAGCAGGGATTGCTCGGCTCACGGGCTTACGCGTTCGCCCATCGCCATGAACTCGACAAAGCTGCGGGCGTGGTGATTTTCGATTCGGGAACGGGCAAGACTACCGGGTTCTCCGTCGGCGGGCGCAAAGACGTTCTCTTCACTGCGAAAGAACTCATCGCCCCACTGGCGCAGTTTGATTTGAAAGAGCTTAAGACTGACATGGAATGGGGCACCGACCATTTCGACTTTATGCTGGAAGGTGTGCCTACATTCGTCGCCGATCAGGTGGAAGCGAACTATCTGGAGAACTACCACGCTATTTCCGACACCTACGACAAAGTCGACTTTCCCCAACTGAAGAAGCACGTTGCCGAGGCCGCGGAGTTGACTTTTGGCCTGGCTGACTTGCCGGAAAAAATCGGTCCGCGCCTCACCCACGACCAGATCGAGCAAACCATGCGCGACAGCAACAGCGTTGACATGCTCAAGGCCGACGGCATTTGGGACGAGTGGGTCAGCGGAAAGCGGGGAAGGGAAAAATGATTTCAGATTGTAGATTTTAGACTGCAGATTGAAAGCGTGTGTGGCGCGAAGGTTCTAAATCTACAATCTAAAATCTGAAATCTGAAATTCTGCGCTTTTAGGTTACCCCGAATTGCTTTATTTCTGGATTCTCTTCAACGTTTTCGCGCTGGGCATGCTTGTCCTTGACCTGCGGGTGTTTAACCGTCCCGGCAAGGCCGCGAGTTCGCGTGGAGCCCTGGGCTGGAGCGGGATGTATGTCGCGCTGGCTGCGGTCTTCGCGGTCATTGTGTATTTCTGGCAAGGGCATCAGGCGGCGCTGGAGTTTGTCACCGGATACGTTCTCGAACTTTCGCTGAGCGTCGACAATCTTTTTGTATTCCTTGTGATCTTCAACTATTTTTCGGTTCCGGAGGCGCAGCAGCGCCGCGTACTTTTCTGGGGGGTGATTGGCGCGCTGCTGATGCGCGGTATCTTCATTGGCGCCGGCGTCGGATTGCTCTCCCGCTTTCACTGGGTTCTCTACGTCTTCGGTGGCTTGCTGGTGATCAGCGGGGTGCGGCTGATGATGGGTACGCATCAGGTGAATCCGGCGAAAAATCCTCTGGTCAGGGCGCTGCGCAAGATTATTCCGGTGACACCCGATTTTGTGGGCGGGAAATTCTTTGTTCGCAACAAGAAGGACTTGCGGATTTGTGCCACTCCCCTGCTGCTGGTCTTGGTCCTCATCGAAACCACCGATGTTCTTTTCGCGGTCGATTCCATTCCCGCGATTCTCGCCATCACGCTGAACGCTTTCATCGTGTATACGTCGAACGTGTTTGCGATTCTGGGCCTGCGGTCGATGTATTTCGCCGTCTCGGGATTGATGAAGGTTTTTCGCTTCCTGCATTATGGTCTGGCGCTGGTGCTGATTCTGGTGGGCGCGAAAATGCTTGCGGCGGACTATTACAAGGTTCCGATCGCAGCAACCTTGTGTGTTGTAGCCGCTGTCCTGGCAATGTCGATTGCGGTGTCCGTGGCGTATCCGGCAAAAAGCGCCGGGTAGACAGGCCTTCCACCGCTTACGCTATGATTGAAAACGCATGCCGCAAGTGACCATCCATGTGCCGCCGCGGCCCTATCAGGCGGTGATCGAGAACGGACTGCTCCTGCGAGCGGGCCCCGTTCTGGCTGAATTGCTGCCGCAGGCCAGTCGCATTTTCGTCGTTACCGTTCCTCCGGTGCGCTCGCGCTGGGGCGCAAAGTTGGTGAGTTCGCTGAAGGCCGCCGGCTTTGCTCCGCAGGTGATTTCCATGCCGGATGGCGAACCGACCAAGAGACTCGCCACTGTCGAGGCATTGGCCGACAAGCTTTTGCGGCTGGGCGCAGACCGCAAGGCAGTTGTCGTTGCCCTCGGCGGCGGAGTCGTGGGTGACGTCAGCGGACTGCTGGCGTCGCTTTACATGCGCGGAATTGAGTTGGTACAGATTCCGACGACTGTGCTGGCGCAGGTGGATGCTTCGATCGGCGGCAAGACTGCAGTCAACCTGGTCGACGGCAAGAACTTGCTCGGAACGTATCACCATCCGCGGGTTGTCCTGATCGATCCTGCGGTGTTGAAGACGCTGCCGGATCGCGAGTTTCGCGCGGGGCTCTATGAGGCAGTGAAGTGCGGTGTGATCGGGAACGTAGAGTTGTTTCTGCGCTTCGAGCAGAATCGGGCGCGCATTTTGAAGCGAGATCCCGTGGAACTGGAGTGGCTGATCGCGCAGTCGGTGAAGTTGAAGGCCGAAGTCGTTTCCGCCGACGAGCACGAGGATGGGCTGCGCCGCGTCCTCAACCTGGGCCACACGATTGGCCACGCGCTTGAGGCCGAGACTGGATACAAGAAACTGCTGCACGGGGAAGCGGTGGCTTGGGGGATGATTGCTGCCACCAATATTGCGCTCAGCGTGGGGCGTACTGATAGCGTCACGGCTGGTCGCATCGCGGATGCGGTGTTGAGCCTGGGGCGCCTGCCGGAAGTGAACGTCAATTCGCGCAAGATTCTGGCGCGGTTGCAGTCCGACAAGAAAACACAGAATGGCGTCGTGCATTTTATTTTGCCGCGCGAAATCGGCAAGGTCGAAGTCGCCAGCGACGTGCCTTCGGCTGCGGTCATCGATGCTGTTGAAGAATTGCGCCGCCTGTCGCGCGGCGGCTGGGTGTGGAAGAAATAGCAACGAAGAAGGAAGGCCTATGCAGGAAACAGCGCCGCAATACATTCAGCGGGTTCTGGGATACATCGAAGGACAGGATGCGATCAAAGTGCAGCGGTCGACTGCCGCGAAGCTGAAGAAATTAATTCACGGACTCACTTCCAAACAATTGAAGTGGAAGTCCGAGCCGGGGAAGTGGTCGATCGGAGAAATACTGGCGCATCTGGCGGACACGGAAGTGGTCGCCAGTTGGCGCATGCGCTCGGTGATTGGGTCGAGCGGGACTACCATTCAACCCTTTGATCAGGATGCTTGGGCGGCGGCATTTGCTTATGCGAAGCGCGATCCGAAGCAGTCGCTGGAAGTGTTTCGGGTGATGCGGGAAAACAATCTGGCCATGCTGAAGGCGCTGCCTCGCGAACGCTGGGAGAGCTACGGCATGCATCTGGAGCGGGGCAAGGAAACGCTGGCGCATCTGACCCGCATGTTCGCCGGCCACGATGCGAACCATGTGTTGCAGGTCGAGCGCATTGTCGGGGAACAGAAACAGAAGTCTGCGAAGAAGAAGCGGAAGTAGGCTCGGCGGTCGAGCCCATCGTGCCTGAAATC
>Ga0080027_10000904_pt1 | contig 12237 bp, 14 predicted proteins | sample OrgsoiDNA2013046_FD_70962 | JGI IMG/M metagenome (GOLD analysis project Ga0080027, IMG submission 70962) | Permafrost soil microbial communities from the Arctic, to analyse light accelerated degradation of dissolved organic matter (DOM) -... | ecosystem: Environmental > Terrestrial > Soil >... | reverse complement strand
ACAAGCTAGAGTGATCTCGTAGCCGCCGCCGGCGCAGGCGCCGTGGATTGCCGCGACAGTCGGAATCTTCAGCGCTGCGAACCGGTTAAAAATGCGCTGACCTTCCGCGATGAAAGCCCGCATTTTGCCGCTCACCGCCTGCCGCAATAACGTCTGCAGATCGGCGCCCGCGATAAAAATTGACTTTTTCGCCGACGCGACAATCACACCCCGCAGCGAAGGTTCGCGCTCAATGAAATCGAGGTGCGCATTCAGCTCTTCGAGCGCGTCGGCGTCGAAGATATTCGCGCCGGAATTCGGCCGGTCGAAGGTCAGCATGCACACTCCACCATCCTGGATTTCGCGCCGGATCAGAGAAGTCGCGGAAGGAGCAGTCATCCGTTTTAGTTTGACCGGTTTCGCGCAAAATCCAAGCGTCGATGAAGAAAGAGCGGAAGGCCCCGCGACGATTGCGCTCCGCGAGCGCCAATGCTAGAACTCGTGACCCTGCTCGGTCATCTCTTCGCCTAACTATGGTCGGCAAGCTTCTACTACCGGAAATCAAGAGCCTGATCGACGAGCGCAATTTCACCGCGCTACGCGAGCTTTTTTCAGAAATGCCGCCGGCCGATGTCGCCGAGATCATTCTCGATCTGCCGGAAGACGAGCAGGTGATCATCTTTCGCATTCTGCCGCACGCGCTCGCAGCGGACGTTTTTGAATATCTCGATGTCGAGGCGCAACAGCAGCTGCTCCGCGGCATGGCGCACGAGCAGGTCGTTTCGATCCTGAACGAGATGTCGCCGGATGATCGGACGGCGCTGCTCGAGGAATTGCCAAGCGCCGCGGCGCGGCAGTTGATTCGATTGCTCACCCCGGAGGAACGCAAAATCGCGCAAGCGTTGCTGGGGTACCCGGAGGGAAGTGTCGGCCGGTTGATGACCCCGGATTTTATCGCGGTACATGACGATTGGACTGTGCAACAAGTGCTCGATTATGTGCGCGAATACGGTCAGGACCGCGAGACGCTAAACTTCATTTACGTTGTCGATGAGAGGGGAAAATTGATCGACGACTTGCGCATGCGTGAGTTCCTGCTGCGCCCACTCTCGACACTCGTGGGCGATATTATGGATCGCAGTTTTGTTCATCTGACGGTGAACGAAAAGCAGGAAGAAGCGCTGAATATTTTTCGCAAATACGATCGCGCGGCGCTGCCGGTGGTCGATTCGGCGGGCGTGCTCGTCGGAATCGTGACGGTCGACGACATGCTCGACGTCGCTGAGGAAGAAGCGACGGAAGACATCCAGAAAATCGGCGGTATGGAGGCGTTGGACGAGCCATACATGCGCATTCCGCTTTGGAAAATGGTGCGCAAGCGTGCGGGCTGGCTCGTCATTTTGTTCCTCGGCGAAATGCTGACGGCGACTGCGATGTCGAGTTATCAGGACGAGATCGCGAAGGCGGTGGTGCTCGCGCTTTTCCTTCCGCTGATCATTTCCAGCGGCGGCAACTCCGGTTCGCAGGCGTCGACCTTGATCATTCGCGCGATGGCGCTGGGCGAAGTAACGCTGCGCGACTGGTGGCGGGTGGCGAGCCGGGAATTGCAGGCCGGCCTGGCGTTAGGCCTGATCCTCGGTGCAATCGGCGCGGCGCGAGTGGCCGTCTGGTCGTTGCTCGGTGAGAAATATTTTCACCGCGAAGTATATGGTCCGCACTGGCCGCTGGTTGCGATGACGGTCGGCATCGCACTCGTTGGTGTGGTGCTGTGGGGTTCGCTCTCGGGTTCGATGCTCCCCTTCCTACTACGCCGCGTCGGCGCGGATCCAGCTACGTCTTCCGCGCCATTTGTCGCTACCCTCGTCGATGTCACTGGCCTGGTGATTTATTTCAGCATCGCGCTGCTCATCATGCGGGGCGCGATGCTTTGACATCAGGTGTAGTCTCGGTTCGCCATGTTTTCGCTCCGCAAATTCCTCGGCCACGATGAGAAATTTTTTGACCTGCTTGAGGGCAGCGCGCAACAGGCCGAAAACAGTATTCACCGGCTGGTCGATCTGCTCGCGAAGCTGGAGCATAACGATTCGCCGCAAAGCCTCGAGGCATTCGTCCACAGCCGCCGCAAAGATAAGGAGATCACGCAAGAATTAACCGAGCAGCTTTGCAAGACCTTCATCACTCCGCTGGAGCGTGAAGACATCCAGGCGCTCTCGGCGGCGCTCTACAAAATCCCGAAGACGGTCGAGAAGATCGGCGAACGGATTCTGATTTGTCCGGCCGACCTGCACGGCCGCGATTTCCAAAAACATCTCGAGCTGCTCGACCAAGCCGCGGAAGAAGTCATGGCCATGGTGAAAGAGTTACGCAAGGGCACCGATGTGGCGACGGCGCGCGAGAAAAATGCGCGGCTGCAAACGATCGAGGGGAACGCGGACAAACTGGAGCTCGACTTGTTGCGCGACCTTTATCAGGGCAATTACGAACCGAAGCAGATTATCTTTCTGCGCGACATTTACGAGCTGCTTGAGAAGGTGATCGATCGTTGCCGCGACACCGGGAACATCATTCTCCAGGTTGTTCTCAAGTATTCCTAAGCGATCCGGTTCGCGATGCTGCTCTTCATCGTAGTCGTGTTGGCGGCGGTGTTCTTCGAGTACAGCAACGGGTTTCACGACGCGGCGAACGCGATCGCGACCGTGGTCTCGACGAAAGTGCTCACACCACGACAGGCGATCGCGATGGCAGCGGTGTTTAATCTTACCGGTGCGCTGCTCGGCGGCGCGGTCGCGTCCACCATCGGCAAGGGTTTGGTCGATACCAATGTGGTAACGATGTCGGCTGTGCTTTGCGCGTTGATTAGCGCGATCTTTTGGAACCTGCTAACGTGGTGGTTTGGGTTGCCCTCAAGCTCGAGTCATGCGCTGATCGGCGGGATCTGCGGTGCGGCGCTGGCGAATGCCCATGGCAATTGGAGCGTTCTGAAATGGAACACCGGGCTTTGGCCAAAAGTAGTTATTCCAATGATCACATCGCCGCTGCTCGGTTTAGTCATCGGCGCGCTTTTGATGTTTTTGCTTTTCGCGTTGCTGCGCTCGTCCACGCCGCATTTCGTGCACAATCTTTTCGGCAAAATGCAATTATTGAGCGCGGCCTGGATGGCGCACAGCCACGGGACTAACGACGCGCAAAAAACGATGGGAATTATCACGCTCGCGCTCTTTACCGGCACAAAAGCGGGCAGTTTCGACCAGGTGCCGTCGTGGCTCGGATTTCTCCACACTCCGGTTTTCGGAGCGGTGCCAGTGTGGGTAAAGGTGCTCTGTGCCCTAACGATGGGTGCCGGCACCGCGGCGGGCGGCTGGCGCATTATCCGCACCCTCGGCCACAAAATGGTGAAGTTGCAGCCGGTCCACGGGTTCGCCGCGGAGACGACGGCCGCGTTGATCATTCAGACAGCCAGTCATTGGGGGATTCCGCTGTCGACCACTCATGTCATTTCGACGTCGATCGTAGGCGTCGGCGCGGCGAAACGCTTTAGCGGCGTGAAGTGGGGAATCGTCGAGCGGATCGTCTGGGCGTGGATTTTCACGCTGCCAGTGACGACATTAATTGCTTTCGTGCTGGTGCGAATCGCACAGAATTGAGCGATTCCGCATTGGCCACATTTTATCTTGGGCCGCTGGCGACGTTTCGTTAGGCGGCCGACCTTATCGCGACCCATTCATTGCGGGCCCGCGAATCGGCGACGGCTTGCACGATCCGCATGTAACGCGCGCCATCCTCGAAATCTGGATGGGGACGGATGCGGCCGCGCGATTTTACCGCCGCAATAAAATCATCCTCAACCCGCCATTGCCCCTCCAACTCTGGAGTTAACTCCGCCACATGCAGCGCGCGATCGCCGATGCGGCCGGCGTGCACGATGTCGGATCCAAAATCGTAAACAATCGTGCCAAGGTCGCCGTAGATTTCCAGTCGATCCGCCGGCGCCAACGCATCGACGCTGCTAAATTCCAAAACCCCCTCCATTCCGTTCGCAAAAGCGCAGAGAACGGTCAGCAGGTCGGGAATGATGACGTCGTAACCTTGCCGCGCCGGCTGGAGAATTTTCCCGCGCGCAAAAACTCCGGTGATATCGCCGAACCAGCGTTGCAACACTTCGACGTAAATGCCGAGAGTGAGCGTGTTCAGTCCGCTGATCTCGATGTGCTGGCGCCAATGCGCGGGGGCATCAGGATCGAGAAACGCGCTGTTGAAACTTTGGAGGCGCAAGTGGTGCGGCTGGCCGAGGATTTTTTCGGCGAGCAACTTCTGCACGAGCAGGTCGGCACGCATTCCGTGCGGCGGCGGACAGAGCATCGTCACCAGCTCGGGAAAACGGCGCGACACGGTCAGCATTTCCTCCGCTTCGGTGAGATCCATCGCCATGCGCGCCTGACAAAAAACATGTTTGCCGGCCTCAAGCGCCGAGACTGTCACCGCCGAGTGCATATAGGGCGGTGCGCCAATCCAAATGATATCGAGTTCTGGCACGGCCAACAATTCCGCCCAGTTCTGCATCGGAGTCGCGTGCGGGACGTTCTCGCGGCAGAACTTCTCGCCGCTCTCGTAAGTGGAATTGGAAACTGCGACGATCTCCACCTCGGAATGGCGTTGCAACGCCGGGAGATGACGCGCGCGCACAATGTCGCCTGCGCCGACAATTCCGACCCGCAGTTTCTGATGATTTTTTTGCGCCATAGAAGTTCGCGATCCGCGGTTTCGGAGGAAGTAGATTTGACCACGGTTTGGCGGCCCTGTTCAAGAATCTCTTGACCGGTGTCGCGACCGACCACAGTTTACGCCCCTCTCAAAGCCGGCTTATGTCAAGAGTTTGCAGCATCACTGGATCGAAACCATCTCGCGGCAGCGTGATTCACCGTCGCGGGATGGCGAAGAAAAAAGGCGGCGTCGGCCGTCACGTCACGAAAAACGTGTCGCGGATGTTCAACCCGAATCTGCGCGAGCAACGTGTGTGGGTGCCTGAGCTAAAAAAGTTCGTGCGGGTGAAAATGACGGCGCGCGGGCTGAAGACGATCAACAAGAACGGCGCCTACGTGACGCTGAAAAAGGCCGGGTTGATCGCAGCTTAATCGGTCGTTGCGAGCCTTTCGTCAGCAACGGGCAGTGGCGCGGTTGCCTCGCTCTGTTCATCCGGCTTTTCTTCCGCAACTGCAGGCGCGGCCGTCTCTGCCACCGCCGTTTCTCTCGACTCGTTAGGCAAAGCCGGCGGCACGGGAGTTTCTTCGGACACAGGCTTCGCCGGAATCTTCGGCGCTTTCGCCCGAACCAGGTCCAGGGAGCCGTCGTTGAATTCGATCACGTGGCCTTCATTGATCAACCAGCGGAGATCGAATGCGAGCGCCAGTTTCTTTTTCTCGACGACTTCAGATGCCGCGTCACCCGTTTCAGTCTGCGGCAATTTTTCCAAAAGCACCTTCCGATTGATGCCGGGATTATCCGTTAGGGCGCCAAGAATCGCGACGACCGATGGAGAGACCGATGAACTCTCGTGGCTGAAAGGCCGCCCCCGCACCGGCGAGACAAAGAGCATCGCTTTGCGATGCCGGAAAACATGCAAACCGCTCTCGCGAAATGCACCGATCAGTTCCTGCATCATTTTCGACGGCGAGCGCACTTCCTGTGCCCACGCCTCCTCAATTACGCGGCTCAGCGCGCGATCCGGCAAACCACGGCTGACGACGCCATCAAGCGTCACTTCCGCACTGCTGCGGAGCAAACTCGCGAGATAGTTCTGGCGAAAATGCCGCTCCGCGTCGGCTGCGCTGCTGAAAGTCAGCGGCGGATCCTCCTTCAGCGTCGTGTAGGTAGTGACACTGCGCGCCTCCTCCTTCCAGCGTTCCACCTCGGCGGGATCGTTGACGAGTTCGATCTGCCGTTGGTAATCCGGAAAACTCATTCGCCGGCTGAAGCGCTGCTCGTAAAGGTTGCGCAGTTGCGGCTGGTAGGCGTGATGATTCGTCGGGCCTAACAATGTCCCGCTCAACCGGCAGCGGGCCACGGAAGTGAAGTTGCCTTTGATCGGCTCCGCTTGCGTGACCTCGATCCGGTAAAAATTTTCCTTTTCGTTAGGGAACGCGGCATTTTCCAGAAGCCCCTGATCGCTCGCGACCGGTCCTTTTTCGCCGAGCTGAAAGAGCGAAGCCGTTTTCGCTTTCAATCCCACGTCGTAGCGCTCCGGCTTCTCCAGAAACATCCGTGCGAGCGAAAAAACCGAGTAGGCCAGGTGACCAGCCTTAATTTGTGCGAGCACGCTTTCGAGCGCTCGCGGATCGGGCAAAAATCGCATGTCCACTGCCGGCCTGGGCGCGGCGGACATCTCCGGCCGCTGACGCCCCGCTGTGGGACGCTGCATCGCCGGTCCGCGCTCTCGTTGCCGCGAGTCGGGCCTGCGGGGCGGGCGCGGCCCGCGCTCCCGGCGATCGCCACCGCCGCGCCGGTCACGCCGGCCTGCTTCGACTCCCTCCTCGCCCGTGAAATCCGCGTAGAGATTGTCGTTAGGCGATTCCTTCACCCAAGCCGGCAAAAGCTTGAGATCAAGCAGATCAGGCGCAAGCTTCTCCTCCGACATGAGAGTCTGTACGCGAAGGCGCGCGGATGTAAACTGAGCGACCCAATCTGCCGCCCGCCGCGGGCGGAATGGTCGCGAAAAATATTGACAACCAATCCAATTAATTTAGTTGCCAACTTGTCGGAGCACCTTTAAGCCGTCACCCACAGAATCGAACCAAGGAGAATAATTTGTATGTCGGACAAACCGATCGAAGAAAAAGTAAAGGAGATCATCGTCGAACAACTGGGCGTGAATCCCGAGCAAGTGACCCCGGCCGCCTCGTTCGTCGAAGATCTCGGCGCCGATTCGCTCGACATCGTTGAATTGGTGATGGCTTTCGAAGAGGAATTTTCGGTGGAAGTTCCCGATGAAGACGCGGAGAAGCTGCAAACCGTCGGCGACGTGGTGAAGTACATCGAGGACAAGGCGTCCAAGGCATAAATCATCTCGGGCGCCGGGCGGGGCCGGCATCTACAGCAACTCAAGACACGGCTTCGGCCGTGTTTTTTGCTTCGCGGCCTTCACGGTCGTCACCACGGTTGCACACCAGCGTGCGCGAGACAGAATAGCAGCGTGAACCTCCTCTGGTTGAGCGCGCCGGTCTTCGACCTCGCCGGACATCACATTTCGATTCTCGGCGTCGCGGGTTTCAGCGCGCTTCTAGCGATCGGACTCGTGTTCGCGAAGTTTGTGCAGAGCAAGGTCGTCCGCCGCTTTCTCAGCCGCTTTAAGCTCGACGCGAACTTCGTCGCCATCATCACCACAATCCTCAGTGTGGCCGCTCTCATTTTCTTCGCCGTCAGCGCGATTAACGCCCTCGGAATCCCGCTCGCCTGGAGCGCGCCTTTGCCGGGCGTGCCGATCAGCCTTCTGCAAATCTTTCTACTCGTCGGTCTCCTGATTGCGGTCTTTTGGATTTCGTCCCGGACGAAACGATTTCTGTTTCATCGCTTCCTCGTCCACAGCGGCCTCGACAGATCGCTCCAGTACGCGATCTCGCAGATCGCCTCCAACATCGTCCTGGTCGTCGGCATCTTTGTCGTCCTGCAAAACACCGGCATCCATCTCGAGGCGCTGACCGTGTTTGCGGGTGCTGTCGGCGTCGGGGTCGGCTTTGGGCTGCAAAATGTCACGAGCAATTTTATTAGTGGCCTGGTCATCCTGGCGGAGCGGCCCATCACGATCGGCGACCGCGTGGAAGTCGCTGGGATCACTGGCCAGGTGCAAAAAATTCGCGCCCGCAGCACGGTGATTCTGACCAATGACAACATCACGACGATCGTGCCTAACCAGAAGTTTATCGATTCGCCGGTGACGAATTGGACTTACGGTGATCCCCGCGTCCGCTTCCGCGTGCCGGTCGGGGTCGCCTATGGGAGTGATGTGGAGAAGGTGAAAGCCGCGCTGATCGCCGCGGGCCGGGAACATCCGATGGCGTTGAACGATCCTGAGCCGGGCGTTTTCTTGAAGCAATTCGGCGACAGCACGATCGATTTCGAGCTGGTGGTATGGAGCCAGGAAATGAGCCATCGGTCTTCGCGTTTCAAGAGCGACTTGAATTTCGCGATCGAACGAAAATTCCGCGAGGCAGGAATCGAAATTCCTAATCCGCAGCGCGACCTCCATATTCGAAGTGGCGTGCTCAAAGTGGAGTCTTCCTTAAGCGCGACTGGTAAGCTCCCGTGACTTGAAAAAACTGGCGGTCGTTGTTACTGAATACGATTCCTAGCCGCGACCCCATTCTTTCCTTACCGCCCGCGCCGGGTATGCCATCGGACACTAGTCTTCAAATCCCGAACGGTTTTGCCACGGTCGTTACGCTCGCCGACCTCCAAGATTGTCCCGCTTGGCGTGAGGCCTTTCGCGACAAGTGCAAGGACCATAGATTCTACGAGCTGACCGGCGAGACTCTGACCGACAACTTTGATTACTTTTTCCTGCTGCTCCAGGATTCCGAGCGGCGGATTCGAGCGATCCAGCCGCTCTTTTTCGTGCGCCAGAACCTCACCGACGGAATTGCGGGGCCAGTGCGAGCGAGCATTGATCATATCCGCCGAAAGTTCCCGCGTTTTCTCACCCTGAAGACGCTCATGGTCGGCTGCACCGCGGGTGAAGGACACCTCGGCGCTTGCCGGCCAGAGGACGCGCGCTGGGTGGCCGAGGCGCTCCATGCCTGCTTGAAAGTTTTGGCCCGCCGGTCGCGCGCATCGCTCGTGGTGCTGAAGGATTTTCCCGCGCGCTATCGGGAACCGCTGCGCAGCTTTTCCTTGAACGGTTATACCCGTATCGCGAGTATGCCGATGACGCGGCTGTCGCTAGATCATGAATGCTTTGACGATTACCTGGCGTCGTTAGGCAAAGCGACCCGCAAGAATTTGCGGCGCAAGTTTCGCAAGGCCGAACAGAGCGCGCCGATCCATTATGAGGTGCGGAGCGACATCACTCCGTTGATCGACGAAATCTATCCGCTCTACCTTCAGGTGCACCGACGCTCGAAGCTGCACTTTGAAACGTTGACCCGCGAGTATTTTTGCCAGCTCGGCCAGGAGATGCCGGAACGAACGCGGTTCTTCGTCTGGCGACAGGAAGGCAAGGCGATCGCCTTCAGTCTTTGCATGGTGCATGACGGCACGATCTACGATGACTATCTTGGGCTCGATTATCGCGTGGCGCTCGATCTGAGCCTTTATTTCTATACGCTGCGCGACATCATTACATGGTCGTTAGGGCAAGGCCTGCGCTCCTACTGTAGCAGCCCTCTCAACTATGATCCGAAGCTCCACCTTGGTTGCGAGCTTGTGCCGCTTGACCTTTACGTGATGCACACCTCGACTCTGATCAATCCGCTCTTCCGACGCGCCCTGCGATTTTTGCAACCGACGCGACATGATCCTGTCTTGCAGCGTTTCCACAACGCGCATCAGCTTTAAGACCACGCCACTCTTTCCGCGTCAAAAAAGGTTTGCGGTGAAGTGATCGCAGCCTAAAAAATCGGGATGCGGGATCGACCCTCCGGTTTTACGAATCCGTGGCTGCAATTGGCCTTGAGCGTCGTCTGCGTACTGGTCTCCGAGCTGCTCTTGAAACGTGGCGCGTCCCAGACTGCTGATCTCACGAAATCCTGGTCCTGGACGGGAATCAGCGGTCTCGCCTCGCCGCTCGTCTGGCTGGCGATCATCTTCGTGATCATCAGCTTCGTCAGTTGGCTGTACGTTCTAAAATACATCCCGTTATCGGTCGCCTTCCCGCTTTCGCGCGTGGTCGATGCGCTGGTTCCCCTCGGTAGCTGGATATTTTTGGGCGAGAAAATCTCATACCTGCGCTGGTGCGGTATCGCTCTCGTCGTGGTCGGGCTGGCGGTCGTCGCCAGGCCGATCGGGCGGTTGGAGGAACGACTGTGACCTGGGTTTCGTTCAGCCTCATCTTGATTGCGCTCGTCACTTTTGTGACAGGCCAGCTTCTTTTGAAAAAGGGAATGGAGTTAACCGCCCCCACGAAGCGTCTGCCGCACGAAGTTACTCTTTTCCTAGCCAGTGGGATTTTGTCGATGACTATCTCGTTTTTTCTCACCCTTGGGTTACTGCAAAAGTTTGACTTGAGTTACCTCTATCCGTTCCAAGGTCTAAGTGTCATCCTCATCGCGATCACTGCGGCCGTGACACTGCACGAGAAGGTGACGCTACAACTGGCAGTCGGCGCGCTGTTGATCAGCGCTGGAATTATTCTCATCTCACTGAGCTAGGAGCGGCCAGAGTCTGTGGAAAGCGGTCGCGTTGATATTGCGAATCTCCACAAGGCCGGGTGGATTGACGTTCGGATGATCGAACTCAGCCGCGAAACGCTGTTTGCGCCGTGCATAGATGGGCCGGGAATAAGCACCGCAAAGATCGCCACCCACGATACGCGTGCCGTTGCGTAATTCAGTTAATGCCCATTCCAGGTCGGCAAGCGTAAAGCGGCCGCCTTCCCAATTCGTCACCGCTTCTTCCGCGCGCAGACAATCCAAATCGATCGTGACGTAGACTGGCGTTCCTCCCAGCCCCTTAATAAAGGCGAGAAAGCGTCGCTGCCAGTCGAGCCGGATGATCGCGCCGCGTCGCTCGTGGTCTTTCACGCTCCGGTCATCGGCCCAGGGATGCACTTCCAGTCGCCCGGCCCGCTCGGCGCGCCGGTTACCCAGGATTTGCCGCGGCCACCAGCACTCGAAATTGCCGCAACCCCACACGCTCACCTTCTTCACCTGCCGCAATTCCAGCGCGCGATTCACCCAGGCGCCGCAAGACCACTTTGGCGGGCGAATGTCCCAATCGGGATGATTGTCGAAAGAAACTACAGTCGTTAGGCAAGCGAGCCGGCGCAGCCAGAGTGCGGTCAAATGATGAAAATCACCCGATCCGTAAACGAGGAACGGCGAAAGGCGCGGAGCAAAAGTAGCGTAGAAATTCTCGATCTCTCGCCGGGGCGCCGAGAACCGCAAGCGCGCTCCCCAATCGCGGGCGTCGATCGTTGGCAGCGAAAGGTCACTCTCTCGCCAGGCGTCATCCAAATTGAGATGCAAAGCGTGCTCGGACATGCGCAATACCTAACGAAGATTTGAATGCGCGCGCTCCGGCCTCAACAAGCGATTCCTCAATACCATCGCCACCAAATCGAACAATCGAAAATCGGACGGGAAGAAAGAAACGCGCGATCTCTTTTGCCGTGTGCGAGACGCTTTCGCCGTCGTGGCGCGGAAGACCTCTAATGCCCTCGGCAGCGCCTGGGGATTCTCGGCCGCGGTGCTGGTGATTATTGTCTGGGCCCTCACCGGACCCATCTTCAGGTTTTCCGATACATGGCAGCTAATTATCAATACCGGTACGACCATCGTCACATTCCTGATGGTGTTCTTAATTCAAAATACGCAGAACCGTGACGCGAAGGCGGTTCATTTGAAACTCGACGAACTGATTCGCGCGCTCGAGGGCGCTCGCAACAACCTGGTAGATCTCGAAGCGCTTTCGGATGACGAACTCAAAGAAATCGAGAAGGAGTTCAGCCGCCTGCGGGAGAAGGCGGATTCGAAAATAAAAGCGACCGAAAAGCGGACGCATTCACGCGGATGATCGCGTCTCGCCTCTCCGGATGAATTTCTTGCCCGACGGGCACAGCCGCAGCAGCTCGCAGTTCTCACAATCGGGCTTGCGCGCATAACAACGGCGACGTCCATGCCAGATGAGCCAATGGCTCCAGTTGGTCCATTGCTTGCGCGGAAGCAGCTTCATCAGATCGCGCTCGATTTTCTCGGGATCGGTTTCACTCGTTAGGCCAAGCCGCTGCGAAAGTCGCGCGACGTGGGTATCGACGACGATGCCTTCGTTTTTCCCAAAGGCATTACCGAGGACGACGTTCGCGGTCTTGCGGCCGACACCCGGCAGCGCGTGCAGTTCGTCCATCGTCTGCGGCACCTTCCCACCGTGCTCTTTTTCGATGGCCGCAGCCGCCGCGCGGATACTTTTGGTTTTATTGCGGAAGAAGCCGGTCGATTGAATCGCTTTTTCCAACTCCGCCGTCGGAGCGGCCGCAAAAGCCGCTGCGGAACGATAGCGCGCGAAAAGCGCCGGTGTGACCAGATTCACGCGCTTGTCCGTGCACTGCGCGGAAAG
>Ga0080027_10000896_pt1 | contig 12306 bp, 12 predicted proteins | sample OrgsoiDNA2013046_FD_70962 | JGI IMG/M metagenome (GOLD analysis project Ga0080027, IMG submission 70962) | Permafrost soil microbial communities from the Arctic, to analyse light accelerated degradation of dissolved organic matter (DOM) -... | ecosystem: Environmental > Terrestrial > Soil >... | reverse complement strand
GACCGGCCCACGAATCAGGAGCATGTCGGCACCGGCCGCGACCGCCCGCACCGCCAGCTCCTCGATGGAATATCGATCGGCCACCGCCTTCATCCCCAGATCATCGGAGACGATCACGCCCGGGAACCCCAGCGTCTGCCGCAATATCCCGGTCAGGATCCGGTGCGAGAGGGTGGCCGGCCAATCCGCATCCAGCGCCGGAAACGAGACGTGCGCGGTCATGATGGCGTCGATTCCGGCCCTGGCCGCCGCCCCGAAGGGCGAGAGCTCGACCTGTCGCAGACGTTCCACCGGGTGATCCACCACCGGCAGCTCGAGATGCGAGTCGGTGCGGGTATCGCCGTGGCCCGGAAAATGTTTGCCACAGCCCAGAACCCCGACCGACCGCAAGCCTCGCCAGAAGGCCAGCGCGTGGGTCGTGACCGCCTCCGCCGTGCGTCCGAACGCCCGGTTGCCGATCACCGGATTGTCCGGGTTGGTGTGCACGTCCAGCACCGGCGCGAAGTCCCACCCGATCCCCAGCGCCGCCAGCTCGGCGCCCATGGCCCGACCCACCTGCTCGGTACGAGCCGGATCGCCCGCGGCACCCACCGACAGCATGTCGGGCCACACGGTCAATGGAGCGCGCAGGCGTTGAACCAGGCCGCCTTCTTGATCAGTCGCGACCAGGCACGGCGAGGGGGCGTGGGCGCCGACTGCGCCTCGAATGGCCGCCACCAGCGAAGCGACCTGGGCGGGAGCCTGAATGTTGGAGCGAAACAACATCACGCCGCCCACCGCCGACTCCTCGATGCGCCGCCGGAGCTCGTCGGGCAGCGAGGGCCCTTCGAATCCAACCGTCAACAACTGCCCGGCTGCGCGCTTCAGGCTCCCGGTGGCCTGGCCGGTCGGTCGGCCGGGCGCGGCTGACGCCGCTGGCTCCGATGACGCGGCCGACTCCGCTGAGGCGGCCGACTCTCCAGAAATGGGCAGAGCCCCGGACGACGTTTCCGAGACGCCCTCGGCGGAAGGAACATCCGCGAGCGAATCGCGAGTTTTGCGCGCCCCGGGCAACCGGTGAGCGCGGGCCGAGGTCCAAGGCAGGGCCGAGCTCGTTTCGCCGACGGATGCGGGCATCCGTCGAGGATAGCCGTTCGGCACGGGGCTTCCACTTTCGACTTTCTCGACTTTCCATGTTCCCGCCATGCCACCGGCCCATTCCACCTTCCTGCACTTCCCAAGCTGAGTAACCGTTGATATGTACTGCGGACCTTTCGCCGGCCCCGCCGGCCTTTGCTTCTCATGATCAAGGTCAAACGCATCGATCACGTCGCCATAGCGGTACGCGATCGCGGCTCGTCCGTGCAGCTGCTGGAAAACATCTTCGAGCTTTGCCCCGGTCCGAGCGAGCATGTGGCGAACCAGGGCACCGACGTGGCCTTCCTCCACTTCTCGCACCTCCTGCACCCCGGGGACGATCCCGTCGCCGCCGGCCACGCCGACGAGGCTGGCCCCACCGCACTCGAGATCATCTCGCCGGCCAGCCCGCCCGGAAACGCGGGCCTGGACCGCTTCCTCGACCGGCGGGGCCCCGGGCTCCACCACATCTGCTTCGAGGTCGATGACCTTGCCGCCGCGCTCGCGACGCTGAAGGCGGCCGGCGTCCGACTGATCGACGAGGCACCTCGGCCTGGCGCCCGCGGCCACCTGGTGGCCTTCATTCATCCCGCCTCGACCGGCGGCGTTCTGTTCGAATTGTGCGCGACCCCCCATGGAGCCCAAGCGTGACCAGCCGATCCGTCCGTCGTTTGTCCGCCGCCAGCCTGGCTCTCCTGATGCTCGCGGGCCCGGCGGCCCGGGCCCAGTATGGAATGGGCGGGATGGGCCAACCTGGCGGAGGGATGCCCAACGCCCCGGCGGGGCAACAGCCCAAGGATGAGGGTCCCGCCCAGCAGGCGCCCGAGGAGGCCGGGCAACCGAGTGATCTCGAGCCGATCGGTGGCTATGCCGACCAGAACCGTCGCCGCGCCCAGCTGTTCGAGGTGGATGGCTACTTTCGCCTGCGCACCGACTACATGCACAACTTCAACCTGGGCCAGGGCTACCACGATCCGACGGTGAGCGATTCCTCCCAGACGCCGGGCGTGGGATTGCCGCCGTTTCCACAGCCGACCGACTGTCCGGTCCCATTGGCCGGCACCGCCGCGGCGAGCGGGTTGGCGGGTGGCTGCGGCCACAAGGACATCTCCACCGCCACGATCCGGCTGCGCGTCGAGCCGACCATCAACGTGACCGATCAAGTCCGGGTGCGTTCCCAGATCGACGTCCTCGACAACACCATCATGGGATCGACTCCCGATAACCTGGCCTCCCTGGGGCGGCCGCCCACCTTCAGTCCGCAGGCCCCCATCCCGTTCCTGTACACGACCCAGGATCCGCCCGAGGTCGGCGTCAACGGGTACACCTCCAGTATCCGGGCCAAGCGAGCCTGGGCCGAGATCGACACCGAGTTCGGATCGCTGCGCTTCGGGCGCATGCCCTGGCATTTTGGCCGCGGGATGTCGTTCAACGATGGCAGTTGCATGGATTGCGACGGCGGCACGACGGTCGATCGCCTCGCCTTGCTCACGGAGCTCTACGGTCACCAGCTCACGCTGGCCCTGGACTATGGCGCGCAGGGGCTGACCTCGAATCAGCAGCAGCTGGGACGGACCAGCACCGACGGGATGCCCATCGATCTCGGCCAGGACGACGATGTCTTCGAGTACATGTTCGCCATCACCAAGATCGACAATCCCATCTCGCTGCGCGAGCGGATCGATCGCGGCGATGTGGTGCTCAACTATGGCCTGCAGCTGGTCTATCGATCCCAGCAGAGCTCGACCGCCGAGGCGACCTGCGCCACGACCAGCACGGCCACCTCCCAGTGCAACACCGAGAACCCACCGGTCGAGCCCGTCAACGCGCTCCTGTTCCAGCCGAGCCTGTGGGCCAAGCTCCATTATCGGGCCTTGACCGTCGAGTTCGAGGGCACCACCGTGCTGGGGAAGATGGACCGCGGCGGTCTGTTGCTGGCCGACACGGAGGGACAGGACCGCGTGACCTTCCGCCAGTTCGGCGGCGTGCTGGCAAGCGAGCTGCACCTGTTTCGGGATGCTTTCTTCGTCGGCTTCGAGGTGGGCGGCGCCAGCGGAGATCAGGCGGAGAACACCAACTCATATCTCAACTACCGCTGGAAGAGCGTGCGGCAGCCGACGGGCGATCACAGCATCCGCGACTTCAAGTTCTCACCGGACTACCACGTCGACTCGATCCTCTTCCGGCACATCCTGGGAACCGTCACCAACGCCATTTACTTGAAGCCGGCCATCTCCTACTGGTTCGACCTGCAAAAGAGCCGTCAGCTTGGCCTGTCGGGCAGCTTCATCTACAGCCTGGCCCAGGTCCCCGTCTCGACGCCGGGCAACGAGCTCGGCTATGGGCTCGAGATGGACCTGGGCCTCAGCTATCGGAACACCGCCGAAGGATTCTATGCCGGCATGACCTGGGGCGTGCTGTGGCCCTTCGGTGCGCTCAACCGCCCGGAGTCGATCTATACGACGTCGGCTGCCGACGCGACCGCCGCGCAGGTCCTGCACGGCTTCCTTGGCGTGAAGTTCTAAGGCGGCTTCGCCGCCGCAAGGGGCCTCGGAAGGCCCCCTGCGAGACCCCCACGGAGTTGCTTGACGGCGTGGCCGGTCCAGCAAAGCTGGACCTCCCGTGCTTGGATTGACTGCGCGGTCGTCGGAATCGTCTGCGCGGGAATCGTCTGCGCGGTCGTCGGAGATGAAAACTTGCCCTGGCCGCCCGACGGCCCGACGGCCCGACTGGTGGCTACTTCTTCTTGGCCTTGGCGGCGGCTTCCAGGCCCTTCAGGCGCTCCTCGGCGTCCTTGCGGGATGGGGCATCCTCGCCGGCGCCGTGCTCCAGGTACTTGCGGAACGCACTGGCCGAGTCCTCGGTGCGCCGTTCCTGCGAGTAGAGAATGCCGAGGTCGTAGTAGGCCTTGGCCAGGTCGGGCTTGTGGCCGATCGCGGCTTCGTACTCGGCGATGGCCAGGTCGGTCTCGCGCTCGCGGCGATAGACGGTGGCGAGGTTGAAGTGCAGATCGCCGTCGGTCGGGTCGATGGCCAGGCCCTTCTTGAACGCGGCTATGGCTCCTTCCTTGTCGCCGGCCTTCACCTTGGCGACGCCCAGGTTGGTCCAGGCGGAGGTCTCTTTCGGCTGCAGCTCGGTGGCCTTGGTGAGATGCACGATGGCGTTCTTGTAGTCGCCCTTCTGCCGGTAGGCGTAACCGAGCGAGACTCGGACCTCGTAGACGTTGGGGTCGATCCCCACCGATTCCTCCATCTCGCGAATCCCGTCGTCGAGCCGCTTCAAGCGCGCGTAGGCGGCGCCGAGATTGCCGTGCGCGGTCGCGTCGTTGGGCTGCAGCTTGACCACCTTCTCGTAGGCCGCGGCGGCCTTCTCGTAGTTGCCCTGGACCCGCCAGAGGTTCCCGAGCGTCAGGTAGGCGGCGGCGTAGTCCGGACGCGCCGCGATCGCCTGCTCGATCTCGCCGATGGCCTCGGTGGTCTTGCCATCCCGCTTGTACTGCAGGCCAAGGTTGTAGTGCGCGGCCGCCTGATCGGCCCGGGCGGACCCGGTGGGCACCAGCAAGACGAGCGCGCACAGGACCCCTCCCAGAATCCGAGTCCGCCTCCTGCCGCGTCCCGAAGGTCTCGAGCCGAACCCGGCCTGGTTCGGTATCTCGATCTTAGTACGACTGCTGGACATCGATTGCCTCCCAAGAAGGTGCTGGCCCCCCAAGGACGGGCGCCACCGGACGCCGCTCAGGACCGGAGTGATTGTCAGGTTAACACTCCCCGGGTCCGGCGGCGCGCTATAGTGCCATCTTCACGATGCTACAGGCACTGCTGGTCACCTTCCGCGAAGGTCTGGAGTCCTTTCTGATCGTGGGCGTGATCGCCGCCTATCTGAGAAGGACCGGGCGCGGGGATCTGATGCGCGGAGTTCGTATCGGGTTCGTGCTGTCGATCGCGACCTGCGTGCTCGGCGCCTACCTGTGGCAACTGGTGCCAAACCAGCCACTTTACGAGGGTATCGCGGCGCTGACCGCGGCGGCCATGGTCGGTGCGTTCCTGATCCAGATGCTCCGGATGGGTCGCCACATGAAGAGCAACCTCGAGGCTCGGATCGAGCGCAGCATTTCGGACACCCCTGGCGACGAGGCGCGCGGAACCCGCGTCGCCACGCTGGCCAAGGTGGCGGGAATCGCACTGATCACGGCCCTGTTCGTGACCCGGGAAGGACTGGAGGCGGTGCTGTACCTGGGAATCCAGATGCGCATGGACGTGGGCAGCGCCACCAAGCTCGGGGCTGGCCTCGGCTTGTTGCTGGCGGCGACGGTGGCATGGATCTGGGTTCGGTATGCGCATAAGTTGAATTTGGGAATCCTTCTCAAGGTAACGGCGGTTTTTCTCGCCTTGTTCCTGTTTCAGCTGCTGGTTTATGGCGTTCACGAACTGGCCGAGAGCGGCGTCGTCGAGGGTAGCCAGCGCCTGCACGATGCCACCGAGGCCTTTGGCCCCCAGGGCCCGGTGGGTCACGTCATCTCCTACGCGCTGCTGGGGGCGCCGCTGCTCTATCTGTTCTGGAGCCGTCGCGCGGCATCCGCGCGGTCACGCGCGACGCGGCAGCCACGTCCCGCAGCACCGGTCTGAAGGGCGAGCGGAGGCCGGCTCGCTCGGCGCGGCGACGCCGCGACCCTCGTTCGACCGATCAAGCGTCGATCCGCAGGCGCAGCACCTGCGCGATCGGCCGATAGCCGAGCCGTCGGTACAGCGCCTCCGCCGCCCGATTCTCGCTCCAGACAGTCAACACCAGCTCGGCCGCCGCATGCGCGCTTGCCCAGGCCGCGGCGGCCCGCATCAGCGCCGTTCCGATGCCCCGCGAACGGTGCTCCTCGTCGACCACGATGGTCTCGACGTGGGTGCGCCGACGCGGCGTGATCGCCGGGTCCCGGGGGGTCTCGACCAGCCGCAAGGCGACGTACCCGAGGACGGAATGGTTCCGCCCACGGTTCCCCTCCGCCACCAGGGTGACGGCTCCTGTTCCGGCCGTCCCGGGGGAACGGGACGGCGGGACCCCTGGGCCGGCATCGGTCGCCACACGAAAATAGTCGGGCAGCAGCCGGGCATGCACCTTTTCCGCCTGTCTGCGCAGGGCCGCCAAGGACGAGGCGTCCAGGGGCGAAGCCGGTCGAATGCGCACGCTCGCGCGCCGGATGGTGGCCGGTCCGCTCGGCTCGATGCCGACAGCCCCCCGGGGTGGTGCCTCAATCTTTTCGATCGCCCTGCCCATCGTCCAGCTCGACCGGGAAACGGTCGTACATCGCGTTGTAGACCAGGTCCTCGACCTCGCTCTCGGTCCGCAAGGTCAAGGCTGCGTTGGCCAGCCGCTCCGCCTCGACGATGGTGCTGGCGCAGATGATCGACTTGACGAGCGGGATCTGGCGCGGGGCCATCGAAAGATCGCGCAGGCCGAGGCCCATCAGCACCAGGACCATCAGGGGATCGCCGGCCATGTCGCCGCACATCGCCACCTCGCGTCCAAAGCGCCCGGCTCCGGCCACGATCTGCTTCAGCGCCCGCATGATGGCCGGATGCAGGGGGTGGTACAGATAGCCGACGTGCTCGTTCTCGCGATCGGCAGCCAGCGCATACTGGATGAGATCGTTCGTGCCGATGCTCAGGAAGTCGGTCTCCTCGGCCAGCAGATCGGCGATGAGCGCCGCGCTGGGGGTCTCCACCATGGCACCGATCGGCGCGTTCGGATCGTGTTCCACACCCTCTCGCTTGAGATCCGCGCACACCTCCTGACAGATGGCGCGCGCCATCCTCAGCTCCGCCACCCCCGATATCAATGGAAACAAGATCCGCGAGGGACCCACGACGGCCGCCCGGAACAGCGCCCGGAGCTGCGTTCGAAAGATGTCCGTTCGATGCAGCGAATACCGGATGGAGCGCAGGCCGAGCGAGGGGTTCTGCCCGCTCGGGATCCTGACCGCCGCCGGCATCTTGTCGCCGCCCAGGTCCAGGGTCCGGAACGTGATGGTTCGCCCCCCGGCGCTCTTGAGGGCCGCCACCGCGTGGGCATACTGCTCGTCCTCGGTGGGCAGGTTGGACCTCTCGAGGTAGAGGAACTCGGTCCGGAACAGCCCCACCGACTCGGTCCCGAGCTCGACCGCGGCGGCGATTTCCTCCATGAGCTCGATGTTGGCGGCCAGGTGGATGCGAACGCCGTCCTTGGTCTCGGCGGGGGCGTCGCGCATCGACATCAGCAGGCGGGCCCGGGCCCGCTGCCGATCGGCGCGGTCCTGATAGTGCTTCAGGGCCGGCTCATCCGGATCGAGGATCACCTCGCCCCGCGTGCCGTCCACCACGAGGCGCATCCCGGTCCAGATCTTGCGGCCCAGCCCCTCCACGCCTGCTACGTAGGGCATCCCCAGCGCCCGCGCCACGATCGCCGTGTGCGAGGTGCGCCCCCCGGCGTCCGAACAGACGCCCGCCGCCCCCGCCCGCCCCAGCTGGGCGATGTCCGCCGGGGACAGCTCGTGCGCGATGATGATGCTGCTCTGGGGGGCGTCCTCCGGGCTGCTCTCCACCATGCCCATCAGGTTGCGCAGCAATCGCTCTCCCACCACGGCGATGTCGCTGCTCCGGTCCCGAAAGTAGGGATCCTCGATGCGATCGAAGACCGCCTGAATCTGATCCAGCGCCTTGCGCACGGCCCATTCAGCTCCGGTCTGCAGATCGTGGATGGTCTTGCGGGCCACGTCGACCAGGTGGACGTCCTGCAGCATCAGACGGTGGGCCTCGAGGATCCGATACTGATGATCGTCGTGCTCGCGCTCCGCGATCTGCTCCTGAATCTTGGCCAGCTGCGCGTCGGTGTGGGCCAGAGCCGTATCGAACCGCCGGAGCTCGGCCTCGATGGCGTCGGCGGCGATCCGTCGTTCGTGGACCTCGACGCGGCTGCCCAGAACGTGGGCGACGCCCATCGCGATTCCGGGCGACGCCGCGACGCCGGTCAGTCGCTCCATCAGGGATCGATCCCCTCGCCGAAGCCGCTGTCCACCAGCTCCGCCAGGGCCACCACCGCGCCCTCGGCGTCGTCCCCCTCGCAGACCAGCGTCATCGAGGTGCCATGAGCGGCCACCAGGGTCAACAGGCCCATGATGCTCTTGCCATTGGCCTCGTTGCCGTCCTTGAGCACCTTGATCTCGCAGCGATACTTGTTCGCCAGCTGAACGAACTTGACCGCCGCCCGTGCGTGCATTCCCAGCCGATTTCGGATCTTCGCCTCTCGTTTCGCGTTCATCGATCGATCTCCTCGAAGGATACCCGTCCGGTCAATTCCGAACCCAAACGGATGGAACGTTTGCCGACATCTCGCAGGAGCTGGGCCAGCTCGGCCGGTCGAGGCTCGCAGCGATCGATGGTCGCCAGCTTCAGCAGCATGGGCAGGTTGACGCCGCACACCACCTCGGCGGCTCGGGAGCCGTCCAGCATGGCCATGCAGGCCTGATAGGGCGACGAGCCCTGCAGGTCCACCAGCAAGACCACCCCCGCTCCCGCGTCCACCTCGTCGCAGGCACGCCCGATGCGTTCCAGCGTCTCGTCGAAGGTCTCGTCCATGAAGATCGAGACCGGGACCGCCGCCGGCAAGGGACCCAGGATCCCGGCCACCGCCTGCACAAGACAGTCCGCCGCCCCGCCGTGAGTGACCACGACCAGACCGACCATCGGACGCTGCGTGAAGCTGCCCGCCATCATTCGAGGTTCGTAGTGTACGCCATTCAGCCTGCCCCGCCGCGGCCGATGTCCCGGTGTCGGGCGGAAATGGCGAAGCCGTCGCCGAGGCGGCCGGCCAGCTCGCAGACGATGGCCACCGACCGGTGCTGGCCCCCGGTGCACCCGATGGCGATGGTCGCGTGGGCCTTGCCTTCCCTCTCGAACCCGGCCAGGGACAGCCGCAAGAGCTCGATGGCCTTGGCCAGGAAGGCCTGGGTATCGGGGTGATCGAGCACGAACCGTCGGACCGGATCGTCCTCGCCGGTCAGCGGCGCCAGCTCCTTCACGAAGAAGGGATTGGGCAAGAAGCGCACGTCGAGCACGATGTCCGCCTCGGAGGGCAGTCCGTGCTTGAAGCCGAACGACAGCAAGTTGACCGCCAGCTGCTTGCCCGTCTCCCGATGCCGATCCTGGATGAGCGCCCGCAGCGCGTGCAGGTTCAGGCCGCCCGTGTCGATCACGGCGTCCGCCTCCTGGCGCATGGGGGCGAGCTGCCGGCGCTCCTCGACCAGAGCCGCGCGGATGTCGGTGCTCATGAGCGGGTGCCGGCGCCGCGTCTCGGAGAATCGGCGAATCAGGACCTCGTCGGGGGCGTCCAGGAACAGGATCTCCAGGTTGTGTTTGGCCTCTCGAATCCCGGCCAGGATCTGTCGACTGTCGGCCAGGAAATCACCCGAGCGGGCGTCGATCCCGAGCGCGGCCCGCTCTGCCTCCTGGCGAGTGGACAGAAGCTCGACGAACTTCGGGAGCAGCGGCAAGGGAAGGTTGTCGGCGCAGTAGAAATCCAGGTCCTCGAGCGCCCGGAGCGCCGTGGACTTGCCCGCGCCCGAGACGCCGGTGACGATCACCAGCCTCACGAGAGCGCCCCTGCGGCGGTGGCCGCGCCTCCGGGTGCCCGGCGGACAGGGGCACCGACGGGGGCATCGGCGGGGGCATCCACCGGGATCGCCACGACCGGTCGGCTGCGACAGGAGCCGCGATGGTCGGTCATTCCACGTCATCCCGCCAACGGTTGTCCCGTGCGTCGGCCAGCGCACGGTCGAGCCGCTCCTGAAACTCCCGCGCCGAGTGGTGGCCGCGCACCTGCAAAAGTCGATTGCGCGCCGCCACCTCGATGAGCGAGCTGATGTTGCGCCCCGGGCTCACCGGCACCCGCAACAGCGGCACCGGGACGTCCAGGATCGGATAGACCATCTCGTCCAGCCCCAGGCGATCGTGGGCCTCGTTCTGATCCCAGCGCATCATCTCAAGCACCAGCTCGATCTTCTTTTCGTCCCGGACCGCGGCCACGCCGAACATGTCCTTGATGTTGATGATGCCGAGACCGCGCACCTCCATGTGATGCTTGATGAGCTCCGAGGCCCAGCCCACCAGCACGTCACCCGAGGTCCGTCGCACCTCGACCAGATCGTCGGCAACCAGGCGGTGTCCGCGCATGACCAGATCCAGCGCGGCCTCCGACTTGCCGATGCCGCTCTTGCCCAGCAGCAGGACTCCCACGCCCAGGACATCCACCAGCACCGCGTGGATGCTGGCGGTCGGGGCCAGCTGCAGCTCCAGGTGCGTCTGAATGGCGTCGATGGCGTGCGACGACATCATGGGCGTGCGCAAGAGCGGCACCCCCGTGCGCTCGCAGGCGTCCAGCAGGATGCTCGGGACATCCAGACCCTTGGTCACGATGATGCAGGCCGGATTCAGGGCCACGAACCCTTCTACCGACTGGCGGGCCACCCCATCGGGCAGCGAGGCGATGTACGAAATCTCGGTCGAGCCGAGGATCTGGGCCCGCTCGGGGTGGACCTGGCGCACGAACCCCGCCAGGGCCAGCCCCGGCTTCTGAATGCGCGCCACGGTGATGCGTCGGCCGAGCCCCATCTCCCCCGCGAGCAAGACCAGCCGCAGACCGGCCTGCTCCTCGAGCAGCGAGCGGACCGTCAGGATGGGTATGTTGCCGCCACCGGTCATCGCAAATCCATGGCGGACCAGTGTACCCGACCGGCTCCCCCGTCAGTCAGTACTTCGCGTCCTCGTCCACTATCACCTGGTACATGGCGACAGCGTCGGCGGCCGCCATCAACCGCTCCCGAAAGCTGGCGTCGCGAAACAACCGCGACAGCCGGGCCAGGGCCTTGAGGTGGACCCCGGTCGAGCTGGCCGGTGCCACCAGCATGAACACCAGATGGGTCGGCTGCCCGTCGATGGATTCGAATTCGATGCCCTTGCGGGCACGACCGAGCGCCCCCACCAACCGCCCGACCGAATCCATCTTGCCGTGGGGTATCGCGATCCCGTCGCCGATGGCCGTCGACGCCAGGAGCTCGCGCTCCTCGAGGACCTTGCGCAGCACCTCTGGATCCACACCGTCTACCCGGCCGGCCAGGTGCCGAGACAGCTCGGCCAGCACCCCCGACTTGCTGTCGGCGACCAGATCGGCGACGACCATGTCGGCGCCGAGAAAATCGGTGACCTTCAAGTCCGATACCTGCTAGACGCGGGGGTTGGGGCGGCCGGTTTCGATCAAACCGTAGTTCCCGTCGCTGCGTCGATAAACCACCGACACGTGGTGCGAATCCACGTCGGTGAAGACCAGGAACTGACTGTCGAGGAGGTTGAGCTGCATGACGGCGTCGTGGATGCGCAGGGTCGGCACCGTGAAGGTCTCTTCCTTGATGACGTTGAAGGCCGGGGCCAGCGGCGCCGAGACCTCGAACGAACGAGGGGTCTGGGTGTCCTCGAGCGGCGAGCCAGGTTGAGGCTCGATGGTCGCGGCCAGGATCACCCTCTCTCGTAAGGAGATCTGCTGATCGTGCGGCTTGTGATCGCGAATCTTTTCCTTCCACTTGCGAACCTGACGCTCGATGCGGGCCACCGCCAGATCGATCGAGGAGTACATGTCCTCGGTGGTCTCCTTGGCGTTGATGACCAGCCCGCTCGGAAGGGTGATATTGATGTCGGCCACGTGATTGAAGCCACGCTCCACCGAGAACACGGCGTGGGCGGCGATGGGATCCTTGTGAAAGTACTTGCGGATCTTTTCCAGCTTCTCCTCGGAGTACTCACGCACCGCCTGGGATGCGTCCATGTGTCGGAAAGTGGTCGAGAGCTGCATTCAAGCACCGCCTATCGGGATCCTAAGATGTGGCTGAAAAGACGTTTGTACATGATTCTGCATCACGCCGGTACCACCGCGCACGCAAAAATCATCAAGTGCCTCCGGGCCGACCGGGACCGGGCCCGCGCACTCAGAACATCTCGCGCCGCTTGCTGCTGGAAAGGATTCTCAGCTGCTCGCGGTACTTGGCCACGGTGCGGCGTGCGATCTCGATGTTCTGATCGCGCAGCAACTCCACGATCTTCTGGTCCGAATGCGGATTTTTGGGACTCTCGGTCGAGATGATCTGCTTGATCTTGAGCTTGACCGCCTCCGAGGCCA
>Ga0080027_10000893_pt1 | contig 12330 bp, 8 predicted proteins | sample OrgsoiDNA2013046_FD_70962 | JGI IMG/M metagenome (GOLD analysis project Ga0080027, IMG submission 70962) | Permafrost soil microbial communities from the Arctic, to analyse light accelerated degradation of dissolved organic matter (DOM) -... | ecosystem: Environmental > Terrestrial > Soil >... | reverse complement strand
TCGGCAACCCCCTTCCCGGCGTCGGAAGGATGACCCTGATGACCCTGCGGATCGACTGTCCCCGCGTATCCCGTCCCGTCTATCGCACTGCCTTCGTGCGCAGTGCCTTCGCGGGCATTGCCTTCGCGGGCGTCGCCCTCGCGTTTTTTGCCGGCGCGCCCGCCTGGGCGGGCGCGGTCAAGGGCACCGTGAAGCTGCCGGAGAACGCGCGTTCGACGCGCCTCTACCAGGGCTACTGGCGCCTCGAGAACGGCAACGTTCCGGTGCAGAACACCGGCGGCGCGAAGCTAGAGACCGCGGTCGTGCTGGAAAACGTCAACGGCGGACATCCGCCGGCGGCGCGGACGGTGACCGTGGAGCTGGGCGGCCTGGACGCGCGCCCACGCCTGGTGATCGTCGGACCGGGGTCGGTCATCGAGCTCAAGAATACCGGCAAGATCCGGCTCGAGCTGTCGACGCCGGCGACGGCGACGGTGATGCCGCCCGAGATGCTGCCGCCGGGCGGGACCCGCCGGCAGAAGTTCGACGCGGTGGGCGGGTATGCCATCCGCGACGCCGAATACCCGCACCTCATGATCTCGGTGATCGTGGTCGATTCGCCCTACTTCGCGACCGTCGACGAAAAGGGCAGCTTCTCGATCGCCGGCGTTCCCGAGGGGAAAGCCAACTTGAAGGTCTGGACGCGCGGAAAATGGGCCAGCGAGCAGGAGATCGACACTGGCTCGAAGGACGAGCTCGTCGTGAAGGTCAGCTCTGAGCGCGACAAAGAAAAAGAAGCGGCCGAGTAGCGACTGAGGTCTCCGAATGTTCCTATCCAAGATCTGGTTCATCCTGATCGCCCTCGTCTCCGCGGTCGCCGTGACGTTCGCGCTGGTGGCGCCGAGCCCCGCGGTCCGGAAGCTGGAGGCGCTGGAGGGGCAGCGACTCGACCGCGCCCAGTACGCGGCCGAGGAGATGTTCAAGGTCGACGCGCACAAGTGGATCGATCGCGTCTCCAAGCTGGGCCGCGACGCGATCATCTCCGAATCGCTGGACGCGGCCTCGCGCGGCTCGGGTGAGTACTCGGTCATTCACCGGACCATCCAGGATCGCTTCCGGACGCTCATTCCGGACCTGGCCAGCGGCGGCATCGACGAGATCGTCGCGCTCGACAACAAGGGCCGCGTCATCGCGCGCGTCGGGGGCGACAACGAAAAGGAATACGGCGACTACATCGCCGGCGCCGAGGTGGTGGCCGACGCTCTGCGCGGCTATCTCTCCGACGACGTCTGGGGCGTGGGCGGCAAGCTCGAGCGCGTGGCGGGCGCGCCCGTGCTCTCGAAGGGGAAGGATCGGATCGTGGGCGCGATCTACGTCGGCGCCGAGACCGGGCCGGCGTTCGTCGAGCGGCTCAAGAAGAACCTGGACGTCGACGTCGCGTTGCTCTTGCGGGGCAGGGTGATCGCCTCGACGCGCGCGCCCGGCGAGGTCGACGCGCTCCCCAGGCTGGTCCTGCAGCACACCAAGGACATCGAGACGCTCACCCGCACGCACGCCCTACCGCTGGTGGCGGGACAGAACAAGCTGCTGGTTGTCGCCGCGCCCTTCGCCGGGCAGGCGGGCGAGCAGGAGGCCTACTACGCGCTCATCGGCGAACAGCCGGCCAAGAGCGACCTTGGGGCGCTGCTCACCAACGTCAGCTCGGACGATCTCAAGTGGGATCGCTTCCCCTGGGTGCCGCTGGCGGTGGTCACCTTCGCGATGATCGCCGTCGGGCTGTTTCTGCAACGTCTGGAGGTGGAGTCGCCGCTGGGCAAGCTGCGCCGCGAGCTCCAGCGCCTGGCCGGTGGCGAGATCCAGCGGATCGAGGACAGCCACTACGGCGGCAAGATCGGGGGACTCGCCCGCGACGTGAACGCGGCGGTCGAACGCTTCACCCACGCGCCCGCGCCGCGCTCGGAGATGACCGGCAAGGATCTGAACGCCATCTTGGGACCCTCGGGCGGGAGCACCTTCGACCTGCCGCCGGCGGGCTCGGCGTTCTCCGGATCGACGCCCGCCCCCGCCTTCTCGCCAACCGTGGCGCCCGCGTTCTCGCTCCCGGCCGCGCCGTCGTTCGCGCCGCCACCGCTCCCCTCCTTCGGTCAGCCCCCACCGCCGACTTTCTCGGCGCCCTTGCCCCAGCCTTTCTCCGCGGCGGCGCTGGGCCTCGGCGGGGGCTCGCTGAGCAGCGCCGCGCAATCGATCAAGCAGGCCGCCTGGCCTCAGCAGCTGCCCTCTGGCGCGCTGGATGAAAGCGACGCCGATCGGCAGATGCCCGACGGTGAGGCGACGCGGGTCGTTCCTTACGATCTCCAGGAAGAGGAGGACGCCCACTTCCGCCACGTGTTCGACGATTTCGTCGAGACCAAGCGCTCCTGCGGCGAGGCCATCACCGGCCTCACCCAGGTCAAATTCCTTCAGAAGCTGCGCGACAACAAGACCGCGCTCGTCACCAAGCACGGCTGCCGAACGGTCCGCTTCTCGGTCTACGTCAAAGACGGCAAGGCGGCCCTTCGGGCCACGCCGATTCGGGACTAGACCGGCGCCCACCTACTCCAAGAGCAGCTTGTCGGGGCTCGCTTCGCCGGCGGCCGGGGCCTGTTGCGTCGGGGCGGTGCCGTCGAGGAAGACCTCGTCGAGCGTGCCGGTCTCCTGACCGGGGGCCGCCAGCAGACCGCTGGCCTTGTCGATGCGCTGGACGACGACGCCCGGCGGCTGCGCGAAGTCCTTGGTCGGCCGGCCGGCCGTCGCCTTGACCATGAAGTCGGCCCAGATCGGCGCCGCCGTCTTGCCGCCCGCCTCGCCGCGACCGAGCTTCTTCATGTCGTCGAAGCCGACCCACACCGCCGTCAGCAGATCGGGCGTGAAGCCGACGAACCAGGCGTCGCGCTGTCCGTTCGAGGTGCCGGTCTTGCCCGCGACCGGACGGTGCAGCTTGCCGGCGATCGCGCCGCGCGCGGTCCCTTCCTCGACCACGCTGCGCATGAGCGACACCATGACGAAGGCGACCTCGGGGGGCAGGCCGGGCGTCATCTGAATGGGCGGCTCTTTGGCGGCGCCGATGCCGCGCACCAGCGATGACTTGTCGACCTTGGCGGTCAGGCCGCCGCTGGCGAAGGTGGCATAGACGTTGGCCAGCTCGAGCGGCGTCACCGCCAGCGAGCCCAGCGCCAGCGAGAGCCCCACGTCCGGTGCGATGGGCGAGGTGATGCCGACGCGGGTCGCCACCGCGCGGGCCTGGTCGAGGCCGACCTCGGAGAGCACCTTGATGGCGACCGTGTTGATCGAATCGGCGAGCGCAGTGCGGACCCGGACCGGACCGCGAAACTCTTCCTTCTCGTAGTTCTGCGGCTTCCACAGGTCGTAGACCTCGGGCGCGTCGTTGATCACCGTGGCGGCGGTGATCTTGCGCGCCTCGATCGCGGCGGCATAGATGACCGGCTTGAAGGCGGAGCCCGGCTGGCGCATCGCGCGCCAGCTTCGATCGAAGCCACCCGAGTGATAGTCGTAGCCGCCGACCAACGCCAGCACCTCGTGCGTCGTCGGATCCATGACCACCATCGCCGCCTGCGGACCGAGATCGAGCACCATGGGGAATGGGGGGCTGGGCTTGTCGTCCTTGCCGGTCTCGTCTTTCCCGGCCTCGTCCTTCGGGACCTCTTCCTTCGCCGGCGGGCGTGGGCGATCGGCGGCCAGCCGCACCCGCACCAGATCGCCAGGCTTGAAGCGATCGGCGAGCGGCTTCGTTCCCTTCGCGTAGCGGGTCTCCAGGCTGAAGTCGACCGCCCCCAGCCTGCCGTCGGGCGCACCGACGTCGACGAACAGTTGACCGCGCTTCGGGCTGGCGTCGACTTTATCGACGTGATCGACGATCCCTTCGATAATCTCGGAGTCTCGAAGCCCCTTGCTGTGCGCGCGCACGAGCTCGGCGTGTCGTTTTTCGAGCGGCTTGCCCGTGAGGTGGCCGGAGGGGCCGCGGAAGCCCTGGCGCGCATCCAGATCCTCGAGGCCCCGTTCCAGGGAGGTGCGCGCCAGCTCTTGCAGGTGTCCGTCGATGGTGGTCGCGACGGTGGTGCCGTTTTGGACCGCGGCCTCCTCGCCCAGCCGCTCGCCGAGGACGCCGCCCACGATGTCGACCGCCTCGGCGGCGACGCCCCGCGCGGAGGCCGATTCGCGCGCGAGCCGGATCGGCTGGGCGGCGATGCGATCGGCGGTCGCGCGGTCGATGAAACCGTGCTCGGCCATCTGCCCCAGCACGTAGCGCTGCCGGGTCTTGGCGGCGTCCGGGTGCTTGCGCGGCGAGAGGCGCTCCGGGCTCTGGGGCAGCCCCGCCAGCACGGCCGCCTCGGCCAGATCGATGTCGCGCACCGACTTGCCGAAGTAGTATCGGGCCGCCTCCTCGCAACCGTAGCGCCCGTGGCCGTAGTAGATCTGGTTCAGATAGAGCGCCAGGACCTCTTCCTTGGACAGCTTCTGTGTGAGCTGCCGCGCCAGGATGATCTCCTGCACCTTGCGCCGCATCGTCCGCTCGGGCGACAGCAACATCGTCTTGACCACCTGCTGCGTGATGGTCGAGCCGCCCTGAGCACGCCGACCGCGCAGCACATCTTCGATGAAAGCACGCAGCATCCCTCTGTAATCGAGCCCGCCGTGCTGGAAGTAGTCGGCGTCCTCCGCCGAGACCACCGCCTGCACCAACATCTTGGGGATGGCGTCGTACGGGATCACGGTGCGCTTTTCGCTGCCAAGCTCGCCGATCGGCGCGCCGTTGCGATCGAGGATCCGCGTGACCTGCTTGGGCCGGTAGGCGTCGAGCCGAGAGAGATTGGGGAGCTTCGGGTCGCTGCCGTAGAAGCTGAAGAGGCCGACCACCACCGCGACGGCCGCGAACGCGCCCAGCGTCGCGATGGCGAGGCCGATCCGGAGCGCGCGCAGCCAGCCCGGCATGGCGCCGCCCTTGGGTCCGCTGCGGCCGGAAGCGCGCGCCGACCGTCTCGACGCGCCACCCTTGGGCGTGCGGCGTGGATCACGATCATCGAGCGAGGGGCCGGCGGCCATCACGTCAGTCTATAGCCCGCGCCGGGCGGTTCAAGAAACCGGCAGATCTGCAGCTCGAATGTTATGGTCTGGACCTGACTTCCGACGCTTCCGACGCTGCCGACGCCGCCAAAGCGACCCGCTCGCCAGTCCAGACGGACGCACCGCGCCTCCCGCCGGGCGAGCGATTGCTCCACGCCGACGCGCTCACCGTCGGATACGACGGCGTCGCCATCCTCCCGCCCTTCCGGTTCACCATCGGCGCCGGCGAGCTGTGGGCGATCATCGGCCCCAACGGCGCCGGAAAATCGACCTTCGTCCGCACCGCGCTGGGGCTGGCGCGGCCGATCGCGGGCGCGATCGAGCGCCGCCCCGGGCTGCGGCTGGCCTACGTGCCGCAGCAGTCGGCTCTGGACACCATCTTCCCGATCTCCGTGATCGACTTCGTCCTGATGGGGCTGCAGGGCAGTGGAAACGTCACCCTCACCCGCCGGAGCGCCCACCTCGGCGCCGCGCGGCGCGCGCTGGAAGAGGCCGGCGCGGCGGCGTTCGCGCGCCGGCAGCTCCGCGATCTGTCGGGCGGGCAGCGGCAGCGGGTGCTGATGGCGCGCGCGCTGGCGACCGACGCCGACCTGATCTGTCTCGACGAGCCGACCAACGCGCTCGACGCCGCCTCCGAGCAGGAGATCTTGACGCTCATCGACCGGCTGCGCAGCCGGCGGGGCGCCGCGGTCGTGATGGTCACCCACTTGGTGGAGGACGGGCTCGAGCGCGCCGATCGCGCGCTGCTGCTCGACCGCGACCACGGCGTGGCGCTGGCGGCGCCGTCGGCGGCGATGCGGGCCGCGCCCGAGTTCCAGCACATCTACGGGCGGTTCGTCGCCCGCCATGGGCACAGCGGATGAACCCTGCGTCCTGGCAGGAGCTCTGGGCGAACATCGCCATCTTCAAGGACGCCATCTGGGCGGCGGGATTGGCCGGCGCGCTGCTCGGGTTCATCGGCGTGCACGTGGTGCTGCGGCGGATGGTGTTCGCGTCGTCGGCGATCGCGCAGGCCGCGGCGCTGGGTGTGGCGCTGTCATTCTGGGTTCCCGCGCTCATCGATCCGATCGGGCACGCCGCCGGGCATGCGGCTGGTCCCGCCGCGCACGTGCTGCCCTCACCGCTCTTCGAGCCGGTACTCTGGGCGATCGCGGCGTCGCTGCTGGCCACGCTGGTGTTCATCGCCAACCCGGTGCGCCTGCACCTGACCCGCGAGAGCCTGCTGGGCTTCGTGTTTCTGGTCAGCGGCGCCGGGGCGGTGATCATCGGCGACAAGATCACCCAGGAGGCGCACGATCTGGCGGCGATCCTGTTTGGCAGCGCGGTGGTGGTGCAGACAATCGATCTGTACCTGGTGACCGGCGCGACGGTGCTGCTGCTGGGCGGCCACCTGCTGCTGTGGCGCGCTCTGATCTTCGTCGGCTACGATCCGATGGGCGCGCGGGTGCAGGGGATGCCGGTGCGCGCGCTCAACGGGTTCCTTTTCGTGTCGGTGGGGCTGGCGGTGGCGCTGTGCACCCGCGCGCTCGGCGCCCTCCCCGTCTTCGCGTTCAGCGTGTTGCCGGCGATGACTGCGCTGGCCTTCACCGCGCGCATCGGCTGGGTCTTCGTGCTGGCGACGATCGTGGGCGCCTTCTCGGGCGTGGCCGGTTACGCGGTCTCGTTCCGGGCCGAGCTGCCGGTGGGCGCCACCCAGACGGCGACCGGCGCGGTGCTGCTCACGGGGGCGCTGCTCTGGCGCCTGGTGATCGCGCAGCGGGATAGGCGGCGGGCGCGAAGTCAGCCGCTATCGACATTGCCTCCGCCCGAGCGGGCCAGCACGGCGGTCGCGCCGCGCACCGACGCGGCGTAGAAGCGGGCCCGCAAGGCCAGCACGGCGGCGTCGTCGAGATCGCCGGGTGCGCCCAGGGCGCGTCGGCGGAGGGTGGTGGCGCGCTCGATCGTGAGCGCGGCGGCGACCGACAGGTTGAGGCTGCGGGTCATGCCGTACATCGGGATGCCGAAGCAGACGTCCGCCGCGGCGATCGCCTCGGCGCTCAACCCCTCGTGCTCGTTGCCAACCAGGACCGCCGCCGGACGCGCGAAGTCGAGATCCTCCAGAACCCGGGTCGCATCCGGAACTGCGGCGTAAAGAACGAAGCCGTCGGCGCGAAAGGTCGCGATCGCGGCGGCGAGCGTCCGGTGGCGAACGACGTCCAGCCATTTCTCGCAACCCTGGGTCACGGTGCTGGAGAAGCGAAATGGCTTGCTGCCGTCGATGACGTCGACGCGCTGGACGCCGAACGCCTCGGCGCTGCGCAGGACGGCGGCGCCGTTGTGGGGATCGTGGAGGTTTTCGATCATCACCCGCAGGCCACCCAGGCGGCTGGCCGCGGCCGCGTCGATGCGCGCGCGCCGGTCGTCGAGCAGAAGCGGCCCCAGCGCCGCGCAGGCACGCGCCGGATCGGTGACCATCGCCGCGTTTCTAGCACAGCCGCGGGACCCGCCCGCAGTGCGTTTCGCCGCCCGGTTTCTCGCGGCCAGCGTGCGAGATGCAAGGTCCACCGCCGGAGCGGGCCCCGGAGCGGGCCAACGAACGGTCGTCCCGGATAGGCACGAATCATGCGTTAGCCCCCGGCATGAAAGATCTGGTTTTCGTCGCGGCGACCGTGGGGTTTTTCGCGATCACCTGGTTCTACGTCAAAGCCGCCGCGCGGCTCTAGTGGCGGCGCGGCTTTGAGGAAGGATTGACCATGACACTCGACTACGCGCTCGGCGCCCTGCTCTCGCTGGGGCTCATCGGCTACCTCTTCTACGCGCTCGTGCGCCCCGAGCGGTTCTGATCGGCGCGAAAGGGATCTCGACATGACGTTCGTGGGCTGGTTACAAATCGCGATTTTCTTCGGCCTCATCCTGGTGGTCACCAAACCGATCGGCGCGTACATGTTTCGCGTCTTCGAGACCGGTGAAGCGCCGCTCGGTCGTTTCCTGGGACGGATCGAAAACCTCTTCTATCGGCTCTGCGGAATCGATCCGAAGCGCGAGCAGGACTGGAAGGAATACGCCTTCGCGCTCCTGGCGTTCAGCGCCTTCGGCGTGCTGGTCACGTTCGCGATCCAGCGGCTGCAGGGCCATCTGCCCTGGAACCCGCAGCACTTCGCGGGCGTGCCGTCGGAGCTGGCTTTCAACACGGCGGCCAGCTTCACCACCAACACCAACTGGCAGTCGTACAGCGGCGAATCGACGATGAGCTACCTGACGCAGATGGCGGGCCTCGCCTGGCACAACTTCACCTCGGCGGCCGCCGGGATCTGCGTGGCGCTCACCCTGGCGCGCGGCTTCACGAGGCGGGGCGGCCCGACCGGCGGCAAGCTGCTGGGGAACTTCTGGGTCGATCTCAACCGCTCGATCCTCTATGTGCTGCTGCCGCTCAGCTTCCTCTTCGCGCTGGTGCTGGTCTCGCAGGGCGTGATCCAGAACCTCAGGCCCTACCTGGACGTCACCACGCTCGAGGGCGGCAAGCAGACGCTGGCGCTCGGGCCGGTCGCGTCGCAAGAGGCGATCAAACAGCTCGGCACCAACGGGGGCGGCTTCTTCAACGCCAACGCCGCCCACCCCTTCGAAAACCCGACGCCCTTCACCAACCTGATCTCGTTGTTCCTCATCTTCATGATCCCGGCCGGGCTGACCTACACCTACGGCCGGATGGCCAAGGACGCCAAGCAAGGCTGGGTCCTGCTGGCCGCGATGAGCGTGCTGTTCTTCGCGGGCGTCGCCGTCTGCTATCACGCCGAGACCGCCGGCAACGGCGCGTTCGCGGGCCTGCCCATTCACCAGACCCTCGGTAACATGGAGGGGAAGGAGACCCGCTTCGGCGTCGCCGCCTCGACCCTCTACGCGACGGTGACCACCGACGCCTCGTGCGGCGCCGTGAACGCGATGCACGACAGCTTCACCCCGCTCGGTGGCCTGGTGCCGCTCGTGAACATCCAGCTCGGTGAGGTGATCTTCGGCGGCGTCGGCGCCGGCCTCTACGGGATGCTGATCTTCGTGGTGCTGTCGGTCTTCATCGCGGGCCTGATGGTGGGGCGCACGCCGGAATATCTGGGCAAGAAGATCGAAGCGCGCGAGATGCAGCTCGGCATGTTCTACGTGCTCATCTTCCCGATCATCATCCTGGGCTTCTCGGCCTGGGCGGCGGTCTCGCCGATGGGCACCTCGTCGCTCAACAACAACGGCGCGCACGGTCTCTCCGAGATCCTGTACGCCTTCTCGAGCGGCGCCGGCAACAACGGCTCGGCCTTCGCCGGCCTCAACGCCAACACGAACTTCTGGAACATCACGCTCGGGATCACCATGCTGGCCGGCCGGTTCTTGATGATCGTGCCGGCGCTGGGGATCGCGGGAACGATGGTCGCCAAGAAGGTCGTGCCGCCCAGCCTGGGAACGTTCCCGACCAACGGCCTGCTGTTCGTCGTCCTGCTCGTGATGGTGGTGATCATCGTCGGGGCGCTGACCTTCTTCCCGGCGCTCTCGCTGGGGCCGATCGTCGAGCATTTCCAGAGCCTGCACGGAAAGGTGTTCTGAGCCATGACCTCCAAGTCGAAGCCAACGTCATTGTTCGATGGATCGATCCTGCGCCAGGCGATCGGCGAGAGCTTCCGCAAGCTGTCGCCGCGCCTGGTCGCCAAGAATCCCGTCATGTTCGTGGTCGAGGTCGGCAGCGCGCTGACCACGCTGCTGGTCATCCGCGACCTCATCGTGCGCAGCCCCGACCACCCGCCGCTCTGGTTCACCGGCGCTGTCTCGGTCTGGCTCTGGTTCACCGTGATATTCGCGAATTTCGCCGAAGCCGTCGCCGAGGGCCGCGGGAAGGCGCAGGCCGAAACCCTGCGCAAGATGCGGAAGGAGACCATGGCGCGACGTCTCGTCGGGGGCAAGCTGGACGGTAAGGAGGAGCAGATTGCTTCTTCGTCGCTTCGAAAAGGGGATTTGGTGGTGGTCGAGGCGAACCAGCTTGTCCCCGGCGACGGCGAGATCATCGAGGGGATCGCCTCGGTCGACGAGTCGGCCATCACCGGCGAATCGGCGCCCGTCATCCGCGAAAGCGGAGGCGATCGCTCGGCCGTCACCGGCGGCACCAAGGTGCTGTCCGACCGGATCGTGGTGCGGATCGTCAGCGATCCGGGCGAGTCGTTTCTCGACCGGATGATCGCGCTCGTCGAGGGGGCCGCGCGCCAGAAGACCCCCAACGAGATCGCGCTGCACATCCTGCTGGTCGGCCTCACCATCATCTTCCTGCTCGCCTGCGTGACGCTGGTGCCGCTGGCGAAATACTCCAACCTGGCGCTCTCGGCGACCGCCATCGTGGCGCTGCTGGTCTGCTTGATCCCGACCACCATCGGCGGCCTGCTGTCGGCGATCGGCATCGCCGGGATGGATCGCCTGCTCAAGAAGAACGTGATCGCCACCAGCGGCCGCGCCGTCGAAGCGGCCGGCGACGTCGACACCCTACTGCTCGACAAGACCGGCACCATCACGCACGGCAACCGGATGGCGACCGAGTTCCTGCCGCTGCCTGGGGTGCGCGTGGAGGCGCTGGCCGAGGCGGCGCTGCTGGCCAGCCTGGCCGACGAGACGCCGGAGGGGCGATCGATCGTGACGCTCGCGCACGACAAATACCCGTCGTCGTCGATCGCGGCGGCCGCCGCCGACGGGGGAACCTTCGTCCCCTTCACGGCGCAGACCCGCATGAGCGGTCTCGACCTCGGCAGCCGACAGATCCGCAAGGGGGCGGTCGATTCGATCGCCAAGCAGGTGACGGCCCGGGGCGGCCGCCCGCCGGCAGAGCTGGCCGAGATCGCGGCCCGCATCGGCGACACCGGCGGGACGCCGCTGGCGGTGCTCGATGGGACCAACATCCTCGGCATCATCCACCTCAAGGACATCGTCAAGGCCGGCATCCGCGAGCGCTTCCAGCGCTTCCGCGCGATGGGGATCCGCACCGTCATGATCACCGGCGACAACCCGCGAACCGCGGCCGCCATCGCGCGCGAGGCGGGCGTCGACGATTTCCTGGCCGAGGCGACGCCGGAGGCCAAGATGGGCCTCATCAAGGCCGAGCAGGCCAAGGGCAAGCTGGTGGCGATGACCGGCGACGGGACCAACGACGCGCCGGCGCTGGCGCAGGCCGACGTGGGCGTCGCCATGAACAGCGGCACGCAGGCCGCCAAGGAGGCCGGCAACATGGTCGACCTCGACTCCAACCCCACCAAGCTCCTCGAGATCGTCGAGGTCGGCAAGCAGCTGCTCATGACCCGCGGGACGCTCACCACCTTCTCGATCGCCAACGACGTGGCCAAGTACTTCGCGATCCTGCCGGCGATGTTCGTGGCAGTCTTCCCGGACATCGCGCCGCTCAACGTGATGCACCTGGCTTCCCCCTACAGCGCCATCCTGTCCGCCGTGGTGTTCAACGCGATCATCATCATCCTGCTCATCCCGCTGGCGCTCAAAGGCGTGCGCTACCGCCCGCTCGGCGCGGCCGCCATTCTGCGTCGCTCGCTGCTCATCTACGGCGTCGGGGGCGTGCTCGCGCCGTTCGTCGGCATCAAGCTCATCGATCTCGCGCTGGAAGCGCTCCACCTGGTTTGAAGAGGCCCATCATGCGTAAAGAAATCTTCATCGCGCTGCGCGCCACGGTCGTCACGCTGGTCCTGACCGGGCTCGTCTATCCGCTGGCGACCACCGGCGCCGCCGAGCTGCTGTTCGGCGAGCGCGCGGGCGGCAGCCTGGCCCACAACGAGAACGGCCAGGTGGTCGGCTCCGAGCTGATCGGACAGGTCTTCGCGACGCCGCCCTATCTGCAGGGTCGCCCCTCCGCGGCCGGCAGCGGATACGACGCCACGGCCTCCTCCGGTTCGAACTTCGGGACCACGTCTCAGAAGCTGCGCGACCGCGCCGTCGCCGACCTGGCGCGGCTGCGCAAGGAGAACCCCGAGGCGCCCCTGCCCGTCCCGGCCGATCTGGTGACCGCTTCGGCGAGCGGGCTCGATCCCGAGCTGTCGCCCGAAGCCGCGCTCTGGCAAGCGCCGCGGATCGCACGGGCACGGGGCGTGGCCGAAGATCGCATCCGCGCCGTGATCGAGAATCGGACCGAGGGACGCGATCTGGGCTTTCTGGGTGAGCCGCGGGTCAACGTGCTCGAGGTAAACCTGACGCTCGATCAGCAGTTCGGCCGGCCCCACCCGG
>Ga0080027_10000891_pt1 | contig 12341 bp, 6 predicted proteins | sample OrgsoiDNA2013046_FD_70962 | JGI IMG/M metagenome (GOLD analysis project Ga0080027, IMG submission 70962) | Permafrost soil microbial communities from the Arctic, to analyse light accelerated degradation of dissolved organic matter (DOM) -... | ecosystem: Environmental > Terrestrial > Soil >... | reverse complement strand
CGGATCTGTCTTTGTAACTGATCCAGTTCTTCAGGCATGGAATTCATTTCAAGTCTGAGTTTTGCAGCACTTTCATCAATCAGGTCTATCGCTTTATCCGGGAGGAACCGATCTGTTATATAACGATGTGACAATTCAACTGCCGCTATAATGGCTTCGTCTTTAATGCGCACATGGTGGTGCGTTTCATACCTGTCTTTCAGTCCTCTTAAAATAGAGATTGCATCTTCCACATTGGGCTCGCTGATCAATACTTTCTGGAAACGCCTTTCAAGGGCCTTGTCTTTTTCAAAAAATTTCTGATACTCGCTTAAAGTCGTTGCACCGATCGCGCGGAGTTCTCCCCTTGCGAGCGCCGGTTTCAAAATATTTGCAGCATCCATTGCGCCTTCACCTCCGCCTGCACCAACCAGTGTATGGATTTCATCGATAAATAACAGAATTTCACCATCACTGTCAGCCACCTCTTTTACAACTGATTTCAGTCTCTCTTCAAATTCACCCTTATACTTTGCTCCGGCGATGAGCTGTCCCATATCGAGTGCGAAAATGATTTTCGATTTCAGATTTTCCGGAACATCTCCGTTTACAATTCTGTGTGCAAGTCCCTCTGCGATTGCCGTTTTACCCACCCCGGGTTCTCCCACAAGGATCGGGTTGTTTTTACTTCGGCGCGAAAGAATATGAAGGGTTCTACGAATTTCTTCATCACGTCCGATAACCGGATCGAGCTTACCCTGCCTTGCCATTTCATTCAGGTTACGCCCATATTTATTCAGGGCATTGAAAGAAGACTCCTGTGTATTGGAAGATACTGTATCACCTTTTCTCAATTCCTTCACCGCGCTGATTAATCCTTTTTCAGTAAGCCCTGCATTCTTCAATAATTTTGCAGTGGCGTCATTTCCCTGCATGATCGAAAGCACCAGGTGCTCCGGTGTAATAAATTCATCTCCGAATTGTTTTAATACCGAACCTGCTCTGAGCAACACATTATTTGCATCACGACCCAAGGCCTGCGCAGGATCAGCATTTGTTACTTTTGGAAGTTTCTGAATCAGTTCCTGCAACTTTTTTTGCAGCACGCCGGTTGTTACACTGTTTTTCTTTAAGAGGTAATCAACGGCAGATTCTTTCTGGTCAAGCAACGCCTGCATCAGGTGTTCCGTTTCTATGGTCGGATTCTGGGCATTAAATGCAAGCTGTTTTGCCTCTTGAAGCACTTCAGTAGCTTTTATAGTAAAGTTGTTTAAATTCATTCCTTATTATATTAATTTGATCTCATGGTTCAAAAGATAAACCAATCCCAATTCCCTGTAAATCTGGCAGATAAACGAATTTTTATATGTCGTGTATTCAGTTCCATGCTGATTTGCCTGTTAATCTGGCTGAGCCCCAGGGCACAGTCTGCGAAAACTGTTCCATCAGCTTCACCTGAAATGGATGCATTCCTGATCTCGAATCAAAAGTCATTCGGAAATGATGTGATTGCGATGGCCTATAAAAATGGAAAACTGGTTTACAAGAAGGAAGTTGAAAAAGAAATCGGCGACTTTAATATCAGATCGGAAATGCCTGCAGGTTACGCGAGTCAATGGCTGGTTGCTGCTGCAGTAATGTCTTATGTGGACGAAGGCAAGATTTCCCTCGATGATAAAGTAAGCAAGTATATCCCCATTTTTGCAAAATATATGAAGACCTATATCACCATTCGAAATTGCCTCAGTTTTACCACTGGCATTCAGGGTGATCCGCCTGGTCCGTTAAAACTTTTACCGAAATCAAAATATCCCGATCTGGAAACGGAAGTGGAAGCATTTGCTTCCAAGAGAGAAATTGAATCAAATCCCGGAACTGAAGTTTTTTTCAGTCAGATCGGGCCGGATATTGCAGCCCGTGTGTTGGAAGTCATTACAAAAAAAACATTTGACCGGATCGTTCAGGATAAAATTCTTCGACCCTGCAAAATGCGCAGCACGAGTTTTACCAATGAAAGTGGCGTTTGTACCAATGCCTCCGACGGCGCAACGACTACAGCTAATGATTTTATAAATTTCCTCGGCATGTTGCTGAACAATGGCGTATTTGAAGGGAAGACTGTGCTAAGTGAAAAATCCATAAATGAAATGGAAACCATACAGTTTTCCAAACTGCCCGTAAAATATCTTCCAAAAGAAGCAGCCGGACTAAAGATCGGACTGGGATGCTGGATTGGAATTGGCGGAAAGGAAATAAGCGCGCTGAATACCACCGGTTTCTGGCCGTATATTGATCGTGAAAAACATTATGCAGCACTTCTGTTCCCTAAAAAAATGGATGATGCGAAAAAAGAGCTCTTTGTACAGTTTAAAGAAAAGATGGACCTGGCGTTTGGAAATTAAATGTATTGATTAATTATATTTTCCATCCATTCCTGCTTTCCACTAATTTGTTTAGGTTCTCCATGCGCACTTGCAAGGTTGCGCAGGTCTTCCAGATTCAGTTTTCCTTCTTCAAATTCCTTACCTTTTCCTGAATCAAAGGAGGCATACCTTTCTTTTCTGATTTTTTTGTATGGAGATTTTTCCAGAATCTGATCGGCGATGATGAGTCCGCGCGAGAACGTATCCATGCCGCCAATATGTGCTAAAAACAGATCTTCAGGATCTGTTGAATTTCTTCTTGTTTTTGCATCAAAGTTTACGCCACCTCCGGAGAGTCCGCCGGCTTCCAGAATAATCAGCATGGATTCAATCAATTCATTCAGGTGCATTGGAAACTGATCCGTGTCCCAGCCATTCTGTGCATCTCCCCGGTTGGCATCGATACTGCCAAGCATACCTGCATCAGCCGCAACCTGTAGTTCATGCTGAAATGTATGTCCGGCAAGGGTTGCATGATTCACTTCAATATTAATTTTGAAATCCTTATCCAGTCCGAATGCCTTTAAAAAACCAATCACGGTAGCACAATCATAATCATACTGGTGCTTTGTGGGTTCGCAGGGTTTGGGTTCTATAAAAAAAGATCCTTTGAAACCCTGTTTACGCGCATAGTCGCGGGCCATGCCAAGGAATCTGCCCAGGTGTTCCACTTCGCGTTTCATGTTGGTGTTCAGCAATGACATATAACCTTCCCGCCCGCCCCAGAAAACATAATTTTCTCCGCCAAGTGAGATGGTTGCATCAATGGCATTTTTTATCTGCAGGCCGGCATAGGCTAAGGTCGAAAAATCCGGATTTGTTGCAGCACCATTCATATACCGGGGATTTGAAAAAACATTCGCCGTACCCCATAATAATTTCACACCACTGTCAGCCTGTTTTTGTTTGGCATAATCGACGATCGTATGAAGTCGTTTTTCATATTCTGCAGAAGATCCTCCCTCATCCACCAAATCAATATCATGGAAGCAATAATAAGGCACACCCAGTTTAGTTATAAACTCAAAGGCTGCATCCATTTTATCCTTTGCGGACTGAACCGCATCGCCTGCTGTATTCCAGGGAAATAATTTAGTACCCGGTCCAAAAGGATCGGCTCCTGTATTACAGAAGCTATGCCAGTAGGCCACAGCAAATTTTACATGGTCCTTTAATTTTTTCCCGGCAATGATTTTATTTTCATCATACCATTTGAAAGCAAGCGGATTGTCAGATTTTGGACCTTCAAATTGAATTGACCCGATTCCTGGAAAAAATTCCTTTGTTCCTTTAATAACTGGCATATTTATTTTATTTTAAAATGTTATCAAGACCCATTTTCCATTCTGAATATATTTCATTGATACGGGCCGAATGTATTTTATCCGGCTGTACCATTTTCACGATCTCCATGCCACGAAAACATTCTTTAAAATGGGGGTAATATTTAACCCCATAACCCGCTCCCCTGGCTGCGCCAACCGCTCCGTCCGTATTATACAATTCTACAGTGCAGGCTGTCAGATTTGAAAAAGTTTGTGAAAATAAATCACTCTGAAACATATTTGCATACCCCGCACGTATTCTTGTTAGTGATAAACCCATCTGCACCATGATTTCCGCACCGTATATCAATGCAAATACGATTCCTTCCTGTGCAGCACGGGCTACATGGAATTTATTATGTCTGTTGAAATCGAGTCCCTTTATGAATGCGCCGGGATTTTTGTTTTCCAGAATCCTTTCCGCGCCATTACCAAATGGATAACAGAAAATACCGTCTGCTCCAACCGGAATTTTTGAAGCACCATGATTCATTTCATCATAGGATGAATCCGGAAAAAATTCCTTTCTTAACCAGCTATTGAGAATTCCCGTTCCATTCAGGCACATCAGTATCCCATACCTTGCGGCATCCTGCTGATGATTAACATGAACAAATGGATTCACACGGGATCTGCTGTCGGATGCTGCTATATTGCTTATGCCGTACATCACGCCGGATGTGCCGGCGGTAGCTGCAATTTCTCCGGGTTCCAGTACATTAAGTGAAAAAGCATTGTTGGGCTGATCTCCTGCTCTGTAACATACCGGCACACCTGCAGCAATGCCCAGCAAATCACCTGCCTTTGCACTGAGCCTGCCCTGCTCTCCAAAATTCGGTACCCGCGGTGCGAGCAGATTTTTATCGATTCCATAAAAATCCAGGAGAGATTGTGCAATGCCGTTTTCTTTATAGTCCCAGAATATTCCTTCTGATAATCCTGAAATAGTAGTAACCGCTTCACCGGTCATTTTTAAGGCAATGAAATCTCCCGGTAACAAAACCCGCTCAATTTTTTTGAAAACATCCGGTTCATTGTCTTTAACCCATTTCAGCTTTGAAGCGGTAAAATTTCCCGGAGAATTCAGAAAATGTTCCAGACAAAAATCATGACCCAGCTTATCAAATGCATTGTTACCGTAAGGAACAGCCCGGCTATCACACCAGATGATGGCTGGTCTCAGTGATTCTTTATTTTTATCAATACATACCAATCCATGCATCTGATAGGAAATACCGATCGCCCCTATTTCATTTTTTTGAAAAGGAAATTTTTTATGCAATAATGCGGTAGCCTGAATCAACTCCTGCCACCAGCGTTCCGGATCCTGTTCTGCAAACCCGGGTTCGGGTGCGTCAATTTTCATTTCCGAAACCGGAGAAAATGCTGAAGCCAATGGCTTTCCACTATCTGCCTCCAGCAGGGCAGTTTTTACTGAAGATGAACCCAGATCGTATCCAAGGAAATATTTCACAATCGAAAAATGAGGATTGCAATATAGTTTTTTAATAATTATCCGGCCAACTGTTTTAACCGTTTACTTGTTCCGCCGGCAATTGATAAAAACTGACCCCCTATTTAATCTTTTTGAAAACGATTTGTTCGTTTTCTTTTTTAACCACAAAAGTAAAAAAATCACGCAGCCAATTATAATCCTCTGTAGTAAAAAAAGTACGGTTGAGTTTTAACCGCACACGCATTTGAATATTTGTCTCTCCTTTCTGAATCAGGTATTCGAAAGAACCCTCGTTCTCATTCAATGCGATTTTGGCGGATTTGGGAAGCTCGTCAACCTGGTAACCCGAGGGAATTTCCATAGTGAATATATAGGTATCATCGATCTTATATGGAATTTCAACCGGATATTGCCTATCCATGGATTGAAAAGGATTGGTTTTATACCCTTCTCCCAACATGGGGTTTAGATATATAATATCCGATGAAAAGTCTTTGAAATCGAACGCGTAATGAACGGCCAGCGGGTAATCATAACTATTCAGCGAATCGGTTCCGAAATGCTCAATTTTTAAACCTGCTTCGTTTTGGACTTTTATTTTTTCCTCATACGCTTTTGCAGAACCCCCCAGGATCTCCGTTCGGATTTCCTGTGAATTACTTTTCCCAAAAACCTTTTTAAATGTACCTGATGACTTGCCTTTATCATCATTCGATATGAATACGCTGGTTGTGCTCAGTTCCCTGACCGAATCAGCATCCAGATCAATGGGCATCGGTAGGGTCTCATTGACTACATGGGCGTATCCGTTGTAACATTTTACCGGCAAATCCCCGAATCCATTATACGACTGGCAGGCGTCCAGTAAAATGTATTTGTCGTCGTAATATGCAATACAGATTACATAATTATATTCTCCCAGCAAGGGATAGGAAGCATTGGCCACTCCGTTATTGCGGGTACTCAGAATGACCGGATCTGCTTTAATGCCTTCATGCCGCAACATGGCCGTCAGCAATAAATTGATCTCTGCTACATTTCCTTCCCGTTTTTTAAAGACATCCTTTAAAGAACTTTCCGTCCAGATAGTTTCCTTACTATATCCCTCCTTATCCACCGTCTGGAAATTATCGCGCACAAAATTATAGATGCTATGAATTTTCTCTTTGTCTGAAATATTATTCAGAGCCAGACCTTTCATCTCTGCTTCCATCCAGTTGTTTTCAAAATTCAGTTTTTTGCCAAAATCCTCATGCTCCAGTAGCGTTTTTGCCGTAGCATTCCAGGTCGGCAGATAATCGATCCGTGTTCCCGTATAATCAGCTGTTTTCCATTGAAAATAATTTAACTGAAAAGACACGCGTGCATAATAATTCTCGAGGCTGGTAATGAATGGCTCTTCCTTCAGGGCAGGCACGTTTTTTTTGACCCAGCGGGACTCGGTAGATACCCCTGATATGCGAAAATCCTCACTTTGAGCGGCCCCGTTTTCATACTTTATATTAAAAGACCCGAATAGCTCTTTGGTATCTTTTATATCATACTGCTGATCACCCAATATCCGCATCGTATAATGATAGGGTGGCGGGATGGTGACCACGTATTCGCTCCATAACCGGGGATATTTTCCCTGGAAAGACCAGGATCTCAATTGGTTGTCATAAGGAGATTTAATCACATATTCCAGTTCAAATACCGAACCTTCCCGAAGTGCGGGCATTGAGAATTTTTTCCTGTCGGTTGATGTATTGTACTTTTCGCTGTATATGGAACCCGCATCCAGTTTAGTTTCCGTAACGACCCCTTTCTCCAGGTTGAAAGTTGAGCCTTTCACGGAGCTGAGTTTCTCTCCCTCATCCTTATCATGATGCAGGTAGATTACTCTGTTGCCAACATCAAATCCATTTTTAGTAATGATCTTGACCCTCAGGTAATGGGTAAAGACCAGGGTAAAGTCGCCGCGATTATTACCTTCAAAATTCGAACTGCCTATATCTGATATGATGACCGCGTCTGCTCCAGAATCTATTTTATTTTCCGGAAGGGTAAAATCCTGTACAGTTACTTTTCCAAACTGATATTTTGTTTTACTCTGTCCGGAAGCCAGCTGTATAAATATAGCCGCAGAAAAAAAGCACCATAAAAATTTTTTGTTTGCCATATTGAATTGTTCAGATTGTTTTAGTTTTTTCTTACCAGTACAATATCTTCGTGATCCGCATCATACATCGTATTGTAAAAACCGACATACTCTTCATATCGTGTTGCCGGATACCGTCCGCTATATTGTTCAACCTTTCTGTAATAGATAATCTTGTCCGACATAACCTGCGTTTTGTTGGAATAGCTGCCAAATGGGCTTTTTATTTCCTGGTTCTTCATTTGGGATTCCACTTCATACCCGGTAGGAATGGTAATCTGGACGGTATCGGTATAACTGTACTCCTGTATTAACTGTATGTCCAGCCTTCTGTTTTTATCTTCAGCATATTTTGTTCCCGAACGGGAAAGTATATTCGGGTTAATAAATATCCGCTTACCGGTAACCTGGGCATAATTATTCACGGATAACTGTAGCGATTCGTCAATAACAGGAAGCCTTTTGGAATAATCCTCCCGGTAATTAAAGGAAATCACTTCGTAAGAGGGCAAATAAAATATAGACTTTAATATTTTCAGCTGTTCTTCCCTTGCTTTGTGATGAATGATCCCTTCGATCCTGTCCTGGCATAAGGCCCTGTACATGGTTTTGCTTTCCAGGGTCATATTTCCATCATTGTCCAGTTTCGCCGAAATATTCCTTTTGCGGATATTATCCGAAAGTAAATAAGCGGGAGTATGAACCAACACTCCGCCGTCATCCGTGATTAAAAGGGCGTAACGGTTCGCTGTAAACCAGCTTAGATAACCTGGTGGAAGAAACTGATCTGTACATTCCAGCCAGATGGTATCCTTTCCAAGGGGCACACAACAGATCGCATGATTAAAAGGATCATAGGTAAAATCGGGTACAAAATCCATGTCTTCTTTGCCCCCCTCCACCAAAACGGAATATCCTTTTATACACGCCTCGCGCAGCAAAGAAACCATAAAGTTGGAAAGAGCTTTGCAATCACCGTATTTCTTATTTGCCACATAAGTTGCATCAGAAGCCTGCCATCCGCCAATTCCGAGCTGAACATTTACATAATGTGTGTTCTGTTGCAGATAATTATACAAAACGGCAATTTTGGAAGCAGGGTCTGTAAGTCCATTCACGAGATCCTTTACTTTCTGCTTCGTTTCATCGGGAAGGATGTCCCTGCCTTTTTGCATGCTGCCGTAAAATTTTCCGAATTCATTCCAGCTTGTCAGACTGCCCGTATATCCGCCGATATTAATTTCACCCGGGGAAATAAGCAAATGGGGTGTAGACCAGACATAATCGGCTGATAACGTCATTTCTTCATAAGCAGTTAAATTTTGCAGCTGCCAGGTATAGATTTGTTTATTCCCCTTCTGGACAATAACAGGCTGAAGGCTAGAATTCAGCATCCGGTATTTGAAAGGGTAATCTGCAGGCCGTTGTATCGTGAATCGGCTTGTTTCCACTGACAACATAAAATTTTGCTGCGGTACCCAGTCACTGATATGCATAAACCCGTTAAACACCATTTCAACTTCAAATTCAACTGTATAAGGATAATGGCTGTAATTGAAACTTCCGCTTTTATATCTTTCATCATTCACAAATGATGAGCCGTCCTCATTAGGCAGGTCGGTCATATCCTTTTTTTTGAAATGATTGATTTCTTTCCCATTCGCATCATACAGGTAAGCACTGATGCTGTTGATCGAAATGGATTTACTATTGTAATGGGTACTGATTACTGCGTAACCGTCCCCTTTTTCATTTAAAATGGTATACACAAAATGCTGCGTAACCGTTGCGTGGCTGGCTGACTGAATATCCCAGGTCGTTTCGTCCAGCCGCACCACCACATTTGCATTTTCTTTCAGTGAATCTGCTATGGCAGAAGCAGGGAATTTCTGGCTTCGAGCCTGTAAAGAAGAAGCGAAAAGCAGGATCAGAAAGAAAATATATTTTCCTGAAAATAATTTTAAAAAATCGTTGCGGCTTTTCATTTTTCACGCTATTTTATTTTCCTGAAAACGAATTGTTCACGCTCCTTTTTCACCACAAAATCAAAAAAATTACGCAGGCTGGCATATTCATCCACAGAAAAAAAAGCTTTATTCAGGCTCAGCCTTACACGCATCTGCACTTCATGATCGCCTTTCTGTATCAGGTACTCAAAAAATCCATCTGCATCATTCAGCTTGACTTTTATTGAGTTGGGAAGTTCGTCAACCTGGTACCCGGCAGGTATATCCATGGTGAGCAAATAGGTTTCATTGATCTTATATGGAATTTCCACCGGATATTGCCTTTCCATGGAAGTAAACAAATTCGATTTATATCCCTCATTCAGCATGGGATTAAAATACAGGATCTCCGCAGGAGAGAAATTTTTCAGTTCAAAATCATAGTGGACCGTAAGGGGCATATCAAAATTATTCAGCGAATCAATCCCCAGATGCTGGACCGTAAGGTCTGAACTGTTATCCTGCTGTATTTTTTTTTCATACTCCTTCAGAGAACCTATTTTAATTTTTTCCCTTTCGTTATATGATGCCGCCTTGCCAAAAGTGGTTGTAAAACTTCCCGAAGGCCTTCCTTTTTCATCATTGGATATAAACACATTCGTCAAACTGGTTTCCATCATGGAATCCGCTGAAAACAATACAGCAAAAGGTTTTTCTTCGTTGATGATATGTCCGTACCCATTGTAACAACTTTCCGGCAGTCTTCCAAAACCGCTGTAAGGCTGGCTCGCATCCAGTGGAATATCTTTTGTTTCCAAATGAACCATGCAAATCACATAATTATATTGATTCATCATCGGATATTCAGGACTCGCAAAACCATTTTCCCTTGTGCTCAGGATGAGGGGATCTGCATTTACAGAAGCCTTCCTCAGCATGGCCGTGAGTAATAAATTAATTTCAGCTGTACTGCCTGCCCTTTTTTTAAATACATCCTTCAGGTCATCATGTATATACAGACCCGTATTACCGGTAGCCTTAATATTGTCCCGCACAAAACAATAAATCCGATATGTTTTTTCCTGCTCTGAAAGCGTTGCCGGTAGGATGGATTTTAATTCGTCGGATATCCAGCCATTGTCGCGGTTCAGATCCGTTCCGAAGTCTTCCTCCCCGAGTAAGGTTTTAGACGTTTTGTACCAGTCATTCATATACTCGTGCCGCTCCCCCTCCGGCCATTGAAAGTAATGGAGCTGAAAAGTTACCCCGCTATTATAATTATCCAGGGTTGTCGTAAAAGGTTCTTCCTGCAGTGCAGGCACATTTTTCTTTACCCAGCGCCTGTCAATGGTATTTCCAGACAATGTATATGCATCAACTGCCCCGGTTCCATTATTTACTCTGATCATAAAATCCTGCGTGATAAGCCTGACAGTGTCCACATAAAAATCCTGGTTCCCGGTCATGGACATCACATAGTGATAAGGGGGTGCGATGAAAACTTCATATTCGCTCCATAACCGGGGATAAGCTCCCTGGAAATCCCAGGATCGCAGGTGGACTTCAAAAGGAGATTTAATCACATACTCAAGTTCAAAAATGGAGCCTTCCTTCAAAGCCGGCAGGGAAAGTTTTTTGATGGTTATATATTTACTGAACTTCTCACTGTAAACGGAATGATCGTCGAGTTTGGTTTCCTTTACGATCCCGTTTTCCAGATTATACGTGGAGCCCTTTAAGGAATATAATTTTTCAATCCCTCCTTCATTGTCATTATATAATTTGATCCGGTGATTGCCTATCTCAAAGCCATTTTTATTCATGATCTTTACACGCAGATACTTCGTATAAATAAGTGTAAAAAAACCATTTGAATTTCCTTCAAATCTTGTACTTCCGATATCCGCCATGATGATGGCATTTGCACCGGAATCAAATTTCTGAAGCGCAAAATCAAAATCAGCTGGCGTAATCCTGCCAAATTTTGCATTTGATTTATCCTGCGCCGGCAATACATGTAGTAACAGCAGCATAAAAACAACCAACAGTCCGATCTGTTTGTAAATAAAATAAACGGGAGTCCTGTTTATTACTGAAACGAAGGAAAATGCGGTAATTTCAACAGGCACAGCAATCACTTCCATGGACATCCGGGAACTGAATTCCATTGTTGGTTTGTTTGGGGGTTAAAATCGTATACACAATATAAAAATTATCAGATAGAAAGTTGTATCCATATATGATTCCTGAAGAAAAAAGTCATTTTATTAAATCAATTGCCGCGCAGGCAGGTTTCGATTTTTGTGGAATCGCAGCAGCGAAGCCATTGGATGAAGATGCCAGAAAGCTCGCAAACTGGCTACAGCAGGACAAACACGGCACCATGCACTATATGGAGAAAAATTTCGAACTAAGAGTAAACCCTTATAAACTTTTACCCGGCGCGAAATCTGTCATTTGTTTTCTGATTAATTATTTTCCTGTTGTCAAACAGGAAGATAATATTCCGAAAATCTCTAAGTATGCCTACGGGAAGGATTATCATGAAGTGATCCGGCCAAAACTGGAATATATGCTGGCTTCCATGAAGGAAAAATTCGGAGATTTCCAGGGCCGCGGTTTTGTAGATAGTGCTCCAGTACTTGAAAGATCCTGGGCCGTACTCAGCGGATTGGGATGGGTTGGTAAAAACGGAAACCTGATTCACAAAAAAAAGGGTTCCTTCTTTTTTATAGCCACGCTGATTGTTGATCTGGATCTTGGCTATGATGCACCGGAACTGGCCGACTATTGCGGTACATGCACCCGCTGCATTGATGCATGCCCGACCCAGGCTATTGAAAAAGATAAAGTGGTTGATGGCAGTAAATGCATTTCCTATTTTACCATTGAATTGAAAGACCTGCTTATCCCGGATCCGATGAAGGATAAATTCAATAACTGGATGTTCGGCTGCGATGTATGTCAGGATGTTTGTCCCTGGAACCGCTTTTCAGTTCCTACCGCTGAACCTGCATTCACACCCATTGCAGAAATCCTTCATTACAGTGAAGTTGACTGGGAAGAAATGAC
>Ga0080027_10000887_pt1 | contig 12375 bp, 11 predicted proteins | sample OrgsoiDNA2013046_FD_70962 | JGI IMG/M metagenome (GOLD analysis project Ga0080027, IMG submission 70962) | Permafrost soil microbial communities from the Arctic, to analyse light accelerated degradation of dissolved organic matter (DOM) -... | ecosystem: Environmental > Terrestrial > Soil >... | reverse complement strand
ACCATGGCCGGCTGGAATCGCTGCACGAAACCCAACACGCTCTCGTAGACGTCTTCGTTGTCCACCCAGATGCTCTTGAATGAGGACGTGAGCTGGTCGCGCAGGATGCGTTCCACCACGTTCAGGTCGTGATGGATGAGCAGCGGCGCCGGCCGCCGTTCGGCCTTCTGGCGCATATCGAGCCAGAGGTTGTAGAGGAACATCATGTCGGCGCGCAGTTCCTCCTCGGTGCGCCCATCGCCCGCCGTCCGCACGATGTATCCGCCCGGAACGCCGGTCCGGTTATTCTGCAGAATCCGTTTCAGCCGCAGGCGCTCGTCGTCGCTCGGGATCTTGCGCGATACGCCGATGTGGTCCACCGTGGGCATGTATACCAGGAAGCGGCCAGGCAGCGCGATGTGCGACGTGATGCGCGCGCCCTTCTGGCCGAGCGGCTCCTTGGCAATCTGAACGATAATCTCCTGCCCTTCCCTAAGCAGATCGCTGATCGAAGGCAGCGGCTTCTCTTGCCTGGATTCTCCGCTGCGCGGGTTGGGCCCTGTGCGCTGTTCCGTACGTTGTTCCGTGCGTTGTTCCGTACGTTGTTCCGTGCGCTGTTCCGTACGCTGTTCCGCGCGCTGTTCCGTACGCGCGTCGCCGCGGCCTTCCTGGGTGCGCGGTTCGCCTTGCGGCGGACGCCCGCCTTCGGGACGCGGTCCGCGGTCGTCAGGCCGTCCACCGTCAGGCCGTCCACCGTCAGGCCGCCCACTGTCAGGCCGCCCACCCTTGCGCCGCATGCGTCGCGAAACCCGGTGCTGCAGATACCGCGGATTCTGTTCGCGCAGCGCAGCCGTGAGGCTGGTAGGAATGCGCGCCGGCTCCGGCCCCTCGGGTTCGACGATGGGCTCGCCTTCACCGCCGGGTTCGGCCGCCAATTCCGCGGCCTCTTCGAGTTCGATTTCGCTTGCCGATTCGGGTTCCGCGGCTTCGCCTTCCGCGTCTTCCGAAACTTCCGCTTCTTCGGCCACCGCCGATTCCTCTACGGGCGCCGCAGCCTCCCGTGGCGCGGCCTCGGCCACGGGTTCATCCAACTTCTCCACGGCGGCTTCCATGGCCGCCACCACCTCCGGTTCCGGCTCCGGTTGGGCTACCGGCACCGGCTCGGGTTCGGGCTCGCGCTTCGCTGCCGGTTCCGCCGGCATCTCCGCGGCAGCTTGCACCACCGGTTCAGTCGCAGCTTCGGGTTCTGCCGGTTCTGCCGATTCCGCCACCTCCTCCACTTCCTCCACGGCGGGTTCCTCGACGTCTTCTTCCAGCGCCCCCGCGGGTTCGGTGTACTTGGCGAGCGACTCACCCGGCAGCACGAAGAAATCGTCGTCCTGGCTCTCACGCGCAGGCGCGGCCTCCAGCGGTTCGGCTGGGACGTGGGCCGCGGGCTCAGGCCGCGCTTCGGGCGAACCTTCCCTGGGCGAGTAGTATTTGGACTCGGGCAGTCCTCGACCGCCTCCTCCCCCGCCCTTCTGACCCCGGCGGCGACGCGTCCGGCGGCCCCGCCCGTCACGCGCGTCCCGGCCATCGCGCCGATGATCGGGCTGGCCCCCGGCCGGCGGCGGCACAACGGCGGGCGCCGCACCCGCAGCCGCACCCGGAACGGCGTCCGCAACAACCAACGGCGCCACCGCCGGGAAAGCCGATTCCGCCGCGGCGGTCTCAACCGCGTCTCCGGCTGCCGGCTCGGCCTCCGGCGCGGGTTCCACGGGTGCTTCCTGCGCTTGCGGCGCGGGAGTGCGGTCCAGTTTGAGAACCTTCTCCTCCACGCTGGTCACGATTTTGTCGTACTCTTCGTTGTCTTCGAAGAAGTCCGACACGTACAGAAACGCGTCCCGCCCCAGGCCGATATCGACGAATGCCGATTGCATGCCCGGCAGCACCCGCGTCACTCTGCCTTTATGGATGCTCCCCGCGAGCGAATACTCGTTTTCGCGTTGATGATAAACTTCGACTACCTGATCGTCTTCGATCACCGCCACGCGTGTTTCGTGGCGATCCGCCGAGATCACTAACTCCTTAGACATCGACTGCCTCCCCGGGGCCTGGAGAGGTACCGTGAGGAAGGTAGGGCGCCCTGCGTGTGTCTCGATAGTCCCCAACACCGGGGAACGATATAAAACTCGTTACAAGCTCACGCTAGCCGGAGGTGGAGCTGCCTTTTCCTCATACACCATCCGGCCAGGAACCGCTCCTCACTGGGGAGCGCCTTTCGCGCCGCCATCCCGAAGCTCTCTACAGGCTCCCGAATATCTTTGAATTCACAAACCCTAATTTCACAAAGCTCTTAATTCACAAATCTTCTGAGGCGGACGTTATTCACCAGCCCCAAAGCCAAAAAATCCGTCCAGACGCTCGAACCGCCAAAACTCATGAAGGGAAGCGGAATACCCGTCACGGGCATCAGCCCCACCACCATTCCAACGTTGATCAGCATGTGGTAGAGGAACAGAGCCGCCACCCCCATACAAATGTACATGCCGACTCGGTCGGGCGCCGTCTGCGCATTCTGGACAATGCGCATGATCAGCACGAAAAACATCGCCAACATCACTACCACGCCAACGAACCCATGCTCCTCGGCGAATGCCGAAAAGATGAAGTCCTTGTGCGGCACCGGCAGAAAACGAAGCTGCGTCTGGGTCCCCTTGGTCACTCCCTTGCCAAACATGCCCCCCGCACCAACGGCAATCTGGGACTGGATCAACTGATATCCCTTCCCCTGCGGATCCCGCTCGGGATCCAGGAACCCCACCAACCGCGCCTTCTGGTAATCCGGCAAATACACGTAACTTAAAGGAAGCACAACCGCCGTCACAACGGCCAGGGCGGCGACATACTTCCAGTTCAAACCCGCGAGAAACGCTCCCGCGATCAATACCGCTACATACGCTAACGCAGTGCCCAAATCGGGCTGTTTCAGCACCAAAGCCGTGGGAATGAGCACCAACCCCCCCAGCTTCAAGCACTCCCGAATCTCCAACTCATCCGACTTCAGGTCGGTCAGGTAGCGGGCTACCAACAATATTATCACCAGCTTCACGTATTCCGATACCTGCAAGTGAATTCCGCCCCCCAGCGGAATCCACCGCCGCGACCCGTACACCTTGTCACTCACCAGGTATGTGATCAAAAGAGCCACCACCGACGCGATGTACAGCACCGGAACATAGCGCAGCAGCGAGTGATAATCGAACGCCAGCAGTATCCACATGAACAGCAGGCCGCCGATCACGTAGATCATCTGCTTCCACCAGGCCGATTGGTAATCCGTCTCGCGCGTGGCACTGAAGATTTGCAGAACCCCGACCGCGCTGATCAGCAGCACGATGACCAGGGCCGTCCAGTCGATATCGCGTGGCGAGAGGTAGCGGGGCATGGCTAGGGAAGAGGATGCCGGATGCCAGTTGGAAAACCGATGCCGGATGTCGGATGCCGGATGCCAGTTGGCGGTACCCGAGCTTCCATGTAGGCAACGTCAACGAACGGCGTTGCCTTAACCGGCATCCGGGATCTGGCATCCGGCATCCGCTCTTGCACCGGCATCCGGGATCCGGCATCCGGCATCCGTTCTTGGGCCGTCGTCACCGGCAGCCCGCCCCCAGCCAGCCGCGCTTTCTTGTCGAAATAGACCTTCAGAACATCTCGCACGATGGGCACGGCGAACTTGCTCTCGGCCCCGTGCTCGAACAGCGCAACCACCACAATCTCCGGTGCGGCGCGCGGCGCAAAGCCCACGAACCAGGCATTGTCCTTCAGGTTCTTGTCCGGTCCGCGGCTTTTTACGAATTCGGCCGACGCCACCTGCGCGGTGCCGGTCTTGCCGCAGACCTCGACGTTCGGCAGCCTGGCGCGCACGCCGGTTCCGCCGCCTTCGTTGACCACGCCGTACATGCCATCGATGACGTCCTTCAGGTTTTGCGCATTCAAGTTCCACTCGCTCGGCTTCTCGTTCCGGCTGCCGGCTTTGGTGAGATGCGGCCGGTGCCAGACGCCGCCCATTGCCAGGCCTCCGATCGCCCGCGCCATCTCGATCGGCGTCACCGTCAGCGCACCCTGGCCGATCGACACCGAAATGGTCTCCCCGGAGTACCACGGCTGATGGTAATTCCGCTGCTTCCATTGCTGCGAAGGCATCACGCCGGTGAGTTCGTGCGGCAGGTCGATCCCGGTCGGGTGGCCGTACCCCACCAGGTCGCCGTAGAAGGCAATCGGATCGATCCCCATCTTGTTGCCGACAGTGTAGAAGTACACGTCGCAGGACATAACGATGCCCTTGTGCAACTGAACCGTCCCGTGGCCGCTCTTCTCATGGCAGCGGTAGTACCGGCCGTAGAACGAGGCGCCGCCGGGACAGTGTACGGTGTAGCTGTCGTCGATCTTGCCGGTCTCCAGGGCCGCGATGGCCATGATCGGTTTAAAGGTGGATCCGGGCGCCTGGGCATCCTGAATGGCGCGGTTCATCATCGGCTTGTCCGGATTGTCGGCAATCTCGCGCCAGTCTTTGTTCTTGATGCGCACCGCGAATTTATTCGGGTCGAATGCCGGGCGGCTCACCATCGCCAGCACTTCGCCCGAGCGCGGGTCCAACGCCACCACCGCGCCGTTCTTGCCCTCCATTGAAAGTTCCGCCGCCGCCTGTAGATCCAGGTCGATGGTCAACTGCAAGTCCTTGCCCGGTCTTGCCGGATTGATTCCCATCTCTCGGCGCACCTGGCCTTTGTTATCCACCACCACTTGCCGCTGACCATCCACGCCCATCAGGGTTTCGTTATACTGGCGCTCGATTCCGAATTTGCCCACCACGTCGCCCGGATTGTATTTGGCGAACTCCGGCAGGTCCAGTTCCTCTTCGCTGATTTCACCCGTATAGCCGATCACGTGGGCCATCATGCCGTTCTGCGGGTAGAGGCGGCGCTGCGCCTGAATCAGCACCAGCTCCGGGAAGAAATCGCGGTGCGAAGCCACGAACGAGAGGTCGGCCGGCGACAATTCTTCCTTGATGACGATGGGCACGTACTTGGGCTGCTTGCGGAAACGGCTGAACCGCGATTGCAGATCCGTATAATCCAGATCGAGCCCCTGGGCGATGGGCCGCAGGTGCTCCTCCTTCACCAGTTCGCGGGCCAGAATTAAGGTGAACGACGAATGGTTATCGACAATCACGCGTCCGTCGCGGTCGAGAATTCGCCCGCGCGGCGCCAGCACCGGCACCGACTTGATGCTGTTCTGCTGCGCCCGCTCGTCGTACAGTTCCTGGTTCTGCACCTGCAGCCGCCAGAACCCTGAAATCAGAAACAGGAAGATGAGGACGGTAGCGTACTGAAAAACCGCGATCTTTCCCGCCGCGAACCGGGTATCGTCGCGCAGGGGCGGTTTATCGGAAACCTGCTGTTCGAGATTTGGATCGACCGGAGGAAGGCTCACAGCACCGCGCGGAACCCGCGCCTGAATACATGGTATCAGTAGCCGCGACCCTCTGGGTCGCGAACCCGGCGTGGCACGGGTGGGGTGTGTGGGGTGTGCGGACCCGCGACAGGCGCTCCTCGTATAGAGTATGATTACTGATCCACGAGGATTGACGATTGGGAACTTACAGATTGCTGTCTTGCGGCTTGGCTGTGGCGCTGTCCGTGCTGCTCGCGAGCGCGGCGCGCTGAAACCGATGCTGGCCGACCCGAATTTCGCGGTGACCTTCGGAGCTACGAAAGTGGACGTCGCCAAGAGCGGCGACCTGCCCTACACCCAGGGGCCGTATTCGATGACCACTTCAAACCCGAAGACCAAGGCGCCGGTAACGCAGAAGGGCAAATACCTGACGGTTTACCGGAAGCAGGCCGACGGGACGTGGAAGGCGGTAGAAGATACGTTCATGGCGGACGCGCCACCGCCGGCCGCAGCCGCGAAGTGACCATACCAACTGGAAACGACACACTCTCTCAAACAAGGAGCCATGATGGAAGATCGGAAGAACCAACAGAAGATTGATTCCCAGCCCGGCGATATCGCCCGGCGCGACTTTGTAGCTCTCTCCGTGGCCGCGGGCCTTACCACTACGGCAGGGCCGGCCGCGGCAGCAGGCGTTGACGTTGTCGAAACCAACGTTGAGATCAAGACTCCCGACGGAACCTGCGACGCCGCCTTCATTCACCCGAAGACCGGCTCCCATCCGGGCGTGCTGATCTGGCCCGACGCATTCGGCTTGCGGCCCTCCATGCGCGAAATCGCCAGGCGTATTGCCGCTGAGGGATATGCCGTCCTGGTGCCCAATCCGTTTTATCGAATCGCCAAAGCTCCTTTCTCGGATGCCTCCAGCTTCAGCTTCCAGAATCCGGCCGACATGGCGAAGCTCCGGCCGTTGATGGCGTCGGTGAATGCGGCCGACAACCCTGAGAAGGATGCCGCCGCTTACGTTGCCTTCCTCGACGCGCAAAAAGAAGTGAACAAGGCAAAAAAGATCGGCACCCAGGGTTACTGTATGGGCGGACCGCTCGTGGTGAAGACCGCGGCGGCACTGCCCAATCGCATAGGCGCCGGAGCGTCGTTCCACGGCGGGGGCCTGGTCACCGACAAACCCGATAGCCCGCATCTGCTGGCGTCGAAGATCAAGGCTCGTATGTATTTCGGTATCGCGTCGAACGACGACACCCGTCAACCGGACGCCAAAGACAAGCTGCGGGAAGCGTTCGCGGAGGCGAAGGTTCCCGCGGAGATCGAAGTATATCCGGGAGCGCTGCATGGCTGGTGCGTGCCGGACATGCCACTTCAAAACGGCGCGCCGATCTATAGCAAGCCCGATGCCGAGCGTGCCTGGGGAAAACTGGTGGCATTGTACAAGGTTGCGCTGGCCTGAATTCCGGCCGGGCAGGTTGGGCGCGGCGGTATATGCCAAAAAGCCGCCGAAGCTGAGCGGTAAGTGCGTGAGACCGGTATGCTTCGAGCGCGAGGCTCTCAGGCGCGGCGCGAGAAAAGTCTTTCCACCGGGAGCGAGTCCGTGGGCGATGTCTTCGTCGCGGACTTCTTTACCGGGCGCAGTGCTTTCAGCCCGCCCTTCATTCCGTCTCGCGGGTATATCGGAGCCGCCCCTGCAATTCCTCCGGAAGCCCGTGCTCCACTTCGGGCGTGATCAAACCGGCGGCATCCATCGCTCGAATGTGAACCCGGTCTTTGTCGCGGTTTGAACTCAGCTTCATACTCACCAGATCGGCAACCGGAATCACAAATACCTCCCGGCCCAATACCGCCTTCTTTTCGGGTTGGATGGGCGGATTTGGCGCCGCCTGATTCGGCCTCACTTTTTCTCCGCTGAAGATCAGGTGAACGGCGTTCCTGGCACTGTCGGAAGGACCGTGCATGAGCATGTCGAGACCCGCGGCGTGGCGGAAGCGAAACCCCTGCCGGAGTGCGATCTCTTTCACCCTTTCCAAATCGGAACGCCGAATCATCAAGTCCACGTCGCGAGTCAGCGTGGATTGCCCGGGATCCGCTTCTTCTACGTGAACCAATACAGCCATGCCGCCAATCAATTCGTGCGGCACGTTTTCGGCCATCAGTGGATCGGTGATTTTGTGCAGCACCCCCACCAAGTCGAACAGGCGCTCCTCGAACATGAGATTGACCACTTCCCCTCTCCGCGCGGTATCGCGAAGGAACTGCTCGAACGTGAGCGCGCTATCGCCCGGCATCAGACTATTATCCCGTATATCAATCACACGCCTTGTGGTCAGCGGCGGTAAATGTCCTTCCGGTTGCCAACTGCGTAAACGTGAATGGTCTGGCCTCCTTCGTACTGGAACAGGACTCGCCAGTCGCCCAATCGAAACCGGTAGCGGTCGTCGAAGCCGCCGGTAAGTTTCTTGATGTTGCCAATGTCCTCTCCATTAGCGAAGCGGGTGAGGGCTTTCAGGATCTCCAGCGCATGTCTCTGCTCGATTCGCCGCAAATCCTCTTTTGCGGAATCTTCCCAGACGAACCGGTTCACCGCAGGTCTGACTCGGTGAAGCCCAACTCCCGCAAAACTTCCTCATGAGAGAGGGGATGTTCTCCGCGTTGCCGGTGGGCATTCGCCTCTTCCAGTGCGGCCCGCTCTGTTTCGGTGAGTGGTTCGTCGTCCGGCTCCGCCATTAGCAAGGCCAGTTCAAACGGGTCGACGAGGGTGCGGAGGTACTGTTTGGCGGAAGCGATGTCGGATTCGCGGACGTGGTCCACCAACGTATGGAGTTCCTGCCGGTCGGCCATGATTCCATCTTACCCGATCCGGACCATCGACCGGCTTGCACGACCAACCGATTGAGCACCTATCCCGTCTGCCGCAGCCGATCCAATAACCGGAACAGCGCCACCGCCACTACCGCATTCAACGCCGCCACCGACAGCGTCTTCCCCCACTCGAACACCAGTTGCTGCTGCCCCAGAAGCGCCCGCGCCATCACCCAATAGAAAAACTGGTGGAACACGTAAAAAAAGTACGCCAGCACCAGCCGCAACAACGCGTGGTCCACATCGAGGCGCACCCCCACCGACGCCGCAAAGTAGCCCACCAGCGTCTTCACGATTCCGTACATGCCCAACGGCGTTTTTTGCGATAGCGAGTCCTGCGCCAGCCCCACCAGCGCCCCGATCGCCAGTCCGCTGATCTGACTCCGCCGCATCACCGCGAAGTAGATCACCACCAGCAGCGGCATCTCCAGGAATTTCAGGAACTCGAAAAACATCGGGACATACACCTGGAACAGAATCGCCGCCAGCGGCACCAAGACCATCACCCAGGCGCGGAACCGCGAGACCTGTCCCTCTCTCTGGCTGCTGAGGAGAATGCGGTCGCCGGAATAAGACATTAGTGGGGCGGGCCTCCGGGCGGTGTGCCCGCGGCCGGAGTCGAGCGCCGGCCCGCGCCGGGTGTCACCGCTTCGGGCGCCGCCCGTGGAGTCCCTGGTTTGTTCAGTAGAGTCCCAGGCTTGTTCAAAGGTGGCTTCGGTGACGGCGTCACCGCCGCGGCGCCGCCCGTACTGGGCGTCGCGCCGGTATTGGGCGTCGAGCCCGCATTGGGCGTCGCGCTCGGGGCCGGCAGCCTGGTGAAGTCCGGCAGCTTGATCCCCGGCCCGCCTTCACCGAACGTATGGTGCTGCGCCTCGGCCGCCGACTTGTAGATTGCCCGCAGTTTGTCCGCCTCGGTACCCGTCGCGCGCGGCGCCGCCCCCACCGGTGCGCCGGAGTCCGTACCGGGGTTGCCCGGCGGCGCTGGAGCAATATACACCGGCTGCGAAACCGGCGGTGTATCCGGGATTGCCTGGTGCGCGCCCTGCACCACAATCAGCACGTCCTCCAGCCCCCGTTGCAGCCCGCTCGGCTCCACCAGTATCTCCTTGAATGGCTGCGCGACGCGAGCCGCCTTCACCACGCCCACGGGGAAGCCGCGTGGAAAGATGCGGTCGTCACCCGACGTAAAGAGCAATTCGCCCGGGTCGATCTTGTCCTCGAAGGCCACGTAGTCCATTTTGCACATGGGAGTGCCTTGTCCCTTGAGCGTGCCGTGAGCCAGATTCTTCTGCGAGATGACGCCGGCCGCGAAATCGGCATCCGTAACCAACAGCACTTCCGATGCCGTCGGATACGCCGCAATCACCTTGCCCACAATGCCGTCGGGCGTAACCACTCCCATGCCTCGCTGCACGCCGGAAAGCGTCCCGCGGTCGACGTAAACCACCTTGGAATTCGATACCGCGCCCACCATGAAAATGGTGGCCGCCACCATCTTCGACGCGGTTTGCCGCTGAAACACCTCCAACGCCTTGGCGCGATCCGCCCGGTTCAGTTCGTTCTTCAGGAAGATGTTGTCCAGCTTGAGCCGGTCCACCTCTGTCTGCAGATGGCGATTCTCGGCGCTGGTATCGCGCAGCAGGACGTAGTTGTGAAGGAATCCCGAACCACCGCCGCGCATGCCTTCCACCAGCCGCGCCACCGGGGTCACCGCGGTCACCGTCCAGACGCGGATCAACGGCACGTCCGCACCGTTCTTCACCTGGATGGCCAGCAGCACAAGCTGCGCGAAGATGACGAGCAGCAGAACCGTGATGTTCCGGTACCGGTTGAGTAACGACTCCATTGGTTGAGTCCCAAGGCAAACTGGAAGCAAGCACCGCCTTCTGGCCCTAGTCTATCGAAATCTTTCTCAACAGCCGGAAATCGCTGAGCATGCGGCCCGTGCCCAGCACCACCGAAGCCAGGGGATCGTCGGCAATCGAAACCGGCAGCCCCGTCTCTTCCCTGATGCGCTTGTCGAGGTTCTTCAGCATCGCGCCGCCGCCGGTGAGCACGATGCCGCGGTCGCTGATATCGGCGCTGAGCTCCGGCGGTGTCCGCTCCAGCGCCACCCGGATGGCGTTGATGATCGTGGCCACGCATTCCGAAAGCGCTTCGCGGACTTCCTCGTCGCCAATCGTGATGGTGCGCGGCACGCCTTCAATCAGGTTGCGGCCCTTGATCTCCATGGTCAGCGGCCGGTCCAACGGAAACGCCGACCCCACTTCAATCTTGATCGCCTCCGCCGTGCGCTCCCCAATCAGCAGGTTGTATTTCTTCTTCATGAACTGCATTACGGCATCGTCCATCTCGTTGCCCGCCACCCGCACCGAGCGCGAGTAGACGATACCGGAGAGCGAAATCACGGCGACGTCCGTGGTGCCGCCGCCGATATCCACCACCATGTTGCCGGATGGCTCCGTGATCGGCAACCCCGCGCCGATGGCCGCCACCATGGCCTGCTCCACCAGGTGCACTTCGCTGGCCTTGGCGCGGTAGGCCGAATCCATCACGGCCCGTTTCTCCACCTGCGTGATCTCGCTCGGCACCCCGATTACGATGCGGGGGTGCACCAGCATCTTACGCCCGTGCGCCTTCTGGATGAAGTAATTCAGCATGCGCTCGGTGACTTTGAAATCGGCGATCACGCCGTCTTTCATCGGCTTGATGGCGACGATATTGCCGGGCGTGCGCCCCAGCATTTCCTTGGCTTCCTTGCCGACGGCTTCTACTTCTCCAGTGTTCTTATTGATGGCGACGATGGATGGTTCGTTGACAACGATGCCCTTGCCTTTGGCATAGACAAGAGTATTGGCGGTCCCCAGATCGATGGCGAGGTCCGAAGAAAACAGGCTGAAAAGAGAGCGTAAATTCATTTAAATAAAAAGTGGTTCGCTTCGGGAAAAAGTCCTTCTGCATGGTAACACACATATGCCGGTGGGCTCTTTCGCGCCGCAATACCGGCCTTTAAAAAAGGCGGCGCCACTGGAATCCCGCCCATAAAAAGGCGGCATAAAAAGGCGGCGCCACCGGGATTGCCCGGGCCGCGCCGCCTTCCATTGCACCACTGCTCTCAAGGGTCACCGGGCGTTCGCCAGTACCGCACGGATCACCGCCACGCGGGTATTCTCATCCTTGCCCCGGCTCGGCTTCGGGAGCCCGAAGGTCCTGCCGTCGCCCGTAGCTACCTGCACCAGCGCGCAATCTGCCCCGGAGCATTCAAACGTAAGCGTGGGGACGCCTCCTGCCCTCTGGATCTTGTTCAGATACGGCATCGCATTGACCGAGCGATGCGTGTCTTCGTTGATCAGCTTGAACACCACTATGCCGCCGGTCGGGCTATTCCCATCCAGGCGATAGGAGCCCGCCGTCATCACCGTACCCGCTGCCCGAAACCCGAAGGGGATTTCGGCCTTGAGCGTCTGTGCCCCAGCCACGCCAGCCGCAACCATTAGTGCCGCAGCCGCGATCGTCATGTTCTTCGTCAAGTTCTTCATCGTCTTATCCTCCATTCGGGTTCGCTGCTGCGTTCCCGACTACGCCCCCTAACAATGCACTCCGCCAGCCAAACGATTCAACCATCCGCTGCTATCGGTAAATGTCTGAAAATGCGGTAACCAGGAATTCCGCCGCCCGCAAACGGGAAGCTTTTGTGAACCGTTCGGTTTGCCTGCGTGAACCGAACGGCGACGGCCCGCGGAGGGCGCGTCGCCGCGGCATCGCGGGAGCCCACCCTGCGATGCCGGGCTCTCCGCGGCACTGCCCGCGCCAACGGGACTGGCGCAGGCATCGAAGGATGTGTATGGCCGAAGGTCGCGGCCCGGCGCACCACGGAGCCGCCCCACAAAGCGAGCGTGGCATCCCCAACCGTGCCGGCCGGGCATGCGCAAAAAAAAAGCGGCGCCGCCGGATGCCCTGTTGGCCCCGACGGCGCCGCTCCTCCGAATTCTGCAGTTGCTGTTGCCCTTTGAACCGTTAGTGCGCGTTCACCAGTACCGCGCGGATCACCGCCAGGCGGGTGTCCCCGTCCTTCTCCATCTTGGGCTT
>Ga0080027_10000886_pt1 | contig 12378 bp, 12 predicted proteins | sample OrgsoiDNA2013046_FD_70962 | JGI IMG/M metagenome (GOLD analysis project Ga0080027, IMG submission 70962) | Permafrost soil microbial communities from the Arctic, to analyse light accelerated degradation of dissolved organic matter (DOM) -... | ecosystem: Environmental > Terrestrial > Soil >... | reverse complement strand
TCTCGGAGAACAGACTGCGCAACCCGATCGGCGACATGCTGGCTGCGCGAGACTGCCGCGAGAAATTCCTCGGTATCGACCGTGCACCCCGAACCGGCCGCAAGGGCATAGCCACCGGGACCCGTCAGCACCACTCCGGGCCGACCGAGAGCGCGGCGGGCGCGGTTGACCAGCACCTGAAGATTGGCCGCCGGATCGGAGGGTGGCCGGTCGCCCCACAGCATCTCCGTCAGCGCATCATGGGAGACGAAACGACCACGCTGCGAGGCAAGAATTCGTATCAGCGCGCGCACCTTGCGGCCGCCGAACGTTCCGGAGGCAATCTCCAGCCCGTCCCGCAGCACGACAAAGCGCCCCAATAACCGCAGCTCGAGTGGCTGCTGGTCCGCCATCGCCACATCATCGCGGTTCGTTCAACAACTTTCGCTAGAGAACTGCAAGGTCCCGCTGGAATGTTCACCTCACCGGCACCGACCGTCAACGGGCCACCCACCGAAGGAGCATCATGAGCACCGAGCAGCGAACCGGGCAGCGAACCGGGCAGCGAACCGAGCAGCGGGATTTTGCGACGCCAGACGAGACGCGCACGTTCGAGAACGGGCGGCTTGAGCTGATCAGCATCGGCGGCAGCGATATTGGGCGATTGGTGTTGTCGCCCGGATGGAGATGGTCGTCACATGTGAAGCCGATCGCGGGAACCGACCTCTGCGAGGCCCCGCATTTCCAGTACCACGTCGCCGGAACCCTGAGGATCAAAATGGCGGACGGCACCGAGTTCGACGCCGGACCCGGAGCGATCACCTCGTTGCCCTCGGGTCATGACGCCTGGGTGATCGGGGACGAGGATGTCATCACAGTGGACTGGTTTGGTGCCAGCAACTACGCGAAATGAGGATCACCGAGATGTCCGCAATCGAGTTGCACCGCGAGGCCGCACACCAGTTTGGCAAGGTGGTGGCGGCGGTGCGCGACGACCAGTGGGCGTTGCCCACGCCGTGCGAGGCGTGGGACGTCAGAGCCCTCGTCAATCACGTGGTCGGCGAGGCACGATGGACGCAGCCCTTGCTTGCTGGGCTCAGCATCGCCGACGTCGGCCACAGCCTCGATGGTGATCTGCTCGGCGCGGATCCCCTTGGTGCGTGGAACGCCGCGTGCGCGACAGCAACCGAAGAGGCCGCGGGCGAAGGGGTCACCGAACGGGTCGTCCAGCTCTCCTTTGGCGATACGCCGGCGGAGGAATACCTTCGTCAGTTAGCCGCGGACTACCTCGTGCATTCGTGGGATCTCGCCATCGCGATCGGAGCGGACAGCCATCTCGACGCCGACCTGGTATCGGCTGTCACGGCCTGGTTCGCCGACATGGAACCTCACTATCGGGCGGCGGGAGTCATCGGGCCGCGACCGGCAGTCAAGCGCATTGGCGAGCCCCAGGAGCTGCTGCTGGCGATGTACGGCCGCGACGCCAGTGGCGGCAATCTCAGCGGCTAAGCCCACTAGATCCGTCGCGGTCTGATAACTTTCGGCCGATTTTCGGCCTCTGCACTCGACACAACCGACGGATTCCACGCTATCGTGCCTCCCGGGCGGCCCGAGGACGCCGATGCGATGCGAGGGGTTCATGGTCGATGCGGCGCACGCCGTCGGCGCTCTCGCCGAGCAGCCTCGGCGAGAGGCCATTCGGCTCCGTGGGCTGCGCAAAGAATTCGGCGCGGTGGTCGCGGTCGACCACATTGACCTCGACGTCTATGACGGCGAATTCTTGACCTTGCTCGGGCCATCCGGTTCGGGGAAGACCACCGTGCTGCGGATGATCGCCGGGTTTGAGCTGCCTACGGCGGGCCACATCGAACTCGGCGGCGTCGATGTGACGAACCGGCCCCCCTTCGATCGCGACGTGAACACCGTCTTCCAGGACTACGCGCTGTTCCCCCATATGTCCGTGCACGACAACGTCGAGTACGGCCTGCGGGTGCGCAAGGTCGAGCGTGCCCAGCGCCGTCGACGGGTGGCCGAGGCGCTTGAGAGCGTGCGGCTCGTCGGCTACGGCGACCGGCGGCCCAGCGAACTGTCCGGTGGTCAGCGACAGCGGGTCGCGCTCGCGCGGGCACTGGTCAACAGCCCGAAGGTGCTGCTGCTCGACGAACCGCTCGGGGCTCTCGACCTGAAGTTGCGCGAGCAGATGCAGGTCGAGCTGAAGGCGATCCAGCGGCAGGTGGGCATCACGTTCGTCTTCGTCACGCACGATCAGGAAGAAGCGCTGACGATGTCCGACCGCATTGCAGTCTTCCATGCCGGCCGGCTCGAACAGGTTGGTCCGCCCGCCGATGTGTATGAACGCCCGCAAACCGAGTTCGTCGCCGGCTTCGTTGGCACGTCCAATTTGTTGCGCGGCGATGCGGCACTGGCCGTTCTCGGGCGGGCCGGCGTCTGGAGCGTTCGACCGGAAAAGATCCGGGTGCTCGACGAGAGTGCCGCCGTCGACGCTGCAGATCGCTCCGCGACGGGATATGTGCGCGACGTCGTGTATGTCGGCGACGTCACCAGGTTCGTGGTCGAACTTGACGCCGGCGGACAACTCGTTGCCGTGCAACAGAATCTCGAGACCTCGTCGTCCGATGTCGAGGCATTTCGCAGTCGTCGCGTCCGGCTTGTGTGGCGACCTGTACATGAGTTCGAAGTGAATGCCACGGGCATCCCGCCCGCGGGCGACGAATGAATCACGAAGGAGCAGCCATGCGGCACACGAGGCTTTTCAGCGTTACGGCGATTGCCGCGGCTGCGGTGTTGCTCGTCAGTGCGTGTAGCTCGTCGAAGTCCTCGTCAGGATCGGCGGCCGCGAGTGGGTCGCGCGCGGCACCGCCCAAGGAGGCGATGGCGCAGTCCGTGGGTAAAGGCGAAGGCGCATTGAACATCATCGTGTGGGCTGGCTATGCCGAGGACGGCTCGGACGACAAGACCGTCGACTGGGTGCATCCCTTCGAGCAACAGACCGGGTGCAAGGTCAATGCCAAGGTCGGCAACACCTCAGACGAGATGGTCACGTTGATGAAGACCGGCCAGTACGACGGCGTGTCGGCATCCGGTGACGCGACGCTACGACTGATCTACGGCGGCGACGTCGCGCCGGTCAACACTTCACTAGTTCCCAACTACACGACGATCTCGACCTTCCTCAAGGACCAGCCCTGGAACTCGGTCAACGGCCAGATGTACGGAATTCCGCACGGCTGGGGAGCGAACGTACTGATGTGGAATCCGAAGGTGGTGACGACGCCACCGACGTCGTGGAGCGCAGTATTTGACCCGAACTCGCCCTACAAGGGCAAGATCACGGCGTACGACTCACCGATCTATATCGCTGACGCCGCGCTGTACCTCGAGAAGACACAGCCAAGCCTGAAGATCACGAACCCCTACGCACTCGACACCACTCAGTTCAACGCCGCTATCGCCTTGCTCAAGACGATGAAGGCGAACTGGAGCCGGCCGTGGGCGGCCTACACCGACGAGGTGCAGGACTTCGAAAGCGGCGCGACGGTCATCGGCACCGCGTGGCAGATCAATGCCAACCTGATCAACGGTGACAAGAAGGTAACCGTCGACTCGACGGTGCCGGCCGAAGGCGCGACCGGCTGGTCGGACACGTGGATGATTGCGTCCAAGGCTGCCCACCCGAACTGCATGTATGAGTGGATGAACTGGATCACCTCTGCCGACACAAATGCCGCGGTCGCCCAGTGGTTCGGTGAGGCACCGGCCCAAACCAAGGCATGTGCGATCGCGGCGGCCGGCTTCTGCGACCAGTTCCATGCACTCGATGCTGCCTACGCATCGAAGATCTCGTACTGGACCACGCCCACCACGCAATGCCTCGACGGTCGCGGCAACATCTGCGTCGACTATTCGAAGTGGACGCAGGCCTGGACGACGATCAAGGGGTGACATCGTCGTCCACCACTCCGAAAGGAGCGCCGGCAGCCCGACGGCTGTCGGCGTTCCTTTACCGGCATGAGCGCCTCCGCCTCGCGGGCCTGCTCACACCACCGGTGTTGTGGCTGGTCGTCCTGTACCTCGGGTCGCTCGGTGTCATGCTCGTCAGCTCTCTGTGGAGCGTGAACGACTTCACCGGCGCGCTGGTGAAGAAGACATCGTTTGCGAACTACCACACGCTCTTCTCACAAAGCGTGTACCGCACGGTTGCGTTGCGCACCGTCGGCATCGCCATCGCCGTCACCGTGATCGATCTCGTGCTCGCCTTACCGCTAGCCTTCTTCATCTCGAAGATCGTGCGCAGCAGGCGCTGGCGCTACGCCCTGCTCATCATGGTGACCATGCCACTGTGGGCCTCGTACCTCGTGAAGGGCTATGCCTGGCGGATCATGTTCGACAAGGGGGGTGTCATCGACTGGATGGCCGCCCCGATCGGCCTGCACGGGCCAGGTCTCGGTCTCACCGCCACGGTGGTGGCGTTGGCCTATCTCTGGCTTCCGTACATGGTGTTGCCTGTGTACGCCGGTCTCGAACGACTACCTGAGTCGTTGCTCGAGGCGTCGGCTGATCTCGGCGCCTCCTCGGTTCGGACTCTGCGTTCGGTAGTGCTTCCGCTGCTGATCCCGTCGGTGGTTGCGGGGTCGATCTTCACGTTCTCGCTGACCCTCGGCGACTACATCATGGTGAAGATCGTCGGCGGCACGACGCAGATGTTCGCCAACATCGTGTACGACAACGTGGGCGTCGCCGGCAACCTCCCGTTTGCCGCCGCTGCCGCCGTCTTTCCGATCGTGGTTGTCGTCGCCTACCTCGCCGCCGTGCGCCGTACCGGTGCACTTGAGAATCTGTAGGCGGCAGTGACTTTCAGTCGACGAGCACGAGTGCTGCTCGGTGTGGCTGCCGCTATCGCCCTGGCATTCATCTACGTGCCACTCATCGTCGTCCTGGTCAATTCATTCAATGTTTCCAAGGTTTTTTCGTGGCCGCCGCGCGGCTTCACGCTCACCTGGTGGGACAAGGCGATTGTCAACACCGGCGTGCGCAGCGCTGTGTTCACGAGCGTCAAAGCCGGGCTTGGCGCGACGGCAATTGCGATGCTGCTTGGGTCGATGTTCTCCGTCGCTGTCGTTCGCTACCGCTGGTTCGGCCGCGATTCGCTGAGCCTCATCGTGATTTTGCCGATCGCCCTCCCCGGCATCGTGACCGGCATCGCCCTGAACTCGGCGTTTCGCACGGTACTCGTTCCGTTGGGCATCTCGTTCGGGCTTTTTACCGTCGTACTCGGCCATGCGACGTTCTGCATCGTCGTGGTTTTCAACAACGTCGCTGCGCGCCTTCGACGAACTGGCCGCACCTTGCAGGAAGCCTCAATGGACCTTGGTGCAACGACCTGGCAAACCTTTCGGTTCGTGACCTTTCCGGCCGTGCGATCGGCCCTCGTCGCGGGTGCGCTGCTGTCGTTCGCGCTCTCGTTCGACGAGATCGTCGTTACGTCCTTCACGGCGGGGCCGAGCATCCAGACACTGCCGCAGTGGATCTTCAACAACCTGTTCCGGCCGAACCAGGCACCGATTGTCAACGCAGTCGCAGCGGCTCTCGTCGTCTTGTTCATCGTTCCGGTGTACCTTGCCCAGCGGCTCTCCGACGGCAGCACCGGCGGCCGGATCTAACCTGCGGGCGTACACTCCGCGGATGCCCGCAGGAGGTGCTCGGCACCGACATTCATCGCGGCGCTGGGCATGCATGCGTCGCCTTTTGGCACCCTTGATCGTGTCATCCCTCATGCTTGCGGGCTGTGCGCTCGTTCAGCCACGTTCGCCGTCGTCGTCGAACGCGTCTGACTCGATCAACGTCATTGGCGTCACGATGTACCCGGCTAGCCAGCGACGCCCCGCGCCGATGCTGACCGGTCAGATGCTCACCGGGGGATCGCTGTCGCTCGACGGCGTCGGGCGGGGCAAGATCGTCCTTCTGAACGTCTGGGCGTCGTGGTGTGGCCCTTGCCGCGAGGAGTCACCCATGCTCGGCTCATCGGCAAAACTGTTCGCCGCACGGAACGTGGTCTTCGTCGGAATCGACGAACAGGACACCGAGGCTGACGGCCGCGCCTTCGCCCTCTCGGCCGGGATGACGTACCCGATCTTCGTCGACAAAAGTGGTTCGCTGTTGCGCAAATTGCCGATGCTGCCGCAGGGCATACCGAGCACCGTCGTCCTCGACAGACAGGGCCGAATTGCGGCCCGGGTGATCGGCCCTCTCACCTCAGCGACCCTGAAGCAGGTTCTCGCCGCGCTGGTCGCGGAGAGTTGATCGCCGCATCGTTCAGGCCACCGGCTCGAGCGGCGCTCTGGCCTCCTCGGCGCGCCATTCGCGGCTCGCCCGGAGGAATCGCCACCAGGCCACGACCGCGATCACGGCGAGCAGAAACCACTGCACGACATAGATCGCGTTCTGGAGGTGGAATTCTGCGGCTGCGCGGGTGTGCGGGGGCGCCGCCGGAACCGGCTGCAGGGACAGCGGGTCAGGCGGCGCCTGGGCAGTTCGAATGAGATAGCCGGACAACCCTCGGGTCGAAACGCCAGCCGCGCCAACTACCCCGCTCGGCAGCACCGTGCCCGGCTCGATCCGCGCGGTCACGACAACCGAACCTGCCGGAGGCACCGCGAGGGCCTGGCTGCCGGGGCCCAGCCAGCCTCGCACCACGAGGACCTCAGTGCCGTCGTGCGTGCGGAGCGGTGTTACCACCCAGGACACGGCTTGGCCGCTGAGGGTGTGGCCCGGCACGACAGCCTGCCGATCCGCCACGTAGTGGCCGGTCAGACTGACCTGGCGCGAGTCGGCGGTAGCCGGAGCGGCGCCGTTGGACGGGATCAGATCTGCGAACGGGACGGCGGCCGGCTCGGCTGAGTAGCCGTCGACCGGCCGGTATACCCGGCTGAGCTGCCAACGACCAAGTAAAAGGAAGGCGACAACCATCCCCAGCGCGGTGAGCGTCCACATCAGCGAGTTCCGCGCCGGCCGCTCGTCGGACATGGAACTCAGGCTAGTGACGCTGGCGCAGTGCCGTCCAGGGACGCTCGCCGCCACCGGGTCAGGTGATGGCAATGTCCAGGCCTCCCGGAATTCAACAAGCGGCAAAGAAAGCCCGCTGGCCGATGGCCTTCATGAGGAGCGGTGTCCGTTGGTCGACGCAACGGTCGAATCCTCGGCACGAAACGCCGTCAAAATAGGTGCGCCTGAAGTGCTGCCATTGTGGCGGCGAAGGTCCTAGAGTGACGCCCATCCCGGGTTGCTATCGATTGCAGTTCGGCCGGTAGGCGTGACAAGGAGGGCGTACGTGGCAGCGGCCCCTCTTCTCGCGCTGCCGATGTGGCGCTCCAGGCGGGCGACCGTCAGTGACTACGTGGCTCTCACGAAGCCCCGCATCATTGAGTTATTGGTCGTTACCACCGTCCCCGCGCTCGTCCTCGCCGCGCGGGGTGTTCCTTCCCTCCGTGTGTTCAGCGCCACTTTGGTGTGTGGCGCGCTAGCCGCGGGTAGCGCCAACGCGCTGAACTGCTACCTCGACCGCGACATCGACGCGCTCATGCACAGGACGGAACGTCGCCCGTTGTCTCGCGGTTCAATCAGCCCGAGAAATGCCCTGACATTCGGCCTCACACTCGGCGTGATCGCGGTAGCCGGGCTTGCGCTCACAACCAATCTGCTCGCGGCTGGTCTCACGGCGGCGGCCATTGCGTTCTATGTGCTGGTGTACACGGCGCTGCTCAAGAGGCGTACCTCCCAGAACATCGTGTGGGGAGGCGCCGCCGGCTGCATGCCGGTTTTGATCGGATGGGCGGCCGTGACCGATTCGCTCGCCTGGACCCCCGTCGTCCTCTTCGGTGTCGTGTTCCTGTGGACGCCGCCGCATTTCTGGGCGCTCGCGTTCCGCTTCCGGAAGGACTACGCAGCCGCCAGCGTGCCGATGCTCCCGGTCGTCGCTACGGCGCCCGTCGTCGCGCGCCAGATCGTGCTCTACTCATGGGCGATGGTCGCGACGTCGTTGCTGCTCTACCCGGTCGCCCACTTGAGCGTGGTATTTCTGGCCGTGGCAGTGGCGCTCGGCGCGGTGTTCATCCGAGAGGCGCACACGCTGCGGTCGCGGATTGCGCGCGGCGACGACCCCAAACCGATGCGGCTGTTCCACTGGTCGATCACCTACCTCAGCTTGCTCTGCATCGCCGCGTCAGTCGATGTGCTGGTGCGGTCATGGCTGTGACGAGTGTGCGGGCAGTACTCCCGCTGACAGGAAGGCCGAGATGAGCAGACCGATGCGTGCGACTGCCGTTGGGGTCGTGTTCGCCGTCTTCGTGGCGGGGGTGGTCATGTTGTTCTTGTATTTCCTCCACTACCCACCGACCGTTGCCGCGGCGGCGACTGGGGCAGACGAAGAGATCCACCTGCAGGCGGTCCCCGCGCTCGGATACGGGCCGCACCCGACCTACGTGTCGTACCTCGCCGACATCAACGGCAAGTGGGTGCACACGACGATGTTCAAGTTGAAGGCGAACACGCTCGTGCACTTCACCATTGACCAGTACGACACCGGCAGCCTCCTGCGCAACTCCTTCATGGATCAGGTGGAAGGAACCGTCGACGGCACCGAGGTTCTCAACGGTGGCGCGCCGGTTCGCATCATCAACGACAACACCGACAACGGAATCGGTCACACCTTCGCCGTCCCGTCGCTCGGTATCTCGGTGCCGATGCCGGGCATCGCCTCCGCCGCGACGAACGTGTGCAGCATCGCCCCTTGTGATTCGTCGTTTGACCACAACACGATCACGTTCACGATCAAGACGCCCGCGGCCGGGCTGTACCCCTGGCAATGCTTCGTACCCTGCGGCCTTGGCTGGCCGACCGGGAACGGCGGCGGGATGTCAACACTCGGCTACATGAACGGCTTCCTGAAGGTCGTGGCCTGATGACCGCTGCGTCAACTGCCTCTGCTGCGCCACGCACCGACCGCCAGCACATGATGCGCATCGCCGTCATCTGGGTCGTGCTGTCGGTCATCGGCATGGTGCTGGTCTATTTCGTGTGGGGCCCGCACATGCCGCCAGGCAAAGACTCCGACCAGGCGCGCGTGCAGCAAGACGGCAACCGACTGCTGGGCACTATCGCCGTCCCCGTGTTCGTGTTCGTGTGGGTCTACCTCGGCTACGTACTGACCAACTGGCGCGTCAAGTCCAGCACGCCCGTCGACGAGGTCGGTGACGGTCCGCCGCTGAAGGGCCACGCTGGATTCCAAGCGATCTGGCTCGGCGTCACGACGGCGACGGTCCTTGCGCTGTTCGTGTTCGGAACTGTCGACCTAGCGCATAACGATGGCGCCGGAACGGGTTCTGGCCCGTCGCCGATCTGGACCCCCACCGGCTACGACGCCAACGCGGCTCAAAGCAAGCTGCTGGTCGTCCAGGTGATCGGGCAGCAATGGCGATGGACGTTCCGCTACCCGCAGTACGGCGGCTTCGAGAGCGACGTCATGGTCGTACCTGCCGGCCAGGAGGTTCAGTACAGCGTCACCTCCCTTGACGTCATCCACTCGTTCTGGGCGGTGAACCTCGGCATCAAGGCCGACGCCAACCCCGGAGTGAACAACGTCGCGTTCGGCACCGCCGACAAGATCGGCTCGGTCAACATCCGATGCGACGAGTTGTGTGGCTTGTATCACGGCTCGATGACCACGACCGGCAAGGTAGTGAGCCCAGCCGACTTTAAGACGTGGGCCACGAAGGCATCGTCGACGTATCAGCAGTTGATTCCCTTCCTGCCGCCGTATGCGGACATCTACCTGCCGCAGTCGGACGGCGGGTACTACGACCCAGGCCAGGACCCGCTGCCCAGCGGACCGCCGCCTGGTCCCGCCTCGCCCAGTGTGATTCCGTAGGAGGGCCGCGACTCATGGCAATGGATACGACGGCGCCCCCGGCGGTCGACAGGGCGGGTAACCCTGCCGGGCCGCCCGCACCCCGTGCCGACCGGCCGTGGTGGCTCGGCCCGAACCTGGTCCTGGCGTTTGTCGGTGCGGCTGCCGGCTACGCGATCGGGCACATGGTCGGCAACTGGATCGCGCACACCTACCAGCAGGTGCAGGGCGAGGGGCAGAACAACCACGCATTCGTGCTCGGCTACCTGTTCGCCACGTTCGGCTGGCTCGCAGGTATCGGCGCGCTGAACTACCCGTTCCAGAAGATGTTCGGCTACGCGCCGGCGAGCGAAGCTGAAGGGGCGCACGAGCGGAAGCCCACGCTGCGCTCTTACTTCAGCTACACGCTCGACCACAAGGTCGTCGGCGTGCAGTACCTCGTCGCGATGCTCTTCTACTTCTTCGTCGCCGGCTTGTTCGCGTTGGCGATCCGCTCTGAACTCTTGTCACCGACGCGCCACATCTTTCAGCCGGGAACCTACATCGAGATCGTCGGCGAGCACGGCACGATGATGATGATGTTGATGACGTCGGTCATCCTCGGCCCGTTCGGCAACTACCTCGTGCCGCTGATGATCGGGTCGCGCCGCATGGCGTACCCGCGGCTTGAGGCGCTCTCGTTCTGGATCACTCCCGCAGCGTTCATCGTCTTGCTGTCAGGCATCATCGTCGGCGGTTTCCCGACCGGCTGGACCGGCTACGCGCCGCTGTCGATCGAGGCCGGCGAAGGCCAAGACGCCTATCTCGTCGCGTTCGGGCTGATGGCCTTCTCGATGATCGTCGGTGGCTTCAACATCATCTGCACGATCATCAACTACCGGGCGCCCGGCATGACGTGGACAAGGGTGCCGGTTTTCGTGTGGTCGATGCTGGTGACCGCGATGCTGATGGTGCTCGCCGCGCCCGTGCTGGTTGCTGCGACGTACATGGGGTTGATGGATCGAACAACCCAGACCGCGTTGTTCGACGCGGCTCACGGCGGTAGCTCGTACCTGTGGGAGAACCTGTTCTGGTTCTTCGGCCACCCCGAGGTGTACATCCTTGCGCTTCCAGGTTTCGGCATTGCACTTGAGTTGCTCGCGGTCTTCGCACGCAAGCCGGTGTTCGGTTACCGCACGGCGGTCGCCGGCATGGTCGGCGTCGGCGTGCTGTCGTTCTTCGTCTGGCAACACCACCTGTTCGTCAGCGGCATGAACCCCGACATGCGACCGGTCGTCATGCTGACCACCGAACTGATCTCGATCCCGACGGGCATCATCTACCTCGCCGCGGTCGGAACGCTGTGGCGCGCCCGATTACGACTAACCGTCCCGATCCTGTTCGTCCTCGGGATGCTCTTCAACTTCCTGATCGGCGGCATTTCCGGCGTCTTCCTGTCCGACGTCCCGACCGATGCTGTTGCGCACGGCAGCTTCTTCGTAATGGCCCACTTCCACTACACGATCATGGGCGGGCTGATCTTCACGTTCTTCGGCGGCGTCTATTACTGGCTGCCGAAGATGACCGGACGCCAGCTCGACCAACGCCTCGGCAAGATTCACTTCTGGACCCTTTTTATCTTCTTCAACTCGACGTTCCTGCCGCTGTTCGCCATCGGCGAGCTGGGCATGCCGCGTCGCGTCTTCGAATACGAGAAGGCCTTGCAGGGTCTCAACGACTGGGTGTCGATCTCGGCCTACCTGATCGGCCTCTCGATGCTGATCTTCGTCTACAACTTCGTGAAGACGATGTTCATCGACCCGCGCCCGACCGAGCCGGTCGGCAACCCGTGGGGTTCGCGCGGCATGGAGTGGATGACCTCCACCCCGCCTGTCGCGTACAACTTCGCGCACGTGCCGACTGTCGTGTCGAGCCCGTATGAATACGGCACGGGCGCCGGACCTATGGCCTACATCGGCGGCGAACCACCCGGCGTCCCGACTCAGTATGAAGAGGTGAACTGACGTGACGACGGATGCGATGGCGCCAGGTGAGGCGGAGAATCGCGCGCGCGACATCAGTCTTGAGCGGACGTCGATTCGCGGGGCTTACTGGACAGGCTCGCGTCTGTTCGTCGCACTGTCAGCGATGCTCTTCGGGTCGGCCGTCTTCACGTACTTCTACCTGCACTCGCTCGACAACGACGCGTTGTGGCGTGCGCCCGGGCAGCGAGAGTCCGACTTCGTCAGCGTCCCGGTGCTGGCGATGGTGCTTGTAGGTGCGGCGCTCTTCTGGTTCTACACGTGGTCGTGGCAGTCGGGCCGGTCGCGCACGAACTCCGCCGACTGGCGGGTGGCATGCGGGATCGCCTCGGTGTTGTTCCTCGCAGCCGCCATCACACAACTCGCGAGCATGACGAACCTGGGTTGGGCGCCGGGCTCGTCGGGTTTCGCGTCGGTCTACGTCGCCACGATGCCGCTGTTCGCGATCTACTGCCT
>Ga0080027_10000885_pt1 | contig 12379 bp, 9 predicted proteins | sample OrgsoiDNA2013046_FD_70962 | JGI IMG/M metagenome (GOLD analysis project Ga0080027, IMG submission 70962) | Permafrost soil microbial communities from the Arctic, to analyse light accelerated degradation of dissolved organic matter (DOM) -... | ecosystem: Environmental > Terrestrial > Soil >... | reverse complement strand
GTCTTCAGCGCTCCGGTCAGCTTGGCCTCGTCCCAACCGACGATGGTGGCGTCGTTGATGTGCGTGATCGCCTTGGCCCCCCCGTCGCCCTCCACCGTTTCGAACGAGAGGCTGCGCTTGGAGAGGAAGTCCTGCACCTTGTCGCACTCGCTGTAGACCGTCTTGGGGTTCGGGAAGAGGTGAATCTGGCAGTTGCTGGCCGAAAGTGAGATCTTGGTGCCCGCCGCGAACCGCTCCAGTGCCGGGTTCGCGAAGTGGGTCATCGCCTTGTAGATGGGGAAGTAGGTGACTGCCCCCAGCAGGCAGCCGGCCAGCATGATCTTCTTGCGGCCGATCCGGTCGGAGAGCCAACCGAAGAAGAGGAAGAGCCCGGTGCCCATCAACAGCGCCACCGCCACAATCAGGTAGGCGGTCTTCCACTGCACCTTCAGCGTCCCGGTCAGGAAGAAGAGCGCGTAGAACTGCCCCGTATACCAGACCACCCCTTGCCCGGCCGCCGCGCCAAAGAGCGCGATGAGCACGATCTTGAGGTTGGCCCAATGGGTGAAGCTCTCGCGCAGCGGCGCCTTGCTCCCCTTGCCCTGCGCCTTCATCTCCAAGAACACCGGCGATTCGTCCAGCTTGAGCCGGATGTAGACCGATACCACCAGCAAGACGATCGAGATGAGGAACGGGATCCGCCAGCCCCACGACTTGAAGGACGCCTCCGCCATCCCCGAGCGGCAGAGCCCGATCACCACCAGCGAGAGGAAGAACCCCAGCGTGGCGGTGGTCTGGATCCAGCTGGTGTGCAGCCCCCGTTTCTTGTCGGGCGCGTGCTCCGCGACGTAGGTCGCCGCCCCGCCGTACTCTCCGCCGAGCGCCAGCCCCTGCGCCAGGCGCAGCAGCACCAGGATGGTCGGGGACAGCATCCCGACCCGCGCGTAGGTTGGCAGCATGCCGACCGCCGCGGTGGCCAGGCCCATCACCATGATGGTAACGAGGAAGGTGTACTTCCGTCCCACCAGATCGCCGATGCGCCCGAACACCAGCGCGCCGAATGGCCGCACCAGGAATCCGGCAGCGTAGGTGGCGAAGCTGGCCAGCAGCGCCGCCGTCGCGTTCCCCGGCGGAAAGAACAGCGTCGCGAAGAACGGCGCCAGCGTCGCGTAGATGTAAAAGTCGTACCACTCGAACACGGTGCCGAGCGACGAAGCGAAGATGACCTTCCGGATCTCCGCCGCGCCGATCGCACGCGCCGGTGTGGTCGTCGTTGATGCCGCGGTCATGCGCTCACCCTCTTCTTACTGCGTCTCTAGAGGAAGTAGAGCTGCCACTGCAGGTTGAATTGATTGGCGGCGTGAACGCCTCCCGTTTCGGTGGTCCGGGTGTAGAACGCCTTCAAGTTCGAGGTGTGTCCGTAAGGCCAGAACGCCAGGCCGCCGCCCGCGCGGGTCTGGTCGACGCTGGTGGTCCCGCCGGGCGATGTTCCGCCCCACAGGTGCTCGACGCGGACGATCGGGGAAACGTGGACCGCATCGAAGTTGTAGCCGGCCTCCCCCATGACGGCCGTCTCCTTGGCGAGCGCGATGAACGTCCCACCCGTCCAGTGCGCCACGTCGACCTGCGCCGTGAAGACGCCAGGTCCGAGCGGCAGATCGGCAAAGAGGTCGCCGGCGAAGTAGTGGTAGCTGCTCTGCGTGTCGCCCGAAAGCCCGAGCGAGAGGATCTTCTTCTTGCCCAGGTAGGTGCCCGCGTAGAAGAAGCCCGGCTCGGCATCGAGCAGGTTGATCTGCACGCGGCCGGTGGCCCGGAAGAAGTTGTTCGACCCGACGGTGGTCGCGGCGTCGCCCACGGCCGAAGGCGTCTCGGGGGTGCGCACACCCTGGAACAAACCGAGACGGTATTCGATGTGCCCGTCGAGCACCAGGCCGCGAAGCTGGACGCCCAGATCGCGTCCCACCGGGCTGGCCGCGCTGCCCAGGAGGGTGTTGGCGGTGCTCAGAAACGAGAACCCGAAGTAGTCCCAGGAATAGAGCGTCCCCGCCCCCTGGACCGCGTTGTGGGCCATCGGCGGCAGCATGTACCCGGCGTCGACCTTCACCATGTCGCCCAGCGCCTTCCAAGTGATGAAGGCATCCTGAATGTTCATCCCGGGCGTGGCCTTGGTGGTCGTTGCGGCGGCTAGGGCCGTCGGTCCCTCGTTGGCCGCCAGAAACAGGTTCGGGTAGTCGGTGTCGAAGAAGTATTCGAACGCGCCGAACAGCGTTCCAGCCACCAGGAGACGCGTGCGGCGGATGAAGAGGTTGTATGAATTTCCGTCGAGCGCGGTGCTGCCCAGCGACTGAAACTGGGGCTGGAGCAGCAATCCGACCTTCAACGTGCTGCCGTTACCGATATCGTTCTTGAACGACGCGGTCGGCGGGTAAGGGGCGGGAGGGGCGGAAGCGGCGATCGCCGGCGGCTCGCCGGGCGCCATCGGCGCGCTGGCCTCCATCGGCGGGGCGGGTGGCGCAGGCGGCGGGACGGGAGCCGGCGCGCTCGAATCGGTCGCCGGCGCATCGGGCGGCGGAGTTTGCGACCAGGCACGCCCAGTTCCAACCAGGGCCACAGCAACCAACACGACGAGCGAAGTTCGCGCGATCATCTTCACCTCCTCTGGGGGGACAACGGGGACAAGTGAGACACCGGCGGTCTTTTGCCTGCGAGTCGGCGGCAGAGTCTCAGGAGACGACGCCGGAATCTACATATTTTTGCGATTTTTTTGCGCGTAGTTCTCATTTTTGGCGCATAGGCAACGACCCGGCCCTGTTTCGCGACCGGAAGCCGAAAAGTGGCGCGATCGACGGTGGTTAGCTTGCGGAGCCGAAGATTCGCCCCGTTGGACGATGTTATCGCCCTTACAACGATGGTTACGATCGTTGTGGAACGTTCAACGAACAGCGTCCACGTCGAAGCCAACGACACTTTCTCAACGGGCAGGTGAATCCGGTTCCCGACGCGATTGGCCTCGGAGCGACTCTAGTTGTGCAGGACTCGGGCGTCCACGCGGTTGGCGCTGCGCAACCTGTGCAAACGGGCCGTCCCGGCCCTTACGAATTGCGCGGTTTGCGGTGGCACGATGCGTGCTTGTAGGAGGGCTCACCATGATTGCATACCTTCCAGCCGCCGAAGACATCACCGATTCGATTTACGGTCCTCCCGCCTCGCCCGCGGAGGATCTCCTCGCCCGCCTCGACCGTTCGATCGCCGATCTCTGGAGGCGGGCCAAGGCTGGCAAGTTCTGGGGGCACGTCGTCTCGGAAGGCTTCGACCCGGAGCTCTATCGCCTGGCGATGGTCCAGATCTTCCACTGCACGCGCCACAACCCGATCCACCAAGCGGTGGCGGCGTTCCGGGCCCTCCCCGAAGAGACCGAGATGCTTCGATTCGTCTACGGCCACTCGAAGGAGGAGCTGGGTCGGGAGTGGTTGATCGTCAACGATCTGAGATCGATCGGCCTGTGGGTGGGCCACGAGGCGACGGAGGCGCCTCTCCCCGCCACCGACGCGCTCATCAACTATCTCCATGGTGTCGCGTTGCGGGATGGGCCGGTCGCACGGCTCGGATACTCCTTCTGGGCCGATTCGGTGCATCGCGAAATAGGTCCGCTGCTGCTGGCCGCGCGTGAATCGATGGCGCTCACCGTCGACAACATGGCCTTCTTCGCCGCGCACGCCCGGATCAACGCCCAACATTCGGAGCAGGTCCGAGCGGCGCTCCGGCGCGAGGTGACGACGCCGGCGCGGGCCGAGATGGTTCACCGGGTGGCCGTGACGTCGCTCTGGCTCAGCATTCAACTCCTGGAGCAGGCTTTTGAAGCCACGGACTACGATCTCGCGACGACCGATCCGGGCATCCCGAGATAGGTGGTTACCAGCGTGCTCGTCCTTGGGGAGCTGCTGCACGGAGCCAGTGCTTGTTCTCTTTCCCCAAAAGAAAGAACTCGGCCATACGCGCCGTCAGTGCGCAGCCTCAGCCGATCGATTTCCTGCTGCTCAATGCAGGGATGGTCCCAGGTAAGAAGCGCGTGATCACTGCGGCGGGCATCGAGGCTTCTCAGGCTCCGCTCATCGGCCATCATCAACTGACTATCGGGTTGCTCCGCGCCAACCTGCTGAGCCCCAACGCGCGGATTGTCATCGCCGGCGCGGAACCTGCCCGTGGGGGCGTGCCGATGTTCAGCTACACCGATGTGCCAGCCTTCGCGGCCAAATACTTCCGGGGAGACCGGACCGCCGCTATCGAAGCCCTGATTCGCAACGGGCCAAACGTGAAGTACGTGCCCAACAATACGTATGCCGACGCGAAGCTCATTATCGCTTGGTGGGTCGCGGCGCTGGCGCGCCGGCTACCCTCCGGCATGGCCGTGTACGCTGTCTCGCCCGGTGGGGCGACCGCCACCAAGGTGGTGCGAAACGCTGGCCCGGCGTTGAAGTATCTGTTTATCCCAATCGTGAACCTCATTCCCGGCATGAATCAGACGCCGGAGACCGCGGCCCGTCGGTACCTCCAGGCGTCGGAGTTCGGAACCGACGTCTCAGGGCAATTCTTCGCCTCGGCTCAAGGGAAGTTCTCAGGCCCAATTGAGGTGCAGCGCCAGCCACACCTCTACGATCGCGCCAGCCAGGAAGCCGCGTGGCAGGCCGTCGTCAAGGTCTCTGGCGCCGATTTCTCGCCTCTCAGCCCCGCGTCGCCGTCGGGTCCGCCGATAACAAAACGGCCCGTCGGATTGACATAGAAGAATTCGTCGCCTTCCCCAGCAACTTGAGAGCGGTGTCCTGAAGCCCGATCGCGGCTGAACTGATCCCGGCAATCCGAATCAGCAGGCGATTGCGGAGCTACGTGGTCGTCCACGGGGTCTCACGGTATTTTGAAATAAATAGTTCAAAATTACCTTGACCGCAGCCTCCGCGCCTGATTATCGTACCAAACAGTTCAAAATCAGCAGAGCAGCCTGACCTCGCCTTGGCCTTCACCGGCTAAGCGTACGTGAACACTGTTCACAGATCAAGACCCAGGGGACGAGTGGAATCCTTGTCCAGAAAAGGATGGCTGCTCGACTGGCCACCGGGGTCATCCCAGCGCCAGCCAGGGCGGCATCACGGGTTCCGAGCTCGCCGAGAGGCATTTCAAGCGCGAAAGTCCCCGCGTCAGTGTCAAGCAACCGTAGCTTTCTGGGCGGCCGCCCTTCCGCCCTCGCGACGGCTCGTCCGGCCTGCGCGAGGTGCACGCCGCGAGCTGCGCGGAGGTGACGGACGGCCTTGCGGTCGTCACCTCGATCGCCCTCGGCTGAGACGCGGAGAGATCAGCGTCCGCTTCGCCGCGACGCCGCTCCGGATCGGTGAGACGAATCTGTCCACCGAGCTTCTTCCGGAGCATCCGATTCTCCTCCCGGGGAGAACTCAGGTCACTTGGGTTCGCTCCCGTCGCCCTTCTTGGGGCTCGCAGTTGCGGCGGCCTCGCGCACCCCTACGGTGACGTACATCTGGGGCCGGATGCCGGTCGGCCCAACGAAGCTGCCGGCAACGGGCGGGACGGTTTCGGGATGGTGCGCCACCGCAACGGCGATGTGAGAGGATCCTGCGACGACGCCGGCCGTCGGGTCGAAGCCCTTCCAGCCGGGCCCGGGGAGGTAGACCTCGGCCCACGCGTGCGTCGAACCATTCCCCACGTCGGCGTACGACAGGTTGTAGCCGGTCACGAAACGGCTGGCGAGGCCGAGATGGCGGCAGCTTTCCGTGAAGAACGCCGCAAGATCTCGGCACGAACCGCTCCCGTTCGTTAGCGTCGTGCGGGGCGACTGTACCCCAGGCTGTTCGCGCACCTCGTAGCGGAACCGGTCGCGGATGGCGTGGTTCAGGCGATCGAGCAAGAGAAAGGTTTCGATCGGGCGCGCTCCGAGCGAGACGCCGCCGAGCCAGCTCATGACCTCGGCGCGATCACCTGGCCACGTCGGGGTACAGAATGGGGCCAGGTCCAGAACGTCGTTAACCTGGTACTGGAACGGATACCTCACGGCGAAATCTTCCACTAAGAAGTCGAGGGGGGCTTCTTCGTAATGCTCGATCAGAACGGTGCTCTCGATTCGCAACCTGTCAGCACGGTCGATGAATGTGATGACGGCCACAGAGTTGTCGAGCACGTCGCGTTGCCACCGGATCCCGTACGCGGGCGAGATCTCGAGCTTCGAGTCCACGATGCGGAGGTTGTGATTCTCGCGCGGTCGAAGCCGGAGCCGGTGGGGCAGCGGCGTCACCACCGCACCAAAGCGATACTCCGTGACGTGGTCGATGTGCAGTCGTCTCATTGATTGGTCAACTTTAGCGCGCTTCGGCGTCGTCATCACCCCTCTCCGCGGGGGTCCGCAGTCGTGGTCGTCCCTTCGTTGGTGATGCCGCGCTCGATTTGACCGTCTCTCGCGCAGACTTCGTCACCACCCCGGACGCGCGGAGCTACCTGGTGGGCGCCGTCATTCGAGCCCGGTGGAGCTGGCTCGGCGAGGCGACCTATCTAGAGACGCCGATCGGAAATCGCGCCCAGGTCGTCGGGACCAGCGCGGCCATGAGAGGGATTGAACGCCGCGCCGCTCCTCGACTTCGATTTGCTTCTCGCCCGCGCCACGCGCGGGCGGAACGCGGCGCTTTCCGATCGGCGTCTCCAACGTCATGAGCGCGGCGACCCCCCTGCCCACGCCGCGTAGCCTGGGCGCTCCGGCGATGCCCATCTTGCTCCTGTGGGCCAGTCCGAACGCCTCCTGCCCGCGAGCTCGCTCGCCTACTTCCGCCGTCACCTGCCCGATCACGCCGTTATTGAGGAGCCCAAGGGATTCGGCCATTCCCCGCACTTCGATGATCCGGCGCGGTTCGCAGCGCGCCTCATTACCTTCATGAGGACGGTGTCGGCAGGCAATGCGATCAACGGCCCCCCACAGGCCTAGACGCTCTCCTTCTGTCGTGTTGGTGGCTGAAAAGGAGCTGGAGCTGGAGGCAGTGCCGCGACCTTTGCCTTGAGATCGACGTTCGCTGCTTCGAGGGCGGAGCTCTGTTGGGCGCTGATCGCTGCGTCGCCTTGACGCCCGCGCTTTTCGGCCTCTAGCTGCGTCTTCAGTGACGCCGCTTGACCCCGCTCTTCATCCCGCTCCGCGGCGACGAACGTCAGCGACGTTTCGAGGATAGCGATCGCTTCGTCCTGCTCGCACGTCGCGGACTCGAGCTGCTCTATCCTGAGCTGTTTTGCTAGCTGATCGGCGCTTCGTTGTTCGATGTTCGCCGCCAGCCTTCCGATCGCTACGAGTTGGACGCTCTTTTCGGCGGACTCGAACATTGACAGCGCAGCCGCGGCCAAACCGCCAATCGACTTCAATGCATCATCCTGTATCCTGGTCGTCATTCGGGAACCTCCTCGAGATCGAGAGGCGTGAGGGAGCCGATCGGGGTAAGCACGTCTTTCCCTCGAGACAGTGCCTCCGGATTCCGCTGCCCCTAATCGCTCCAGACACGAAAGACCTGCAGTGTGTTGGGACCGACCGTCGTGGCTATCGCGACGTCCGCCGCGTCGCGACCGCGCGCAATGAGCACGCGCCCGATGCGCGGAATGTTGTTTCGCGGATCAAATGTGTGCCAGGCCCCGCCGAGGTATGCCTCGAACCAACCTGCAAAATCCATCGGCCCAAAGGGCGGGGACTGGCCAATATCACCTAGGTAACCCGTGCAATAGCGCGCTGGAATGTTCATACAGCGGCAAAGGGTGACGGCGAGGTGCGCGAAGTCGCGGCACACACCTTTGCGCTCAACGAATACATCCCAAGCGGTCTTGGTGGGGCTGGCGTATTCGTAACCGAAACGGATATGCTGATGGACGAAGTCGCAGATCGCCTGCACCCGCGCCCATCCGAGCGGCGCATTGGAGAACGTCTTCCACGCGATCTCCGACAGGCGATCGGTCTCGCAGTAACGACTGCCCAGTAAGAAAACCAGCGCCTCTTCCGGCAGCTGCGGGACAGGGTGCTGCTCGGCCGAAGGGAAGACAGGGTCCGGGGCACCCGTGTCGTTCAAGATAGCCTCGGCGGTCACGGTGAAGCGACCTTGCGGCGCGACCAGGCGGGTACACCAGTTCCCAAATCCATCCCGGTACGCCACCATGGGAACCGCAGGCGTCGCCATTATGTGGTCGGGCCGCACCCGGATTTGCATATTGTTCCTCGCCGTCGCTATCTCGTGATCGGCCCAAAGAATGGATTGCGGGGCGTCAAGCACGAGGCACACAAGTCGCTCCTACCATTGCAGCTCTGGGAGCTGCCTGAACACCGCGCGAACGCCTTCGCTCCATTCTTTACTCAAGGCCGTAAAGTAGATATTCCCCTGATTGAAACGCCGACGCATGTTCAGCTTCAGGCTATCCCGTTCGCAACATACGAGATCAATGGGCATGCCGACGGATAGATTGCTGCGCATGGTCGAATCGAACGACACCAGGGCGCATTTGGTGGCGTCTATGAGGCTGGCGGAAGTAATGATGACGCGGTCGACAATGGGCTTTTCCGTACTTCGCTTCGCCGGTCTGGAAGAAGGGCGTATCGGCACCCGCCTCGATGAAATTGCCTTCGGCGAAGGTCCGGAAGAGCCGCAACGGCTCGCCTTTGATCTGGCCGCCGATGACGAACGAGGGATTGAAAGTCAAAGCGCTTTTCTCGAGGTGTTTCCCGTGGCGGAGCTCGACGTCGCGTATCGCGTCCGAAACCACGACCGCTATATCGAACATCGTGCGAACGCTCCAGATGTTCGGCACGCCGTCTTGCGCATCACCTCTCTGTTTCAGAACGCTGACGACCGCCTGTGTTCCTGCGAGACTCCCGGAACTCAACAGCACGATCACCCGATCGCCCATGCGCTCAAAAACGGTCATCTTGCAAAACTGCGCAAGATTGTCGACGCCTGCGTGGGTGCGGGAATCCGACGCGAGGACCATCCGCTCCTTGAGCAGAACGCCGACGCAGTAGGTCATGTCGTCACTTTCTTCGAGGTTGCGTTCTAGTAGGGGAGGTTCAAGAAGGCGCCGGCGCCGGCGAACATCAAAAGCGAGGCAATCCAGAGGACGGAAATCATAGCGGCAATCCACCTTCAACCCGCGTGACCCGATACGAGCGGCGGCGGTCGAACCGCCGGCTTGCCGGCTCCCGATCGGCCACATGCTCTGGCCAGAGGGCGAGAAGCATTTGGCAGAGGTGCTTGGAGCGCGCAGGGTCGGTGATTTTCTCCATCGTGGCCTTGTCGCGCACGTAGAACACGTCGATCGCGCGGTTGGCCTCGCTCGTGATCTTCGAACGGTGGATGTCGAGCCCCTCTTGGTAGAGCGCGCGGACGATGGCATACAGCACGCCGGGGCAGTCCTCCGTGATGATCTCGACGACGGAGAAATCGCGGCTCACCTCGTTGTCAATCTTGCACTCGGTCGGGACCCTGGGGGTGCGCCAGGCGGCCACCGAGCCGACGCTCGGGCGGGTCGCGACCAGGCTCTCCGCCTTGATTCGCCCGCTCAGTACGGCCTCCAGGTCTTCCCGGACCTTGTTCCAGCGCGCCTCGTCGGTGACTGGGCGTCCCATCGCGTCGCGCACTCTGAAGATGTCCAGCGCCGCCGGCGGCTCGCTGGCGTCGGCCGGCCGCCGCGAGTAGATGGCGGCGTCGACGACCTCGATGCGGTTCGCGTAGAGCACGCCCGCGAGGTCGGCAAGGAGCCCCGGCGTGTCGAGCGCGGCGAGCACCATCTCCGTGATTCCGAAGTGGGCGTCGTGCGACACCTCGAGGAGGGAGCTCCTCGCCGCCGACCGCCGCGCCCGGGTGAGGCGTACGTGGGCAGCGATACGCGCCCCGCTGTTTTCGGCGAAGTACCGCGCCGGAAAACCGCCTAAAAGGGCGGCGACCGCCGTTTCTCCCTCGGTCGTCCCCTCCCCGAGCAGGCGCGCCGCGTCTTTCTGCCGCTGTTCGACGATCTCCGCTCGCTCCGACCTCAGCAGGTCGGGACCGTCGCGCATGAAGGTGAGCGTCCGGGTGTAGAGGTCAGCGAGCAGTGTCTCCTTCCAGCTCGACATCGCAGCGGGTGAGACCGAAGCCAGATCGCAGAAGGTGAGGATGTAGAGCTCGCGCAGGTTTTCCTCGTCGCCGCACAGGCGGGCGAAGTCGGAGATCGTCCCGATGTCATCGAGGTCTCGGCGCTGCGACATCTGCCCCATGACGAGGTGCTGGCGGACCAGGAACTCGACGCGCCGGAGGTCCTCTTCCTCGATACCGAGGCGCCGGCAGATTGCGCGGGCGAAGCCCACACCGATCTCGCTGTGCGGGCTGCCGTAAGGCATGCCAACATCGTGAAGCAGCGTCCCCAGTGCGAGGGCGACCGGCCGGCTCACCTCGCCCACGGTGTCGCTCGGCACCGGAAACTCTTTGCCGTGCTCGCCGCGACGGAGAGCGTTCAACCGGGCTACCGCGTAGAGCGCGTGCTGGTCGACAGTGTACACGTGGTAGATGTCGTGCTGCACCAGCCCCATGGAGGCCTTCCACTCGGGCATGAGAGCGCCGAGCAGGCCGAGATCCTGCATCTGCTCGAGACGCGAAGGGTTGGCGCGGTCGCGTCCGTCGCAGAGGAGCTGGACGAACAGCCGCCCCGCCTCCCGGTCCTCGCTCAGCGCCGCCGACCGCGAGGCGGCGAGCTCCCCGAGGAGATCGAGCGTCCGCAAGGCAAGGGGCAGGTCGAGCATGATCGCGACCTGGAAGATCCTGATCATCTCCGAGGGCTTGCGCTCAAACACCGAAGGGTCGGCAGGTTCGAGCGCGCCATCGCGGACCACGAAGCTTTCGTCGGCCGGTCCCTGGAGCTTGCCCCCCTCCAGGGTCAACACCGGCTGGGTCTTCGGGCGCTCGTCTTCGCGGGCGGAAGCGTGTTGCAGCAGCCGCTCGGTCTCGTTCCGGATGAGCCTGGCGTGGGCGTGGTACTGGTGCATGAGCGCCTCGACGGCGGGGTGGACCGCCGGGCGGATGACGCCCCCCAAGTCCTGGGCGTCCGGGCAAAGTACCGGCGCGATCTCCTCCTGAATCTGGAAACGCAGGTGCTCCTGGCGGCGTCCGGTCGCGGCGTGCATGGCGATCCGTACACGCATCAGCCATTCGGTTGCGGCGGCGAATGCTTGGGCCAGCCGCCCGGTCATTACCCCCCGCGCCACGAGTTGTTTCGGATCGCAGGTGCCGAAGCGGGCGATCGCGGCCCAGCGCCCCACGCACAGATCGCGCAGTCCGCCCGGGCCGTTCTTCAGATCGGGCTCGAGGAGAAAGATCGTGTCGCCGAAGCGGTTATGCCGCTCTCTCTGCTCGGCGCGCAGGCGCGCGACCAAGTCCTCGGCGGCGGTCTTGGTCACGCGCGCGCGGTACTCGCTCATGAACTTGCCCGCGAGCGCTTCGTCGCCGGTCAAAAAGCGCGCGTCCAGAAGCGCGGTCGCCGCTGCCAGGTCACGGGCCGGCAGGGCGAGCGCTTGATCGCAGGCACGCACGGCGTGGCCGGCGTCGACCTTGGCGTCCCAAAGCGGGTAGAGGATCGCCTCAGCCAGGGCCTGCACCTCCGTCCCCGGTGTCTTTGCGCAAAGAACCAAGAGATCGAGGTCCGAATAGGGCATCAGCTCGGCGCGCCCGAACCCGCCTGTCGCGAACACCGCGACCGGCGTCTTGCACTTCGACACCTCACGTCCGGCGACCTCCATGATGATGGCGTCGGCCTCACCCGATAGGGCGCGGGCCGCCTCGACGCCGTTGCCGCCCGCGCGGACTGCAGCGCCGGCCCTCTCGCGGGCGACGGCGAAGGCTCGAGCAATGTCGGTCAGCACTATCGACATTCTCCAGCTACTCCTGGGAGACTCTGGGCGGTGTCAGTGAGAATGCGAGAAAGCTGGGCCACGTCCGATGGTAGTCACGCTCGCCGGCTTTGGTTGAAGGTGGAGCGGAATACCTCCCTCTGACGACGCCGGGTTGCTCGACCTGAGGATGGTGTCGGTGTCGGGGTACTGCCCGGTGAAGGTGATCGCGCCTGCCCTCTGTGCTGTATTTTCTCCACGGCAGCGGGATGGTGAGCAAGACGCTGCGGATTCCCAAGCCCTGAGCCGTAAAAACGGGCATCTTGGGCGGGTCGAGGAGCGCGGTCAGTGGACGGAACGCTTAGGTCTCGGCCAACTGACGCAGTGGGACCTCTGGTCTTAAATGCAATGCCGATCGGTTAGGCGCCAAGTGATCGAAATCGATCGGGAATTCCTGTGGAGAAATGAAGTTTTGCAGGACGCAGTAGACCGAGTCACGATGTCGCGATCTTCGAGAAGGAGAAG
>Ga0080027_10000884_pt1 | contig 12386 bp, 11 predicted proteins | sample OrgsoiDNA2013046_FD_70962 | JGI IMG/M metagenome (GOLD analysis project Ga0080027, IMG submission 70962) | Permafrost soil microbial communities from the Arctic, to analyse light accelerated degradation of dissolved organic matter (DOM) -... | ecosystem: Environmental > Terrestrial > Soil >... | reverse complement strand
GTCGACAGCGCCGAGAAGCATCTTGAAGTCGTAGTCGACGACAGCCAGCTTTCTCTCGCCATCGGCAAGAAGGGGCAGAACGTCCGGCTGGCGGCGAAGCTGCTCGGATGGAAGATCGACATCAAGAGCGAGGAAGAGAAGCGTCAGGAAGTTGAACTCCAGATGGCCGCTATGGCGCCGCCCGTCACTACCCCACTGGAGAACGTTCCGGGCCTGGGCGACGGATTGGTCGAGAAACTCGGCGCCGCGGGCGTGACCACGGTGGAAGCGCTTGCCGATATGACACCGGAGCAGCTTGAGGCTATCGAGGGGATCGGGCCGAAGACAGTGGAAAAAATCAGCCTCGCGGTGAATAATTACTTTGCCAGCCTGGAGTCGGGCGTGGTCGAGGGTGAAGTCCCGGCCGAGGGCGCGATTGCCGAAGTTGAGGCCGGGTCGGAAGTTGTCCCCGAAGAGGCCGCTCCGGAAACCGTTCTGGAAGCGGAATCCGGGGAAGTCGCCGCAGAAGGCGAACAGGCCGCGGCGGCTCCTGAGGCGGCGGATGCCGAAGCCGCTTCAGACGAAAAACACGGGCATGAGCCGAAAGATGGCTCCGCTCCCGAAACAACGGAATAGTTATGCGACGCGCGAACATTTTCAATGGCGTGCGAGTGCAGGACGCTGGGCTCCGTGAGGTTGCAATGAAGACTTAAGCGCAACGCGGAGTACAAGAAAGGCCGGATGAGCAAGGTTCGAATTAACGATCTCGCCAGAGAGCTGGAAGTGAAAAGCAAAGCCATTCTCGACGCGCTTACGTCCGTCGGGGTGACGGAGAAGAAGACCCATTCCAGTTCCATCGAGGATCACGAAGCGGAAAAAGTGCGTATCCACCTGCGCGGCTCGGCCGAAGCGTCGTCGCCCAGCGCGAAGTCTGCGCGTCCTCTGCGCGGCGAAGAAGAAATCAAGACCAAGATCGATTTGTCGAACATCTCCCGCCCCGGAGATGTGCTGAGAGCCATTACCCAGCAGAAGGAAGCGGTTGCGCCTCCGGCGCGCCCCGCAGCGCCTCCGGCGGTCGTGGCCAGGCCGGTGGCTGTGCTTCCGATAGTCCGGCCCACGCCGCCTCCGGCTGCCCCTTTTACTCCGCCAGCCACAACGCCTTCGGCACCGCCGCACCTTGTGGCTCCGCCGGCAGTGGTTGAACGGCCGATTGCTCCTCCAATTCAAGCCGCCGCGCCGCCTGTGGTTGCACCGCCGCGTCCCGCGACACCGCCCCCAGCAGCTGTGATCGCGCCGCCAGCGTCAGTAGCTCCGCCGGTGACGGCATCCACTGCGCCGCATGCTCCCGCAGTTCCCCCGCGTCCTGCGCCACCTGTGGTTACCGGGCCGCCGCAGCCGCCTGCGCCGCGCATGATTGTTCCGCAGACCGGGCCGCGTCCCGTGTATAAAGCTCCGCCGCCGCGCATCGTTCCGCCGCCTGTGCAATCTGCCTCGCCGGCGGCAGGGACTATTCGTCCTATGCCTGGACGCCCTGTGCCCGGACAGCCGATTTTCCAGCGCCCACGCCCGCAAGGACCGGGGGGAGTGGGTGCGCCTCGTCCGCCGCTACGTCCCGGTGAGCGACGTCCCATGCATCCCACGCGCACGGCTCCGGCCGGAGCGCGTCCGCTTGGCGTCGGTCCTGGGCTTCCGCCTCCGGGACCGGCTCGTCCCGGCGCACGTCCTGGCGCGCCGGCCCGCAGGCCCGGCCAGCGCTATGTTCCGCGCGGTGTAAAAGAAGGCCCGATGAAGGGCTACACGCCGCCGCCGCGCATGGTGGTGTCGAATGAGCCGATGCCGATCACGCGCAATATCACGATCACGGAAGGCATCAGCGTAAAGGATCTGGCGGAGAAGCTCGATATCCGCGTTAAAGATGTAATCTCGCGCCTGCTCGGCCGCGGTGTTTTCGCCACGGTCAATCAGACACTCGACGCCGAACTCGCCAGCGAAATGGCGCGCTTCTTCGGCGCCGACACGAACGTGATCACCTTCGAAGAGCAGGCCTCGAAAGATATTGACGCTGCCGCCGGAGCGGCGGGAGAAGACGTCGCTGCCGGGGTCACGCCGCGTCCGCCTGTGGTCACGATCATGGGTCACGTCGATCACGGCAAGACCACGCTGCTCGACTCGATCCGTCTGACCAACGTTGCCGGAGGCGAAGCGGGCGGGATCACGCAGCACATCGGCGCCTACAAGGTTCGCATTACCGACAAAGAATCTCCGGCGTTTGGCCGCGAGATTGTGTTCCTGGATACGCCCGGTCACGAAGCGTTTACCCGCATGCGTGCGCGCGGTGCCAAGGCGACTGACATCGTCGTTCTTGTCGTCGCCGCCGATGACGGCGTGATGCCGCAGACCATTGAAGCCATCGATCACGCGCACGCCGCCGAAGTTCCGATCATCGTCGCCGTCAACAAGATCGATAAGCCTGGCGCACTGCCCGACCGTGTGAAGAAGCAACTCGCCGATCGCGGCCTGGTACCCGAAGAGTGGGGCGGCAAGACGGTCTTTGTCGACGTTTCGGCGAAGCAGAAAACGAATCTCAACCTGCTGATGGAAATGATTTGCCTGGTCGCCGATCTGGCAGAACTGAAAGCAACGCCGGAACGCGCCGCTACTGGTGTGGTTCTCGAAGCGAAACTCGACCGCGGCCGCGGACCTGTGGCCACGGTGCTGGTGAATAACGGCACGCTCAACGCCGGCGACAACTTTGTGGTGGGCAACGTCTACGGCAAAGTGCGCGCCATGTTCGACGATCGGGGCCAGGTGCTCACGTCCGCGCCACCCTCAACCCCGGTTGAAATTCTCGGCATGGAAGGTTTGCCGCAAGCCGGCGATCAATTCGTCGTCGTCGCGGATCGCGACAAGGCGCGCGGCATTTCCGAGTACCGCGAGCAGAAAGCCCGCGAAGCCGCGCTGGCCAAGAGTTCCCGCGTATCGCTTGAAGGACTCGCCGAGCAGATCAAGACCGCCGGCATGAAGGAACTGAACGTCATCCTCAAAGCGGACGTGGGCGGTTCGGTCGAAGTGCTCAGCGACTTGCTTACGAGACTTTCGAACGAAAAAGTTCGGCTCAGGCTGCTGCGCTCGGGCGTGGGCGCGATCACCGAGACCGATGTGCTGCTGGCCTCGGCGTCGAATGCCATCATCATTGGCTTCAACGTGCGGCCGGAGCGCAAGGCGCAGGAACTGGCAGAGCAGGAAGAAGTCGACATCCGCCTGCACTCGATCATTTACGAACTGCAGGACGAGATCAAGCGCGCCATGAGCGGCCTGCTCGAACCGACCATCAAAGAAACCTACCTGGGCCGGGCCGAGGTGCTCGAAACCTTCCGCATCCCGAAGGTGGGCACAATTGCCGGATGCCGCGTGACCGATGGCGTGATCAAGCGCGACTCCGATGTCCGCCTGCTGCGCGACGGTGTCGCCGTGTTCAAAGGCAAAGTCGGATCGCTGCGCCGCTTTAAAGACGATGCCAAAGAAGTGACCAACGGCATGGAGTGCGGCATCTCGATCGCGAACTACGGCGACATCAAGGCGCGCGACGTGATCGAGGCTTTCGTCACGGAACGGATTGCTGCGGAAGTGATCGCGTAAGCAAGTTCTCAGTTCTCGGTTCTCAGTTGATGCAGAGCGGTTTTGCTGAGAACCGAGAACTGGAACTAACTGAATGCCCATCGCTTTTCTCACCCTCGAACTTCACATTGAAGCCGCTCAGTCGATCAAGGACCGTCGCCAGGCGGTGCGCAGCATGAAAGACCGACTGCGCACCGGTTTCAACGTTTCCGTCGCCGAACTGGATGGCGCGGAGCTTTGGAACCGCGCCACTGTCGGCGTGGTCAGCATTTCCAACTCGCGCGATTACCTCGACGGGTTGATGAAGAATGTAGAGCGCGCGGCCACCCGCATCGCGAACAATCACGGCGCGGAAATTGCCGACTCTTTCGTGGAATATTTCTAGAAAAATGCTCAGATAGAGAAATGCTCGTGTGGCGACGGCAGCCTTCGGCCGTCCGAGCGAGGGCGAAGGCCAGCGAGCCCCCGTGCACACCCCCAACCACTTGTTACTTCTGTACTTACCACCTCCCCACAAAACGGCGCGACAATAGCGCTTCCGGGTCGCGCACCGGAACCCGATATCTGATATTCTCAACAGTTTTACCCGAGGTGCATTGCCGTGGAGAAGCGCGGGCTTAAGATTCATCGAGGCCGGGTCGGCGAGGCCCTGCGCGAAGAGATCGAAACCCTTGTCGAGGGTGAACTGGCGGACCCACGCATCGGACTAGTCAGCGTGACGGCCGTGCACATTGCCGACGATGGCCGCTCGGCGGAAGTTTGGGTCAACGTCGAAGGCAGCGACGAAGATGCGGACGAAAGCCTGGAAGGCCTGGAAGCCGCCAAGGCGTACATACGGCACGAACTGGTTGAGCGCCTGCGTCTGAGAAAGGCTCCGGAACTAATCTTTCGGCTCGACCGCGCGGAACTGGAAAAGGCGCGGGTCGAGGAATTGCTGGCGCGCGCGAAGAAAAGAAACAAGGCGGGCAAGAAAAAAGAGCAGAATTCAAAGAAGGCATAGTGACAAGAAGGCAACACTAACGTGCGGCGAAGTCCAAGCGACATGCTCGAAGACGTACTCCGGCAGATCGGACAGCACGAACGCTTCGTGCTGACCTCGCACGCCCGGCCTGACGGCGACGCCGTAGGTTCCGCGCTGGCCTGCTGCCAGGTGCTTCGCGCCATGGGCAAGCAGGCGGATGTCGTTCTGCACGATGGCGTACCCCGAATCTACCGTTCGTTGCCATTTGCCGACCAAGTGGTGCAATCGAGCCGCGTAACTGGCAGTTACGAGGCCGCCATCATTCTGGAGTGCGACAGCATTCATCGCACCCGGCTGGAAGGGCTGGAAGATCGTTTTCTAATCAGCATCGATCATCACGTGAGCGGACGCCCGTTTGCCGATGTCAACTGGATCGATCCGCACGCCGTGGCCACAGCCGAAATGGTGTTCCGCCTGGCGCGCGAAGCAGGGGTAAAGTTTTCTCCGGAGATTGCCACCTGCCTGTATACGGCGCTGATGACTGACACCGGATCGTTCATGTTCCAGGGCACGAACGAAAATACTTTCGCGCTGGCGCGGGAACTTGTGCTGGCTGGCGCCGATCCGGCGCACTGCGCCCGTGGAATTTATTTTGCCCACTCCGTCGCGAAGATACGCCTGCTCGGCGAAGCTCTCCGCAATCTGAATGTGGAAGGCCACATCGGCTACGCCTCGGTGACTCACGAGCAGATGGAACGCAGCGGCGCGATTGAAGAAGATTGCGAAGGCTTGGTGAACTACGTGTTGTCGATCGGCGGCGTGGAAGTGGCGGCGTTTTTCCGCGAACTCGGCGACGGCCGCTACCGCGTGAGCCTGCGCAGCAAAGGCAAACTCGATGTCGCACATATCGCCGAGACCTTCGGAGGCGGAGGCCATGAGTGCGCCAGCGGATGCTCCATCGATGGTCCCCTGACCGAGGCGGTCCACCAGATTCTGGCCCGGATTCGCCGCGGTCCTTCCGTACAATAGGGATCCATTGCAGATTTCAGATTTATGATTGCAGATTGAAAACCGCTGCATCTGGCGGCACCGCTCTTCAATCGGAAATCTAAAATCTGCAATCTGAAATTCCTCATGACCAACCGCACCCGTACAGACGCCCTGTTGTTGGCCGGTTTCTGCGCATTCCTTTTTTTCTATGGCATGGGCCAATTCGGCTTGATCGGCGCCGACGAGCCGCGCTACGCGCAGGTGGCGCGCGAAATGCTCGAACGCCACGACTGGATCACGCCCACCCTCGGCGGCCACGCCTGGCTGGAGAAGCCGCCGCTCTACTACTGGCAGGCGATGGTCTCCTATTCCGTGCTTGGAGTCACGGATGTCGCTGCGCGGGTGCCATCGGCGATTGACGCGACGCTGCTGGTGATCGCCGTCTATCTCTTCTTCCGGCGGTTCCGGCGCGGCGTAGAGATCGACGCCGCGCTGATCACCGCGTCCTGCGCAGGCGTGATCGGCTTCGCCCACGCCGCGTCGATGGACATGGCTCTCGCCGCGACTTTCTCGATAGGGATGCTGGCGTGGTGGGCGTGGCGTGAGAAAGGGACTCAAGTCTATCTCGCGCTCTTTTATTTCTGCATGGCGCTGGGGATGCTCGCGAAAGGTCCGGTGGCGCCGTTTCTTGCAGGCGCCGTTGTCGTAGTTTTTGCAGCAATGGCGCGAGAGTTGCGCCTAATCGTGAAAACGCTCTGGCTGCCCGGCATCCTGCTGTTCTGCGCCATTGCGCTGCCGTGGTACATCGCGGTGCAGATGCGTAACCCGCAATTCTTCCGCGAATTCATTCTGCAGCACAATCTCGCCCGCTTCTCCAGCGACCTCTACCACCATCGCCAGCCCTTCTGGTATTACCTGCCCGTGACCGCTCTCGGGCTGGTGCCGTGGACGGTGTTCGTAATCCCGGCGTTCATCCAACCACTGCGAGCCTGGTGGAAGGAGCGCAAATCTGTCTCGGCCGAGCCTGACCTTGAACTCGAGTTCGGCGTATTTGCGTGCTGCTGGCTGGTCGTGCCGCTTGTGTTCTTTTCCATCTCGCAGTCGAAACTTCCCGGCTACATTCTTCCCGGGGTCCTCGGCGGAGCCGTTCTGCTGGCGGTGTATTTGCGCCGGCATCTCGCGCGAGAGGAAGGAGTCTCGAAGTGGCTGACGGTCGCGCACGCCCTGCTGGCAGCGTCTCTGATTGTTCCCGCCAGCCTGATTGTGCATCTCATAACACAGCATCGGCTGCCCGCGGGGCGGCCTATATTCGTCGCGCTGGCGGTCGCGTTCGTGCTGGGCACCGGCATCGCGATCACGTTGTCGAGTCGCTTGCGGCTGCGCACATTGCGTTTCGTGACTCTGATTCCAGTGTTGCTGTCGGTGTGGATCGTGCTGAAGGTGGTTGGGACGACCCCGATTGATCAGACACTCTCGGCCCGTCCGCTCGCGGCCGAGATTGCCGCCGTGGAAACGCATCAGCTTCCACTTGCGGTCTATGGCGTTCCCCGCGAGATGGAGTATGGGCTGGCGTTTTATCTCAACCAGACTGCCGTGCGGTACGAGGCCGGTAGCCTGCCCACGGAGGAACATCTTTTGGTAGCGCCGGCAACGTGGAAGGTGAATGTAGCTGCGAGAACGTCGGGGCGTCGCGTGTTGTTCCTAGGCAGTTATGCGCCGCAGAACGTGGATTATTATTGGGTGTCCGCAGTGGGCGCCAAGCCATAGTCAACCGCGCCTCCATAGTCCAGAATCCGCATCGCCTGTTGCCGCCCCATGTTCGCCCGCGTTTGCCCTCTGCCCAGCGAACCCACTACACTCGGAATTTGGCCGCGCCATTTGCCGCCCGCTCGCGGCTGCCGCTGCAGGACATCCCTTGGAGACGGTTCTTGGAGATTCTCGACCTCAGGCACTTTTCTTCCGCCGACCTGCGCCCTCTGCTCGATGACGAGGCGCAAGTCTGGTCGCGCCGGCTCTCCTGGGACTACTCCGGCTCGGCGGAAATGATTCTGCGCTACGTCGACGCGAAAATCCTGCCCGGCTATGCGGCGGTCGATCGCGGCCGCGTCTTTGGCTATTCGTTCTTCGTTTACGAAGGCAACAAGGGAGTAATCGGCGACCTCTACGTGACCAACGGCACCCGCCTGCCCAACGCGCGCGAAGTCGAGTTGAAGCTGCTTACCCACGTCATCGAGACGCTGCAGCAGTCTCCGGGAATTCATCGAGTAGAGGCGCAATTGCTTGCGCACGAGACCAACGCGGTCTCGCGGCCGTTTCTCGACACCGGGTTCCAGCGGCATCCGCGCCTGTTCATGACGTTGCCCCTGGGCAAAGCAACTCCAGAGAATATTTCCACGCATCCTGACGTCGAGATCCGTCCATGGGCAGAAGCGGACTACCAGCCGTCGGCGGCGGTCATCACTGCGTCGTATCGCGGCCACGTCGACGCTCAGATCAACGACCAGTACCACACGCTGAGCGGGTCTCTGCGCTTCCTCAACAACATCGTGCGCTTTCCCGGATGCGGCGTGTTCGACACAGAATCATCGTTTGTAGCCGTCGACCGCAAAGCTCGAGGGATGATCGGGTTGATCCTGTGCTCACGCGTGCGCAGCGACGTCGGCCACGTCACGCAAGTCTGTGTGCTGCCCGAGTACCGTTCGCGGCGAATCGGCGAATCGCTGATGGCCGCGACGGTGGGAAGTTTGCAGAGACGAAACTTTTCGCTGCTGTCGCTCACGGTGACGGAAGCCAACACGCGTGCCGTTGCGTTATATCGCCGGCTGGATTTCGACTCGAAGAGAGTTTTCGATGCGTTCGTGTGGGAGGGATAGCAGTGAGCGATGAGCAAAAATCTTCAGAGATCCTGTTATGGTTTGCTCATAGCTCACTGCTCACCGCTATCTGCGCAGCAACCACATCGCCCAGCCCGCCAGCAGCGCTCCACCCAGAAACATGACGAAGCAGTAGGCTCCGTAGCGAATCATTTCGCGCGTAGTCTCGCGGTGGGTGATGCCGAACACGATGGAAGTGAAGAGAGCAAACACCGCCGCCGCGCTGAAATGATTGAGCGTAATCGTCATTGCGCGCAGCCTCGCGAAAAGGCTTGAACTGACAACTGGCAACCGGCAACTGGCAACTGCCTCATTGTTTCTTCCCGATGGCAATGTGATAAGCGTCGGCGACCGCAATAAAATTCAGCAGCCCCGCGACGATCATAAACTTCGTGCCGTAGTCGGCCGTCGCGAATTGAATTGCGCCCTGGCCCCAGTCCATTGCGGTGGTCACAATGTAAAGCCCGCCCGCGCCCACATTGCCGATGAAGCCAAGGATGTCGAGAATATCGCCGCCGTTGGCTTTGTAGATGCGCCCCTGCATGGCCAAGCCGAGCAGGAACAACGTGACGATCGATACGAAGAGCAGGCCGCCGCGAATCCAGCGCTTCTGCATCATGTGGCCCGCGCCCGGAATCAGCCAGCCAACCGCGGGAGCGAGCACCGACATAACGCTCACTGGCTCCGGTGTAGCTCTGGTTTTATCTGTGGTGGAATTCGCCATTCTAAATGGTCACAATCTCGCGCTGAATTTTCCCCGTCACTTCCGCCGTCTTGTCGCGCACCAGCACGTTCACCTCGCTGCGCACGCCAAACTCCGGCAGGTAGATGCCGGGCTCAATCGAGAAGCAGGAGTTGGGAAGAATCTGCCGCTCGTCGTGGATCTCAAGGTCGTCCATGTTGGCCCCATTGGAATGGACGTCGGTACCGATGGAATGTCCCGTGCGGTGAATGAAATAGTCGCCATACCCGGCCTTGGTGATATGCCCGCGAGTGGCGCGGTCCACTTCCCATCCGGCGATACGGCGGCCGGAGTTGATGCCATCCAGCACGGTCTTGACGCCGGCGTCGCGCGCGTCGCGGACGATTTCAAAAATTTCCCGCATGCGGCCCGACGGCGCCGCGCCCACAAAACCCATCCATGTGATGTCGTAGTACACCGCACCGGGAGTATTTTTCTTACCCCAAACATCGAGCAGAACCAGATCGCCTTCACGAATCGGCACCGGATGGCTGGCGTTCGGTTCATAGTGCGGGTTTCCAGCGTTGGCGTTGACGGCAACGATCGGTGGATCTACGGTGGCGAGATTCTCGCGGACGAATGCTTCCATAAACCACTGCTGAATCTCGTGCTCCTTTGTGCCGCCATTGCGAACGCGCTTGCCAATCTCTTTGAACGAAGCCTCAACGATCGAATCGATGCTGTCGCGCGCGGCAAAGTGCGATTTGATCTGCTCTTCGCTCCAGGTTGACTCGAACTGCGCCACCAGATCCGCCGAACTGACGATATTCTTCCCCAGTCCGCGCAGCAGGTCGATCGTCCCACCATCCACCAACGAAATCGTGAATACGCTGTTGTTGGGCGAGTACTGCATCGCCAGATCGCGATGTTTCGCCAAAATGGATTTCAGCTGGTCGAATAACTCCTGCCAGCCGGAATACTGATGCTTTTTGCCGGGAAGGGAATCCAGGTGCCCCGCTTCAATCTTGTGAACCAGTTTGACCGGCTCGCCCTCGGCAGGAATCAGGTAGAACCAGCGCCGCGTCACCATCATGCCCTCAGGCAGGCCCAGCACGCGGTAAGCGATGGGGTCGCGATGGTGATGGTCGTAGAACAGCCACGCGTCAATATTGCGTTCGCGCAGCGCAGATTGAATGGCAGCCAAGTCCATGGGCAAACGTCTATTGTAAACAAGAGGAGGGATTTGGGCGAATCAGCGCGTCGTTATTCGGAGAGTGTTTCCCTGCATCACGCCGATGTCGTCGCCCCGCCCGCGGTTCTCACAAATTTGTCATAGACCCACAGTGCCGCTGCTGTCACTAGCCCGACGCCAGTGATCCAGAACCAGATCATCGTCGGTCGATGTTCAACTTCGCCATAACGATGGAGCAGGAATCCGCCGAATGGCCCGCCAATCAGCGATCCGATGCCAATCGGTACGAACGCAAATCCCATATACGTCCCCTGCTGGCCCGAAGGAGCGAGCCGCGAAATGTATTCGTAATAGCGCGGCGCCTGGATGATTTCGCCGATGGCCAGGAAAAACAACGAGAAGACCGCTCCCCAGATTGTCGGGTGCAATGCCAAAATCAGCCACGACAGCGAAGTAATCACCGTGCCTAGAATCACGGCGGCAAACGCCGGGACTTTGCGCGTAAGGTAATTCATCGCCAACGTGAGGCAGATTACGGTCAGGCCATCGACCACCAGAATGATTTCCACGTCGGCGGTGGAACTGACGTAGCCGTGAATGAATCCGGGAAGACTGATGTACTGCTGCCAGAACACGATCCAGTAGCCCGTGAAGATCGCCAGGAACCACATAAACCGGCTGATGCCCGCTAGCACAACGGCCAGAAAACCAAGCCATATCCACCAGGGAACGCTCCAATCCGGTTTGACCCACAGCGCGATGCGCAGCAGCAAGGCCACCAGTAACACCGGCAAGACCAGCCGGTAGTTTCCCAACACTACGCAAAAATTCCGCGCCACGGTAGCAATCGGAGGCGGCAGCGCGTCGCCGGCCTTGCGCGGTTCGCGGAAGAAGAGCAGAACAACAAAGAACATCGCGAAAACACTGAGCGCCGCCACCCGATAAACATTTTCGACGCCAAGGTGACGGTGTGCCCAGGAAGCGAAGTACGGCCCCGCCGCGCCGCCGATGTTGACCATCGTGTAATAAATCGAGTAGCCGATGGACCTGACGTTCTCCTTCGAAGCCCGCGCCGTCGTGCCCACCACACACGGCTTGACCAGCGATACTCCGAGCGCAGGAAGAATCAGGATGAAGCCGACGAACAATCCGAGCGGTACTGCGTTGCGGACCGGCGCCAGCCACGACGCCCCAATCGACCCGATCAAGAAATACGACGCGCCAAGAATGAGATAGGCGACCGAAAGCGCGCGGCGAAACCCCAGCCGGTCAGCGGCGGCTCCTCCAAAGATGGCGAGAAACCACACCATGCCGCCGAAAATCCCGGTCAGCGTACCGGTCTGCTCGGTGGAAAAATTCAGTTGTTCCTGCAAATACAGCGCCAGCGATGCGAACGCCCCGTAGTAGGCCAGGCGTTCGAAAATCTCCGTGATGTTCGCAATCCAGAACGGCCGCTCGAACCCAGTGCGGATTTCCTCGAAGCGTTGCGAAAAAGTCAAAATAGCTCCTGTTAGCTTTGTGTGGCGTCTTGCTTGGTGTGGAGCGGGCACTCCTGCCCGCGACTGCCGCCACCGTTCACGAGGCAGATAAGCGCGATGCCTTTTTCATCGAAGTCGCGCCCGCACCTGTTCCACAGTCACTCCCACCACGCGAATCACCTTATTCCGGCTGCTCTGGCCGGAGGCAATGGTAACGGAAGATCTCGCCACCTTCAAAAGTTTCGCGAAGAAGTCAATGCAGGCCTCGTTGGCCCGGCCCTCGATGGGTGGCGTAGTCAGGGAGACTTTTAATGCGTCGCCGAGTTCGCCGGTGATGGCGTTCTTCTTCGCGCGCGGACGAACACGAACAGAGAATGCAACCGCGTCTTCCGCCTCGCGAAAACTTATCATCCGAATCCCTGTGTTCCCCTGTGTCCCTGTGGTTATGCCTTTGCTCTTTCCCCGAAAATCGCCGTCCCCACCCGCACGCAGGTCGATCCCTCTTCGATCGCGACTTCAAAGTCATGCGACATCCCCATGGAAAGCACGTCCGTTCCCACCGCGGGAAGCCCACGCGCAGCGATCGCGTCCCGCAGTTCGCGCAGCTTGCGAA
>Ga0080027_10000882_pt1 | contig 12412 bp, 5 predicted proteins | sample OrgsoiDNA2013046_FD_70962 | JGI IMG/M metagenome (GOLD analysis project Ga0080027, IMG submission 70962) | Permafrost soil microbial communities from the Arctic, to analyse light accelerated degradation of dissolved organic matter (DOM) -... | ecosystem: Environmental > Terrestrial > Soil >... | reverse complement strand
GGCGACGCCAAGTTGCCTGGCAATCTCGGGCAGATTTTCCGGCGCGCTTTTGTAATGCTGCGTCGATGTGCGCGAAATGACCTTCAGATCCGCTATCTTGGATAAGCGCGTGAGGATTTCGTCTTGGACGCCGTCGGCAAAGTAGGCGTTCGCTTTGTCTTCGCTGCGGTTATCAAAGGGCAGGACGGCAATCGATTTCTCCGCTATCACAGCGGATGCCGGCGATACCGCAGTCGCAGCAGGCAGCGCATCGGACCTAGCGACCCGCTCGCGCGACGCGCCGGCAAACCGCCAGAGGAAACCGCCGCCAATTGCCAGCAACAACGCAAGAATCAAAAGTTCGGTCCCCGTCACGCGCTGCGCGCCGCGTTCGCCGTGATACCAGGCCAGCACCAAGGTGACGAAGAAGCCAAGGAACAATGCCAGCGTGGTTCCGCGGCGCACACCTTCCGGCCAGCCAAATTGCTGCGCCACAATGTCGATGCCTTGCAACAGCGCGAACGCCGCCGCAACATAGGCCACCGCCCACTGCACCAGTTTGCGCTGCTTCAGGCGTTGCAGGAGTTCATTCATGCGCAGCATCCTTCTCGGCGGCGATCGACGGTTTCAGCAGCGTCTGAAAGCGAGAGTTCCTCCGCTTCAGTTCGGTGAAAAAGTTGCGCGGGTTCAATTGGTTTGCTGGAGCGGTTGCGCTGCCAGTTTCTCGAAGCGCGGATCGCCGCGCAGATTGTCCCAATCGGGGTTGATTCGCAGCAAGGCTGGCGTCACCGGCGGCGGACCATAGGAGATGCTGAGCAAGTGCTGGAGCGCGGCGATCGCATTGTCCTTGTCGCCGAAATGCGCCTCGACGGAGGCCAACTGTTCTTCGCGGCCTGGGCCGGTGTAGGTGTTCTTCGAGCTCGGATCCACCGCTATGGCTTTCCGTGCCAGCTCGAACGCCTTCGTCTTGTTGCCTAGCCACATTTCCGTCCAGGCCAGATTGCTAATGAGGTTCGCGTTGTCAGGTTGTTCGCGCAGCCCGGCTTCCAGTGTGACACGCGCTTGCTCATAAGTTTGAGACGCGGCGGCCGTGTCGCCGGAGTGTCTCTCCAGGTCAGCCAGGGAATCCTGAAAAGAACCTAACGAACCACCGAGCATCTGCGGTTTGCTCAACTGCGCTTTCAACATCGCAATCGCAGGTTCATACTTGCGCAAGAAGACCGCGTTGTTGGCCATGGTTTGAAAATACCAGTCGTCTCCGTCGGCGGGAGTGACGCCGTCCAGCAGCGTCTGGGCCTGCGCGAAGTCCCCAGTCATCTGATAGGTTGACGCCATGATGGCGGTGACGGTGGAATTTTGCGGGCTAAGATTGCGCGCGCGCTCCAGAAGCTTTCTCGCGGAAACCACATCGCGTCTTCCCACGTCAGTCAAAGAAGCGTCGCTGAGCAGGAAAACGTTCTGGGGATCGAGCTCGATGGCCTCCTGATAGTACTGGTGGCTCTTGTCCCATTGACCTCGCTTGCGCGCCAGGGACCCAAGGAGTTCGGCCGCGAATGAATTGTTGGGGAATTGTTGCCGCACCGCGTGGTAGCGGCTTTCGGCGCCCTCAAAGTTTTGCTCAAAAGCGGACTGATAGATTCCCTCCGCCAGTTGCGTCTCAGCCAGGTCGGGAGCGAGTTTGACCGCATTTTCGACGGCCAGCCGCGCCGCCTCACGCCGTTGCGGCGTGTGCTCAAAATTCGTATAGGACAAACCGTCTTCCCAAACCAGTTGCGCCCAGGCCAACCCAAACTGCGGGTCGAGCCTGACCGCCTCCTCAAACGCCTCAATTGACTTCGTTATGTTCGCTCCTAATCCATCTACTCGCCCTTTGAAGGCGAGAGCGCGCAAATAGGCATCATAGGCCTGTGGATTGGACGTTGGCTTGGTCTCTAACGATTCCTTTTCACTACCGGTAAGTTTAGCGTTCAGCTGATCGGCAATCGCGCCGGCCACTTCGCCTTCCACGCCAAAGATATCGTCCAGTTTGCGATTATAACTCTCGGCCCACAATTGGTCGTCGGTCGCAGCGCGGATAAGTTGCACATTGACGTGCACGGCATCCTTCGCCTTCTGCACGCTGCCTTCGAGAATGTTGGCGACGCCGAGCTGCCGCGCGATCTCGGGGAGGTTCTGTGGACTGCTCTTATACTTCTGCGTCGAGGTGCGCGAGATCACCTTTAGAGAAGCGACCTTGGATAAGCGGGTGAGGATTTCATCTTGAATCCCCTCGGCAAAATAGGCGTTGTCCTTTTCCGAGCTGAGGTTTTCAAAAGGCAAGACCGCGATGGATTTGTCCGGAATTGCGACCGCCGGCGTTGTCGAAGCCAATTTGTCGTTAGGTACGGCCCTGGTCGTCGATTCATGCGCGATACCGGCAAAACGCCAAAGGAATCCGCCGCCCAGCGCGAGCAGGAGCGCAAGAATCAGGAGTTCGGTTCCGGTCACGCGCTGCGCGCCGCGTTCGCCGTGATACCAGGCCAGCACGAGCGCGAGGAAAAACCCGACGCACGCGGCGATGATGAGCGCCCGCTCAATGAAATCCGGCCACGCGAAACGTTGCGCGACGATATCGACACCCTGGAGCAACGCAAAGGCCGCCGCAACGTACGCTACCGCCCATTGCACCAGCTTGCGCTCTTTCAGGCGTTGCAGGAATTCGTTCATGGCACGGCGTTCTTTTCGCTGATGGCCTTCGATTCTAGCAAGGATTGAAAACACGGGTCATCGCTCATCGCGTCGCTTGCGTCATCCGCGCCGGAAGTTTGAGCGTTGGCGCTGGTGGCCACGGCAGCCCGGCCTCGGCGAGCCGGGCTTTGAAGCGAGGCGTCGCCTCGAGGTCGAAAGGAGCGCTGCACAAGCTATCGCTGACGATCACCGCGAGCACCAGCCCGCCACCCGGTCGCGCGTCGATCTCCGCCGCAAGTCGATTCGCCAGGTCGCGGTTTCCCGAGAGGGCGGCCTCAATGACATCGTTCATCTGCCAGAGCTTGTAGATCGACTGCCCGCGATCCACCGCTTGCAACCGCGCATGAATGCTTGCCGCACTCTCACCCGCGGCCAAGCCAAAGAAGAGCTGGGCTCGGCAGTAGTTTTCCCCGGTCGGCTCCAGCCGGTTGAGCTCCGCCTTGGCGTCCCCCATCCGTCCGGACATGACCAATGCCTCGACCCGATAGGCACTTGGGGTTGAAGCGCCTCCCCTGGCTTTCTCGGCCGCGGCCAGAATGGTTAGGGCACGGTCCGGTTTCCCGGACGTCAGCGCCTCCCGGAATCGGCTGTTGAAATTGATTACGTTCAGCGGATCACAAACACTGACCCGTGCACCGAGGTCCTCGATGAGATCGCCATAACCGAAAATGCTGGCGAAGACAGGAAGCCAATCTGGTGCGCTGCATCCCGGCGCCCGCAAAGCCGCTTCGATCCGCGTCGCCAGGCCATGCCAGTCATCACTCACTAACTGCCGGTCGGCGAGAGTTAGAAGCCGCTGCTGTTCGTCGTGACTGTTAGCGGCCGATAACTCGAGATAGCGCAAGGCCTGACGTTGCGCATCAATGCGTTCCGGCTTGGGCTGATCGTCCGCGAGCAGGATATGATCGTAGAGATCAGCCGCGGCGAAATAGGCCTGAGAAAAACCGGGCTCGAGCGCGATCGCTTTGTCGAACTCTTTGTTGGCCAGACGCAGACCAGCGATGACGTCGCGGCTGTGCGCGGGATCGTGGGCGTTGGCATAAAGCTTCAAGCCTTTTTGGTAGGCAATGAAGGCGTCCACATTCTTCACCCCGGCCGTCCGCATGTCAGCGCGCTGCTTGTCGTCCAGGACCACATCGAGCACGCCGGCGACGTGTTCGGCGATGTCGAGCTGAACCGCCAGAGTGTCGGTAAGTGTGCGATCGTAAGTCTCCGACCAGAGGTGAATGCCATCGGAGGTGTGGATCAGTTGGGCGGTGACACGGGCACGCTCGCCCTCGCGTCTCACGCTGCCTTCGAGGACGGTGGCGGCGCCGAGTTTCTCGCCGATCGTCCGCAGATCTTCGGTCTTGCCCTTGAACTGAAAGGAAGAGGTGCGACCGACCACCCGCATGCCGTCGATTCGCGCTAACGAGTTAAGGATTTCTTCGGAGAGACCGTCGGCGAAATATTCGTTCTCTTTGTCCGAGCTCATGTTCACGAACGGCAGGACGGCGATCGATTTGTCAGAAAGGGCGGCCTTCTCGGAACCGGCTTCCGCGTTTCGGTGCAGGACAAACTGATTGGCGAGCAGGAGGACGACCGCGAGGGCGAGGATGGCGATGATCCAGCGATCGAGTTTTCGCCCGGTCTGGCGAGTGATAGACTCGTTAGGCGGAATCTCGCTCTCGAGTTGAAGGCCTTGCGGCGTCCATTCGTAGAACCAGGAAAGGACAATCGCAAACGGGAACCCGACGACCGCCGCGACCACGATCAAGCGCAAGACCCACTCCGCGACGTGAAAGAGGGGAAAGACCTGGGTCGCGACCTGAATCAGCAGCCAGGCTCCCGCCGCGTAGAGTGCTCCGGCGCGCAAGACATTGCGCCGCTTCAACTCGGAGAAGAAGTTGTGGGTCTTCACTATTTTCGGTGGCTAATCTTTTCTACCAGCGCCTGAAATCGCGGCTGACTGCGCAGATCGTCGAGCATTGGATCGCTCTTCTGCGGAACTGGCCCGGTGGCCGCTTCACTCTGTCGGGGTGTGACGATCGACTTCGACCGAACGAGCTGAAAAACAAGCAGACCGGCGGCGATGACCGCGAGCACGGCGGTGATCCCAACGATCTTGCGCCCGGTTTTTCGCGTGACTGACTCGTTAGGCGTGACTTCCGACTCGAGTTTATCCCTTCCGGTGTGATCTCGAAAGCCCAGGAAAGAATCAGCGCCACCGGAAAACCAAGGACGAGCAGAAGCACGACCAGGCGCACCGCCCAATTCGGAATTTCGAAAAATGGAAAAACCTGTGTGGCGACTTGAACCAGGAGCCAGCCGACAATCGCGTAGGCGACTGCGACTTTGTAAACATTGCGCCGCTTCAGCTCGGCGAAGAAGTTACTTGAATTCACTTTATTTCTCTTGGCAGAGCTTCTGGAAGCGCGGATCGCTCCGGAGCGGATCGAACATCGGATCGAGCCGAAGCAGGGCGGGGGTGAGCGGCACTTGCGAACCTAGGAGGCCACCGTACGGGAGCGAGAGTAGTTTCTCTAAAGCGGCGATGGCGCGGTCGTGTTCTTCCATTTGCGCCGCGACCCGAGCAAGGACTTCGATCGAATTGGGGCCCTCTAGCGCGTCTTTCTCGATCGGATTCGCAGCGACGGCGCGTCCGGCCAGAGTCAACGCGGCGGTTTTATCGCCAAGAGCCATATCGGTCAGCGCGAGATCTCCTATGAGCCTGTAATTGTCCGGCTGTTCTTTGAGAAAAGATTCCTGTTCGCTGCGCGCTTGTCGCCAAGTGTCCTGGGCGGCCGAATGGTCGCCGGCGACCTCTTGCGCCCAGCCTAAGTAGAAGCGCATTCCGCCGTTGATATAGCCCAAAGCCTGGTCAGGCTTGTCGAGTATTTCCTTTAGCCGAGGAATGACCGGCGCGGGCCTGCGCTCGAGGATCGCCTGATAAACTTGTGTTTCCACTGTAATGGCGTCGTCGGCGTTCGGATGCAGGGGCGCAAGGAGGGCCGAGGCTTGCGGCAGGTCGCCCTCGGCTTGTGCAATACCCGCCTTGTTCACGGCGGTATCCGCATCATCCGGCGTGATATTTAGAACCTGGTCAAGCTTTCGCAGCGCCTCTGGGAAACGACGAAGAGAAATATAGGAAAATGCGTGCTGCGTGAGCAGACGAACGTTGCGCGGGTCGACCCGCTCGGCTTCGTTGAAGTAGGACTCGCTCCGGTCCCACTGGCCCCGCCTTCGCGTCACATAAGCGAGCGATTCAGGAATCCGGCTGCTGTTCGGGAGGAATTGGCGCGCCTCCTCGAAGTAATTCAACGCAGTGTCGTACTCGGTAAAAGCATAGTGATAATATCCCTTGGCAAGGATGGCCTCGCCGAGATTGGGCTGGATACTCAGAGCTGTTTCGGCAGCCCGCCGTGCTTCTTCACGGAGTGCAACTGTCGGTTGAAGAGTTCCGGTCTGGTAGCCGCTCGAATCAACGTATGATAGCAGCGCCCAACTAAGAGCGAACTTCGGGTCTAACCGCACCGCTTCTCTGAGATATTTCTGTGCGCCAAGGGCGTTGGGAGGTGTGTTAGTTGTTTTCAGGTTATAAGCCAGCCCACGCAGGTAGGCGTCGTAGGCTTCAACATTGCCTGTCGGTTTGGCGGCGATGACTTGCTCCTCCTGACCGGTAAGCTTCGCGCGCAACTGCTCGGCGATAGCTCTTGCCACCTCACTCTCGACCGAGAAAATGTCGGTCAGCTTGCGATCAAATGTATCAGCCCAAAGATGGGAATCATTGGCCGCTTTGATTAACTGCACGTTCACCCGGACGGCGTCACCGCTCTTCTGCACGCTGCCTTCGAGGATGTGGGCGACGCCAAGTTGCCTGGCAATCTCGGGCAGATTTTCCGGCGCGCTTTTGTAATGCTGCGTCGATGTGCGCGAGATCACTTTCAGATCGGCGATCTTCGATAAGCGCGTCAGGATTTCATCCTGAATACCGTCGGCGAAATAGGCGTTCGCTTTGTCTTCGCTGCGGTTTTCAAACGGTAAGACCGCGATCGATTTCTCCAGGATTGAGGTCGCCGCGATGGATGCTTTCCGCGATCCGTTGATTAGCCCGACGCGCTCGGCCGTAAAGTAAGCAATGGCAACGAGCAATAGGGCGCCCAGGACATAGTTGAGCTTGCGATCGATGCCGAGCCGCTCGCGTCGCACCGCCGGCGCTTCGCCACTCGCTGGCAGCTCGCCGGTGCGCACGATGCCCTGCGAGGTGATGTCGAAGAGCCAGGATAAGATGAGCGCAAAGGGAAATCCGGCGACGATCACCAGGACGATAATTCGCTGCGCCAGCGCCGACACCTCGAAAATCGGGAAGACCTGCGTGACGACCTGTACGAGCAACCAACCGGCGACGGCATAGGCTGCGCCCACCTTGTAGACATGGCGGCGCTTCAGCTCAGCGAAGAACGAGGGCTTTTTGCTCATGGCTTCGGGCTTGCCGGCGGTGCGGTGCCTTCCTTGGCGATCAGCTTCTGGAAGCGCGGATCATTCCGGAGCGGATCGAACATCGGATCAAGCCGGAGCAGTGCGGGAGTGAGAGGGACGTTCGAAGCTAATGGGCCTTCATATGCTATCGAAAGTAGCTTCTCCAAAGCGGCGATCGCGCGGTCGGGTTCCCCCAGTTGCGCTGACACTCGGGCGAGGATCTCGATCGGAGAGGGGCCATCTAAAGCGTCTTTCTCGATCGGGATCACGGCCATGGCTCGTTCGATCAGAGCCAACGCGGCGGCTTTGTCACCGAGACCCATATTGGTCAGCGCGAGATCTCCAATGAGGAGGTAATTTGCCGGCTGCTCTTTGAGGAAAGATTCCAATTCGTTGCGCGCTTGCCGCCACGTTCCCTGGGCGGCGGCATGGTCGCCGGCGACTTCGTGTGCCCAGCCTAACCAAAAGCGAAGCTCGCCACTATAATAACCCAAGGTTGGATCAGGCTTGGCCAATATTTCTTTTAGCCGGGGGATGATTTGCGCGGGGCGGCGCTCAAGGATCGCCTGGTAAACTTGCGTTTCCAACGCGCTGGAGTCGTCGGCCACCGGATGGAGCGTGGTGAGGAGCATGGAGGCTCGCGGTAGGTCCGCCTCCGCTTGTGCGATAGCCGCCTTTTGTACGACGGTATCGACGTCGTCTGGTGTAATATCGAGAACCTGATCAAGTTTTTGCAGCGCCTCGGCGAAGCGCCGAAGATCGATATAGGAAAGCGCGTGCTGGGTCAGTAGGAAAACGTTGCGCGGGTCGAGTCGCTCGGCCTCGTTAAAATAAATCTCACTCTGGTCCCATTGGCCTCGCCTTCGCGCGACGTAGGCCAGCGATTCAGGAATTCGGCTGCTATTGGGCAGAAACTGACGGGCCTGCTCAAAGTAACGCACCGCCGTATCGTAATCCTTGAGGCAGGCGTAATGGTAATAGCCCTTGGCCATCAGCGCCTCGCCGAGATTGGGCTCAAGAGTGAGCGCGGTTTCGGCTGCCTGCCGTGCATCTTCGCGGAGGGCGACGGTTGGTTGAAGATTCAATGCGATGTAGCCGCTCGCATCAACGTTTGACAGCAACGCCCAACTAAGGGCGAACTTCGGATCCAATCTTACCGCTTCTCTAAGATACTTCTGAGCGCCAAGAGTGTTGGCGGGCGTGTTTGCCGGTTTTAGTGTATAAGCCAGCCCGCGCAAGTAGGCATCGTAAGCCTCAGGATTATTTGTTGGTTTGGCGGAGATGACCTGCTCTTCCTGGCCGGTGAGTTTCGCCCGTAACTGGTCGGCGATGGCTTTGGCAACCTCGCTTTCGACGGAAAAGACATCGGTCAGTTTCCGATCAAAGGTATCGGCCCAAAGATGGGAATCGTTGGCTGCTTTGATTAGCTGCACGTTTACGCGCACGGCGTCGCCGCTTTTCTGCACGCTTCCTTCCAGGATATTCGCGACGTCAAGTTGGCTGGCGATCTCGCGCAGATTTTCTGGTGCGCTTTTGTAATGCTGCGTCGATGTGCGCGAGATTACTTTCAGGTCGGCAATCTTCGAGAGACGGGTGAGAATCTCGTCCTGAATGCCGTCGGCGAAGTAGGCATTGGCTTTGTCCTCACTCAAGTTTTCGAACGGCAAGACGGCGATACTTTTTTCCGAAATGCTCGATGCCGGGCTTATCGATTTCCTTGAAACAATAACAAACGCGGCAATGATGACAGCCAGCAATAGGAGTGCAGTTGCAATTAGCGCCCAGCGAGATCGCGCGCGTTGCTTCTTGAGGACCTGAAGCTTCTTTGGATTTTGCGGATTCCCAATTTCACCGTCATAGAGACTAACAATCCCGATACGCACACCGTGTTTTACTTCGCACTCGCCTAAGTCGTGCAAGTACGGTTGCCAGCGCGGATAGTGCTCAAGATCTTCCGCGACATGGCGGGAGAAAAGAATGTGACCGGCATCGCCGCAATCCATTACGCGCTGCGCCATGTTGATTCCCGCGCCGGCGATGTTGGCTTGCTCGTTGAGGTCGGTCACTTCGTTGACCGGACCGCTGTGAATGCCCATGCGCACGCGCAGTTCGGGATGGCTCTGCAGCGCCTTAGCAATTTCCATTGCGCATAAGACTGGCGCTTCCGGGCTAGTTCGAAAAACGAGCGCGCCGCCGTCGCCGGTAGGCAGGCGGAGTAACTTACCTTCCGCTTCCGCAATGTGGAACTGCTCCGTTCCGCGCACGATTTCCTTCAGCTTCTGCAGCGAATCGCTCTGCTCGTTAATCAATCCTTTCGAGTAACCTACGATGTCGATGAACAAGACGTGACCGATCTCAAGTTTCACGTCTGAGGGACGCTCGGATGACATCGCGTTGCTTTTACTTCAAAACCTGTGCCTTAACGAGCCTGTTTCGCCCCAACGACCTTTTGCACGAGCGCCTCGAAACGCGGATCGCCTCGGAGCGGATCGAGCAGCGGATCCACTTTGATCCAGTTGATATCTCTGCCCTCATGGCCAGCGATACCCTTCTCCAACCACCGAATCGCTTCATCGTGATTTCCCAGGCTGAGGTAAAGCAGCGCGCGCCAATATGTGTGCACGTAGCGGTGGTGGCCTAGTTCTTCCAGTTCCGCCAGCATTTGTTCGGCCGCCTCTTTGTCGCCCGAGTGCGCCTTGGCGTCCGCAAGCCGCACCCGAATCTCTGGATCTTCGCTCAACTGTTGCGCCTTGGTGTATTCAGCAATCGCGCCCGATAAGTCACCTTTAAGCTGAAGAGTCAGACCCAGATTTAAGTGCGCGTAGTAAAACGTTGGATCCATCTCCAGAGTTTTGCGCAACTGCGCGATCGCTTCATCGTAGCGGCGCGCTAACATCAGTGTCCACCCCAGGTCCGAGTTTATGATTGTCGAGAGTGGATCAAGTTCCGCGGCGCGCTTGATCTCTTTGATTGCCTCATCGAACCGACCGATCGCGACCAGTGTGGGATTTCCATACCATTTGTGGGCGTTCGCGGAGTTGGGATCTAGCGCAATCGCGCGCTGAAATTCCGATATTGAACCAGCCATATCGAAGTCGCCAACCCACAACACAAAACCGAGCGCGCTGTGTGCCTCCGCGAGTTTATCATTTAGTTGCAGCGCCTTTAGCGCGGCAGCTTTCGCTTTCGGATAGGTCTCCTGCGGTGCCGTTTCAACGTATCTTGGCAGAACCATGTAGGCTTCGGCTAGCCCGGCGTAAGCCGGCGCGAAATTTGGATCGCGCGCGATCGCCTGCTCATAAAATGCGATCGCCTGCCGGAGGTTTTCGCCGCCGCGTTTGCTCCAAAGCAATCGGCCCTTGAGATAAAGTTCGTAAGCGATCACGTCGCTCGTCGGCCGGGCTGCGATCAACTGCTTTTCCGCACCGGTCAACTTCGCCTGTAGTGTGTCCGCAATCGTTTTCGCAATGTCACTTTCCACCGCAAAAATATCGGTCAGCTTACGGTCGTAAATATCCGCCCAAAGATGCGTGTCGTTGAGCGCATTGATCAATTGCACGTTGACCCGCACCTGATCGGCGGCTTTTTGAACGCTACCCTCTACGATATTGGCCACTCCGAGTTGCTTCGCGATCTCGCGCAAATTGTCCGGCGCACTCTTGTATTTCTCCGTGGAAGTACGCGAGATGACTTTAAGGTCCGCGATTTTCGAGAGCCGCGCCAGAATTTCATCCTGCATTCCCTCGGCGAAATAGGCGTTGTCAGGGTCACGGCTGAGATTTGCGAACGGAAGCACCGCGATTGATTTTGCCGAAGCGACCGTTGCTCTTGTTCCTTTCGGTCGCGCGAACTGATAAGCCAGCAATCCCGCCGCGATGACTGCGACGATCGTGATGAACGTGGCAAACTTGCGCCGGCTCCACTGTGGAACGGATTCGTTAGGCGAAACATTTTCTGTTCGCTTCATCCCTTCCGGCGTCATTTCGAAGGCCCATGCGACGACGAGCGCGATCGGAAAACCCAGCAAGGTTAGCACGACAACCGCACTCGTGATCCCATCGGGAAGATGAAGAGCGGGAACCACCGTCGCCGCGATTTGCATGACCAGCCAGCCGACCACCGCATAGGCGACCGCGACCTTGTAAACGTTGCGCCGTTTCAGCTCGGCGAAAAAGTTGCGGGGGTTCATTTAGGAGCTGGAACTTCTGCGAACTCACGTGCCGGAACAATCTTCTCGGCGAGCGCTTCGAAGCGCGGATCGCCGTGCAGCGAGACGAGCACCGGATCGACCCGGATGACGGCCATGTAATAACCATCGCGATCACGGTACCCTTGTTCCAGCCAGTTGAGCGTTTCCTTGCGATCGCCCAGTCCTAGATAAACGATCGCGAGGCCGTAAGCCTCGATGTAACGTTGCTCTCTCGCCCGACGCAGTTCTTCGAGGATTTGCCGGGCCTCATCTTTTCGCCCGATCCTGGCATAGAGGTGGCCGAGCAATGCCTTTGGAATCGGATCGTCGTTCAAGGCAATCGCTTTCTGATACTCGACAATCGCTTCAGGAATCTGCCCTTTGAGGTCCAGTGCCTGCCCCAGCATTTCGTGGGCAAAATAGAAGCCCCCGTCCATCTCGACCGCCTTCCGCAGTTGCGCGATGGCTTCATCAAGGCGGTTCGCATAGATGTAGGCCTGCCCGAGATTTGCATTGATGATGAGCGACAGGGGATCGAGTTCCAACGCCCGTTTCATCTCCGCAATCTCGCGTTCAGGCTGGCCCGCCGCGGCGAGTGAATGATTTGAAAGCCAGTGATGGGCCATCGCGTCATTTGGGTTCAATTGAATCGCCCGCTCGAACTCCGCGATCGCCCCCGGGAGGTCAAAGTCGTAAATTTGCTTGACCATGGCGAGAGCCGCGTGCGCGTCGGATGAGTTATCGTCCAGCGACAGAGCTTTCTTCGCCGCGGTTTCGGCTTGTGGAAAACAATCTTTCGGGGCGCCACCGTCGTAAGCCGGGAGTAACAGCCAGGCTTGAGCCAAAGCCGCATAGGCCAGCGCGTAGTTGGGATCCTTTTCGATCGCCTGGTTGAAGTATTCGATCGATTTCCGTATATCGACCGCCGTGCGCTTGTTCCAGAAGAACCGTCCTTTCAAATAAAGCTGATAGGCCTCTTGATTCTCCGTCGGGTGTGAAGCGACCGCGACCTGCTCCGAACCGGTGAGCTTCGCTTGCAACGTATCTGCGATCGTCTTT
>Ga0080027_10000881_pt1 | contig 12415 bp, 11 predicted proteins | sample OrgsoiDNA2013046_FD_70962 | JGI IMG/M metagenome (GOLD analysis project Ga0080027, IMG submission 70962) | Permafrost soil microbial communities from the Arctic, to analyse light accelerated degradation of dissolved organic matter (DOM) -... | ecosystem: Environmental > Terrestrial > Soil >... | reverse complement strand
GTGGTGATGATCGCGACCAACGCCTTCGGCCTCGGCATCGACAAGCCGGACATCCGCTACATCATCCACTACCAGATGCCCGGCTCGCCGGAGTCGTACGTGCAGGAAGCCGGACGCGCCGGACGCGACGGCAAACCGGCGCGTTGCGTGCTGCTGTTCCAGCCCGACGACATCGCGATCCAGGAATACTTCCTCAAGGAAGCCCACCCGACCAAAACGCAGGCGCGGATGGTCGCCGAGGGGCTCTACGCCTGGAGCGATGAGGGCAAAGAGGTTTCGGTGCGCGATCTGGCGCTCTCGGTGGCGCTCCCGCAGCCGCGGGTGCGTGTCGTCTTGTCGGTGCTGGAGGCGATGGGCGTCGCCGAAGAGGTGAAGGCCGCGCGCTGGAAGGGCGTTGAACCACGACCGACCCGCGAGCAGGTCGACAAGGCGGCCCAGGTGTTCGAGGCGCGGCGCATCTCCGATCGCCGGCGGCTCGAGTCGCTGCTGAAGTACATGAACACGCAGCGCTGCCGGGTGCAGATGTTGCGCGCCTACTTCGGCGAGCCGGAGGGCGAAAAGTGCGGCATCTGTGATTCGGACGCCGGGCTCGACAGCGAGGTGTTCGATCCGGGATCGGCCGACGAGCGTCACAGCCTGCACGCGGCCACCGATTTCCACGCCCGCCCGCGCCGGCGCCGGCGGGGACGCGGCCAGCAGGATCTGCCACCGATCTCGATGCCGTCGGTACCCGCGCAGCCGGCCGCACCGGTGTTCGAGTGGGCGATCCCGAGCGATCTGCTCCCGCCGCTGCCGCTCTACGAAATCCCGGCGGTCGCGGAGAGCGAAAACAGCTTCGACGAAGCGCTCTGGGCCGACGCGGCCAGCCTGGCGAGCGAGCCGCTGTCGGGCGAGGTCGTGATCCAGCCGGACGACGACTGGACGACGTCCGCGGAGCCCGACGCGGCCGAATTACTGGTACTGAATGTCGGGCTGCCCAGCGACGGGATTTCGGGCGACGAAATATCGGGGGTCGGGATTCCGGTCGGTGGGACATCGGTCGAGGGGGTTTCCGTCGGCGGGATGTCGGGCGGTATGCCCACCGACGGCGCCGCACCCAGGCCGGAAGGCCTCGGTGTCGCCACCGGCTGGGCGTCGGTGCGCGACGCCAATATTCGCCCCTATCATGAGTGGCGCCCGGCCGTGCCGGTGGCGTTGCCGGTGATGGTCGTTCGACCCGTCGCCAACGTCGCGCAGGGGCAGCAGCAGAACCAGTCGTTTCATGGCGGCGGCGGCCAAGGCGGCGGTGGCGGCACACACTCGGGCCGGCCGGGATACAGCACCAAGGGCCAGGGCCCGATGCCCGGCAAGGGACAGCGCCGGCGACGGGGGGGCCGCGACCGGGACCGCGAACGCGAGCGGCCGAAACACGATCAGCCCCGCAACCGCGATCGCGGCCCGCGCTTACCCGGGTTTTACAATCCGGGCGGGGATTGATAACCGTGGGACCCTGGCAGGGTCCCACACCCCCCGCGATGAGCTCGGACGAGCAAAGCTCGTCCTCCCTCGACGCGATCTACGCTCCGCCTAGCCAGTCGACGAAGCGGCGGATGCCCTCATCCATCGAGACGTGGGGGGCGTAGCCGAGGGCGCGGGCGGAGAGGGTGAGATCGGCGAGCGTGCGCTGCATGTCGCCGGGCTGCTCAGGACGCCATTCGACGTGCGGCGTTTTCCCGAGCGCCTTTCCCAGCAAGTCGACCAGCTGCAAGAGCGTGGTCGTGCGCGAGCCCCCGAGGTTGTAGATCCGATAACCGGGCGTCGCGCTGGTTACCTCGTCGACGGCCGCGACCACCCCGTCGATGATGTCGTCGATGAAGGTGTAGTCGCGCGAGCTGCTGCCGTCGCCGTAGAGCTCGATCGGCTGGCCGGCGGCGATGAGCCGCGCGAACTTGTGGATGGCGAGATCTGGCCGCTGCCGCGGCCCGAACACCGTGAAGAAGCGCAAGCAGGTGACGTGGAGCGCGTTCAGGTGGTGGGCGGTGAAGAGCAGCAGCTCGCCGGCGCGCTTGGTCGACGCGTAGGGCGAGACCGGTTTGAGACAGGGATCGGATTCTTTGAACGGCGGCTGGCTGTCGAGCCCGTACACCGACGAAGACGACGCGAAGACCAGCCGCCGCACGCCGTGCGCGGCGGCGGCATCGATCACCCGCTGGGTACCGGTGATGTTCACGTCGGCGAAGCGGGCCGGATCGGCCAGCGACGGGCGCACGCCGGCCAGCGCAGCCAGGTGCACCACCAGGTCCGGCCGCCGCGGCGCGAACGCCCGCTCGAGCGCCGCCGCGTCGCGAATGTCCCCCTCGACCAGCGAGAACCGCGCCCCGCGCCGCAGGGCTGCCAGGTTCGCCTCTTTGACCGTCCGCCCGTAGAACGGATCGAAGTTGTCGATGCCGACCACCTCGTCGTCGCGCGCGCAGAGTCTTTCGGCCAGGTGCGATCCGATGAAACCCGCCGCGCCGGTGATCAAGATGAGCATCGTGTCGGGTCGCAGAATACCGATTTAGTCGGGGCCCTCAAAGGGTCCCGCGCCCCCCGCGATGGGCTCGGGCCGGCCCGGGGTCCCCGCGAGCGTCTTCGCACGTGGGGTAGGTGGGGGGTAAGCCGTCCCTCCCCCGGCGCGATCTACCGGGCGACGCGCAAGTGCAGCAAGAATTCCACGTTCCCCTTGCCGCCGGTGATGGGCGAGACGGTGTCGCCGCGCACCTCGAAGCCGACCGCCGCGGCCGACGCGCGCACCTCACCGAGGGCCCGCGCGCGCGCCGCCTCGTCGCGCACGATGCCGCCCTTGCCCACGTCGGCGCGCCCGACCTCGAACTGCGGCTTGACGAGCGCGACCAGGTCCGCACCCGGCTTCGCGAGCGGCGGCAGCGCCGGCAGCACCAGCCGCAGCGAGATGAACGAGACGTCTACGACGATCAGATCCACCGGCTCGGTCAGCAGATCCGGCGGCGCCAGTCGGATGTTCACCCGATCGAGCACCCGCACGCGCGGGTCGGAGGCGATCTTCCAGTCCAGCTGCCCGTGCCCGACGTCGACGCAGGTGACGCGCGCGGCGCCCCGCTGGAGCAAGCAGTCGGTAAACCCGCCGGTCGAAGCCCCGACGTCCAGCGCCACCCGATCGCGCACCTCCACACCGAACACATCCAAACCGTGTGCGAGCTTGAGTCCGCCACGAGACACGAACGGCATCGGCGCCGAGCGAAGCCGCAGCTCCGCCCTCCCGTCGACGAACTCGCCCGCCTTGTCGATGGGCCGATCGCCCGCCAGAACCTCCCCCGCCAGGATCAGCGCCCGCGCCTTCTCGCGCGAGGGCGCCAGACCCTGCTCGACCAGCGCCAGATCCGCGCGGATCCGCTTGGGCGCTGCGCCCCGCTCGCCGCTCGGTCCCATGGCCGGCGATGATACCGCCGCGCGGGTGGTCCCGTCGGATTCGCCCTGCCGATCTAGCCTTCGGCCGATCTAGCCTTCTTTCGAAGCGAACTCATCTTTGAGGCATGAAACGTTCATTTCTTTGGGCGACCCTCGGTCTTTTGAGCGCCCTGGCGACCTTCAGCTCCGTCAGCTGTGACAAGGTCGACGAGGCCTTCGACTGTCAGCAGGTCTGCACGCGCTACCGCGACTGCTACGACAGCGGCTACGACGTCTCCGGATGCGAGAGCCGCTGTCGAACCAACGCCGCCAACGACCCGAGCGTGAAGGACGCCGCCGACGCCTGCGACAACTGCATCGGCGACATGTCGTGCCTCTCGGCCCCGTTCAACTGCAGCAGCAGCTGCGGCGCCATCGTCCCCTGAGACCGGTCCCCCGTCGGAGCCCACAGCGCGGTTGCAGACGGCGGCCCGCGAACCGGTTGCAAAGCGACCGCCGCTGCGTAGAATGTCGCCGCGCTCGACCTCGTTCGAGCGTGTTGGGGATGTAGCTCAGCTGGGAGAGCGCCTGAATCGCACTCAGGAGGCCGACGGTTCGATCCCGTTCATCTCCACGATTTTACTTAGGATTTTTTCACTGCATCGCGGCGAGAAAACGTTTGAGGAGCAAACGTTTTCCATTCAGGCGGCGCTTTCTTGGCTTTTTGGCCGGCCGCCCGCGAGCACCGTCAGCACCTTTTGCTGGCGTGCGCTCGACCCCGCTCCCGACTTGGCGTAGCTCTGGAGCGTCGTCGTCGCCGACTCGTGCCCCAGCGCTGCCGCCACCGCGTGCGCGCTGAGCCCCGTCTCGATAGCCAGCGTGCCGTGAAGGCCACGCATGCCGTGAGCGGTGACTCGCGGCACCCCCGCCGCCTTGCAGATCCTGGCCACCCACTTCCGTGGCCAATTGCGATCGTGGTACCCGAACAGCAGATCCTCGGACCTCTTTCCCTGCGCGAGATCGAGCAGGGAAGTCCGGAGGTACTCCGGCACCTGCAACGTTCGCTTCCCCGCCTCTGTCTTCGAATCTGGGATCCACAGGAGCTGCCCCTCGTCGTCCAGATCGCGAACGATCCGACTCACCACCTCGCCCGCCCGTAGGCCCATCACCAAGGTGACGAGCGCAGCCACTGCGCCGTCCTCGCCGTCTTCCGCGAGCTGCAACGCCTTGGCCTGCCATTTCCGCGCCTCGTCGATGCGGAGCTGCGGCTTGCCATGACGGCGCTTGCCCGTACCCTGCACGCCCTCGAGAGGGTTGGTGCGGAGGTACCCCTTGCCGATGGACCACTTCAGGAACGTCTTCGCCTCAGCGAGGATGTTCCGGTGGGAGTCCACAGCGAGCGGCTTACGGTACTTCGTCTCGCGGAATCGCAGAGCCTGGTAGTACCCGGCGCACTTCTGCGAGGTGAGAGCGGACAGGGATAGCTCGTCGTCCGGGAAGAATATCCCGAGGCGCCACAGCGTCGCCGTGTAAGAGCGCTCCTTGTTTTGCTTCTCGTCTCGCAAGTACACCTCGTAGGTCTGCTTCGCCTCTGCGATGGTGATTCCTTCGGCCTTCCTGATCCCCCGGTTCAAAGACCGGACTACTTGGACTGCTTCTTCTTGCGTGTCGAAATTTCGAGCAGTTCTGCTGCCTGATTCCTCGACCACGATGATTCGCCATCTTGGTCCTGATATTCGATAGGGTCCGAGCACTCGTCGGCCCTTTGTTCTCTGCGCCATTTCCTCATCTCCTTCCCTCGGCGCCGAGAAACGTCAGCGGGAGGGATGTTACCACCGACGGGAAGAACGAGAGCCAGCTCCTGAGCGAGAAACGGCGCGAGAAGCTGCGCAAAACGCCGAAGATCCGCGAGGCCGAGCGCCACGGTTTGCCCGGCGGCCGCGGCGGCGGTGACCAGAGTGACGGCGGTCTCGATTTCCGCGTCGCGCTTGGCAGTAGGCGCGCTCACGATGTGCTCCTAGCGCCGCGTGCACCAGCCAAGAACGAATCGAGCACCTGGCGCGACCACATATATGTGCCCTTACCGCCCCGGCGTCCGATGGGCATGAGCCTCCCCTCTCGATGCGCTTTCCTGGTCGCGGCGGTGCTCTTGAAGCCACAGTACCTGGCCGCTTCGGTGGTCGTCATCGGACCGTCACGGAAGCAACTCGAAACGCTGGTCTCCGATAAGGGAGCGTCCGGGACGCCCTGCACCCGCACCACTTCATGCACGGCGTCCCGGATCAACCGGCGAAGGAGAGCCTCCAATGTTACGTACGAGTCCACGCGAGCGAGCCGTTTCGACTACCGGTTACGAGGTCGTTCGCGGGTCCCGAGAGATCGGAGGCGGTAGGGATGGAGATGATGGGGCCGGTCGGGGCGTGGCCGAGGCGGGCGTGGGCGGAGACCGGCGCGCCGACGAGCTTTGTCGCTCTCGCCATACACGGTCGCGTCGAAACAGGTCACGCAGGGCGAACTCGACGGTGGTGGATTTCGCGTCGGCCGTGGTGAGCGAGGACGACATTTCAACCCACGCCGCGTACTCGGCAAACTCACTGGCGATGTCCGTGGTGAGCTCTACTTCGGTTTTCTGTCGGCTCTTCGCTTCGTCCAGGACCAGTGGCCCGGTGCGAGGCTCAGACTTGGGCCGGCCGACTCGTTTCTTGCTGCTGTCCATGATGTCCTCCTGTCGTGGGTGGTTCGGGGCGATTCCTATGCGTGCGGCACGGGCTCATCGAGAAATCTCCGGATCAAGGCGAATCGAAAGCCGCTGTTCGTGGTCACGAGAAACGACGACGACTCTTCCCCGCAGCCGCTCTATGCCGGTCGGCTTCGGGACCAGCGTGAACTGGCGCCGGGCCTCGTCGACGACGCGGACGTATTCCCGCCCTGACGACGTCGGGCCGCACATGAAAACTCGGCCCCGGAACCTCGGCGGATCGCTCACGTACGTGAGGCCGAGCTGCTCGGCATGTTCCCGGCCGAGGGCCGCACGTTCATTCTCTGTATTTGGGACGCGCGCTTGGGCCGGCTCGAGCGCCGGTGCCCGGACCGGTTCGACGCGAAGCAGGTGGCGCGGGTGTGTCCGCTCGCGAGCCTCAAGCTCGCCGATCAAATTGGGGGCGACCTGCCACCGACCGTCCGGCAGCTGGGTCGCAAGCCGGTATCGCGCGAGCCGTTCGAGCCTTCGGATATTCGCCACAACCCGCTCGGCCGGCGAGGGGTCAACCCTGTCCCGTGACACCCGTGGGAGAGTTTCGAGGGCCCGCTGGTGACGTGGCGGATCATAGATACCGGCATTTTCTTGAGCGAACCGAGCAATGATCCGGTCGGCGGGTTTCAGCCATGGCTCGGTCTGGAAACCGACCTGGACGGTCTCTCCCTGGCGCAAAGATTCCGCCACTTCGGGACGCAGCCGGACGTAGTAACCGACGCCTGCGCTCGTCTGCACGGCCGCGAACATCTGGCCGGTCAGCTCGTCATCGAGGCCCTTGCCCACGACGACGCCCTCGAACGCGGGAACGGGAATTTTCGGATCGAGCATCTGATATTCGATCGCCTTTCGGCCGACCAGTGGGATGAGGCGCTCCATCCGGTCGTGGTATTCGCCGAGCTGCACCAGCGATTCCTTCCAGCCGTCCTCCAGCTGCCAGGTCCCCGGCCGATCTTCCCGGGCCAGGTCGAATTGTCCGAGCGTCTGCAGCCGGGCCACGCAATTCCGTCCCTCTGGTGCCGGGGCCGACAGCAATTCTTTGAGCGTAACCGTCCGATCGGGGCCGACGCGATCGGCAATCATCCGGTCGATTTCGGTGAGGCGCTCGGCCTCGATTTCGGCAGCCCGCGTCCTCGAAAATTCGAATTCCAATCGCGGTCCGAGCTCCCGGGTGACAATTTCCTGCGCCCGCCAGCGCATCTCCCGGCCGATATACCGACCGTCAATTCGCAGGTCGTCGCCGTCCCGATCGACGCCCCGAATGACGATGTGAACGTGCGGGTTGTCGGTATTGTGGTGGTTGACCGCGGCCCAGATGAGGCGCCGCCCGAGGTCCTTTTCGACCTGACCCATGAACCGGCGGGCGAATTCCTTCAGGTCGAGCGCGTCACCGTCCTCGGGGGAAACGATGAACCGAAATTGTCGTTGCTCGCCATCGAGTGGTGTCCGAACCGCCTCAGCGTTGAAGTTCTCGTCAGCGCCGTAGAGTTGACCCGGGGAGCCGTCGCGCTCGACCCCGGCGCGTTCGAGATAAGCCAGGTGAAGCTTGGTCGCCTTCAGGCCGTGCGTCCGTATCGGCACATAGCGCGCTTTAATCACACACCGCCGGCTGCTCGAGTGCGGCTCCCTGACAGCCACCCGCCCGAGACCCGGGCCCGTACCTTTTCGTCGGCCGACACGTCCGCCTCCATACTTATGCAGGCCGCGCGTGACCGCTCTCCCGAGCGACGGAGCGCGATCGTCGTCCTCTACCTTGGAGCGACGAAACCACGGCCGGAACGGCTCCTCGATCTCGGGCGGATCGTGGTTGCTCATTTTCCACCTCCTCCCTTCCCACCGTCCCCGTCGGAGGATTTGCCGGGCCGAGGCGGCGGCCTGGGACCAGACTGGAGAACTTCCCGTGGGAACGTCACGCCACCGTTGAGCCGCTCACAGACGTGGCGTAGGAATTGCCGATTGATCGACTCGGCCCGCTGGTGGGCTTCGGGGGTTGCCGCCGGCGCCGGAGCCGACCTGAACGAATACCCGGCGTATTCGCCGAACGCCACGGCGAGGACGTTCAGGTCGTGCCGCACCTGAGCGACGCCTTGCGCGACGCCGTCCATCCGACGGACGACGAGTGCCTCGTCCACGCCATCGCCATCCAGGTATTTGATGAGCGCGGCTTCCGTGACCGCGCTATTGGTCAGCCCGTGGACGAGTGCGTGGTCTCGGGCCCTCTGTTCTACAACCCGGTCGACGTATGACAGTCTTCTAACGCGGTGACGCATTTACCTGCTCCCTTCCTTCGATTCGGCCCTGGCCGCGGTACTCGGCCTGGACCGACAAATTTGACCTTCTGATTAGGTTCTCGGCCCGAGGCCCAAAAACCGACCTGATTTCCACCCCAGTTATCGGCCGCGACCCCAAAATGTGACCTAGCTGCCTGACTTCTCGGCCGACGCCTCCCAAAAGCGACCTGATCTCCACCCCTGTTATCGGCCTGGATTGAAAAAACGGTCCTGGACTGGGTTGGCGACCTGGTGACCGGCGCCGAGGTGCGTTCCGTTCGAAGCGAAACCCTTCGCGTCTCGGAGCTTTCGTTGCGCTGGAGTTCTCGGAGGACACGCCTTGAAAGCGTCCGGCTTCTGACCGGGGTTGTCGGTCCGGAATGGAAGGAACGGCCTGGCGGGTTGAGCCGGAGGCATGCCCCTCGCGGTTGTCGAGCGAGCTCCGCCCGCGAGCCGGACGGCGGCGCACATGCTCGGGCCACGCTCGGTTCTCGCGCTGGGATCGCCGATCGTTGCCCCACGTGCTCCCGAGCGTCGGCGGGCGCAGCCAAATCACGATCTCCGTCGAGAAACGCGGTCAACGTGGCGCTGAGATCCCGCTAAACCCCGGTGAAACCGGAAGGTTGAGACCACGTGGGCACCAGCGGGTCGCCGCTGGATCTACACTTTTCTCAACGAACGCGCCCGGTTAGGCAGCGTGAGATCCGGCCCTTTATCTTGCAGTCACCGGTTACCATCCCGCCTCGCGTCGCCGCGCGAACTCGCGTTCTCGCCGCCGCGCACGCTGCGCATCCGGAGCACTGCCCCGCGAGCAATCGCGGTACTCTGTTCAACCCCCACCTACTTGGGCGCCATCCAGACCTTGCCGTCCGCAACGCTCGCTCCCGATTCAGTCCAGTAGACGTACGTGTCGTCCACCGCAATTCCAACAGGACCGTTGAGACCGGATGCAATGTTGTAGGGAGTATTGTCACAGCCCGTCACGGAACATTTTCGGACCAATCCTGTCCCATCGACAGCCTCGCCGTTGACGAAGTAATTGCCAGTCTCGGTCCAGTAGACGTTTAGTCCGTCGGTGGCGATTCCCATCGGCGAATTTAGTCCACTGGCGAGCACGTTCGGCGAAGAGCCGCACCCTGACTTCCGGCACGCGAGTATCATTCCGACCTCTGCATTGGCGTCGGTGAAGTAGACGTTGTTTGCGTCGAGCGCGACTTGACTGACGGCGGCCACGGAGGCCGAGGAAGACATTAGTGCGGTGGGCGCTCCGCCACAGCCCCCGAGCGCGCAGGTGAGGACGGCATCAGGTGCCATCGTCGCCCAATAGATGCCGCTGCCGTCTACCGCGATTCCTACATCGCATGGCGAATTTCCGGCCGACCAGGGCATCGTTTGTCCCGAGCTGCAGCCGGAGATCGGACACGCGAATACCTCCGCCGCGAACTGCGTCCAGTAGATGTTTCCTTGAAAGATCGCGAGGCTCTCAGCACCTTGATCGCTTATGACCTCGGGTGCGTTGTCACAGCCCCCGACCGTACACTTGAGGATCGCCGGCGCCGTCACGCCATCGCTCCAATAAACGCTTGTGCCATCCGTGGCAAATGCAGCAGGTTCTCTTACGGCGGGACCCTGCACCCGACCGGACGCGAGAGAGATCGGCGTCTCGTTGCAACCTGCTATCGGGCACCTCATCACTTGTCCACCCGTCCACGGAGCTGGGGATTTCGCGTCAGTCGTGTCATTCGTTCCGAGGTTCATCCAATAGACGTTCGTTTTATCGACAGCGATGGTGACTGGTAATTGCTGTCCGGACGCGAGCGCGACGGCGCCCGATGCCACAACTTCGACTGTGCTGGGTGTGGACCCGCATCCGGCGGCGACGATGCCCAGCCCCGAAAACACGATCCAAGACCGAACAACGACATTGAGCGCCGATCGGAACATTGTGAAGTTCGCCATCGTGTTCGCTGTGACGGTCGAGACCAACCCGCAAACAGATTAGCGCCGGTTGGTCGGCTAGCGGCAGAATTCTTTCACACGTGCGGTCGTTGAATCTTGTTCAAGGAAAGCCTGAACCCAGCGTCGTGACTTTACCCACGGTGGGCAGGGCGAGCAACGCGCCAGGCCGCGACGCCAACGCCCGTGCTCGGGATGGGCCGATGTCGGCGCTGCATCTCGGCTTTCAGCTCGTTCAGCTCCGTCGTCATCCGGGGCAGCATCGTTTACGTCCGAGGCTTGAATTCCCCGTTTAGGCGCAGCCCCCCAATGTGGGTGAACCCGAGGAAGCTGAAAGTCTCCGGACTCCCGACTCGTCGGCGTCTCTGTTGGTCATCGACTCTACAATGCGCCGCCGCACTTGGAGGTCCCTGGACAGTAGATGAGGTGACCACGAAGCCTTCTCGGACTGCTTTCGACCGTTCCGCTTGCCTGCTTCCTTTAAGCTTCCGACGAAGATCTACTGCCTCCAGCATTGCCTCCGATGAGTTGGGGTGGGTGAGTAGCAGGATGGGGCCTTGTCCGGACACATGCGGCTGGCGCCGCACGTGTCCTTCCAAGGCCAGCTCCGCCCAGCCCGCTCGGCGCTGCGCTACTCGTGGGCGGGGCTCCGCCAGATCCGGTGCTGCTCGGCGCCGGCGCTTCTCCCAGCCCTTCGGGCGGAGGCGTCGATACTGTTCCGTAGGCAAGGCCCGGGCTGACCCAGCGTCTCAACGTCCGCGGCTCACCCGGCGAGTAGGAGCAACTCATGGCGACCGCCGTCACTGCCAAGGACGTGGTCCTGCATTCCGGGGAGGCGATATAGACTCACGAAAGCAGCCGAGGCCTGTCCTCAGCCTCTTGCGTGCGGGCTACCGAATACCCCGACGGCCTTCAATCGGCCGCAGGTCAATAGGCCCCCACCAACACCTGCAGCCGTTCTTACCGGAGCAGGCGTTTGGCCCCGTGCTATCCTTGTCCCTGGGTTCAGTCTTTGCCAAAGATGAATGTCGTCGGAACAGGTAGCGCAGGGGCGCAGGGCAGTATGGCGGTAAACCCCAGCGGAGTTCGGTAGTGGGTGACTCGCATTGTCCTTGCTGAATTACAAACCGAACGCCGACCAAGAGGTTCCCATATGAGCACGCGATCACTGCCGCTGGGGCTCTTTGGTTCCCTGACCTTGGCCCTGCTCATTGGCGCATGTGGAGGGAGCACCGGCAGTACCGGTAGGCCCGGCACGGCCGGCTCTACCGGCAGCGCGGGGACAACCAGCACCGGTGCTGGCGGCACCGCGGGCGCGACGAGCACCGCGGGCACCTTCGGGGCTGGTGGCGGTGCAGGCGCGGGAACGACCGGGAGTGCTGGAAGCGGAGGTAATTCCGGCGGCTCGGCCGGAACGGCGGGAGCAGGCGCGGCGGGAGCCGCCGGCGGGGGGACTGGCGGTGCAGGCGCGGGAACGACCGGGAGTGGTGGAAGCGGAGGTAATTCCGGCGGCTCGGCCGGAACGGCGGGAGCAGGCGCGGCAGGAGCCGCCGGCGGGGGGACTGGCGGTGGCGGCGCCGGAGGAACGACTGCGACCTGCACGAACGCCTGCACGAACGCGGCGACGCAGTGTGAGTCGGGCACGAGGCTTCAGACGTGCGGCGTGGCGGGGAACGGCTGCACGGCGCTCGCCACTTCGACGTGTTCGACCGGGCTGCTCTGTGAGCGCGTCGCGCCCGCCGGGTGCGCGGATCCGAACTGGGCCGAGTGGCCGATGCCCAATTGTCCGTCGGACGTCGCGGCGGGTGCTCCGAACACCGAGACCTACACGGACAACGGGGACGGCACGGTCACCGACACCGTCACGGGGCTCATGTGGCAGAAGGCCGTGGCCGCGGGGACCTTCACCCAGCCCCAGGCGGTCGCGTTTTGTCCGACGCTGACCCTCGCCAACCACCGCGACTGGCGCCTTCCCACCATCATCGAGCTCACGTCCATCGTGGACCGTGGGCAGTTCAGTCCAAGCATCAACGTCACGTTTTTCCCGGCGACG
>Ga0080027_10000880_pt1 | contig 12420 bp, 10 predicted proteins | sample OrgsoiDNA2013046_FD_70962 | JGI IMG/M metagenome (GOLD analysis project Ga0080027, IMG submission 70962) | Permafrost soil microbial communities from the Arctic, to analyse light accelerated degradation of dissolved organic matter (DOM) -... | ecosystem: Environmental > Terrestrial > Soil >... | reverse complement strand
TCCTGCAGTCCGTTCATGTATGTCAATGCATGGGTCCCCGAACAGCAGGTGCCGCCGATCGTCGACTATTTCACCAAGCAAAAGGCGGCCAAGACATTCTTTCTGATCGGATCGGATTATGCCTTCGGCCGCGGCATGCTGGCCTTCACCAAGGCCTATATTGAAAAGACCGGCGGCAAGGTGCTCGGCGAGGAATATCTGCCGATGGACGGCACCGATTGGACGCCGATCATCTCCAAGCTGAAGAGTGCGGCTCCGGGCGCGCTGATCACCTCGACCGCCGGGGGAGCACCGAACGTAACCCTGACCAAGCAGCTTCGCGCTGCCGGCGTCACGTTGCCCTACGGCAATCTCGCGGTTGACGAGGGTACGGCGAAAGGCATGGGGACCGATGCGGAAGGCATCTTCCTTTCCGCCTCCTATGTCACCGGGATCGACAGCGCCGCAAACAAGACCTTCCTGAGCGCGATGCAGAAGAAGTTCGGGGCCGATTTGAAGACCCCGAATGATCTTTCGGTGCCGGAATATGAAGCGGTTTATGCGTACAAGGCGGCCGTGGAAAAGGCCGGCAAAACCGAAGCGAGCGCCGTGCTGAAAGCCCTTGCCGATGTCGCGGTGGACGGTCCGCGCGGCAAGATCGCGATGTCGCAGCAGCATCATGCGGCGTTGACGATGTATCTCGGTCAGGTGCAGGCTGATGGCGGCGTCAAGGTCATCCAGAGCTTTCCCAATGTCAGCGCCGGACTGCAGTGTCCGAACCTGAAGCCCTGAGCTCCCTGCGCCAGGCGGAAGGACGCATCGTCCTCCCGCCGCGGTTGCCCGGTGCTGTCTCATGATCACGCTCGCCCTCGACATCATCACCACGGCCGCGATCCTTTTCATCGTCGCGGCCGGGCTGCTGATCGTGTTTGGCGTGATGAAGATCGTCAATTTCGCCCACGCCTCCTTCATCACGGTCGGCGCCTACGCCGCGCTCATGGCCTCTCGCTTCGGACTGCCGCCTGTGTTGGCCCCGTTTGTTGCTTTCCTCGCTGGCGGACTGATAGGGGCTGCGACCGAACGCGTTGTGGTGCGGCGGCTCTATCGTCGACCGCTGGACGCGATCCTGGCGACCTGGGGCCTCGGCATCGTCATCGGCCAATTGGTCACGCTCGTGTTCGGGCGCGAAGTGCAGTTCGTGCCGGCGCCGATCTCGGGGACGCTGGAAGCGTTCGGCGTGGACTATTCGCTGTACCGGTTGCTGCTGGTACCGGCCGCGCTCGTCATTGCCGGGTTGTTCGCCGGCCTTCTCAATGGCACGCGACTGGGTCTGTCGACCCGCGCGGTCATCATGAACGAGAATTTGGCGCAGGGACTAGGCATTGACAGCACCCGCGTCCGCCTCATCACGTTCGGGATCGGCTGCGGGCTGGCCGCGGTCGCCGGCGCGCTGATCACCCCGTTGGCGAGCGTCGATCCCAACATGGGTCTGGCCTGGCTGATCGGCGCCTTCATGCTGGTGATGGTGTCCGGCGGCTCGCTGCTGACGCTCGGTCTGTCCTGCTTCGTCCTCGGTGGGCTTCAGGTTCTGGCCAGCACCTTCATCAGTCCGATCCTTGGCGGATTGACCATCGCGGTGCTCGCCGCGGTGGCGCTTCGGCTTCGTCCGCAGGGGTTTGCCCGTGCCTGATCTCGCCACCGTTCACGATGTTACGGCGCCGGCGCCATTGTCCGCCTCGTCGCGCCCGTTGCTGCGGGTTGCGATCGCGGCCCTGGTCGCGGCTGCGGCGATTGTCGCTGGCCCCTTTGTACTCGACACCTACACGGTCAACATTCTGGTCCGCGCGTTTTTCGTTGCGATCGCGGCGCTGACGGTGGATGTGTTGTGGGGAGTTAGCGGCACGCTGACATTCGGGCAATCCGCCTTCTTCGGGATCGGCGGCTACGCCCTGGCGATCGTCTTCACCCAATTCGGCTTTGGCCCGGGTGAAGCGATGCTGGCGATCGGGGCCGCGGTCGGGGCCACCGTTGTGGTGGCGGGTTTGGTCGGCTGGCTGTCGTTCTATCCCGGTTCGACCCCGCTCTATGCGTCTGTGATCTCGCTGGTGCTTCCGATCGTCCTGGTCCAGATCCTATATTCCGGCGGCACCTTTACCGGGTCCTCCAGCGGCCTGGTCGGCTTCGAGAGTTTCGATCTCACCCTGGAGGCCTGGTTCCGATTGTCCGGTCTGGCCGTGATCGCCACCCTCGTCGCGACCACGATCGCGCTTCGCAGCGACGCCGGACGAGTGCTCGGCGCGATGCGCGACAATGACGAGCGCTGCAGCTATCTGGGGATCGACACGGCCCGGGTCCGCATCGGTCTGCTGGTCGTCGCGGCCGTGATCGCGGCACTGGCCGGATTCGGCTACGTCGGATTCGGCGCCGTCGCCGCGCCTGAGAATGCCGGCTTCGTGTTCGGCACTCAGCTGGTCGTGATGGTGGCGCTTGGCGGCCGCGGATCCCTGATCGGCGCAGTCATCGGCGCCGTGGTGATCGAGGTCGCCAGCGCCTATCTCTCCTCCAGTCTGCCCTTTGTCTGGGAGCTGATCGTCGGCGTCGCCTTCGTCGCCGTGATCGTCGTGCTTCCGGGCGGGCTGCTCGGCGGCCTCCGCGATATCGGCCGCGCAGTCCGCCGGCGGGGCGCGGCAGCGTCGGCGCCGGTCATGCTACGCACTTTGGAGCAGCCCGACGCCGCACCCGAGCGCGACGCGATCGTGGTCGAGGTTTCCGGGCTCTCCAAGCATTTCGGCAGCCTGTCGGTGCTGTCCAAAATCTCCTTTACGGCGCGACAGGGCGAACTTGTCAGTCTGGTCGGACCGAACGGCGCAGGCAAGACCACCCTGATCCGCTGTCTCGCCGATGGCCGCGAGCGCTCGGAAGGCAGCGTGCGCATTGCCGGGCACTCGATCGAGCGTCTGCCGGCCGACCGCATTGTCGGGCTCGGGCTGGGACGCAAATTCCAGGCGGCCTCGGTGTTCGAAACCTTGAGCGTGGCCGATTGTCTGCGGGTCGCCCGGGTCAGGCGTGAGCGGCCGTCCTTCCTTAAAACCTCGCCGGTCCTGACCTTGCCGGCCGCGGCGCGCGCGGTGGTGGAGAGTTCGGGGCTTGTCGAGCGGTTGGGCGACGAGGCGCAATTTCTCAGCCACGGCCTGAAACAGGCGCTGGAGCTCGCCATGGTTCTGGCGCTTGAGCCGAAGGTGTTGCTGCTGGATGAGCCGACCGCGGGGCTGACCCGCGCCGAGCGCCAGGGGTTTGCCGAGATTCTTACCGGGCTGGTGGCCCGTGAGCGGCTGTGTGTGCTGATCATCGAGCACGATCTCGATTTCGTGCGCCTGATCTCGTCGCGCATCATCGTCTTGCACCAGGGCCGCATTGCGCTCGACGGCTCCGTGGCCGACGTCGTCGATGCACCCCTGGTTCGCGAGATCTATACTGGCCGGTCCGCATCCGATGGCTGCGGGGTGACACCGTGACCGCCGCCCTCGAACTGATCGGTGTGACCAGCGGATATGGCAGCTCGCCCGTGGTGCATGGGGTCTCGCTGCAGATCGCTCCCGGCGAGATACTGGCGCTGGTCGGCAAAAACGGCATGGGCAAGTCATCGCTGCTGAAGACGATCCTCGCATTCCTGCCGGTGTGGGATGGCGCCGTGCGCATCGACGGCCGCGATGTCACCAGGTTTCCTCCGCATCGCAAGCGCGCGCTTGGGCTTGCCTATGCCCCGCAGGAACAGGCGCTGTTCCAGGATCTCAGTGTGCGCGACAACCTCCGGCTGGGGCTTGCCGATGATCGCAGCTTCGAGGCTCGGCTGGCCGATGTCAGCGGATGGTTTCCGGTCCTGACCGCGCGACTGTCCCAGCGAGCCGGCACGCTGTCGGGCGGCGAACAGAAGATGCTGATCGTGGCGCGCGGACTGATCGCCGAGCCGCGTCTGTTTCTTATGGATGAGGTGACCGAAGGCCTGCAGCCATCCGTCGTCGACCGGCTCGCCGACGTGCTGGCCACGACGCGGCGCGAACGCGGCACCGCGATGCTGGTGGTCGAGCAGCATCTGCCGTTCGTGCTTGGCCTTGCGGATCGATTTGCGGTGTTCAAGCGCGGCGAAGTGGTGGATGCCGGGCCGGTCGATGCCGGCTCTGCCGCACGGATCGACGAACACATGCGCCTGTGACGCCGCTGGTCAACCGACAAGCAATTCCTTCAACTTCAGTACGGCGCTATCCGGTGTCGTGAGGACCGGCCGACCCGACGCGTCCGCGACCAGCGCCGCCGCAGGCGCCATGCTGTACTGCGCGAGCGCAATCAGATCGCAGTCGCGCAACTCCCGCGACGCTTCCGCCACGAGACGATCGTGTTCCGCGTGTGCCCCCCGATCCAGCGCGGCGAGAGCGCCGGTCACCAGTTTCGGCACGATCTCGACGGCGCGGGGAAATTCCCGCGGCATCGAAGCCAGTGTCGGCGCAAACGTCGAGAGCAAACCGATCCTGTGGGCCCGTGCCGCGGCCTGTTCGATCATTGCTTCATTGGGCTTGAGCACCGGCATCGGCGCGTGCTCGCGCGCGACGGCCTCGATGCAGGGGCCGAAGGCCGAGCATGTGAAAAGGATCGCGTCGGCGCCGGTGGAGGCCGCGTAACGTCCGAGCGACAGGAAACGATCGGTCATCCCGGCGGTAAGCCGGCCATCACGCGCCAGGTCGGCCGACAGGCTGTCGTCGAGTAGATTCATCAGGCGGGCGTCCGGCCAAAGCCGAGCGAACGACGCCTCAATCGGCGCGATCGAATGCTTCAGGGCATGAACGAGCGTGATGCGCATCTTGCATAGTCTCGCCGCGACGCAGGGGATGTCAATACTGCCTGCCGTGCTGTGACGTTAGACCCTCATTTGAAGGGGATGGCGTACATCAGGCCGCCCTTGCTCCAGGTCGCGTTCAGGCCCGATTGAGCTTCAGCGGGCTAGCCTGGCCCACATTGCGCTCGAAGATCTCGGCGTAGTTGCCGGCCGCCTTGATGGCCTGCACCATCCACTTGTTGTCGAGGCCAGGGCGCGATCCGAGCTCTCCGGAGCTGCCGAGCAGCCGCTGGATCGCCGGTACGCTGGTGGATTGTGCCATTTCGTCCGCATTGGGGCTGCGGCATCGGTGGTCACCTGATATTTCCGTGTCGGCTCTTCGCAAGCGCAAAAACGGAGCATGGGGCTTCATCCGAGTGGACATCAAGCGTAAACCCGATACGTTGGTAATCTCAGGTTGACCAAGGCGCTCACTTCTCAATGGGCGATTGATCCAATCAAAGGAAATCTCGGGGTTTGAGCGCACCCGAAATATAAAAAACAAGGACAGGGAGTAGAGACATGAACAAACTTTTGCTGGCAGGCGCCGCGGCGGTTTTCGCTTTGGCTGGTTCCAGCGCCTCATTTGCAGCAGACAAAAAAATGCTCGCGTTTGTCGTCAATGGCGCCTCCGATTTCTGGAAAGCGGCGGAAGCGGGCGTGAAAAAGGCGCAGGGCGAGCTTCCAAACTACAACCTTGTCTTCAAATATCCTGAGCAGGCCTCCGCAGCGATTCAAATCAGGCTGATGGACGATCTCGTCGCCGCGGGTGCGGCCGGCATCATGGTGAGCTCCGCCGATCCCAAAACGTCGAGCGACAGCCTCAATCGCATCGGCAAACAGGTTGCCCTGTTCACGACCGACAGCGACGCGCCCGATACCAGCCGGGTCGCCTACATCGGTTCAAGCAACATCGATGCTGGCAAGCAGGCCGGCCAGTTGCTGCTGAAGGCGCTCCCCAACGGCGGAAAATGCATGGGGTTTGTCGGGCTGCTCGGCGCGGACAACGCAAAAGAGCGCATCCAGGGGGTCAAGGACACCATCGCCGGATCGAAGATCTCGCTGGTGGACGTCCGGGGCGACGACATCGATCAGACCAGGGCAAAACGCAATGTCGAGGATACCCTCACGGCCAATCCCGATATCAATTGCATGGTCGGTTTCTATTCCTACAACACCCCCCGAATCTACGAGGCCCTCAAGGACGCCGGCAAGCTCAAGCAGATCACCATCATCGGCTTCGACGAGGATCCGATTACACTGGGCGGCGTCAAGGAAGGAACGATCGTCGGAACCGTGGTGCAACAGCCTTACGAATGGGGCTATCAGGGAATGAAGGATATGGCCAAATACCTGGAGGGCGACAAATCCTTCATCCCGGCCAACAAGCTGATCATCGTTCCGACCAAGATCATCGACCCGTCAAACGTCGATTCGTTCTGGGCTGAACTCAAGCAGCGGCAGGGCAAGTAATCCAAGGCAACCGACAGTGCGACCGCCGGCGCATGCGCCGGTGGTCAGCATCGGGAAAATGTTGCTGTCGGAAACGGCAGCAGCATCATGTGAGCGTCGACGAAATCAGCACGCGCGATCCACCGCCGCAGATAAGCGATGAGGCATGCCAGAACCCGTCCTCGAACTGATCCGCATATTCAAATCTTATCCGGGGGTACAAGCTCTTCGCGATGTCAACCTTGCCGTCGCGCCCGGCGAGGTCGTTGGGCTGATTGGCGAAAACGGTGCGGGTAAAAGCACCTTGATGAGAATCCTGGGTGGCGTCACGGCGCCAAGCTCCGGCGTCATCAAGCTTCGCGGCGAGCAAAAGGACAATCTCACGGTCTCGGAAGCGATCCGCTGCGGTATCGCCTTTGTTCACCAGGAACTGAACCTTTTCGATAACCTCGATGTGGCGGCAAACGTCTTCTTTGGCCGTGAGAAACTTTCATTCGGACCATTCCGGCTGATCGATACCGCTGCGATGGTGTCCCGCACCAAACCCCTGCTTGAGCGGCTGGGCGCGGACTTTGAGCCCGACACGCCGGTTGCCGCTCTCTCGCTTGCCCAGCGCCAACTGGTCGAGATCGCAAAGGCGCTCTCGCTCGGGGCCGAAATCGTGATCATGGACGAACCGACTTCAAGCCTGACATTGACCGAGACCAACCGTTTGCTCGAGGTCATTGCGGAGCTGAAGGCGGCCGGCGTCAGCATCATCTTCATCACGCACCGTCTTAACGAAATAGAGCAGTGCGCCGACCGTGTCGTTGCGCTTCGCGACGGTGCGGTGGTCGGGACGCTGCAAAAGGCCGAGATCGAGCACGATCGCATGATCCGCCTCATGATCGGCCGTGACCTGAAGGCGCTCTACACGCCCCCCCAGGGAGCTGTGGGAGAGGAAATTCTGGTGTCGAAAGATATTCGAACCACGACCTACCCGGATTGTGCGGTCAATTTTTCGTTGCGGCGCGGCGAGATCGTAGGCCTTGCGGGACTGGTCGGGTCGGGCCGATCCGAACTCGCGCGCACCATCTTCGGAATTGACCGGCCGATCGGCGGATCGGTGGCCGTCGATGGTCGTCCGCTGACCATCCAATCGCCGCGCGATGCGATCGCGCACGGCATCTACCTCATCCCGGAGGACCGCAAGCGGGCGGGGCTGATTTTGGAAGACGACATCACCAGCAATATTTCGCTGCCGAACCTGCGGCAGTTTGCATTTGCCTATCTGCTGGATCGCAATCGCGAGGAGGAATCGGCCAGGAAACAATCCGGGCGGCTCAACATCCGGGCCGCCTCGGTATCAAGCGTGGCGGGAACGCTGTCCGGCGGCAACCAGCAAAAAGTGGTGCTTGCCAAATGGCTGGCGATGTCGCCCATTGTGATGCTATTCGATGAGCCGACGCGTGGAATTGACGTCGGCGCCAAGAGCGAAATCTACAGCCTCATACGGGCTCTTTCCGATGCTGGCGTCGCTGTGCTGATGATTTCCAGCGACATGGAGGAGGTTATCGGGGTGAGCGATCGTATCCTGGTCATGCATGAAGGCCGGATCAGCGGCGAACTTGAGCGCGATCAGTTCAGCGAGCATCACGTGATGCAACTTGCTGTCGGCAAGACCATGAATTCGGAACAGCCATGTTAAGAAAGGATCTGGGCCTTCTCATCCTGATCCTGGTTGTCGGTGCGGTCGTCGCACTGATCAATCCGCGCTTTCTGTCTCCGGTCAATCTGGCCAACACCGCCAATCTGATCGGTCTGTTCGGAATTTTCTCGCTGGGTGAAGGTCTCGTGATCATTACCGGGGGAATCGATCTGTCGATCGGATCGGTTTTTGCGTTACTCGGCGTCATCTTCGTCGACCTCCTCGTTACCTACGAGCTGCCCTGGCCGCTGGCCGTCCTGATCATCCTCGTCGCCGGAACGCTGGTCGGACTGATCAACGGGTTCCTGATTACCAGGATGCGCTTGCAGCCATTCGTGGTTACGCTGTGCGGCCTTTTGCTTTATCGCGGCATCGCCCGCTATTACACCAACGACGGAACCGCAGGGTTTGCCTTCGGCCAGAGCTTTCCGACGCTTGAATGGCTTACAACCGGGCGCAGCTTTGGCGTGCCTCATACCTTCATAGCGTTTGTCATTATCGCACTGGCCATGGCGGTGCTGCTGCATCGCTCGGTGTTCGGCCGATATCTGTTCGCGGTCGGACGCAATGAAGAAGCCGCGCGCTATTCCGGCATCCAAACCGGTCGCGTGGTGGCCGCGGCCTATGTGATTTGCGGCGCGCTGGCGGGGCTTTCCTCGATATTCCTCACCATGTACACGCGCTCGATATCGCCGGCCTCTCACGGAAATTTTTATGAGCTGTACGGGATCGCGGCGGCGGTGCTGGGCGGGTGCTCGCTGCGGGGCGGCGAGGGGTCGATCGTCGGCATCGTGCTTGGCACCATTCTGCTGCAGATCTTGCAGAATCTCGTGAACCTGCTGGGAATACCAAGTTCACTCAACTTCGCGGTGATGGGAGCCGTCATCCTGATCGGCGTGCTGGCCGACCAGCAATTCACCGCCTACCACCAGCGCAAAATAGCAGGGCGGGCTGGCAAGAGCTGAGGCAAAACGGCCGCCCATCCCCGTAGCTCTGCACTAGATCATGATCCGATTACAATCGGATCATGATCTCATCCTTTTGTTTGAGCATGATCTTTTCGGAAAACCGGTTCCCACTTTTCCGGATCATGCTCTGGGCTGCCCGCCACAAGCGACCAGCCGTCGACCCGCCGCGCTGTGACGTTAGACCCTCATTTGAAGGGGATGGCGTACATCAAGCCGCCCTTGCTCCAGGTTGCGTTCAGGCCGCGATTGAGCTTCAGCGGGCTCGCCTGGCCCACGTTGCGCTCGAAGATTTCGGCGTAGTTACCGCCCGCCTTGATGGCCTGCACCATCCACTTGTTGTCGAGGCCAAGGCGCGATCCGAGTTCTCCGGAGCTGCCGAGCAGCCGCTGGATCGCCGGTACGCTGGTGGATTTAGCCATTTCGTCCGCATTGGCCGCGGTCACGCCGAGTTCTTCTGCCTCGACGAGGCCGTAGTGTAGCCAGGCGATGATGTCGGTCCACACCTCGTCGCCATTGCGCGTGAACGGCCCGAGCGGTTCCTTGCTGATCGTCAGCGGCAGGACGAGGTAGTCGGCAGCGTTCGGCGCCGCCGTTGCAACCGCGCCGGCGAGCGCCGAGGCGTCCTGGGTCATGGCGTCACAACGCCCGCCGAAAAACGTCTGATACATGGTGTCAACGCGATCGAACACCAGCGGTTTCCATTCGATCCCGTTAGCGCGACCGTAGTCGCCGAGCGTCACCTCATGGGTCGTTCCCTGCGCGACGCAAACGGTGGCGCCGTTCAATCCCTTCAGATCCTTCACGCCGCTGTCGCGCCGGACCACAAAACCCTGGCCGTCATAGAAATTGATCGGCCCCTGCCGCAGCCCGAGGGTTACGCCGCGCAGAAAAGTCTGCGTCGAATTGCGATAGAGCACGTCGATCTCGCCCGATTGCAGCGCGGTGAACCGGTTTTGCGCCGTGAGTGCGACATAACGTACCTTGTTGGCGTCACCGAGAACCCCCGCTGCCAACGCACGGCAGTAGTCGACGTCGAGTCCCTTGTAATTACCCTGGGAGTCTGGAGTGGAGAATCCGGCAAAGCCCGCGCTGACGCCGCACACGAGGGTACCGCGCTGCTTGACCGTGTCGAGCGTTCCGGCGGCTGCTCCCGAAAACCATGCGGTGAGCAATCCTGCAGCAATGATGATTCGCTTCATTCTTGTCCTCCTCCTATGCCAACAGTTTTCAATGCGCTGTCTACCGCAGAGCCGAGCCTGTCGACGATCATGTCGATGTGGTCTGATGTGGCGATGTAGGGCGGCGCGAGCAGGACGTGGTCGCCGCGGCGGCCGTCCACTGTCCCGCCGGCCGGATAACAGGCGAGGCCGCTTTCGAACGCGGCGGCCTTGATCCGCTGGTTGAGCTTGAGAGCAGGATCGAACGGCTCGCGGCTGGCGCGATCGGCAACCAGTTCGATGGCCTGGAACAGGCCGCGCCCGCGGATATCGCCGACGTGCCGGTGATTGCCGAAGCGCTCGGTCAGCCGTCGCTCGAGATGACCGCCGAGATCCCTGACCCGTTCGAGCAGTCTCTCTTCACCAATAATCCGCTGCACCTCAAGCGCCGCGGCGCAGGCGAGCGGGTGCGCGAGATAGGTATGTCCGTGCTGGAAAGCTCCCGAGCCGCGCCGGATGGTGTCGATGATGTCAGCGCTTGCGAGCATCGCGCCAATCGGCTGATAGCCGCCGCCTAATCCCTTGGCGATGGCCTGGATGTCGGGCGCAATGCCCTCCTGTTGCCACGCGTGAAGCGTGCCCGTGCGGCCCATGCCGCACATCACTTCGTCGAGGATGAGCAGGGCGCCGTGCCGGTTGCAGATGTCGCGCACGGCGCTGAAGTAACCTTCAGGCGGCGGCACACATCCGGCGGTGGCGCCAACCACCGGCTCGGCCAAGAATGCGGCCACTGTGTCCGGGCCGAGGCGCTGGAATTCAGCCTCGAGCTCGGCCGCCAGCCGCGCCACGAAATCCGCTTCCGATTCGTCGTCGCGTTTCTCGCGATAGGCGAAGGCAGGCGTCACGTGGCTGAACGCCGGCGACAGCAATGGCGCATAAGGTGCGCGGCGCCAGGCGTTTCCGCCCGCCGACAACGCGCCGAGCGTATTGCCATGGTAGCTCTGGCGACGGGCGATGAAGCGCTGGCGTTGTGGCTGACCGATTTCGACAAAATATTGCCGCGCCAGTTTGATGCTGGCTTCGATCGCTTCCGACCCGCCGCTGACCAAATAGGCGTAGGCGAGGCCGCCAGGTTCGTCGCCGACGAGCAGGTCGGCCAGCGCTTCCGCCGGCTCCGACGAGAAAAAACCTGTATGGGCATAAGCGAGCTTCGACGCCTGCCTTGAGATGGCCTCGATCACGCGCGGATGTTGATGTCCGAGACAGGAAACGGCAGCGCCGCCGGAGCCATCGAGAACCCGGCGGCCATCCTCGGCAATGAGCCACACGCCGTCGCCGCCGACGGCTTTTGGCGGTGTTTCGCGCAGGCTTCGGTGCAGCACGCGGCTGTGGCTGACGCCCATAACGCTCACCCTTTCTCGGCAACATATTGCGACATTGCCGCGAGGCGGACTTCGGTCTCTTCGAGGCGGCGCTTCGAGCCCGCGCCACCCAGCACGAACGTGACCGCGGCCAGCGACTGCGCGATCGCAATCGCACCGGTCAGGCTCGGGAAAAATCCAGGCGAGGCGGCGGCTTCAAACAGCAACAGGTGATCGGCGCCTTCCGCCATCGGTGCGGCGACCGTGTCGGTGATCGCGATCAGCCTGGCGCCGGAGCGATGCGCCGCGCGGGCCGATAATACGCTTGCCGTCGAGTAGGGCGCAAAGCCGATGACGACAACGGCGTCGCCGGCACGGAAGGCGCCGAGGTCGAGATCTTCCGGACCCGAGCCGCCAACCAGCTGCACTGTATCGGGCCTGAATAGCCGAAGCTGGTAGTTGAGCAATTCCGCCACGCTGCGGCAGCTTCGAAAGCCGGCAATCCAGATACGTTGTGCCGCATGCAGGGCCTTGGCAGCGCCGGCCACGGCGCCAGGCGAGATCCGCGCAAGACCTGCAGCCTCGGCTTCGAGCTTGTCGGCGACCAGCGAGACGTCGGAATGGGGACCCTGGCGCCGCCCCTTCGCTCGGCCCGAGAACGGAGACGGTTGCGCGGGCCGCCGCGCCTCGGTCAAGGCGGCGCGGAGTCCGTCCCATCCCGAATAACCCAGCGCCTTCGCCAGCCGGGTGAAGGACGCGGGATCGGCGCCGGCCGCGGCGGCCAGGTCGCGCATCGAACGCGTCGTGGCGTCATAGTCGTTGGCGGCGACAAACTGCCCAACTTCCCGCAACCGCATCGGCAGCGACGGCAACGCGCTGCAGAGTTCGTTGAGGGGCGAGGATTTCAACTGCGGCTGGCTCATGAAACGTATGTTGCATAAAATGC
>Ga0080027_10000879_pt1 | contig 12429 bp, 11 predicted proteins | sample OrgsoiDNA2013046_FD_70962 | JGI IMG/M metagenome (GOLD analysis project Ga0080027, IMG submission 70962) | Permafrost soil microbial communities from the Arctic, to analyse light accelerated degradation of dissolved organic matter (DOM) -... | ecosystem: Environmental > Terrestrial > Soil >... | reverse complement strand
GCCTCCTTCATCACTTTGTAAAGCAGGCTGATGTAGAGCGGAACCACCGGGATCGCCGACGACGCCTGGGTGCAGAGCGCCTTGTTCACGCTCACGTAGGCCGCGCCGCGGACGCGCGCGGCCAGCGCCGTCGACAGGGTCCGCGCCGTCGTCTCGAGATCTTCCTTGGCCTTGCCGATGGTCCCCGAGCGGTAGATCGGAAAGGTCAGCGCCGGCCCGATGTAGCTGTACGCGACGACGCGACAACCTTCGGCGAGCAGATCGGCCTCCTCGAGCGCGCGGATCCAGGCCGCGAGATCCTCGCCCCCCATCACCTTGCGCGTCGCCTCGATCTCGGCGTCGGTCGCGGGGCCAATCTCGACCGGGGTGACCTGGTCGTTGCCGAGGTTGATGCTTCGGCTGCGAAACGGCGCGCCGATCGGTTTGAGCGCCGAGCTGTAGACCACGCCGGTTGCCGGGTCGGTCCGCTTGGGGCTGGCGAGGCTGTAGACCACGCAATCCAGCTTGGCCCCCGCGCGCGCGAGGCGGGCGAGCGTGTCGCGCTTGATCTCGTCGCTGAAGGCGTCCCCATTGACGACCGAGAGCTCGCGTCCCCGCTCCCGCGCGCGGCGCTCGACGGCGGCCAGATTGTACCAGCCGGCCGACGCGGTCTTGTCGCCCTGCGGTGGCCGTTCCAAGCAGACCGCCGTGCCACGCGCGCCATAGCCGAAGATCACGCTCACCAGGCTGGACAGCCCGTAGCCGGTGCTGGCGCCCACCACCAGGGCGTCACGAAAGCCCGTGCCCGGCGCGCCGGCCGTCGCGACCGCGATCTCCGCGTCGACGTTGGCGGCGCAACCCGCCGGGTGGGCGTTCAGGCAGATGAAGCTGCGGATGCGGGCGGCGACCAGCTGCTTGGGCATGCGCCTTCCTGCCAAACCCCGGGTGATGCGTCAAGCCGGCGAAAAACCGGGGTCGATACCGATGGGTTCGGGACGTCTGCGGGCAAACAGGTTTTCAGCATCCGGCTGGGCTTCCCCTGTCGCTTTCGGGTGGCTAGATTACGCAGCTATGGAGCTACGCTCGATCCAACGAATCCTGGTGCCGACCGATTTTTCGGACCCCTCGAACGAGGCGCTGGCCACTGCGATGGCCTTCGCGACCGCGTTCGGCGGCAAACTCGACCTGGTGCACGTGGCGCTGGCGGTTTCCTATGTGCTGCCGCCCCCCCTCGACCTCGCGCCCCTTCCGTTCGACATGACCAAGTCGCTGGAGCAGGCCACCGTGGGCCTCGCCAGCGAAGAGGCCCGCGTCCGCGCCGCCGGTCTCGCCTGCGAGAGCGCGACACTCTTCGGCCGCCCCGACACCGAGATCGTCGCCCGCGCCACCGCGACCAAGGCCGACCTGATCGTGATGGGGACCCACGGCCGCAGCGGCCTCGCCCACGCGCTCATGGGCAGCGTGGCCGAACGGGTGGTGAGGCATTGCCCCTGCCCGATCCTGATCGTCCCCCAACGTCAGGCCTAGGCCGGTGGGAGCGTCTAGCTCGGGGGGAGCGCCGCCCGCTCTGAGCCGGTCTGCGCCAGCGCGCGCTCGATCGTCCAAAGCAGCTCTTCCAGGTTGACCGGCTTGACCAGGCAGGCGATCGCGCCGTAGGCCTCGGCGTCCGTGCGCAGGCCATAGGTCTCTCGGCCCGTGATGACGATGACGGGCAGACCGGGCTTGTAGGTCCGGATCCATTGCGCGAGGTCGACCCCGTGCATGCCGGGCATCATGAGATCGGTCAGCACCAGATCGGGTGTCACCGCCTGGAGCTTGGCGACGGCGTCGAATCCGTCCTGGGCAACCTCGGCCGCGTAGCCCGCTTCCACCATCGCGAGGGCGACCAGCTCACGCGAGTCCAGATCGTCGTCGACGACCAGGATGCGGTATCGCCGCTTGAGCACCAGCTTGCCGGGTCTATCGATTCTCGGGTTGGTTTTCATGGCGATCTCTGGAATTTGCAAGAACGAAACCAACCGCCGACGGCGCGGTCCAAACGGGAACCGTTGCGACCGGGCGTGTGATCCGTTACACCGACGTAACCACACGCCCGCCATTGGGTTACCCGTGTACGATTGATCGGGGACCGCGCCGACCTGCCTAGCTATCCACTTTGCCACTTTGCCCTCTGCCCCCATGCCCCCACGTGCCATGATCGACGTCCGCAACCTCTCGAAGACCTACCGCGTGCACAAGCGTGCGCCCGGCCTGGGCGCGGCGCTCCGGTCGGTCCTGCGGCGCAAGTACGAGGTGGTCAAGGCGGTCGAGGCGCTGTCGTTCCAGATCGCCGAAGGCGAGCGGGTCGGCTTCCTCGGCCCGAACGGCGCCGGGAAGACCACCACGCTCAAGGTGCTGGCGGGTCTCCTGCATCCGACCTCGGGCAGCGTCCGCGTTGGCTCCTACGTGCCGCACGAGCGCGACCCACGGTTCCTGCAGCTCATCACGCTGGTGATGGGACAGAAGCAGCAGCTGCTCTGGGATCTGCCGCCGTCGGAGACCTACGCGATGAACCGCGCCATCTACGACATCCCGCGCGCGCAGGCCGACGAAACCGTGCGGACGCTGGTCGAGCTCCTCGAGATCGGCGACCTGGTCGACAAGCCGACCCGCCAGCTTTCGCTGGGCGAGCGGATGAAGTGCGAGCTGGTGGCGGCGCTGCTGCACCGGCCGCGCGTCCTGTTCCTCGACGAGCCGACCATCGGTCTCGACGTGTCGATGCAGGCGAAGATGCGCGACTTCATCCGCGACTACAACGAGCGCTTCGGCGCGGCGGTGCTGCTCACCAGCCACTACATGGACGACGTGGTGGCGCTCTGCCCGCGCGTGGTCGTGATCGATCACGGCCGTCTCATCTACGACGGCGATCTGCGCGAGCTGGCGCGGCGGGTGCGCCCCGACAAGCGCATGACCCTGCGCCTGTCGCGGCCGGTCGACCGGGCGGAGCTCGAAAAGCTCGGAACGGTGGTCTCGGCCGACGCCGCGCAGGCGGTGCTGTCGGTGCCGCACGCGCGCCTTTCGACCGTGGTGCAGGGCGCCCTGGCGGCGCTGCCGATCGTCGACCTCACCATCGAAGAGGCGCCCCTGGAAGAGGTGATGCGCGAGCTGTTCGGGGCCCGTGAAAAAGAGGCGCGCGAGGTATCGCGCGCGCACGGGTGAGCCTGGAGGCGGTCCCGGCGCGGCCGGGTTTCACCAGCGACCTCGGCCGGGTTGTGAAGGCCTTCCCGACCCTCCTGCGGGTCGGTGTCTCGGAGGTGGTCGCCTACCGCGCGGAGTTTCTGGTCTGGATCCTCACCACCAACATGCCGCTGGTCATGCTGGCCATCTGGCACGCGGTCGCGGCGGACGGACCGGTCGGGCATTTCGATCAGCGCGCCTTCACCACCTACTACCTGGGCGTGCTGGCGGTGCGTCTGCTGACCAGCAACTGGGTGGTCTGGCAGCTGTCGATGGAGATCCGCGACGGGACGCTGTCGGCCAAGCTCTTGCGCCCGATCCATCCGATCTATGCGCTGGCGGCGGATCATCTTTCGGCGGTGCCGATGCGGGCGCTGGTGATCTCGCCGGCGGTCGCGATCCTGGCGTATGTGGGGTGGGATCGGCTGTTACGGCACGACGGCGTGCTGGTTCTGGTTTTCGTCGCCTCGCTGGTCGGTGCGTGGCTGCTGATCTTCTTCACGATGATCCTGATGGGCGCGCTGGCGTTCTTCGTCGAGAGCGCGCTGGGCATCTTCGAGCTGTGGCTGGGCGTGCACGCGATCCTCTCGGGGTATCTGGTCCCGATCGAGGCGCTGCCGCACTGGGCGCGGACGGCGGCGAACGTCCTGCCGTTCCGATTCATGCTCGGGTTCCCCGTCGAGGCCCTGGTCGGTCTGCTCTCCCGTCACGACGCGCTCTGGGCGCTCGCGGCCCAGTGGGGTTACGTGGCCATTTTCGGCGCGGCGGCGGTGGGTGTCTGGCGGGTGGGCGTCCGCCACTTCTCGGCCTATGGCGGCTGACGGCTGACGGATGACCACCGCCGCAAACCACGTCAGACCCCGGCGGGTGGGACCGGTGGCGCTGCTGCGGCGCTACGCGGGGCTCTTCCGCGTGCAGCTCGCGATGTCGGCGCTCACCGCGATGCAATACCGGGCCGACTTCGTCGTCAAGGGGCTGATCGCGATCCTGTGGATGGGCGTCACGCTGGTGCCGGTGCTCGTGGTTTTCGGCGTCCGCAAGAGCGTGGCCGGGTGGTCGTTCCCCGAGTCGCTGGTGGTCGTCGCCTGGTTCACGCTCCTGCGCGCCGTGCTGGAGGGCGCGGTCAGCCCCAGCCTCACCGCCGTCGTCGAGCACGTCCGCCACGGCACGCTCGACTTCGTGCTGCTCAAGCCGGCCGACGCGCAGTTCCTGGTGTCGACCGCGAAGATCGAGCCCTGGCACCTGGTGGACGTCGTGGGCGCGTTCGCGATCTTCGTCTACGCCTTCAGCAAGATCGGCCGCTGGCCGTCGCTGCTCAATCTGGGGACCGGCCTCGCGTTCCTGGGCCTCGCGATCATCATTCTCTATTCGATCTGGATCCTGGTGGTCAGCGCCTCGTTCTGGGTGATCAAGGTCGACAACCTCTCCTATCTGTTCGGCTCGCTGTTCGACGCCGCCCGCTGGCCGATCACCGTTTTTCGCGGCGCGCTGCGGGTGGTCTTCACCTTCGTCTTCCCGATCGCGCTGCTCACCACCTACCCCGCCATGGCGCTGCTCGGCCGTCTGGACCTGAAGACCGCCATCGCTGCGCTGGCGGGTGGGCTGGCGTTCGCGGCGATCGCTCGCCGCGTCTGGCGCCGCGCGCTCGCGCTCTACACCTCCGCAAGCTCCTGATCGGGTCCGACGCAATCGTCGGTTACATCACCGGCGCGCGGATCGGCAGGTGGATGTGCTGCTCGACGCTGTAGGCCCAGGGGCGCGGAATCGCCAGGAACATCAGCGAGCATCCCAGCAGGGCGACGTTCTTGCCGAAATTGACAATGTCCATCTGCCGCATCATCGGATCCCGGTCGGCCCAGAAGGCGTGCATGCTGAGGGTCACCGGAACCAGAAACAGCACCAGCGATGCGACCCCGACCCCAGGATAAATCCCCAGGAGCAGCGAGAAGCCAGCCAAGGCCAGCAGGATGCCCGCCACCAGGACCGACACCTCGGGCATCGGCACGCCATGGGCGGCCGCGTAGCCCGCCATCATTCCAGCTCCCGCGAAGTGGTGAAACGCGCCCATCAGGCAGTAGCCGCCCATCAGGACCCGGCCGCCCAAGAAAAGTGTCTGACGCATGGTGCTCCTCGCTTTCAACAGAGAACCTAAGGTCGGCCTCGACGACAACAAGCCACTTCGCTAACGTGGCGGCCGATAATCGCGCATGAGCACCGAAGCTGTGCCGTCGGGAGACGACGGCGATATGAACACCCAGGCCCGACGGCTCGGCGACCGCTGGCGCGCCGGGGACCGGACCGATCCGGCTTTCCGCGCCGCCTGCGCCCGCGTCCTCGGCGAGCTTCGCAGCGCCTGGCGGCTGCAACCCGCGGCCTTCAGCTCGGAGACCGTCGGCTTTCTGCGCGCCATCGCGCTCGAGGTGGCGGCGCGTCCGGTGTCGGGGCCGCCACCCATCGAGATCCTGCGGAACGTGTTCGGCTACCCGTCCTTTCGCGCCGGGCAGCAGGAGATCATCGAAGCGGTCTTGAGCGGTCGGGACTGCGTCGGCATCATGCCGACCGGCGCGGGCAAGTCGCTGACGTATCAGATCCCGGCGCGGATCCTGGGGGGCACCACGCTGGTGGTGTCGCCGCTCATCGCGCTCATGAAGGATCAGGTCGACGCCATGAACGAGGTCGGGCTGCGGGCGACCTACCTGAGCGCGTCGCTCGAGCCGGCGGAGCGGCAGCGGCGGGTGCGCGCGCTCGCGGCGGGCGAGTACGAGCTCTGCTACGCGGCGCCCGAAGGAATCGAGGCCTCGGTGGGGCGCGTGCTGGCCGATCTCGACCTGCGTCTCATCGCCGTCGACGAAGCGCATTGCATCAGCCAGTGGGGACACGATTTCCGGCCGGCCTATCGAAACCTCACCGGCCTCAAGAAGAGATTCGGCGGCGTGCCGGTGCTGGCGCTGACGGCGACCGCCACGCCCGCCGTCACCGCCGACATCATCGCGCAGCTCGCGATGGCCGGCCCGGCCTGTTTCCGCGGCCGCTTCTTTCGCCCGAATCTGCGCATCTCGATCTACCGCAAGGGGGAGGCCGAGGGCGGCCAGGCTGGGGCGCGCGGCGCGGGGGGCAAAGGGGTGCGCACCGCGATCCTGAGCCTGGTGCGGGCGCGGCGCGGACAGAGCGGCATCATCTACGCGCTGTCGCGCAAGTCCTGCGAGGGGCTGGCGGAGTTCCTGCGCGAGCGCGACGTCAAGGCCGCGGCCTACCACGCGGGGATGGAGCCCGCCGACCGCACCCGCGTGCAGGACGCGTTTTCGCGCGACGAGATCGACGTGGTGGTCGCGACGGTCGCCTTCGGGATGGGGATCGACAAATCGAACGTCCGCTACGTCATTCACCGCGACATGCCGCGCTCGATGGAGAGCTATTACCAGGAGATCGGGCGGGCCGGGCGCGACGGCCTGCCGAGCGACTGCGTCCTCTTCTATTCGTGGGCCGACGTGGTGGCCTACGAGCGCTTCAGCGATCGGCCGGGGGACCGTTTCGGCGACGAGGGCGATCCGGCCACGGCCGCCCGGCAGCGCGCTCAGATCCGCGAGATGTTCAGCTTCGCCTCGGCGCGCGAGTGCCGACACCGGCTGGTGGTGCGCCACCTGGGCGAGCAGATGGACGCCTGCGGCGAATCCTGCGACGCCTGCGCCGGCTTCGACGTGCTGGCCGCCGGCCGCGCGGTGCGGGGCGAGCCGAGGCGCCCGACGGCGGACGTGGCGGGGTCGCCCGCCCGTGTGGCGCTGGCGGCCGAGCCATCTCCCGAGGCGGCCGAGCTCTTCGGGCGCCTCAAGGCGCTGCGCAAGACCCTGGCCGCCGCGCGCGGCGTCCCCGCCTACGTCATCTTCAACGACGCGACGCTGATGCGCCTCGCAGAGGAGCGGCCGCGTTCGGGCGACGCGCTCCTCGGCATCCCAGGCATCGGCCCCAAGAAGCTCGAGCTCTACGGGAGCCTCTTGCTGGACCTGCTGCGAAGCGACTCCTGACTCGTCAGGGCGCATACTTGAGCGGTATGACGGATACGCCATTGACCCGTGCGCTGCTGGTTCTGGCGGGGTTCAGCACCTTCGCCGGCGCCTGCGACCGAGCGACGGGTGCGGGGGAGGCAACGCCCCTATTGGTCCCGTCGGGGGCGAGAATCTTGGCGTCGGGCCAGCAAAGTCCAGTCTCGATCGCGGTCGACGGAACCAACGTCTACTGGCTGACCCTGGGAACAACATCAAAGCTCATCCCGACCGGCAAGTCTCCCTACCTGCATTCGGGCGGACAGGTGCTCGCGTGCGCGATCTCCGGCTGCATGAACGCGCCACTGGTCCTCGCAAGCGGCCGGACACAAACAGACCGACAGCTCCCGGTGCCTCTGGTTACCGACGGGACGAACGTCTATTGGAGCGACCAGACGCCCCTTTCGGCTGGTGGTCTGTTCAGTTGCTCCGTCGACGGTTGTAACGATTCACCCCAGATGATCGGTTCGGCTCTTCCCGAGGCGATGGCGATCTACGGCGGAGCTCTCTTCTGGACGGAGCTCGCAGCCGAGGTCTACACCTGCCCCGTCTCGGATTGCGGCGCGCCGACCGCGCTTTGGTCCGCTGGGAATTCGCCCTGCGCCACCGGCGTGGTGGCCGACGCCAGCGGCGTCTACTGGCCGACGGTGGCGACGGAATCGATCATGAAATGCGCCGCCGGGGGCTGCGCCAACGCACCGACCGTGGTCATGTCGACGGACAGCGCGATCGCCGGCGAGGTGGCCGCGCTCGAGCAGATCACGACGGACGCGGACCACGTGTATTTCACCGACGGCAATCCGCAGATCGGAATGATCCTCGCGTGCGCGAAGTCCGGGTGCGGGCCGCAACCGATCTTGCTCGCGGGTGGGCTCAACGCACCGATGGCCATCGCGACCGACGGCGTCGACGTGTACTGGACCGAAACTGGCGAGGCCTTCGTCAACGGTCAATCCATCAACGGCGCGGGGCTCGTCCGCAGGTGCGCTGTCGGAGGCTGCAACGGCGCGCCCGTCACCATCGCTTCGGGCCTCACCGCCCCCGTGGGCATCGCCGTCGACGACAACAACGTCTACTGGGCGGAGGCTGGCACCGGCGCGGCGGATGGTCGGATCTGGATAGCTCCGAAATAGTCGATCTGCCGGCCAGGTCACAGACGGATCCGGCGGCCCGGGTTATCCTGCGGGCATGATCGCCCGAGCCGGCGCGCGCTTCCTGGCCGTCGTGGTGATGGTGACGGGCGCCCGGGCGGTCGCGGCGGATCCGCCCGCCGCGGCGAGCACCCACGAAGGCGCCGCCGCAAAAGCGGTCCAAGAAGACGCCGCCGGCGACGCCCTTCCCGACCACGACGCGGCGCCGTTTCCGGACGCGCGCTTCGGACCTCGGTACGTCATCGAGGACGTGCTCATCCGCGGCAACCGCAAGACCGAAAATTCGCTCATCCTCCGCGAGCTGGCGGCGCTGGGGCTGGTGGCGGGTGCCGACGTCGACGCCTCCGATCCGCGCGTCGAGACCGCGCGCTACAGATTGCTGGCGCTCGGCTTTTTCCTCGACGTCCGCCTCTCGCTGACCCGCGGCGCGAAGCGGGGCGGCGCGGTCCTGGTGGTCGAGGTGGACGAGCGCGGCACGCTGGTGATCAACGAGCTGTTTCCGGCCACCAGCCAGGCGACGCTGTTCTGGGGCGGCGCCGATGTCTCGGAGACCAACTTCCTCGGCCGCGGCATCAACCTCGGCGCCGGCTTCGTCGCCTCGACGAAACCGGTGGTCGAGGACGCGCACGCGGGGCTGGGCCTGCGCCTGCATATCGGGGTGCCCCCGCTGGGCGGGCCGAACGGCCTCAGCCTGTCGCTCACCGGCCTGTACAACGACGGCAGCGAGTTCTACCGGACGCTCGGAGAGGACGGCGACGCCAATCCGGCGGACTTCGTCGCCACCCGTGTGCGGCGCGCCGGCGGTCTGCTGGCCGTCGGCAAGATGCTGCCGGCGGGCTTCCACGCCACCGTCGGTTTTCGCGAGGAGGAGATCGCGACCACGCTCCCGCCGCTGCAGGTGCGCACGCTCCCGAGCGGTCCCGGCGCGCCGATCGACTTCATGGTGAGAAAGGGCGCCAGTCGGGTCGGCACCCTGGCGGCCGGCCTCGACCTCGACACCCGCTCCGATCCGATCTTGCCGCGCGCCGGGATGCGGATCGCCCTCTCGGTCGAAGCGGGCAGCAAGCTGCTCGGGTCGAGCTACGACTACGTCAAGACCGTCCTCGACGGATCGTTCTACAAGAAGATGCCGCACGGACACGCGCTCGGCTTTCACGTCTTCGCGGGCGCCATCGCGGGCGACGCCCCCTACTTCGATCGCTTCTTCGTCGGCGATCTCAACCTGCTCCTGCCGCGGCGGGCCCTGGGGATAAATTTCTCGACCCAGCCGTCGCCGAACCTCCTCGACACCAACGTCGCGCACCACCGCTACGACAACTTCGCGGGGCGGCTGCTGGTCGAGTACGCCGTGCCTATCTGGCGCCGCCGCGGGCTGGTCTACGGCGGCGACGCCTTCGTCGCGGCGGGCCTGCTGGGCATGACCAGCGACGGCGATTTCACCGCGCCGGGTCCGTTTTCATTGAGCTCCCTCCCCATCGATCTGACCGGCGATCTCGGCCTTCGGCTCGACACCTACGTGGGCGTCTTCACGATCTCGATCGCGAACGCGCTCAGCCGCAGCTCGTTCTGATGGCACAGCGCCGCCCCCCACCCGCCGTCCTCGTCGCCTGCACGCTGGCCGGCGCGCTGGCGGGCGCAGGGAGCACCGCCCGCGCCGCGGATCCGCCCCGGCGCCAGGCCGGGATCGGGGTGAAGGATGGCCAGCTCACCATCAGCGTGGGGCTCGGCGATCTCTTCGGCGCCACCGAGCGGCAACACCTGTCCTCGGGCTTCGCGACGCGGGTCCTGATCCGCGCGGCCATCGAGGAAGAATCGACCGGCGAGCCGATCGCGGTCGGTGTCCAGCGCGCGGAGATCGTCTACGACATCTGGGACGAACGGTTCAACGTGCGCGCGACGCGGGGCCTCGGCGCCGAGCAGCGGGCCGTCGCGCCCACCGCCGACGAGGCGATCTGGCGCGCCACCGCGCTGGTCGATTTTCCCCTCACCGAGGCGAAACGCCTGCGGCCGGATGGGCGATACGTGGTGGTGGTGCGCGGCGATCTCAACCCGATCTCCGAAGATCTGCTGGTCGAGGTGCGCCGCTGGCTGGTGCAGCCGGCGCGCGGCGAACGCAAGCTCGGCGCGGGCGACAGTTTTTTCGGATCGTTCGTGAGCATCTTCGTCAACCCGCGCATCGAGGACAGCGAGCGCCAGGTTCGGTTCGTCTCGCAGCCCTTCGTGCCCGGCAACGCCGCGCCGGCCCCGCCCCCGCAAACCGGAAGGAACCGTCGATGAAGCTCCTGCGACTGCCCGGCCGCTTCGAATGGAAGATCCTGCTGGCGCTCTTCACCGTCGCGTCGCTGCCGCTCGGCGCGGCGGCCTACCTGATGTCGGTGACCATCGGCCGAATCGAGGCCATCACCGATCAGCACCAGGAGTCGGTCCGCCAGTCCCTGGGCGGCGCGGTCGACGTCTACAAGGCTTACTTCGACAAGATGAAGGACAGCTTTCGCGCCCGGGCCAACGAGATCGCCACAGGCCCGGTCGACCACGCCGCCGATCTGGCCGAGGTGCCCGATCTGCTGCGGGCGCGGATCCTGGCCGGCACCCGGGTGGTCGACGAGTGGTCGGCGGCCCCCAACGTGATCGCCGACGCGCACGAGGCGCCGCCGAATCTGGTCGCGCTGCCGTCGGTCGGACCCGAGCCGCGTCTGCTGGAGGTGACCTTCGGGATCCCGCGCGAGATCTATTCGAACTTCCTGGCGCTGCGCGCCGCCATGGAACAGGAGCACGAGCTGGACCGCCTGCTGCCGGTGGTGCTGCCGCGAATCTTCCACGGCCTGGGCGTGGCGCTGGTGGCGGTGCTGGCGCTGGCCGCGGCGCTTGGCCTGTTCATCGCCCGGCGCGCCACTGGGCGCGTCGCGACGCTGAGCGACGCCGCCCGGCGGGTCGGCGAAGGCGATCTCACCGTGCGTGTCGCGCCGCGCGGCTCCGACGAGCTAGACGACCTGGGCCGGGCGTTCGATCGCATGGTCGCGGAGCTCTCCGAGGCGCGATCGCGGCTGGTCTACCTGCAAAAGGTCTCGGCCTGGCAGGAGGTCGCGCGCCGGCTGGCCCACGAGATCAAAAATCCGCTCACGCCGATCCAGCTGGCGGTGCAGGAGCTGGCCTCCAAGTACCGCGGCGGCGATCCGGCCTACGAGCGTCTGCTCGAGACCGCCCAGGAGATCCTCAACGAGGAGGTCGGCGCGATCCGCCGCCTCGTCGACGATTTTTCGGCTTTTGCCAAGCTGCCCAAGGTGGAGCCGTTGCCGGTCGACCTCGGCCAGGTGGTCGACGACTTCGCGCGCGCCCACCCGGAATGGCAGGAGGCGTTGCACGTCGATCGCCATGCGCCCGTCGAGGCGCTGTGCGATCGGATGCTGGTCCGGCGGGTGCTCGCCAACCTGGTCGAGAACGCCGTGCAGGCGGCGACGGCGGCCGGGAAGAAACCGGTCGTCCGGTTGGCGGTTGCGCTGGACGCGTCCGGGCGGGCGGCCTGCCTGACGGTGGACGACAATGGACCGGGCGTGGAGGCCCCCTCGCGGGACCGGATCTTCGATCCCTACGTCACCACCAAGGAGCACGGCACCGGGTTGGGGCTGGCGATCGTGCGCAAGATCGTCCTCGACCACGGCGGCGACATCCGCCTCACCGACGCGCCGGCGCCGCTCGGGGGCGCGCGGTTCGTGGTCACCCTGCCGGCCGTGCCGGGAGCGGGACCGACCGCCCCGCCACGCGCAACACCGGGCGTCCGCCGGATTCCGTGAGCCGGTCGGCCAGAGCCGCGACCGCGGAGCTGGAGAGCCGCGCCTCGAGCCGCCCGCCCCGAACCCAGGCGCGCAGGATGCCGGCGTCGTCGACGGTCAGCGTCGCCGGATCGAGCGGCTCCTCGGCGCCGTCGGAGAGCGCGAGGAAGATCGCGCCCGCCGGATCGACGCGGGCGGCGCGGACCACCAGCGGCGTGTCGTCGACGTCGAGATACGCGAAGCGGCGCTCGTCGAGGCGAAGAACGTAGCGGC
>Ga0080027_10000878_pt1 | contig 12442 bp, 15 predicted proteins | sample OrgsoiDNA2013046_FD_70962 | JGI IMG/M metagenome (GOLD analysis project Ga0080027, IMG submission 70962) | Permafrost soil microbial communities from the Arctic, to analyse light accelerated degradation of dissolved organic matter (DOM) -... | ecosystem: Environmental > Terrestrial > Soil >... | reverse complement strand
CAGTCCATGATGAAAAAAAATTAAGCTTTCAATTATCGATTAGATATTCAAACATCTTTTGTCAACTGCCGCGATAAACCATCCGGCAGTTTTTTTATGCGGACCCGCCAATGAAATACTGTACTGTAAATAAAAAAAAATTACAACAGATTTGCGCATTGGCTTACAGTTATTTTATTAAAAATATTCAACTGACCGAATATATATAAGTTGATCAGGGCGATGGCCGGTTCTTATGCTTATCTGTTGCTGCAATGACCAACGCTATACCACAGAAAAGCAAAGCGATGATTGCGCGAACAATTTCATTACCATGACCTGCGGAAGGATTATGCATTGCGTCTGGCAGGTGGAAAAAAATAAAAAAAAGCAAAAGCAATATTGCTAAAAGCAACGCTACCGTCCTTATCCATACTTTGAAAATGATTGCTATTCCTGATAAGATCAATGCTGTTCCCGCTAAATACGTCCAGAACAGTGGAAATCCAAAAAAACCCGGAATCATCGCGGACACCGCATCAGTAAATACAAAATGGCTAAACCCAAACAGGATGATGAGTATGGAGAAAAAAATTCTGCCGGCAGGAATCGGTTTACCGGAAAATGAACCTGCCATTACAAATGCGCCACCACTGTAGGCCAAAGCTTCACCCGCTCCGAACCATGCTTCCAGATGCGTAGTGGGTTTAACCGGACTGAAAAATAGAATATATGGCAGGTGACTGGTAATGATCATTGTCAGAAAAAAATATCCAAGTAAAATGGAAATCCTTTCTGCATAAAAACCGGCACTGGCAATGGCAATTCCTGCGACTGCCAGAGCGATTCCTGTTATCATTGAAAATACTAAATAAGTATGCGCCCAGGCGGGAAACGGAGACAAAATTTCGGGACGAAAATCCCTGATTGTAAATTGATGCATCCCGACTACAAAGATTCCGAAGCCGTAAAGAAAACGTCCGGTTTTAATAAGCTGTTTCATAAATGCTATTCTAAAAACATATTTTTTGAAATGCAGTCCTTGTTACCAACTACTCATCTTCAGAAAGTAATTCCTTTCTGATGGTCTGCAATTCCTCCAGGCTTTCTTCGCTTACCTGAGGAAATTCCAGATCCAGGGAATCCAAAGTATTGATGACGGCTGAAGCCACAACGATCCGCGCAAAGGCCTTATTATTTGAAGGCACAACATACCAGGGTGAACCCTCTGTTGCAGTAGCTTCAATCAATTGCTGATACGCTTTCATATATTCATCCCAATATTTTCTCTCTTTTGCATCGGATGGCGAAAATTTCCAGTTCTTATCCGCATCATCTATCCTGTCCAGAAAACGTTTCTTCTGTTCCTAATCCAGGATCAGGATATATGCTTTATTTTTTCAAAATATGATTGTTTCACCATGAGAAGGTATAAAAATCCATTAACTTAAACAAGCGAATTAGGCCTACAGGGAGTCTGACGATTTGAAGACAAACTTAATCAGCTGCATGAAAAGAACTATACTTTTGATTGTATGTTTAGCACTATTGTTTATGCATGTTGAAGTTTCATGCGCGCAAACAACCACCAATAAATCCTTTTCATTTGGATCCTATGGGCGTATCGGTGCTGGTATTTCTCCGGAAGTAACCGGAAATATTGGACGGTCTTTTAATTTGAATGGAATGGGATCAATCGGAGGAAGAATGGAAGAAGCGGATTATGTTGAACTTCTTGCCGCACTGCATTTTAAAACAGGTGAGAAAACCGATACGACTTCACTGATCAATGTACAGGCAAGAATGGCTCTTTACACCAGTAACTGGCAACTGATAGGCAATGTGAACAGCAACAGCGCTTATGGGGGTATTACCGTCGCGCTGCCTGAATTATATGCAGAAGCGTTAAATATCATGGGTTCAAAATGGAGTGCTTGGATCGGTGCTAAATATTTCCGCGGTTATGATGTGCATATTGCCGATTATTTTTATTTCGATGATCACAGCGCACAGGGTTTCGGTGTTTCGTATAATAAAACAACATTTTCTGTCTTATTCCCCGGTGGTGTGGATACGACAAGTTCGGTTCCTCCATATTTTTATCTGGATATTATTGACGGAACACCGCGTCTCGGTTTACGGGGAAGATCTTTGTTTATATTAGAACAGCTTTTACCCTTTGATAACAATAAGCAGAGAATAAAATTTCTTGCAGAATACCATCATCTTGCCAGTGCAACACCTCAGGACACGTCTGCTTCAAATAATTATCCCTCAGCAGCCGGATGGGTGGCAGGTATTGAACATACCATTGAATTGAATACCATGATGCCGGGATCATTCAACCAGTCTGCCATACGGTATGGTTACGGAATAGCAAACGGAGGTGATGGCGGCAATTCAAAAACATGGCTGACTTATGGCGCTCCTGATCTGAGTACGTACAAATATAAAACAGCCTACTCCATTGCGCTGGTGGATCATATACTTTTGAATGTAAGTCCGAAATACAGTTTCAACGCTTATGGTTTATTTACAAAAGCCCAGGGCGCTTCCGACAGCCTGAATAAAGCTCCGGATTTTTTCGGGCGGCCAATTTTCAATCGCAAAACAGAATATGCCCTTGGCCTCCGAAATTTCTGGTATATCAAACCATGGTTTCATTTGATTACCGAACTGCATTATGCGAACCGCAAAGACGGGGATCAGCCTTCGGCTTCACTGGTAAAATTCTCTTTTGTTCCTACCATCGTTCCAACTGCGAAAGCAGATCCCTGGGCGCGCCCTCACCTCAGATTAATTTATACCATTTGCAGGTATAATGATTTTGCTGCTGCAAATTCATATTCTCCGTTCTTAAGCGAAGCCGGACCAAAAAAATGGGGACAGTATATTGGGTTCAGGGCAGAATGGTGGTTGTTTTAGAATTGAAATTTTTCAGCATTTTTATAGAAATAATTACAGTAATGAAGTATTCTGTTTATGTTATAGAGCTGTCTAAAAAAGTTTTCACTGAAAGCGTAAAATTCCGAAATGCAAATCCACAATTCAACGGAGTACTTGAATGCCTTTATGTGGGTATGACCAGCAAAACACCGGCGGAAAGATTCAAACAACATAAAACCGCTTTCGTAAATAAAAAGGGTCAAAAACTTTCTTCAAATATTGTTCAGAAATATGGAATCTACCTGCGCCCCAGTCTTTACGATGATATCAATGGGAGACCGATGACAAGACAACAGGCTTTGAAAATGGAAGAAAAACTTGCAATGGATTTAAGAAGGCAGGGCTATGCGGTCTGGTTTAATTGAAAGATTTTCTTCGGATTCTATTGAATTTATTTTTTTATTTTCCCATTTACCAAATAGGATTTCTATTTTATTGAACCGGAATTCGAAAATCTTCCGGAGTTTCATTTTCACAATGAACCTGAGCCATCCGCAGGGCACATAAGATGCATCATAAACACCTCGAATAGTAAATGGAATCCTGACGGGAACCGGAATTTCCGAACCCGTGGTTCGATATAACAATGCAGAGAATCTGGGCATTCGTCTGTATACGATTCCCATAGAGGATTTCATCTATGGATTTGAGCTTTTCCTTTTTAATTTGTTCTTCTTCTTACGCGGGAATAAATGAATTAAGTGATCAGAATTGAAGTTTTGATCCTGAATCAAAAACGTTCCCAGGATGCTATCCGTGATTTAAATATTTAAATGCATTTCAACTTTCTATCTATGGGTGCGGCGGTAAAGGTGGATGAGGCGGCATAGGCGGATGAGGCGGCACATGCGGATGGTGGGGATGCCAGGCACTCTTATGATAATAAGGATGATGATGATAGTAATGATGGTGGTAATATGCAGGATGATGATAAGGATGATGATGATATTTCTGAGCATACCCATAATGTGCATGCGCCTGGGGCGGCAGGGGATGTGGTGGTAATGGCGGATGTGATCCGGGAACCGCATGAGGTGGCAATGGTGGATGAGGCGGCTCCTGGGCATGAATGCAAACCATGTATAACAAGCCAATGCATATAAAAGCTACTTTTTTCATAAGTACTTGTTTAGTGACGATACAGTTACATATGAAATAATCGTACCAGGAGGTCCTAGAACCAGCTCATGATACTGTGTTGGTTTCCATGTCCAGATTCGAGACACAGGTTCTCCATAAACTTGTTGATAAGTTCAGTTATAACGATAGCAATCAACTGGCTACTCAAAATGAAACTAATAAATTATCCATTGCTGCACCGGGTTAATTTGCTTGAAAACTAAATGTAAACCTTAAATTAAAAATGAAAAGCGCTTGATTCAAAATTAATCAGATATTTGGTTATGCTTAACCCTGAAACTTCAAAACCAGCTCCTGTTAAATCAAAGGAGATTATTCATATTGCTCTGCAATTATTATCGCTCGCCTTTTTATTGGGCTGGTGTTTTCAGATTCTTGCACCCTTTGTAACTCCGATTATCTGGGCCGGCATCATTGCAGTTTCTCTATATCCCATGCATCAAAAATTAAAACGAAAATTAAAGGGAAAAGGTGTTTTGGCAGCGGTATTGATCACAGCCATTCTGTTCATTGTTTTTATTTTGATCGGCGGTTATATGGGAGTTAAAACCGGTATAGAAATCAAAACGGAGATTTCAAATTATAAAGAGGGCAAAATAATAATACCTACTCCTCCGGAAAGCATTAAATCATGGCCCGTAGTCGGTAAGAAATTATTTCAGATTTCGACACAATTAAATCAAGGTGCTGCTGAATTCATCGAAAAATACCCTAATGAATTAAAGGCCCTGGGAACTTATGTTTTTGGTTTGCTGGCCTCAACCACTAAGGCCATTTTAATTTTTGCTGTTGCCATAGTGATCAGTGGTGTCTTCCTTGCTTATTCCGAAGAATCCGCAGCATTTGCAACAACTATTTTCAACCGTCTGATAAACAGCACCAAATTCGATATGGCATCGATCGCTTCCAAAACGATCCGTAATGTGGTACGTGGAATTTTTGGCGTAGCCATCATACAAAGCCTATGTGCCGGTGCAGGATTCGTTTTTGCCGGTATTCCCTATGCCGGGATCTGGACCCTGGTCTGTATGGTCCTGGCCATCATTCAAATTGGCATTTTCCCTGTAGTGGTTTGCGCTTTAATTTATATCTGGACAGCAGGAAATACAACAACCGCTATTCTCTTAACTATATGGCTGATACTGGTTGGTTTTATGGATAATATTTTAAAACCGCTGCTGATGGGCAAAGGCGCTCCCGTTCCCATGCTCATCATTTTCCTGGGTGCACTGGGTGGATTCATGTATTCCGGATTTGTCGGATTATTTACCGGCGCAGTCATTTTATCGCTTGGGTACCGATTGTTTGATACCTGGCTTAAAGATGCAGAATTATAAAGCGGTCCTGCAATTGACATCTTCTTTCGAATCAGATTTTTAAGCAACCCCCTTCCTTTCAGGATACCGCTTCCTTTCCATGATGTATTTAACTGTGGGTAATGGGTAACGGGCTTACTCATTGAGCCTCATCATTTTGATCCAAGATAAAACAAATTCACTGTTTTTTAATAAATATTTATTGTTATTCAATAAATATTTATTATTTTTGTTCTGCCATCTTAAAAATTAGAAAATCATGGAAGTAAAAATCAGTACAAAACAGATCCTGAAAATGCTGTATGTCATATCCTGGATAATATTCATCGGGACAAGTATTGAAGCAGGCAGTTATATATTCAACGCTTTTTTTGCGGCAATAAACCCGATGGTCGTTAAACATCTCTGGCACCAGGTTGATTTGTCAAAACTCTTTACATATGATGCAGGGCATTTTTTTGTGGAGACATTGCTGATGAGTATAGTAGCGGTCATGAAGGCATGTATATTTTATCTCATCGTAAAAATTCTGGGCAGTAAAAAACTGGATCTGTCTCAGCCTTTCAGTAAAGAAGTGGGACGCTTTATTTTTAAAGTATCCTATCTGTCTTTGGCTACTGGTCTGTTCTCCTATTGGGGAGTAAAATATACCGGGTGGTTAATTAAGCAGGACGTGGAGATGCCGGATATACAAAATTTAAGCCTGGGCGGCGCTGACGTGTGGTTATTTATGGGCGTTACGCTTTTTGTAATTGCAGAAATCTTTAAAAGAGGAATCGAAATTCAATCTGAAAACGAATTAACCGTATAACTATGCCGATTGTTGTAAACCTTGACGTAATGATGGCAAAACGAAAGATGTCATTGAATGAACTTTCTGAAAAAGTAGAATTAACACTTGCCAATCTTTCCATTCTTAAAACAGGCAAAGCAAAAGCCATTCGTTTCAGCACACTGGAGGCTATATGCGCAGCCTTAAACTGTCAACCTGGCGATATTCTGGAATTTGTGGAAGATAAAATGAAGAAAGAAATAACCACAGAATAGGCCTTAACAGAAACAATACCTGACTGTAAATTTTTAATAAACGTATTTTAATGAACATACGCATGAAAAAGCTATCCCTTATTATGCTCACTTCAGTGCTGACAATGGCAGGAAGAGCTCAAAACGATAACAATATTGTAATTGGAAAAATGGAAAAAGTATACTCCAATATTTTGGGGGAACAAAGAATGATCTGGATATATACTCCGGATATGACTTCAAATAATCATGATCCCAACCTGCATTATCCCGTCCTATACTTACTTGATGGTAATGTACATTTTCATTCTGTGGTCGGTTTAGTCCAACAGTTAAGCCAGGCAAATGGTAACACCGTGTTGCCAGAAATGATCATCGTTGGGATTACAAATACCGACAGAATAAGAGACCTTACTCCAACTCATGTAGAAAGTGATTTGCCTGAAATGGACAGTAATTTCTCAAGGACTTCCGGTGGTGGAAATAATTTTATGGCATTTATAGAAAAAGAACTCATGCCGCATATTGATTCACTCTATCCGACTGCACCTTACAATGTTTTGATCGGACACTCGTTTGGAGGATTAACAGTTATGGATGCGCTTGCAAATCATACAAAAATATTCAATGCCTGTATCGCCATTGACCCAAGTATGTGGTATGATCATGAACATTTCTTAGCTGAAACCGAAAAGAAGTTATCAGAAAATAAATATAATACAACAAGATTGTATATGGGTATCGCAAATACATTGCCGCAGGGAATGACCCTGACGCAGATGAAAAAAGATAAATCGGATGCTACCAGGCATATACGTTCCATATTTGAACTTGATGCATTTCTAAAAGCAAATCCGCAAAATCTTTTAAAATATGCAAGCAGTTATTATAAAGAGGATAGCCATGTTTCTGTTCCAATGGCAGGTGAATATGATGGATTGAGATTTATTTTTGATTATTATCGTATAAACTTAACAGAAAAAGATTTTGCCGATACAACGGATGCGATTGTCGGGAAATACAAAAAACACTATGGAATTGTATCAGGACAAATGGGTTATAAAATTTCCCCGCCCGAACCATTCATCAATTATTTAGGAAACAATGCCCTTGAAAACAGTAATTACAAAAAGGCGGAGGGTCTTTTTAAAATGAATGTGGAGAATTATCCGAATAGCGTCAATGCGTATAATGCCTACGCTGATTTTCTTGTAACACAAAAAGACACCGTGAATGCCATTTTAAATTACAGGAAAGCGCTTATCCTAAATGATAATGCCAACACAAAAAGAAAACTAAATTCACTGGAAGGAAAGGAAACCTTCACACTCAAAGAACCCGAATTGCGGAAATATGCCGGAATGTTCAATATTGAAGGATTTACAGCTATTGTTTTATTACAGGTAAAGAACGGTGGACTTTGGTCAAGTGTTTCCGGTCAGCATGAAACCGAACTCATACCCGTGTCGCCGGATACCTTTACTTTAAAAAATGCCAGCGGTTATACCATATCTTTTCAATTGGAAGAAGGTAAGGTTACTGGCTTTACCTCGGTACAACCCAATGGTATTTTCAAAGCACACCTGAAGTCATAAGGCATCTATGCGCATCGTTTACCGGCCGGGAAAAAACCTATTATATCGTTCTCCTTCTCCAGATGAACCAAAAAGAAATAATCATGAATACAGTAACGATGGCAACCAGAAGTGATCTGCTTGGTTTAACCCCGGTTAAGGACTCGATATTCCAAACGATCATGCTCCAGATTAAAATGGCGGAAAGGGAAAAAAGAATTTTTATTAAATAGGGCATAAATCATTTTATATTGGCGTCAGTTGATTTTAATCACGGAATCCTTTTACGGATACAGCGTAAATTTAATTTTTAATATCCGAGCTTACTGTTCCATAATAAGTCATCGCTGAACGATTGCTGCTATTTACACTTGCCTTGCAACTCCCATTTGAGAAAACGACCAGATAAATTTTGCTTGCGGAACTTTGTCCCCTGGGTTGTATTGTTATGTTCCAGCCTCCCTTTGTTGTGGTATCTGATTTATAGGAAAACTCATTTGTATGAAAATTGATACCCGCGTCTTCACTTGATCCACCATATGCAGCGGCAGAATACGACCTGCCATAAAAAGGAAGGCTGACCATCAGAGAGTCTACGCTTAAAAATAAGAAATAAGATCCGGTGAGCTGGACCGACCTGCCTTTGTAATTGGTAGCGGATGTAGGTATAAAATGAAACTGTTTTGCATCGATCCCGGCTTTCAGTTTCTGGTGTTCGATTTGTTTTTCCTGATCGGGATTTGTTTGTGCTGAGCTGACTAAACATGCCACCGTAAAAAGGATAATTAAAGGAATATAAATTTTCATATAGAAAGTATTTTTAAAATCCGGAAATCCCAGCCCGTATAGAATGGTAACTTCAATATTCAAAAATATAAAAAAAATTATTCCCCGGCAGTGTTCATGGTATTACCGGCCGCCATGACCTCATCGCAAAAAAAACGGGCATCCTGAAGATGCCCGTAAATAAAAGGAAAGAGATTAATTAATGACGATCTCTTTTTTTTCATTTTCTTTTCCCTTTATGACAGGAAGACTGACCTGCAGGACACCATCCGTATATTTGGCGGAGATGTTTTGGGTGTCGACGCTGTCGTTCAATGTAAAACTCCTTCTGAATCCTCCCCGGCTATATTCTCTTAAGATCCATTCAGGACGTGGAAATCCTTCCGGAGGGTTGTATGCTACCGTGAGTTCATTCCCTTCCATTTCAAGCTGAAAATGTTCCTTGATACGTCCGGGGGCAAACACCAGCAATTCATAGCTGTTGTCTGTCTTAAAAATGTTTACAGCCGCGCGTTGCATTGTTGTGCGCGTAAATTGCTGCCTGTTTACCTGGGAATTGCCTTTTGCGGCCCATGACTGATTGTAGTTCATGTTTTTTAATTTTAATTAAAGAATAAAATATCAGTCTTTACTGCCTCAAAAATGTGCCATAAAATTTTGCTGTAATAATGGCAGACTCACTTTTATCTATTCGTATATAGAACATTTATACTGTTTTGCAGATTCTCCGCTGCATACCCCTTTCTAATAACTTAAGTTCTATTGTTACAGGTGGTTGTGTCCATTATTTTTATCATTCAACCTTCTGTATGAAAAAAACATTCCTGGGTTTTATCATCTTCATTGTTTTGTTTGCAGGATTATCACAATGCAAAAAATCTTTGGATCCCAATTCGGTGAATAATCCTGGCGGGTCTGGTAGTACAACACTCCCCGGAACCACAGACACCACCAAACCCAGTGCCATCGGTACACCCACCGGCCCTACTGTTACACAATCCATCGGAGCATCAGGAGGAACAATCACCACTTCCGATGGCAGGATGGAATTAGATATTCCCGCCGGAGCATTGTCGCAGAATACAAATATTACTATTCAGAATATTACCAACAGTATGGTTACCGGAATAGGAGATGCTTATAACATGAGTCCGGATCATCTCAAATTCGCGCAACCTGTCACCTTCAAATTTCATTATGCTGACGGAGATGTGGATGGCAGTGCCCCGGATTTCCTGGATATTGCTTATCAGGATTCAGCCGGCTTTTGGAAGGGAATTCCAGTGAATAATCTCGACACGACCAATCATTTTGTTACCGTACAAACCAACCACTTTACAAATTATGCCGAATATAAGTTGCTTGCCTTAGCCCCCGTTAAGGGCGACCTGATTGGAAATTCTAAACTGTTTGTAAACAAACGGGAAACATATATCCTATACGGATCAGAAGATAATAATGTGGGAAATATGGCACCCCTGGCCACAGGTGTGGGAGGTATTGTGCAGAATGCATGGCTGGTGAACGATATTCTTGGTGGCAATTCAGAATTAGGAACTGCAGACGAAGCTACTCCAGCAAGCAGTGGATTCACTGCCAGCAGTGGCATCAGCAACTATGTCTCCTGCACTTATATCGCGCCTGCTACTGTTCCGTCAAAGGATGAAAATCCTGTGAAATTGTCCACGCTTGCACTGATTCCGGTAAATATTATCAGGTATATGTTTACAGGAAAAAATGGCAGCAGGAAAAGTGTAAAGATCAGCACGAGCATCAAAATCCTGGACTATAATGTTTACCGGCTGGATATCGTAGACTATAATTCTCTTGGTTGTGGAAACGTAATCAACTATTACGATTCATCTGATATCTTTTTCCGGGTTGGGCCGGGTGAGGCTGACAGCTATGATATTCCCCAGGACAGTATCGAGAATTTTCCACCCGGTGCTTCACCAACAACGAATACCTGCGGTATATGCTCCTATGCCTGGACTGCTGAACCGATTGGGTCTGTCAACATCAGTTCTGCAAATGTTACATTCAGTGGTCAGCTGGGAAGTTATTTCGTGGAGCTTACTTTGACAGAGTCCGGTGAGAACGGTGTATGGTACACGGAGACCTGTGCGGGTTCTACGGGTACTGTAACGCAAAAGCCAACCTTCCCGGCACAAAAGATTCCGATTCCCATCTCTATTAATACATCTGAAGCGCAGCTCGACACACTGATAGAAGGAACACCCGATAAATCGCTGATCAGGCTGGTGCTCGTGAGAAACGGAATGAACTGATCAATATATTATTCACCCAATTTGGTTTTACCTGCCGAACCAACTGGCCTGGCGGCTGGATCCGAAAAACGCTTTATCGGTCACCAGTGCTTCTGAAGCTTCATGATGAATACCGGTTGGTTTAGGGCCAGAGAAAAAATCAACATCAACACGGGCAACATTTCCTTTTCCAAATTCAATATAACATGAACCTGCGCCATTGTAAGCCTGGTCGTTGGCTTTTGATGAATCCGGCGACGGGGGAAAAGGTAAACCAAACGGGATCACCAGGCTGATGCTGCATGCATCGCGAACACCTCGGCTAACCAGGTAATCATGAAGCATCAAAGCGCCCTCGCTGGGGGCAGGAGGACATTTGAATGGTGCGCCACAAACACCGACTAATCGTTTAATCGAATCCGTCATCACCATCTTTCGACAACGAGCTTCTGTATACTCACCTGATTTTGCCTGGAATCAAGTATACGGATATAGTAAAATGATTGCATCGTGGTATGCGGAATAAAAAAAGACTCTGTTTGCAGTTGACTTATTATAACTGCTTCTTGTTCTGAAACAATACTTCCCAGTAAATCAGCAAGCTGAATGGTATAATTTCCTGGAGGCAAATGATTGAACTGAATACTCACCCTATCGCTTATTGCCGGATTGGGGAAAATCCGGATATTATTTCTGTCTTCAATATTTTTACTAATAATCCAGTCAGATTTAGCATCTTTTTTAGCCAGCAGCACATTGCTGTTGGCGAGGTCAGCCGTTTCAAAAACTGTATGCGATAATGAAAGCGGCCTGGCATTCCAGGTTTCAGGATCAATTAAAAATGCCGCATCTGTATTCACTGAACTGGTTGCAATAATTCCTTCACCACTTTCATTTACCGCAAGCCCGCTGGTTGCAAATTTCTTTGGCAGACCTGTAATGGTAGATATATAGGTTGTGAATCGCGTGTTTATATCAATTTTATATACACGATTCGTTCCGGTGACCAGCAACAAATGACCTGCGTTGTCTGCGATGATGTCTCCCCCGGAATTAGCGCATATACTGTGGACAGACATTTCTTTATTCTGCGGATCATCAACCAGGTCACCCATATCCTGAAGAACGGGTGTTCCTGCAGTGGAAAATCTCAACAGGTGTTCTCCGTCATTGGTTATCGTATATCCAAAATCGTCGGGCGCGATGACCATGCGATTAATAGGCCCCGCATTTACTGCCATATATTTCCCGGCTTTGCTGAAATACTGATCCGGAACCGCATAAGCCTGCATGCTTTGTAAATCAATATAATGCAGCTGATCAGAATTCATGGGTGAATAGAACAGACGGTTGCCCCTTCTGTCGAATGCAAGGGCGGCGATACTGTGCTGACTGCTATCCTGCAGCT
>Ga0080027_10000876_pt1 | contig 12451 bp, 15 predicted proteins | sample OrgsoiDNA2013046_FD_70962 | JGI IMG/M metagenome (GOLD analysis project Ga0080027, IMG submission 70962) | Permafrost soil microbial communities from the Arctic, to analyse light accelerated degradation of dissolved organic matter (DOM) -... | ecosystem: Environmental > Terrestrial > Soil >... | reverse complement strand
AAAATGAGCAGGATAAGCCCGATTGATCTTGCTGATTGCCGGCGAACAAACCTGAACATTTTCTTTCTATTTATGGATTGTAGAAAAGTGGACGCTATTATGGAACAAAGCTACCCGAAAAATGGAAATTAAAGAATGCGGCTAAGTAGCGATCCATAGGTTCGTGCCTGTTCATTGCCCATTTCCATTTCTAATAATAAAATAAAAATGTATTAAAATCTTTGTAACTTTTAATTGGGCGGACTATTCCTGACACAAACCTGGATTTTGAATTATGGGAAAGATATTTGAAAGGGCAAATTGGATTATTTTCATTTTACTGTTAGCGGTGTCCTGTAAAATGAAAAATAAAAACATATCCGCTGAAGAAATAAATGCCATAAACCTTAAGAGAGGTGAAATTGTTATTTGTAGTCCATCTGACAAACAATTTGGTTCAATAACATTTAATGTTTCCTGCTCTGAGAAAGTAAAAAATGATTTCAACGTGGCGGTAGCTCTTTTGCATTCATTTGAATACGAGGAAGCAGAAAAAGTTTTTGCAAAAATTATCGATAAAGAACCGGATTGTGCAATGGCTTACTGGGGAGTGGCTATGTGCAATTACCATCCGCTCTGGGCTCCGCCCAGTCAGCCTGAACTTGTAAAAGGAGCAAAGGCAGTTGAATTAGCCAGGAAGCTGACGCAAACTCCGGAATGGGAATTGGGTTATATCAATGCGATTGCGATGTTTTACAAGGACGCGGACAAGATTGATCATCACACACGCAGTGTCAGCTTTAAAAATGCTATGGCTGTCATGTACAGTAAATATCCGCAGGATAAGGAAGCCGCGATATTTTATGCATTGGCCCTCGATGCCGCTGCTGATCCTGGTGATAAATCATATACTAATCAAAGAAAAGCCGGAACGATTTTAAATGCCATTTATCCTGATGAACCGAATCATCCCGGCATAGTTCACTATATTATTCACACCTACGATTATCCCGGACTTGCTGAATTGGCCCTGCCTGCAGCGAGAAAATATGCGTCCATCGCTCCCGGCTCCGCACATGCCCAGCATATGCCGTCTCATATTTTTACACGGTTGGGTCTTTGGGATGAAAGCATCCAGTCCAATTTGATATCAACTGCTTCGGCGAAATGTTACGGTGAAAATGCTGCCATTAAGGGTCATAACGATGAAGAACTTCATGCAATGGACTACCTGGTTTATGCTTATTTGCAAAAAGCGGAGGATAGCCTGGCCAAACAACAATGTGATTATCTTAAATCCATTAATGAAGTTCATCCGGCAGCAGATTTCAAGGTTGCTTATGCATTCGCATCTATTCCGGCCCGTTATGTACTTGAAAATAGATTATGGAAAGAAGCCGCTAACCTGGAAATCCATCCGGTCGCCTTTCCGTGGGAGAAATTTCCATGGCAAAAAGCTATTATTCATTTTACCCGCTTACTTGGGTTTGTGCATATCGGCAGTATGGATTCAGCAGAGTTAGAACTCGGAAAATTGAAATTGCTCCACGATGAGCTTGTTGGAGAGAAAGATATGTATAAAGCAAATCAGGTCGATATTCAGATCAAAACGTCTGAAGCCTGGATGCTTTTTAAAGGAGGCAAAAATAAAATGGCATTGGAACTCATGAACGCTGCGGCTGACATGGAAGATGCCACCGAAAAACATCCGGTTACGCCTGGAGAAGTAATACCAGCACGAGAATTATTGGGCGATATGTTACTGCAAATGGGTTATGCCGCAAAGGCATACGCAGTCTATATGGAAGATCTGAAAAGACACCCGAATCGGTTCAATGGCTTGTATGGAGCGGGGTTGTCTGCAGAAAAATCAGGAGACCCGGCGAAAGCAAGACTCTATTACCAACAATTGTCTGATTTATGCACATCCCGCTCCACCCGGCCTGAACTGGCCAAGGCAAGACTTTTCTTAGTTAAGCGGTAGTGGGCTAATTGATTTTAATTTTCAAAAATTTTATCCCAATGATCAAAAGCCAGATCAGCCAAAGAGTACTGCCCAGAAATCCGGCTGGATTCCAAACCGGAAACCCTGGAATTACCGTAGCAAATAATTCGGCCTGGGCTATAAAGTAAATGAATGAACTAATATAACCGAGCGAGACAATCCATTTTGGAACCAGTTTCAATTTCGCAAATACAGCAGAAATCAAAACCGTCCATGCAATTGTAAATAATTGACCCAGATGCTCACCCAATATTACCCCGGCAAACTGATGAATTGTTTTAAACGCAACGATGGCAGCAGCCTTTGTTGGCGCATCCACGGCGTTGACAAATGTGCTTGCTAAAACCGGAACAACAAATGTCCAGCGTAACAAACCAATCATCTGTACGATCAATCCAATAATGCCCACAGTGGTCGCTATACGGACCAGGGATGATTTGGTTTCCAGCTTTTGTCCAATAAGAATATAGGCAGGAATCAAAGGAATGCCAGTCACGGCAAAAGCGAACCAGGTCCAAATCAGCGGGCTTCCACCTTCGTGAAATTTAGTCAAAACGGTTGACGTATCCTTCCTTAAAATAACCGGATATTCAAAAATGATGGTTAGTATGGTATATGGAATAAACAGGGCAATGGCTCCGGCAATGAGAAGGAAACCGATCTTTTTTTCTAATTGCATGATTTTAGGAATTTTGGTTGTTTGGAATGAATGCCATGCTCATCATCGGAGTAGTTAATTTTTAACCATTGTTATCCAGCCAGGTTCATCAAAATCAAAAGGGGCTTTTTGACCCGTTCTTTCAAACTGAACTAAATCCATGGTAAATCTTACGGCAGTTTTAAATCCGCACTCCTCAAGCAGGGTCATAAAATAAACGGGGTCATGAAAATTCACAAAATCCAGCCCGATAGATTCTTGAATTTTTCTGAATACGTCCACGCCGAAAATTCTATTGTGTGGTTTCTCACGAAGAATTTCCGATTGGTCACAGATTGCGTGTGCATATCGCATTCCAGCTCATCAAACTGGCGAGCAGGGTATTCCCTTCGCTCAGGTCCAGACTTTCAAAATATTCCCAAGCATTCCTGCTTTTCCAGATTTCATTTGCAGTCCAATTCAGAACCAATGCTGAGGTGGCTGATATTAACATAAAGTTTTTCCTGGCCATTTGGCTTTGAACAGGATTACCAACTGGCTGATTACTTATTTCCTTTCCCAATTACGACAGCAATAATTCCCCCAGCAATGGCTGTTAATACCGTTGCTGCAATCACATCGACCAACACGCCGGTGAGATCAAAACTATTTGAGGTTGCATACCGAACGAAGGCCATACTCAGCGTCATGAAGAATCCGATCACCGCAGCCGTACCCGCACCGCTGGCAAATGAACTGATGTTACCCAGCTTCAGGAAAATATAAGTCAGGAGAGCACCGGAGGCAAGGTTGCCTAAAATAAGCGCCCACCAGATAATTTCATTCATGGTTCTCATGGATCCTGCAGATGCAACGGTATGCTGGTTGAAAAAACTCACCAGTGCCAGGCCATAAATCAGATAACCAAAAATGAAGAAGCTGATTCCTCCAACCAGTGTGCCGAGTAAGAATTTTTTGCTATTCATGTTGTTAGGTTTAGTGGAGGAAGTTACATATTATTATTTAGAATCATATATTGGGCCTCCCGGACAGGTTTCATCTTATATTTATTTTCATCCTATTCCGTCAATACTTTCTCAAAGCACACGCTGTTTTCAATATTTGCATATTGTCCGAAGTTGGGTATAATTCGATAACCACTTTTCTTATACAGTTCTATTGCTTCCGGTTGTTTTTTACCCGTTTCCAACAAGCATTTTTTAAAGTTTAAATCAATGGCCCATTTCTCTAGCTCTTTTAAAACGGTTGAGGCAATTCCCTGTCCCCTTTTGTTTAGTGGCACATACATTCGTTTTACTTCCATGGTGTCCCTGGAATATTCTTTTATTGCTCCGCAACCAACTGGCGTTTCATTGTCATATGCAACGATGACATATTTTATTTTATCTATTTTGTTGAATTGGTTATAAAATGAATGGTCCTCTCCGTCCCGAATACGTAAATCTGCGTCGAGTTCCCGGACAAGTCCCCGGAATGGTTCATTTTCTGAATTTGTTCGAATGCAACGAATCATTTTGTTTTGTTGTAGGGTGATTCCTGAATTATTGATATCAAGGTAAAAAAATCTATCGTTCCTCACCAAAAAGTTCTGACTCCGGGCAACGGGTTCCCTGGTTTTCAGTATCAGGTAAAATCCTCATTTCTGTAACTTTACCTGAATGATAAAAGCACTATACATCGGAGGCCCTACGGCAATCATTGAAGCCGGAGGATTTCGTTTTATTACAGATCCGACACTTGACCCGGCCGGAACGATCTTCTCTTATGCCGGCGGTACTATAAAACTGGAAAAATTACAGGGCCCTTCCAGTATGGATATTGGTAAAATCGACTATGTTCTGCTCAGCCATGACCAACACGCTGATAATCTCGATACTGCAGGAAGAAATTTATTAAGTGAAGTCACCCATACATTTACAACCCGGATAGGATCCCAAAGACTGGGTGGTAAGAGTATTGGCCTGGATCCCTGGGAAAATCAGGTATTGCCAGCTCGAGATGGCAATATTATTACTATTACCGCGACTCCTGCCAGGCACGGACCTGCCGGTATTGAAAAAATGGCCGGTGATGTGATTGGTTTTATTCTTACGGTTAAAGGTGAAAGCAATCAGGAGATATATATAACGGGAGATACCGTGTTTTACGAAGGTGTTGCAGAAGTTTCAAAAAGATTTAGACCCGAATATATATTTCTTTTTGCAGGTGCTGCCCGGACCCGGGGACCTTTTAATCTTACTATGGGTACAAATGATGCAATTGACACGGCTTTTGCCTTCCCGGAGGCTACGATTATTCCATTACATTATGAAGGATGGAAGCACTTTACACAAAATGAAAATGACCTGGAAAAAACATTTGAAGCCCTTGGCATCCGAAATCGATTGAAAATTCTGAAAACAGGTGTATTAGAAACCCTGGCGATCCTGCGCTAACTTCACTTTGGGAGGGCCTGCCTTATCCTGATTTTTAACAACCTTTAAAATTTCCAAAATGAAAAAAGCATCACCTTCATTTTTGACATTGCTCTTTGCATTGACGACTCATTTTTGTTTCGCGCAGCAATCCGATGAGGCGGCAATAAGAAAAATAGAAAACGCTGAAAGAGAGGCTATATTAAAAGGAGACACGGCCATATTATTAAATTTATTATCACCTAAAGTGGTGGTAAATAATCCTGAAAATACCGTCGTAACCATTGAACAGATAAAAAAAGGATAAGAACCGGAAAAATTGATTATTCTTCTCTTGACAGGATAATTGAGAATATTTCCTTTGTTGAAAACATTGCAATCGTTATGGGTAAGGAGATCGTTAAGCCAAAGGGAGCTACCGCGAATTCTGGCAGGAAGGTCACGCGGCGATTTACGAATACCTGGATGAAAACCGGAAACAGCTGGAAATTGGTTGGCCGACAGGCAACTATTATATCAATTATATAATTAAGGGAAACCGCTGACTTCTATAAGCCGGCTGTTAAAGGCGATGCCCTAGGGCGCCGATTTTGCGAAACCACGGCGTACAACAGAAAGCAGGTGCCGCCAACGATCTCCGTTGGTCATCGCCCTGCCTAATATCTTCGTTGCCAGCAAATATTTTTTCTGTTTGATATTTTTAACTGCTGATTCCGCAAGCTCACCCGCCATGCGCCGGCGTGCTATTTTTACGAGCGCCCGTTCGGGGCGGCTGCGAATAAAATGTTCATATACAGATGCCGTGCGTTCATGTGCATACTCGAATGCGTTCGTCGACCGCCCCTCGTGTTCACGGATTCGCACCAATATATCGGGGATAGCCAATGTTTCGGCTTTTAAGGATAACCTCAATACCAGCTCATAATCTTCACGGTATAAAAGTTCAGGATCGGCATTAAATCCACCGACTTCATCGAATAGTGCTCTTTCAAGTAATAAAGTGCCGATGGCCACGGACGCTTCCGTGGTCAATACTTCTTTGGCGATCCATCCGGAAAGCGGACGAAATATTCCTGCTTTATTCGGAATAGTGCGCATCTCCTTGTTCATTAATTCGAACCCGCCGTATCCCCAGTTTTTTCCTTCCCTTAGTAATTTCTGTATTTGTATTTCCAGCCGACGGGGAACCCATACATCGTCGGAATCAAGGAAAGCAATCCATGGTCCGGAACCGGCCCTGGCTCCGGCATTGCGGGTTATTGCAATATTCCCGGAGTGTTGCAGGTGTAAAACACTGATCAGGGAATTATTCAATGATCGTATGGCTTCCGTGGTGCCATCATCTGAACCGTCATCTGCAACGATCAATTCCCAATTTGTATAGGTTTGCGCGACCACAGAAGCAATGGCCTGTTGAACAAGTAGTAGCCGGTTGTAGGTTGGAATCACTACAGTAATAAGTGGAAATTCAACGTAGGAGTTATTCAGGTTAATAATGTTTTATTGGTTAAAGAATTCCCTTGCCGATCAAATTCAATTTACTGACATCTATTGACTTTCCTGTGCCAGATCATCTAAAAGACCGCGCAGAAGTTCAGCCTTATCAATTATTTCATTTCCTTCGATATTGCCTATGGATAAAATAGTTAACAGTTTAGGATACAGTCCCGGCATGTCCAGCCATTCAACAACCTGTTCTTTAATCCACTTATTATAAGCAATGGGATAAGTTTTTTTTGAAATAAAGAGAGTCTGCAGGTATTCCTGGAATGCCTTATACAAAATATCGAGTGCCTGAAAATATAAACCTCGTTTTATAAAAAAGGGGATATGATCCAAATCATAAATACAGACATTCCGCGACATGACCAGTCTTTGTTTACGAAGGTCTTCGCTATAATAGGGCAGCCATTTTTTCTGAAGTTCCTGAAAATACGGACCGGCGAAATCCATAGGTAAGGAATAACAGATCTGGTTCCCTATTTCGATTTCAAAATAATCGAGTGGTTCACCGGATTCCAATATTTTTGGAGCATATTGCCCGGTGATGATATCCAGATGTAAATGAGCATAGGGACCCGATTGTTTATACTTGGCAATGGCCGGTTGCGTTTGCGCATACGCCCCCCAGTCCGATTCGATAGTCATTATCTCCACCGGGGTTGCCGTTGAATTTACAAGTATCGCAAAATCCAAATCGCTCTCAGGAACTGCCCGGGCCCGGGCACAGGAGTTTACCAATAGTACGGTGTCAACGCAGGGGATATGAATAAAGTAATCTCTTACTGATTCAGCCGTATCCTTGTGTAAAATGGTGGGAAAGACTGCCATGGAATTTCCATAAAGCTACGACTATCGGGTAATCCGGTATGTCTGATATTCTATATATGATTTTGATTTTACCTGGATTTATTTATTAATTTCAACCAGGCGTGGAGCTCTATCAGACAAAATCATTTCAAATGGATGAGGGACAAACTAATAAAGAGGAAGTTCACGCATTTTCCGGATCTGAAGCCACGGAGGAATTAAAGGCAAATAAAACAACTCAAAATCAAACTGAGAGCATGGAAGTACATCATCATCCTGACCTCCGACACAAGAAAAAACATTTGAGAGAGTATTTATTGGAGTTTTTGATGATTTTTTTGGCCGTTACATTGGGTTTTTTAGCCGAAAGCCTGAGAGAACATATTTCGGAAAAGGACAGGTCCGGAGTCTTTGCTCAGTCACTCGCAGAGGATTTTAAAGCGGATACATCTACTTTGAATCAGTTGATCAATTATACCCAGATTAAAATCAGAACAATTGATTCACTTGACTATTGCATTCACACACCCCGGAATCGGTATAATGACTCTATTTTATACAGGTCCTTAATATTTTTGATATCAACTTTTCAATTTGACAATATCAACGGAACATACGAGCAAATTAAGAATTCTGGATCCATGCGGTTTTTTGATCAGACACTCGTAAATAATTTGAACCGGTATGACGCAACATCATTAAAATTGAAGCTAATGGAAGATTGGGAGAATAAATTTCTCTACGAAAAGCTGAGCACTCAAATTGAAGAAAAGTTTAATTACAAAGTATTTAACGATATGCGGGAAAATATTCCCATAAAACACGAAATGTATCTGAGGAATATAAATGAAGAGACCGTTGACATTTTATTAAATCAGGCTGAGACGATTAAGCGTTTGCGTGCGAGACAACTTAGCCAGCAGAAAATATTGCTCCAAAAAGCGACTGAAATCCTTGCAGGTTTAAATAAGGAATTTGATTTGCAGAATTAATCCCTTACCAAAAAGCGTTAGGCGTTTAGCGTTGGGCGTTAAGCATTGGGGCGTTAAGCTTAAAAGATTAAATATCCGCGGATTCAACCAGGTTGAGCATTCTGACCTGCGGATTGACCATAATTTTTCCGTCTACTCTTTCCCATAAATTTTTCAGCGCGGTTACCGTATTCTGCGCTCTTGTCAAATCGTCAAATTCCAAATCAATAACTACGAAATTCGGATTATCAACTCTTTGAAAGATTCTGTAATGGCTCACACCTGCTTTTTTTCTGTTAATCGGATCGGATTCAAAAGCCTTTTTCCACCCTTCGAAATTCAAAACCTCATGTTCAATCTGTACTATTATCATGGCTTTATCGGTTTGATTCAAAATATTGAGTTGCACAAAATAAGCGTTAATCGGTAATCCCGGTTGTTTTCCCTGCATTTCCCCCGGTTTTCATTAGTCTGTTATCGCTACATTTGATTCATTAAATTTCCCGTCATGAAATCTGCCAGGTTCGCGCTACCCCTTCTCTTGTGCATCTTAACTCTTGGTTTTAAAACGGTCTTGAAAAAAGATCACTGGATACAGTTGTTTAACGGTAAAGATCTTAGTGGCTGGAATACCTATCTCGGACCCGACCTGAATGATAGTGGAAAATTCATTAACGGCCAGCCCATCGGATTGAACAAGGACCCCCGGCATGTATTTACCATTGTGCGGGCCGAAGGCGAAAATATTATCCGTATTTCCGGGGAGAACTGGGGAGCTATTTCTACCGAAAAGGAATATGAAAATTATCATATTCAATTACAGTTTAAATGGGGTGCTCTTTCCTGGGGTCAGAAAAAGAATAAAAAGAAGGACAGCGGACTGCTATATCATTCGGTTGGTAAATATGGCGCAGACTATGGTGCCTGGATGCGTTCGCAGGAATTTCAGATCGAAGAAGGCAATTGCGGCGATTACTGGGGTGTTGCCGGGGGAATGGCTGACATGCCTGTTGATAAAAAATCAGATTCTGAATATGTATATAATCCGAAAGGAGCACTCACTACGTTTGTGCAAGGAGGGAAGGCAGGCAGGCGTTGCATAAAAGGCTCGGATGCTGAAAACGCATCCGGCCAATGGAACACACTCGACCTGTATTGCTTCGGCGATACCAGCATACATATCATAAACGGTAAATTGATGATGATTCTATACAATGAAAAGCAAATGGAAAACGGACAACCATTACCCCTCACCAAAGGAAAAATTCAAATCCAGTCCGAAGGCGCAGAAGTATTTTACAGGCATATACAGATAGAACCTGTTGACCAGCTGCCAGTGGAACTCATTAAACAAAAAATCCCTTGAACCAACAGGCTGTTTTATCTGGCAATCAGGTTATACTCGAACCGCTGGATTTCCGTCATGCTGAGGGACTGGTCTCCGCTGCGGCCTTTGATATTTCATTATATCAATGGAGCCCGGTTCCGCAGGGAAAGAAAGAAGTTGATTTATATATTCAGACTGCACTGAGCTGGCGCGATGCCGGCACGGCCGTTCCTTATGCAATTGTCCGCGTTGCAGATGGCTGTGTTATTGGTTCTACCCGTTTTTTTAATATAGAGCGATGGGCATGGCCGGAAGATCACCCCCGTCATAGCCATCCTTTTCCTGATGCGGCGGAGATTGGTTATACCTGGCTCACCCAATCCGCGATTCGTACCGGAGTGAATACGGAAGCAAAAAAGCTCTTGCTGGCTTTTGCTTTTGAAAAATGGAAACTGTTTCGCGTTTGCTTACATACCGATGTGCGAAACAACCGCTCCCGTGCTGCCATCGAACGTATCGGAGCAAAGTTTGAGGGAATTCTTCGTTCCCATCGCCTGGCTGCTGATCTGACCCCGAGGGATTCGGCGCGATTTTCAATCATTAAGTCAGAATGGCCGGATGTGAAACTGAGGCTGGAAAAAGTTCTGAACCGGCAATAAAAGGCGATCAGCATTCACTAAAAGGCCTGCCTGGCAGATGAAGAACCATTCGTTCGGCGTGAGTATAATACAAAATAGCTATTTACAATCATCCTCCTTTAGCCGAAAGAAACTGAAATGAACCGGAATATTCGCGGCGCTGTCGACAAATCCTTTCATGGCAAAAAGACCGATAAACCGGGGATGCATATCGAATTCATGGGTGACGACCTCTTTAAAAGCAGGATTGGCCACTGATCCGCCGGCATATAAAAAGCGGAATTTTTTACCTTCCTTTTCAATCTTCAGTGACCCGTTTTTCAGATTCTGAAGTAGGGCCGGGTTCTGATGAATACTGTCTAAATAGAAAATGGGCTGATGGGCAATCTCTTCCGGCTCTCCATAGTTTTTCCCGAAGGAAGTAATAGCCTGGATAATGATTTCCTTTGGCTTGATATATCCTCCGAAAAAATCATTATAGGCAACGGAGAGCCGGAGGCTTTTTCCGGTAAAATTTGTATCATCCAGTAAAAGGATTCCCGCTTGTTGCCAGTTTTGATCCGGATAAAACCCCGAGAAATGAACTTCGGCTTCAAAACAGTCAGATTCAAGTTTTCTTAGCAGCAGATTGCGAATCCCCAGCTTTTCATGGCCATTCGGCCAATTATCACCCCGGAGTGTAAAAAGAGTAAGGCGGTTTGTATCCTCTCCTCTTCGATTCCAGAAGACAGATTCAGGAGATTGTACAAACCATCCCCTGCTGTTTAATGATGAGTCGCTTAGATTATGAAAATCATCAGTGAAGAGCCCGGACGATTGCCGTTCGTTTATTATCAGGATAATTACAAGGGCAATCACCAGGAGGCCGCCGGAGAATCTAAAAATCCTTATCAGCGGTCCGGATATTTTTCGTGTCTGTTCCTTTTTTAAGGACCTGTGGAATTTTTCTTTGTACCCGAACCAATAAGGATAATGACTCTCTTTTTCTTTTCTCTCTGTTTCAGAACTGTAAGGCGCATCCATGACATACCGGGCCAGGCTATCCAGGGTAGCTACCGAAGGATTTTCCTGTTTGGTCTGGAGACCATCCATAATGAAAGATGAATAATTCTTGAGGCTTTTCCATCCCACCACCAGTCCGGTATTATCATACAGCCGGTTGTAAAAAAGTTTGCTTTCTGTCTCTGACAGGGATTCCCCAAGTGGATATCCAAAGCACTTTTCGTAAGCATCCCTGAATAGCGAGGTAAAAGCGAGGGTATCCAGATCATTCATGGGCTTACATTATGTTCTTTCCTGACCCAAATATAGAATTCCGCAGGATTTCCGCTACAATTCCGACCATTTTTAATGCAGTCACAGACATTCGTCTGAATAAAATTATTTTTATGAAATATCTCCTGGTCCTGACGTTGAGCCTGACTTACCTGCATCCCGCCGCCCAGAACATCCAGTTACACTATGATTTGAGACATACGACGGATCCTGCAAACAATCCGAAGAATTTTCCAACCCTTTATTTCGAATATTTCAAATCCCAGGATTCCGGACATGCATTCATCAAACCGGGTGCTTTTTTATTTAAAATGCAAACTGACCTTTTCGGATCCGGCACCAATATCAGCAAAGCGTACTTGCAGGTTTCCCAGACCCTGCGATTTTGGGAACCGAAGGTTTTTCTGCATCTTTCTTATAGCGGGGGTCTTGGAGTGACCGAACCCAAGCAATACAGTTATTATATTCTAAATACGTATTCGGCCGGCATAGCATATCCATTTCAGTGGAAAGGTGGTTACTTCAGTTCGGTACTCGATTATAAATATGTACCCTTTGCCAAACCAAGTTCTGATTTCCTGTATACTTTTTATTTTTTTAAGGGATTTTTTAATTATCGTTGCGAGATACTGGGAGATTTTTCATTTTGGACGGAAAATAAAAACCATGGCGATATTGAAACCGAAAATCTAAGCGGCAAACGTTTTTTCCTGTATGCAGAACCCCAACTATGGTATCGGGTTGCCGGCGGTTTTTCCATTGGCACCAAAATCAACATGTATTATCACATTTATACCACGGATAACAAGCTTCAGGTCTACCCCGCTGCGGCCATCAAATGGAAATTGTAATAAATAACATACATTAGGGAGTC